>ENA-OQJC01000430-OQJC01000430.1-human-gut-metagenome-genome-assembly--contig:-NODE-430-length-12875-cov-3.882570_pt1 | contig 12875 bp, 14 predicted proteins | sample MGYA00242600_ERZ504766 | MGnify/ENA primary metagenome ERZ504766 (study PRJEB26092, sample SAMD00036364) | human gut metagenome | host: Homo sapiens | study: EMG produced TPA metagenomics assembly of...
CAGGCTGCCGTCGATGTAGCGTTCGCGTTTGAGCGCGATCGCGGCCATGCGCGCTTCGACGGGCATGTCGCCGGTGTCGCCGTTGAACAGCGCGGTCGAGGCCTGCTGGCTGCCGGCCTCTTCCAATACCGGCTCCCCTTCTGTCAGGATCGTTTCCTCGATGTTGGCTTCGATATAGTCCGTCATGCTTATCTCTCCTCGATGATGTCGTCGAGCGTCGTTTCGGTGGTGAGAATGGGTTTGGTGCGCCATACGCGTTCGCTGCCGTCGATCGATATGCAGCGCCATGTCACGTATGACGAGTCGTCCTGCGTGCGCAGGGCGCTGAGGAAGCCGACCAGTTCGCTTTCCCTCCGTTCGGCTTTCGGCAGCTGGTTGAAGCTTGCCGCGAGGTCCACGAACATGCCGTCCGATGTCGTCACCGGATTGCTGCGGATAAGCCTGATCATGCGCGTCAGCCGCGGCCCGCATATTTCGACCATGTTCTTGAGGTCCGGCGCTTCGATGGTCGCCGCTGGGGCGTCGTTCAGGCTGGATGATGCGGCGCGCGCCATTGATCTGGCCGGACGAGATGGCAATGTCGGGAATTTCGCCTGCCCGGCGTCCGTATGGTAGGGCCGGCTTTGGTCATTGGGATGGGCTTTGGCTTCGGCGCTGGTCTTTGCGAACAGCTGGTTGAGTTTGGCGAGCATGGTCCGGTAGCTCGTGTCGGTCTGCTGGCGTACGAGACGGCTGACCGCCTCGTCGGACGTGCGGATCTGCCGGCGCACGTCCTCGATGCCTTCATAGATGCGTTTGAGTTCGGAACGCACCTGGTTGAGCAGCACGCTCGGCTCGCCATCCAAATAGGGGTTTCTGGCGATGTCCCGCACCGCGTCGTCGATCTCGCGCCGGCCTTCGTCGGTGACGATGACTTGGAACGCGTCTTCGAAACGACGTCCGCTGTCGGATTCGCGGAACGCACGTCGGTATTCGTCATGGTATGCGGTGAGGATGCTTTCCACGCTCATGGCGCCGGCCTGCATGCGCCGTCGGAGCGCGTCGCCGTTGTCCCGTTCGGAAAGGGCGAGCTCGCGCAGGTCGATGGGCACTCCTCGCAGAGTGTTGTGAATCACGCCGATGATGTCGCCGACCTGTTCGGACGTGAGCTTTTCCAAGGCCTCGCTATGTTCCAGCTCGTCGATTTCCTTCTGCCGTTCCTCGATGTCCCTCTTCAGCAGGCGGATGCGTTCGCGCGGATCGGCGGTCAACTGCATGCGAGCATGCTCGATTTCCATGATGATGCTGTTGGCCTGCGCGCCGGACAGCGCTTTCGTGGTGTCCTCAAGCCGGTCGAGCGCTTCGATGGCACGGTGCGCTCGCGCTGTGAGACGGTACAGGTAGCGGTGCGAGGCCACGTCCATGGAATTGGCGAGCCAGGCGTAGTCGCCTTCCCTTTCGCGGGCGAGGTCAAGCAGGACCGAATGCGCGGCCTCGCGCGCAGTCTGCCCGTCTTTCAGCGTGTAATCGCCGGTTTCGATGAGCCGGTTGAGACTGCGTGCGAACCGTTCTTCGACGATTTCGCGCGGCAGCTCCCCCGTCAGCGGGTCGAACGTGGAACGCAACAACGCGACGTACAGCATGGAATTGTTACGCAGCAGCAACCGTAGGACACCGGTTTCGTATACGGGTCGAAGCCGTTCCATCTCCCGTCTGATCTCAGCCAACAATACGCCTTTCCATGTGTTCGATGCCTTGGCGGCAAGTCTCCATTCTAAACGAAAACAAGGAAAAGACGCCGCAGTTACAGTACGAATGCGACGTCTTTTCCTGTCATGGAAGAGGGAACCCGGCCCCATCTAATTTCCGGCTAGATGCTCATGCTCATAAGCTGGGCCGCATACTCCTCTACGAGTTCGCTGTCCCGTTCCGTCCACTCGTGGCTGGCGGAATCGTCCGGCACGAAAATAATGTCGCTGTTCTCGTTCATTTGTTTTACCTCCGTCCGTTCCGCTCTCCCCCGGCATCGTTGCCTGTTTTGGCGGAACTTCTCCTAGCCTCTCGCATGGATTATCTCTTTTCAAGAGAACGTTCACATTGTGGTCAAACGTTTTCTCAACAGAGGAGGATTCCAGTTCGGATTTCGGTCGGGATGAATTGAGGATGACGCCCGGATTTGCGGTCGGATATGAAAAAAGCTTCCTTCCGGAAGCTTTCGAATGGAGCGGACAACGGGACTCGAACCCGCGGTCTCAACCTTGGCAAGGTTGCGCTTTACCAACTAAGCTATGTCCGCAAGTTGTTTCCACCGTGGTGGGCAACGAGTAGAAAATATACATGAAGCATGCCAACTCCGCAAATCGCGGCGTGTCGCGCTATTTTCCAACGACTTAAGCCGATGTTATGCCATGGTTCGCGGAGCCGGTGCCAACGATACAACCGGCATTCCGACCGATATCGCACCTGGTGCGTCCTGTTGCCACATGCCTTGCCGTTCCACCTTTGCGTCCCCGTTGCTTTCTTCGCCTTATGGCAGGCACCCATTATCCAACCGCGGCGGATAAAGCAAATGTCGTTGGGGGCGTAAGCGGTTGGCACGGATTGAAAGCGACTAGGCGTCCCACTGACAACGGGCGAGATCGACTCGCAGTCCGGAAGCTCCGGCGTTCGAGTCTTTCATCTTGCCTGACTCGCTTAGTTCGGGCATACCTTTCGGAGAGATGAAGACAACGCCTTCCTCTTCGAGCAGAAGCCGCTGTCTTTCCGGACCGCCGAACGCGAATCCGGGTGCCAACGAGCCGTCTCGGAACACCACACGATGACATGGAATCACACCCGGCTCAGGATTCGAATGCAGGGCATAGCCGACAAAACGCGCGTTGCGTGGCGCTCCGGCCAAAGCCGCAACCTGCCCATAGGTGGCGACTTTACCCTTCGGAATGCGCCGCACCACCTCATAAACACGCCTGCTGAACAATCCCTTCTCCATTCGTTGTCCCATTCCTCAAGAAACTAGTCGAGGATGACGCCGGCGGAGAGCATTTGCTGGCGGGCTGCGATGCCGAGTTCTTCACTGACCGGTTCGGTCAGGTTTTCGATGACATGCACTTCAAGTCCAAGCTTACGGGCGTCCAGCGCGGTTTCCTTGACACAGTGCGATTCGGCCAAGCCAACCACGTCGACGCGTTCGATACCCGTGGATTCCAATGCAACGGCAAGCGTACGCCCTGTAGCCATGTCAGAGGCGACCTGTTCGCGGGAAGGAATCGAATCCGTATTATCCTCGTATCCTTCGAACCCCGAATATGACGGCGAATACTGTCCCTTCTTGAAATGATGCTCTACATGCAGCGCGGCGATCGCTGGATGAAGTTCGGCGCCGGGAGTGCCGGCCTTGCCGTGCACGGGCCACGTATCCACATAGTCGGGTTGCTCCGACCAGTGTGAGCCGGGCTCGATATGCCAATCCTGCGTGGTTGCGATGTATTCGTACTCGCCGCGATGCGCATTCACGTAATCCGCGATACGTTCCGCGACGGCATTGCCACCGGCTACACCCAGTTCGCCGCCTTCGCAAAATGTCGGCTGCACATCCACAATGATCAAAGCTTTCTTCATGTTTGCTCCCTTCCGAATTTGCCTGCTCACCAGAATAATCTGATTGTTACGCTTCCGCGCAATCTATTCCATTTGCGATTGCGTACCACGCGGTGGGATTCACGTGGTTACAGGCGTTCGGTATGATGTTCGATTGGCGTTTGGCCTTATGAAATGATGGGCAGGCCGTTATGTGCGGCACAGCCAGTTTGGAACGACAGTAACGAAAGTGCAGAGGTGTTGAGGCATGGCAATTGAAGCGCAGGAGCTTGAGATTCAGATCGGCGCGCGCACGTTGCTGCATCCCACGAATTTCCACGTCGCCAAGGGCGACAAGATCGGTCTGGTCGGACGTAACGGCGCCGGCAAGACCACGCTCACCCGCGTGATCACCGGCGACATGCTGCCCACCGCCGGCAAAGTGCGTGTATCGGGCAAGCTCGGCTATCTGCCGCAGGACACGCATGCTGCCGATCCGGAACAGACCGCGCTCGACCGCATGATGAGCGCGCGAGACATCGCTTCCATCATCAGTCGTATCCGCAAGGCCGAAAAGGAGATGACCGACCCGGATCCGGACGTCATGACCCGAGCGATGAACCGTTACGACAAGGCCATGCAGGATTTCGAAAAGGCCGGCGGCTATGCGGCACAGTCCGAGGCAACTGCGATGGCGGCGAGTCTGGGTTTGCCGCAGGAGGTTATGGGCCAGCAATTGGGTACGCTTTCCGGTGGTCAACGCCGTCGTATCGAATTGGCACGCATCCTGTTCTCTGACGCGGATACGCTAATCCTTGACGAGCCGACCAACCATTTGGACGCCGACTCCATCGAATGGTTACGCGGATACCTGAAGAAATATGAGGGTGGATTCCTGGTCATCTCCCACTCCACCGAACTGTTGGATGAAGTGGTGAACAAGGTATGGCATTTGGACGCGCAGCTCGGACAGATCGACATGTATTCCCTCGGTTGGAAAGCCTACCTGCATCAGCGCGTGGTTGATGAGGAACGTCGCCGTCGCGAACGTGAAGTGGCCGAGAAGAAGGCGGAACGCCTCATGCAGCAGGGTATCCGCCTGCATGCGAAGGCGACCAAGGCCGTGGCCGCGCAGAACATGATGCGTCGTGCGGAGAAACTTCTCGAGACCACGTCCGAAGCGCAAAAGCAGGAGAAGGTGGCGGATATCCGGTTCCCGGAGCCGGCTCCGTGCGGTCGCACGCCGATCATGGCGAAGGACGTTTCGAAAGCCTATGGTTCGAACATTGTGTTCGCCGGCGTGAATCTGGCTATTGACAAGGGTTCGCGTGTGGTGATTTTGGGATACAACGGTGCTGGTAAGACCACCACCCTGCGTCTGCTCGCGCATTTGGAAGAGCCGGACACCGGTTCCGTGGATTACGGTCACGGCTGTAAAATCGGCTATTTCGCGCAGGAACATGACACGCTTGACCTGAATGCCACAGTGTTGGAAAACCTCATTCATGTGGCTCCGGAACTGAATGATACGCAGGCGCGTTCGATTCTCGGCTCGTTCCTGTTTTCCGGGGATGATGCGTTGAAGCCGGCTCGCGTGCTTTCCGGTGGTGAGAAGACCCGCTTGGCGTTGGCGACATTGGTGACGAGCCGTGCGAACGTGCTGCTGCTTGACGAACCGACCAACAATCTTGATCCGGCCTCACGCGATGAGATTCTCAAGGCCATCGCCAAGTATGAGGGTGCCATTGTGCTCGTCACCCACGATGAGGGCGCGGTGCAGGCATTGAACCCGGAACGCGTGCTGCTCATGCCCGACGGCGACGAAGACCTATGGAACGATTCCTATCTGGAATTGGTCGCCGAAGAGTAAGCCGAGTAATTCGAGTTTTATTCGGATTGTATTTATGCCGGACGCGAAAACGTCCGGCTTTTTCTTTCCACATGCGTTTCGAGCACGTTCGGTATTTCCGTATTTGTCTTGTGGTCTGCGAACAATCTGTGATTTGCAAGCGGCCCCGACTCATGAATCGCATCTTGCATGCCCATTGAGGGCTTGAGCCGATTCGTTTGCCAGGAAGTCGCCATTGCGATCGTCCGAACCTTTTCGGATTTCGTTGTGCGCCCCCTAGCCTTCCGCGCTCCTGTTGGAACATGACGTGCGGAACAGACCAGAGGGGCCGATGCAGCAACACATCGAACGCATAGCGAAAGGAAGTTCCATGCCACGTAACGGCAAGGAGGGCATTCTCTTCAGTTTCATCATGTCCGCGATCATGATTTATGTGATGGCGGCACTCAATTACGGCGTACGTATCGGTGACGTCGGTGCGGCGGCGTGGAGCTACGCATTGTTCAACTGGCCGTTGGCCTACGTGGTCGGCATGATTTGCGATTTGTGCATCTGCACGCCAAGCTCCCGCGCGATTATGAATACATTCTGCGCGGCAACCGACCGTGCGGTATGGAAAGGCATCACGGTCAAATTCCTCATGGTGGTGCTGATGACCGTATTCGGCGCCATCATGGCATTCGGTTTCACATTCGGCGCGTTCACGGGATTCTGGCGCATGTTCCCCTACAATTTCACCATCGCGTTGCCGATTCAGATGCTGATCGTCACACCATTGTCCGGCAAGATAGTTCACGCCATCGGCGATGCCGCCGGATGGAACAAGTCCGCGCAACAGCATGTTCCCGCTTTGGATGTCAAGACCGTTGCCGATGTGATGCAGCATGACGTTTACACGGTAGCCTCGGATGCCGAGGTACGTGACGCAGTGCGCATGATGTTGGAAAAGACATCAGCGGCATGCTTATCGTCGATGACGAACGCCACGTGGTCGGCTTCATCTCCGATAGCGACGTACTGTGCCGCTTCGCACAAGACAACGCGCCGGTTTCCGACATTTCCACGCTGGTCACTGGCATGGCCCGCGGCGAATTCCCGGAACTGTCTCACGCAGAACTGCTTGATATGAACGTCATGGTTATTGCCGCAAAGCCGGCCGTCACCGTGCAATCGGATGCCAATATCGCGCAAGTCTGCCAGATGTTCGGCTATCAACAGTACAAGAAAGTGCCGGTGGTTGAACAAGGCAAGCTCGTGGGCGTCGTCAACCGTGGACGCCTCACCCGCCGTTCCTTCGAAGCATGCCTTGGTACTGCCGAATAGCAATTAAATAATAACTAAATACTGCAATAAGTGGAGGGCGCCGAATCTGTCAATCGACGCCCTCCACTGTTTATCTCATTCCTTATTGCAATCAAACCGAATCATGCGCGATATGCGCAAGCCTTCACCGGCTTCGCTTGGTGAGCGGCTCCCAAGGTTCAAGCTCGACCGGCTGATCGGCCAGTATTTCGCGTGTGGTCTCATCGAGATACTCCTTGCGAATGATCAGTTCGGTAACATAACGGTCGAACCAAGCATCGGACGCCACATAATAGCCATCCTGACCATTATCCTTGCCCCAACTGTTCTCCACCTTCCAACGGTTCGGACGCCCGTCAGCATCCAAATTCACGCCAGTCAACGTCATGGCATGATTGCTTGGGCAATCACCATACTCCAATCCCTTGGCCTTGTCGAACGTGAATTTCGTACCGAAAAGCTGGTCAACGCGCACGGTATCGCAATCAAAATAGCCATCGCCACGCAACGAGAACTGCATGCAATCACAAGCGAACCAAATCGGATGACCGTCACTGATCTGACCCACAGCAGCCTTCTTGAACACGTCAAGAGGCACGTTCACAAACTCCATATCACCCGCTTCCGCCACATTGGCGGAAAAACGATACGATACCGCTTGCCAAACGGACGACTCTCCATCGGCACATTGCATAACGTGACCAGATCGTTCACATCCACCGGCACGTACTTCTTATAAAACTCCATCGGAGTGATACCGAATTCACGAATCTGCGGACGCTCATCCTTACCGGTTTTCGCAGCCTTTTCAGACGCCCCTCCCCCGTGGTTTTCTTCTTGCCGTCATCCTTGTCATCGCTCATACGCGCAAGAAAATCAAAACGCTCCGGAGGCTCACCCAATGCAATCGCACACATGCGATACACCGTAGCCATATCCGCATTCTTCAACGCACGCAACTCATCCAACGACGTTCCAGCCGCATGACGGTCACGCAAATCGGACGCGAACTCACGTAGCTTCGTATTCAAATACTGCTTGAACGCATCCGAACTCTTCGAATTAGCCGACTCCGGATAAGCACTCTTCGGCACCAAACCATACTTGTTCACCAAATCAGCGAACATCTGCCACCAACCACCATCATCGGCCGGACCATAATTAATCGCCTCGAACACACGACTATCCAGCGGCTCATCCAACGTGGCAAGCACATTCTCCAAATACGTGTTCGACTTCTCCATCGCATCCCAGAAAAACAGGTAGGTTTCCGAAAACTCGAAATCCTCCAAATTCCAACGATGCATCAACTCATAACGCAACGTATTAAGCGCCGCAAACATCCAACAACGCCCCGAACTACGCTGATTGGTGATACTCCCCTGCTTCAGCTCGATGGAGAAATCATTCTGCAGCACGCGCTCGCCCTTATAGTCGGTGGCTGCGGCGAGCACACCGGATGATACTGCCGCGTTGGCTGCCACCAGATTGGCGCGGTCAGCGTTGAAGTCTGTGGAATACTGTTTGAGCAGCGCAGGGTCGAGTGCTTTGACGTCACTCATGGTTCATGGTCCTTTCGATATGTTCGATTTCGGATTCTATGTCGCGCAGGCGGCAACGCAGGTCGGATTCCACGTCTACGCCGTCACGTTGCGCTTTGCGGATGATGGCGATGATTTCGTCAGCGTAAGGATGATCGCCATCATGCTGTTCGTCCATTTGACTTGCGCTTGTTGTGAATGCTGTTTCAAGCTGATCGCAATACTGCGATTTGTGTACTCTCGATACGATTTTCGTGGCGCGCGGCAATGCGCCTTGCGCATGGGAGATGCCTTCGAGCATGGACTTGCGATGCTTTTCCTTCTGTTTCATCGCTTCCCACAGTTTCAACGTATCTTGCGCATTTTCCGGTGCTGGCGCGGAAGCGTCGGCAGCGTCGTCTGATTGGAAGACGTGCGGATGTCGGGTGATGAGCTTGTCGACGAGACGATTGCACACTTCGTCGATGCCGAACGGATCCTGCGCATCCACGGCGCACACTTGCGCTTGGAAAACGGATTGCAGCAGCATGTCGCCGAGTTCTTCACGCATGTTGTCGCGATCGTTCGTTTCCACGGCGTCGATGTATTCGTAGGTTTCTTCCAATAGCGGCTTAAGCAGACTCGTGTTGGTCTGCTCGCCGTCCCAAGGGCATCCGCCTGGTTCGTGCAGAATGCGTACGACCTGCTTGACACGGTCCAACGCGCTAGGCGCATCGCGTACAGGGGCAAGTTTCAAACAGTGTTCGAATTCTTCGGGCAACTGATAATCATCATGTGCGGCTTCAGTCATGCCACTGATTCTTCTCGCATGTGCCGACCATGCGATCGTAACCGTTAATGGGCAGATTCCTCCACCCACTGGAGAATTTGGTGCGCTCATGTGCTCGTCAGCGGGAAGAATCTTCCAGTAGCTGGAAGATTCGTGACGTTCACAGTCACCTCAGCGTGCTGGTGATCTGGTCGACGGTTTCGCCGTCTTTGCGTGCGACGGGCTGGAGGATGGTTTCGTCCTCGGATGCGTAGTAGTAGCCTTCGGCGGTGACTTCGGTATCACCGTTCCATGTGTTGTGGGTGGTGCCGTCCACGCCGGCCCAGCGGAGCGTGCTGGTGCCGGTCACGTTCTCGCTGATCGAGCTGCCGTTACGGCTGGTGGTGACCATGTCCGCCACGCTCAGCGTGTAGTTCGCGGGGCAGGCTGGTATTTGTCGAGCACGATCACGACGATGCTGCGGGTCGAGTCGACGTGGCGTTCCATGATCTTGTCGACGCTGTTCGACGGATCGTCGCTGAAGCCATCGCCGGTGTGATAAGACTGAGATCCAGCGTAGTTGTAAGTGTTCGGTGCGACGTACTTGTACCAGTTGTCCTTCCATATCTTCGCGTCGTAGACGCCGGACCCGTTCCACACGCTGGTGGTGGACCCGTTGCCGGACGCCGCGCCCACGGCCACGACGCGGCAATCGCCGTCGCCCTCGCCCGGATGCCTCTGGCGGAAGCCGGCCACGCATTCCGCGTTCGCGTCGCTCAACGCCTTGGCGGCCTTGCCGGCCGAATCGTCCATGCGCACGCCCCGCGCGGCCATGGCGCGGCTCACGCTGTTCAGGTCCGTCGCGGAACCCCACGACCCCGTCGCGTCGTCCTTGTAGGCCCAGAACTGCGCGGACGAACCGCCACCGCCCGTGCCTCCCTGATCTCCGCCGCCGCCACCGGCGTAGGCGGTGCCCGCGGTCAGACCGCCGGCCAACGTCGCCGTGGCGGCGAGCAGGGCCAGCGTCTTTCGCCTTCCGTTACTGTTCTTGGAACCCAATGTTCCGTCTCCTTTCAGAGATCCATCTGCAGATATTCACCCCACTCCCGGTGGGGTCGGACAGGAGAACAAATCCCGTCCGAACACTTCACATGCCCAGCCGTCGACAAACGTCGATATCGGATTCGTTTCCGTCATCCACCTGCTATGCAACCCGGTTTCGGGCGTGTCGGGTTGGACATTTTCCCGGAAGGCTGCGGATACGAAAAAGGGACCCCGAAGGGTCCCTTGAGAAGAAGAGTCGTCTGAATCAGTGCTGAATAATGTTCCCTGGATGCCAGCTGCCATCCGGCTCTACGCCGTACCCTCCGCTGCTTGGAACGAAGTCGGGCGCGCTGCTGCTGGAACCACCGCTGGTCGAACCCGACGTGCCGCCTGAATACGAGGGCGTGTACGACTGTTGCGGCGCCGAATACGACTGCTGCGTCTGGGCCTGTGCGGCGGCCTGTGCGGCGGCCTCCTCCTCGGCCTTGCGCTGCGCCTCCTCGTCCGCCTTCGTCTTCGCCGTCACCGAGTCGTTGACCTTCTTCGACGCGGCCGCGATCTTGTCCGCATCCCTGGCCTTGACTGCCTTGGACAGTTCGTCGCGCGTCGCCGCATCGGCGACCTTGCCGTCCGAATTCTTCAACAACCGTTCCGCATCGGAAACGGTCTTCTCCAGTTTCGAATCGTTCACGGCCCTGACCGCGTTTTCCAAGCTCTTCTCGTGTTTCCCGTACCAGCCGGTGTTCTTTTCAATCAGGCTGTTCTTCGACTCGTAATCCGCCTTCGAATCGGCCACGCAGGCGACCACGTCAGGCTCGTTCGCCTTCAACGCTTCGGCCAACGCATCCACGGTCTTCGCGTCCGCCACCTGCTTCACGGTGATCTGGGAGGCTGTGGCCGCGTCGCCATCCACCAGCCCGGAATACGAGTCCGCCGCCTTGCGGTAGCTTTCCGACGCTTCCACACACGCCTGTCTCGCCTCGGCCAGCTCATGGTTCGCGTAGGTCTTCCAAACGAACCAGCCGCCACCAGCCAGCACAGCCACGGCCGCGACCGAAGCCACGGCGATCACAGCAGGCTTTCTGCTCTTCTTCTTGTTTTCAGTTACATTCTTTGACCCGGCATCGCTTATATTCGGGTTGGAAACTTCAGATAGTTTTCCCTGCATACTTGTGCTTTCGATGAGTTATGTCACATACGTTTTAGGAAAAGGCGGATGGGAATCGTTCGTTCCCATCCGCACATCATTTTCTAGGATTTTATGGCAAAAACCTACTTGGCGTGGCGTGCCATAAGATCGTAACGGCCGTCACCACGACGCTTCAGCATGAGCGTGGCTCCGGCGGTACCGGCGGCCATAATGGTAAACACGGCGGTCTCCATCACGTCCACGCCCGTGTCGCCAAGCTTGGCCTGCGTGGAGGTCTTCACGGCCGCCCTGTTCGCACTGTTCGCACTGTCCGGAGTATCAACCGTGATGGTCGTATCCTTCGACGGGGTGACAACCTTGTGGGCCTTGTCGTACGCGTCCTGCGCGGATTCCGCGTCGGACTTCGCCGTGGCCAATGCGGTTTCGGCTGTCTTCAGCGTGGCGTTCACTTCAGCCAGAGCAGCCTGGGCGGCATCCACATCGGCCTGCGCGTCAGCCGCCGACTGGTCGGCATCCTTCTTAGCCGACTGGGCGGCATCCAGTTCGGACTGCGCCGCATTCGTGGCCGGGTCGGAAGCATACGCATCATCCACCTTGGATTGAGCGTCCTGCACATTCTGCTGGGCATTATCATAAGCGGTCTGGGATTCGGATACGGCCGTGTTGGCCTTGTCGAGCGCATCCTTCGTCGGATCGGCCGACTGGGTCTGGCCCACCGTCGGATCGGCGGCCGTCTCATCTGCCATGGCGGGCGCGGCCATACCGGCCACCTCGGTCAAGCCTGCGATGGTCGCAACGGCCAGTTTCTTCGGATTCTCCATATTCTCCATTTTCTCCATCCTGTCTCCCGGAGCGTTATGACAGGGGCGCATGCGTCCCCGAATGCACCACCCACCCTACCACTTTAGGGGGGGGGTAAGTGTGTCTCGCATCTCGAGATAAACAAACCAATCGCATCTGAGACATACCTCCACCTAGACGCCTTTGCTTCAAGAAAACGGGTTTTACGATCTATTAGATATGGGGGTAATCCATTAGATTAGAGGAATCATACGAAAGGAAATGTAATGAGCTATAGCATTGAGCAGTTCATACTGGATAGCGGCATTACTCGCGCCGAGGTTGATGAGGCTAAAGCTCGGATGTTGGAAAGGATGCATATGTATGGGCTCAAGGAGACGCATAACAAGAAAGCACATGAAAAGGAGGAGCTGGCACTCCGAACTCATCGGAATGCCAGCTCCTCCTGAAAACCGTATCGTCGCCTCATACTCTATGTCTCATAACCATAGGTACACCGCACACCACTACGAGACGATTTTGTGGTCGGCGCGGTAGAGGTCGGGCTCTACGTAGATTTCGAAACGGAACCACGGCAGCGCGGTACGCACGCTTCGTTCGATTTTGTTCACGGTTTCAACATCGTAATCGCGGTCGAGCTTGCTGGTCTGCACCTTGACGCACAGCAGAATGTCATCCTCGGACATATGCACGGTCTGCATATTCAGCAGTCGTTCCACACCAGGCGTTGAAATAACAGCCTGCTCAATCTTCTTGCGCGTATCCGAATCGACGGCCTCACCAATCAACAGCGAACCGGATTTGAACATGAGCAGCAACGATCCCGCAATCAATACAAGACCAACCATCAAACCGCCGAATGCATCAAATATCTCATTATCAAAC
>ENA-OQJC01000433-OQJC01000433.1-human-gut-metagenome-genome-assembly--contig:-NODE-433-length-12839-cov-5.542873_pt1 | contig 12839 bp, 12 predicted proteins | sample MGYA00242600_ERZ504766 | MGnify/ENA primary metagenome ERZ504766 (study PRJEB26092, sample SAMD00036364) | human gut metagenome | host: Homo sapiens | study: EMG produced TPA metagenomics assembly of...
CCTCAAGAACGAGTTCTTCCGCTACAGGGACTGGGAGGGCGTGACGGCCGAGGAGTTCATGGTGAGGCTCGAGGCCTACCTCGTGTACTATCGGGACGGGCGCATCAAGAAGTCCCTCGAGTGGCTGTGCCCGATGGAGTACCGCAGGAAGCTTGGATACGCCTAGGGCGCGGTCCAAGAAATCGTCCGCACCCCCGTTTAGGCCGCTAGAAGACCAATTCAGTCCTTATTTCACCGCAACTCAGGGAGGATAAGGCGCTAGTGCTATTCGAAACGAGATTCCAGGCTGGATAGGCCGTTGAGAGTTAGGTCGTTGGCGACCGCCGAGACGCGCTCGATTGGAACCGAGCCGTCCGACAACGCCCACGTGCGATAGATGCCGATAATTCCAGACAGCAAAAACGCCAGGTAGTAATCGAACATCTCATCCTTTAGACCCTTGGGCAGCAGATCGCGCTCAGCGATCTCGTGCTCGAGCGGCACACGCAGACGAGCCATAAAGTCGTCGAGCGGAATGTTTTCGATCAACTGGCGATTAAGCACCAGGTTGTTGCACAGCGCCTCGTTAACGGTCTTGAAAAAGGACGCCGCAGCGCCAAGTGCGCGCTCGTTGGTGTCGCCGCCCATGGAGGAAAGCGTCTTCTCGACTGAATCGACGATCATCTCGACCACATCGACGGCAATGGCGTCGAGCAAGCCGTCGACCGTGCCAAAGTGCACGTAGAAGGTCTTACGGTCGACATTTGCCTCGCGCGCGATAGCGCTCACCGTAATATCGGCCAGGGGCTTTTCCATAAGCAGTCGCTCAAACGCCGAAAGAATCGCATTGCGACTGCGGACGATACGACGGTCAAGGCGCGGTTTGGTGGTAGCCATAGACGTGTCCCCTTCATGTCAACAGCCCACCTGTAAGTCCTCTACATGTGGGAGATAATCAACGTAAGAGGATTATCCTACAACTCACATCGCAATGACGAGCGTCATCAAGAACGCACGACTCGCCCACTGAGTCCTAGGGCCGCTTCTTTTTATTGAGCGCCGCCGGGGAAACGCGGATACCGTCGCCAGTCTGACGAACGTAGGTCTTGCGAGCCGGCTTAGAGGCCACAGCAGCCTTTTGAGCACGCTGATTGGGGTCCACGGTAACCTGGGACGCAGGATGTGCCTTAACGGGCGCAGAGGGCGCCTGAGGCGTGCGTCCGAACTTTCGCATCACACGGTCCCAGCGCGCATGAATGCTCTCGTTATGGGCACTCTTAAGGCCCAGCAGCGGGGCGGCCAAAATGGTCGGCGCGATAAAGGTGATCAGGCGCCACAGCAGATAGCCGGCAGTCGATGCCGTGCCAAAAAAGTGACCCAAGAAAAGTGCGAAGCCACCCTCGGCGCCACCAGTGCCGCCGGGCAGCGGAACGGCGGAGCTCAGCAGCTGGACAAAGGCGCTCGCGGCCATGACCGAGAAAAAGTCGACTTCGTGGTGGCCAAAGGAGAGCATCAAAAAGTACGGAACCAGGTAGAAAAACGCAAGCTGCAGCATGGTGATGACAACTGTGAGCAGCATGGACGAAAAATGGCCGGCAGAGAGTTTGAATTTTTCGGAAAACGAGTAGATCTCGCCATCGACAAAGGTACGCCAGCCCTCGATCTTCGTAGCGGAGACGCCCATGCGCTCGAGCCAATTGATGATGCAATGGGCGACGCGCGTGACGGTCTTGGGCATCAACGCCACGGCAAAGATACCGAGCAGGATGCAGCAGTGGCCGCCAAAGCTAAAGACGCACAGCAGCGTCATGTCGCCATAGCGCTCGGCAAAAAACGGCATACGGGCAAGCAGCAGAATGGCGCCCCATGCCACCAAACCAAATTGGTACACGATAAAGCGCGTGAACTGAGTGGCACCCGCTTCGCCCACATTTTGGCCGGCTTTGGTCAGGCGGTAAATCTGGGCAGGCGTAGAACCCATCATCATGGGCGTCAGGTTGCCAAAGAAGATGCCGCTCGCCTCGACCGAAATGAGGTCACGGATACCGACGGGCGATTCGGGGTCGAGCCAAACGGCGATCGCGTACGCCACGATGCCAAAAACAAGATACAGAAACATACAAAAGCATGCAGCAAAGAGCCAGGGCATCTGAACGCTGGACATAGCGGCCCAAAACTGCCCCATCTGCCCGGTCACGACCAGATAGACGATGTAGCCGATCAGCACAACGCCGATGAAGATGGCACCGCGACGCGCGCTCTTGTTGTCATCGCCGCCAGAAACCTCGACCTGGGGCTTTGGGCTATGCTGAGAGGACTCCGTCATGAGGCTCCTTCTGACCGTCAAAGTATCTGGCCTATTGTACCCGTATGGGAGATGAGCAAAACGTAAAGCAATGGGGCAAATGGGATTAACAGACCAGACCACTTGCAATAAAAAACCCGGCCTTCATACGAAAGACCGGGTATCTAAAACATGGTAGCCCGTACCAGATTCGAACTGGTGATCTCCGCCTTGAGAGGGCGGCGTCCTAAACCGCTAGACGAACGGGCCATAAGCCTCAGCAGAAAAGAAGTGGTAGCCCGTACCAGATTCGAACTGGTGATCTCCGCCTTGAGAGGGCGGCGTCCTAAACCGCTAGACGAACGGGCCACATGACATCTGCACTGCCGTGCTGCGAGGATATATATTACGGGACAAAAAACGCGAGCGCAAGAAGAAATTCCAAATTGCCCAAATTTTGTCGGGAGGTTATGGAAGGCGCAGTTAAAAGCCACAGCCTATGATTTTTCTGGGACGGGGCTTAAAAAATCATTTCAGATTGCCGAGCGATTCTTTTAGACCACAACTTCATTCAAAATGATTTTTTAAGCCCTGTCCCAGAAAAATCATCCTAGGTTGAGGTGGGCCAGGATGGCTTCGCGCTCGTTTGGAACATTGTCCTCGATCACAGCGTCGAGGGCGGCGTTGAGCAGCTGCCCCAACTCCGGCCCGGGCTTGACGCCAGCGCGGATCAAGTCGCCGCCGTTGATGGCAAGCATCTTGAGCGTATAGGGCTCCCCCGCCTCAAGCAGTCCGTGGGCGAGTGAGCGCATCTCCTCGATCGTCTCGACGTAATAGAAGCACGACGGCGCCTTACCGAGCGTATCGGCACGTTTAAGGTCCATAAGCTCGTCAATCAGGCGCTGCGTGTCGACGCCCTCGCCCGAAAGCAAGCGCATCATATTGAGCAAACAGGAACGCTCAGGGCGCAACGGCTTATCGTGATACTTGATAAGCAGGCAAACGTCGCGAACCAAATCGTGCGAAAGCGCCAGGCGATCCATAATGGTGCGCGCCTTCTTGGCGCCAAGCTCGGGATGGCCGTAAAAGTGGCCGCTGCCCGCATGGTCGACCGTAAAGCAATCGGGCTTGGAGACGTCGTGCAAAAACGCTGCCCACATTAAGCTCGGCGAAGGCTCCACGCCGTCACACAGCGCCAGCTCCCCCGCCACCGTCAACACGCGAGCAATATGCTCATAGACATTAAAGGCATGGTAGACGCTGCGCTGGTCAAACCCACGAGCAGGCGAAAGTTCGGGCACGGCGGCACAAATAAGCTCGGGATAGCGCAGCATCGCGTCTCCCCCGTGACCGGTCGAAAGAATGCCTTCGAGCTCAATGCCCACGCGCTCGCGTGCCACGGCATCGAGCAGCGATGAGCATTCGGCAAGCGCCTGTTTGGTCTTAGGCTCGATCATAAAATCCAAACGACAGGCAAAACGCACGGCGCGCAGCATGCGAAGCGCATCCTCATTAAAGCGACGCTTGGGATCTCCGACGGCGCGGATAAGCTTACGCTCCAGGTCGCCCTGGCCATCATAGCGGTCGACAAGACCGCGCCGGGGATGCCAAGCCATGGCATTAACGGTAAAATCACGACGCGCCAGATCGTCCTCAAGTGACGCCGCACGCTCCACACTCTGGGGATGGCGGCCATCGGTGTAAAAGCCATCCAGACGATACGTCGTGACCTCAATGCGCTCATCGTCACAAATGGCGGTAATGCCGCCAAATTTAATCCCCGACTCAACCACCGCAATGCCGGCGGCCTCGAGCGCCGCCTTGGACTCCTGCCACAGACCGCTGCAGCACATGTCGACATCGTGGCCGGGGCGTCCCATCAGGGCATCACGTACCCAACCCCCACGAACCAGGCCTCAAGACCGGCTGCCTCAAGCGCATGTAGCACACGCATGGAGGCGCCTGAGGGCTGCGTACCGTTGAGCGAAGCTTTGCACATACCTATGGCCTCCTACGCCTGCAAGCGTTAATCGATGGTTCTCAAGAAGTCTAACAAGAAACGGGCATGCGCGCACATGCAATCGTATCGTCGATCCGAACGAACGGGACAGCAAGCACCACATGCGCCCAGAATGCAAAAACACCCGCCTTGGAAATCCAAAGCGGGTGTTCGGCAACGATATGTCGATGCGGCTAGCAGACCTGGCGAACCTCAATGTGCTTGCTATATTCGTCCACCTTGGCAAAATCGCCCAGACCGGCACACTCCACCACGTTGGCGCCGGTGGCCATCGAGAGGCGCAGGGCGTCCTCGACGCGCTCGGGAGCATCGTGCCACACGGACAGGAAGGCGGCAAGCGAGGAGTCGCCCGCGCAGACCGTCGACAGTAGCTTGACCTCGAAGGTGCGGTTGGCAAACCAGATATGCTCACCGTTGGAGAAGTACGCACCGTCGCCACCAAGGGTCAGCAGCACGTTCTTGGCGCCCTTGGCATGCAGCTCGGCCATCGCGCCCTTGACGGACTCGTCGTCGCCACCGCTCACCTTAATGCCAAAGATGTCAAGCAGCTCGTCGTCGTTGGGCTTAATGAGCAGCGGCTCCATGGCAATGAGGTCGGCCAGCTGATGGCTCGAGATATCGAGCACGAACTCGGCACCCTTTGCCTTAACACGGCGCAGGACCTCGGCCAGAAAACCCTCAGAAGTGTTGGGGGGCAGCGAGCCGCTAATGACCAGGCAGGTCATGTCATCGAGTGAATCGATGAGCTCAAACATCTCCTGCTCGTTGGCTGCATTGATGGCGGCACCTGCGTTGACCATGTTGTACTCGGTATCGGGGCCGGCGTTGAGGAAAACGTTGACGCGCGTGATGCCGTCGGTCCACACGGGCTTGACGGGCACGCCCAGGGCCTCGGCGCCCTTGACGATAAACTCGCCCGAGAAACCGGCAAAAAAGCCCAGGATCGTGGTGTCGACGCCGTAGTGATCGAGGGTGAACGAGACGTTGAGACCCTTGCCGTTGGGCGTATAGACCGCGTTGCGCGTGCGGGTGACGGTGTTGGCGGAAAGACCGTCGCAGGCAATGTTGTAGTCAATGGCGGGATTTGCAGTGAGCGTATAAATCATGTAAGTTCCTTTCACAAGGCAACGTGTTAATGAAAGTATATTCCACGCCACGTGAAAAGGCTATAGCAACTCGGCGAACGGTGTAGAACGCGTGCAGGGCGGCAGAAAAGCGGCAAAGCGCGGCAAAAAATCAGGGGGCTTGCCCTGACGCTCTTTTGCAATTAACAAAAATGGCACCCCGGCCAAAGCCGAGGCGCCATAGAACCACGAATATGTCGTGTTTCGCTTACTTGCGATCGAGCTTGCGGACAGCAACGCGCTTGCTGTACTCATCGACGTGACCGAAGTCGCCAATGCCCACGGACTCGGCAACGTTGGCGCCGGTGGCCATAGCGAGCTTCATGGCCTCCTCGACGTTGTCGCGATCCCTGTACCACTTGTGCAGGAACGCGGCGAGGGTGCAGTCGCCGGCGCAGACGGAAGAGACCAGCTTGATGTTGAACTCACGCTTGGCGTACCAGATGTCCTCGCCGTTGGAGAAATAAGCATCGCCGCGGCTACCACGGGTGAGCAGCACGTTCTGGACGCCGGCGTCGTGGGCGAGCTTCATGGCAACGCGGACCTCGTCGTCGGTGTCGACCGGCACGCCGAAGATGGCCTTCATCTCGTGATGATTCGGCTTAATAAGCAGCGGCTTCTTGTGAGCGAGCTCCTTGAGCTTGTCGGAGGACAGGTCAAGGACGACGTCTGCGCCACGGGCCTGAGCGTGCTCCATGACCTGAGCCAGGAAGTCGGGCGTAGCTTTGGGAGGCACGGAACCGGAGACGATCAGGCACTCAAGATCGCCCGCGGTGTCCAGGATGTTGTAGAGCTCCTTCTGATGCTCCGGCGTAATCGGGGCGCCGGGGTTCAGGATGCCGTACTCGTGCTGGCCATCGTTGACGTAGGTGTTGATACGCGTGATGCCATCGGTCCAGACCGGGCGGCACAGGCAACCCAGGTTCATGACCTCCTCGACGATGAACTTGCCCGTGAAGCCAGCGAAGAAGCCGAGCGCGACGGTGTCGACACCCATCTTCTTAAAGGCGAAGGACACGTCGAGGCCCTTGCCATTAGCCGTGTAGCTGGCCGAGCCGGTGCGGACGTTCTCGTCGGGCTCGAGCGGAGAGCTCGAAACCGTCATGTCGACAGCCGGGTTAGCGGTTAGCGTGTAGAACATTTACAGTACCCCCTGTATATGTGAGGGCCGCGTGGCCGGCCCATTCCAACCACGCGGTTACCTCTGATACCAAATTAGCGAGCTGCGGACTCGAGCAGCGCCTTGACCTCGGCGGCAGTGTTGCAGGCGAGTGCCTTCTCGGCGAGCTCGTCGCACTCGGCCTTGGTCCACTGGCTGATGGTCTTGCGGGCACGCAGGATCGACGGAGCGCTCATCGAGAACTCCTCCAGGCCCCAGCTGATCAGCAGCGGCTCAAGCAGCGGATCGGCAGCGGCCTCGCCGCACATACCGACCATGATGCCGGCCTTCACGCCGCTCTCGATGATGTTCTTGAGCGAGCGGAGCACGGCGGGATAGTACACCTGGTACAGGTTGGAGATGGTGTCGTTGCCACGGTCGGCGCACATGGTGTAGCCGATCAGGTCGTTGGTGCCGATGGAGAAGAAGTCGGCGACCTCGGCAAGACGGTCAGCGAGCAGCGAAGCGGCGGGCGTCTCGACCATGATGCCGACCTCGATGTTCTCGTTGAACTTGCGACCCTCTTCGGTCAGCTCGGCCTTGCACTGCTCGACGAGCTCCTTGACAGCCACGACCTCCTCGACGCAGGTGACGAGCGGGATCATGATCTTGACGTCACCGAAGGCGCTGGCGCGCAGCAGGGCGCGGAGCTGGACCTTGTACTGGTCGGGATTGGCCAGGCAGTAACGCACAGCGCGGAAGCCCATGAAGGGGTTGTCTTCCTTGACCATGTGCAGGTACGGGATCTCCTTGTCGCCGCCCACATCAAGCGTACGAATGATGACCGGAGCGCCCTTGAGCGCGCTGGCGACCTTGCGGTAGGCGTTGAACTGCTCCTCCTCGGAAGGAAGCTCAGCAGAGTCCATGAACAGGAACTCGGAGCGGAACAGACCGATAGCCTCGGCATCGTGATCGAGCGCGTTGGGCACGTCATCGGGGTTACCGATGTTGCAGGCAATGATCTTCTTGATGCCATCGGCAGTCACAGAAGGCTTGCCGCGGAAGGCCTCGAGGGCTGCCTTCTCGGCAGCGAAGGCCTCGGCCTTGGCGGTGTAGGCGGCGAGCGTCTCCTCGTCGGGATCGGCCTCGACGATGCCCTTGCCACCGTCGACGACAACGGTCATGCCGTTGCGCAGTGCGGTGCAGCTGTTGGAAACCGAAAGGACAGCCGGGATCTCGAGGGCGCGCGCGATAATCGCGGAGTGCGACGTACGGCCACCGGTCTCGGTGACGATACCGGCAACGTGGGCCTTATCGATCGTGGCGGTCATGGACGGCGTAAGATCGTGCACGACAACGACGGTGTTCTCGGGCAGGACGGAAAGGTCGACGACCTCCTTGCCCAGCAGCTCGGCCAGAATACCGGTGCGGATGTCGGCGATATCGGCCGCGCGCAGACGGAACATCTCGTCGTCCATGGACAGGAACATGTTCTCGAACATGGTCGAGGTGTCCATGAGCGCCTGCTCGGCGCAGGTGCCGCCGTCAATGGCGGCGTTGATGGCGTCGGTCATGCCCGGGTCCTGAGCCAGGACGATGTGTCCGCTCATGATCTCGGCCTCGGCCTCGCCCACCGTCTCCTTCATGTGGTCGGCCTGAGCCTGGGTCTTCTCGCAGAAGACCGAAAGAGCGGACTGATAGCGCTCCTTCTCTGCTGCCGAATCAGCAACCTGGTGCGGCTCAAACGTCAAGTCGGGATCGACGGCGACCATAACGGTGCCGATACCGATGCCCTCGGAAGCGTTGACTCCCTGATACATTCCCATTCCTCTCTCCGTGTCATGTGATAAAGCGTTTTGCCATATCCATGACAAAAGAGCGCAGTTACCTTAAAACAGGTCACTGCGCCCCCAAATATGAACTTAGTTGTTCAACATGCGACCCGTTTGAGTTCTACTCGCCAAGACCGCTCTTGATGAGCTCGATGGCAGCAGCCAGAGCCTCGGCCTCGTCAGCGCCGTCGCACTTGACCTCGACCTCGGTGCCGCAGGGGATACCAGCAGCCATGAGGGCCATCGGGGACTTGCCGTTGACCTCCTTCTCGGGGGTGACGACCGTCACGTCGCAGGCGTACTTGCCCATGGTGGAGGCGAAGAGGCCAGCCGGACGCATGTGAAGACCCTGAGGATTAACGAGGGTAGCCTTCTCAGAAACCATAATTGACTCCTTTTTTGTGTTTAACCCCTGTCAGCCATGCGACAGGAGCCATATTCACGACGTTGTTTATATTAACTCACATCAAACTGTTTTTCATTGTGTTTCGCACGAATTATTGGACGGATGTCGTTGCAGCACGCTCGCCTGCCGGGCGGGGCGGTTAAGTTTGCTGCTCTACAGTCCTGCGCAAGACGGAAAGCACATTAAGTGCTTTCCTTTGCGTGCGGAACTCGCGACAAACTTAACCGCCCCGCCCGGCAGGCAAGCTGCGGAAACTTGGTCGGTCCAGAGTAATATCGTGAGAACGGAATTCTGGCTGATGACCTGTTCGCGACAAAGACTCGATAGACAGCCCCCTCTATACCCTTTTGTAAGTTGCGGTGAAATAGGGACTGAATTTGGAGTTGAATCGTTTAAACAGTCCCTATTTCACCGCAACCTATGGGAGGGACAGAAAAAGGCGGAGGCCCTGGAGAGGGTCTCCGCCTTTGTTACAAGGGGCGATGTTATTCGCAAGCTGCGGGATTAGACCAGGCGGGCGTTGATCGTCTTGGCGATCTCGGCGGCGTCGGTAGAACCCTTGACGGTGGCACGGAAGTCCTCGTCCATGAGCGCCTCGGCGACCTTGGACAGGATCTTGAGGTGCGTGGTGCCAGCCTGCGCACCCGGGATGAGCAGCGCGATGGCCACGTTAACGGGAGCACCGTCCATGGTGTCCCAACCGGTCACGCCGGACTCGTCCTTGACGACGATGACGGCAGCCTCGGTAATGGCGTCGGACTTGGCATGCGGGATGGCGAAGCCCTCCATCATGCCCGTGGTACCCTCGGCCTCGCGGGCCAGGAAGGCGTTCATCACGGCGTCGGCGTCGTCAGCGAGACCGGCCTTGACGGCCTGGTTGGAGACAAAGCTCAGGGCCTCATCACGAGAAGCGAAGTCCTCGGCGACAAAAACGTTCTCGACCTTCACGAAGCCGGCAGCCTCGGCCTTGGAGGGCTCGACGGCAGCGGCCTTGGGAGCCTCGACCGGCTTGGCGGGAGCGGCGGGAGCGGCCTTCTGGTTCTTCTCGAAGTCATACTTCTTGAAAGCGACGAACAGGATGCCACCGACCACGGCACCGATGAGGATCGCGAGGACCCACAGCGGACCGTTCTCGACAACAGGCAGGACCAGGAAGCCACCGTGGGGCGCCGGATCGTGGACGTTGAACATGATGGTCAGAATCGAGGCGATGGAGGAACCGAGCATCATGATGGGCATGACGGGCCAGATGTTCTTGGTCATGAACGGAATGGCGCCCTCGGTGATGTGGGTGCAACCAAGGATGAGGTTGACGACGCCGGCGTCATGGTCCTCCTGGCTGAAGTACTTCTTGCCGACGATGACGGCGAAGGTGGTGATCAGCGGCGGAACGATGCAGGCGGCGGAGACGGCAGCCATGAAGTTGGTGCCGAAGTTATAGGTGTCGGTGCCGACACCAGCAGCCAGGGCCTCGGTGAGCATGGCGGTACCGGTGACGTAAGCAGCCTTGTTGACCGGGCCGCCCATGTCAAAGGCGCACATGCAACCAATAGCAAGGCCCAGGACAACAGCGCCAGAGGCAGACAGACCCTTGAGGAAGTCCATCATGGCGGTGTTGATGGCAGCCATGGGGCCGGAGATGCCGAGCATGACCAGACCGACGATAGCAGTCGAGAACAGCGGGTACAGGAAGATGGCCTTGAGGCCGTCCAGGTTCTTGGGCAGCTCGGCAAAAACCTTCTCGAGCAGAAGGATGACATAGCCGGCGAGGAAGCCGCCGACAATGCCGCCCAGGAAGCCGAAGCCCACACCGGTGCCGCCAGCATCGATCATGTGTGTATCGGCGTTAACGGGCAGGCCCTGGATGGCGATCATACCGGCAACAAAGCCGGGGACGAGTGCCGGGCGCTTGCCGATGGACTCGGCGATGTAGGCGGAAAGCACGGGAACCATGAGGTTCATGGCGATGCCGCCGATGATCTTGAGCATAGCGGCGAAGCTGTTGTAGTCGGCAGCCGTCGAATCGAAGGACGTGATGCCCCACAGGAACGAAACAGCGGTCAGGACACCACCGGCAACGACGAAGACCAGCATGTGGCTGACGCCGTTCATGAGGTGCTTATAGATGATGTGGCCGATGGATTCCTTCTCCTCGACCTCATCCTCGACATCGGCAGCAGCAGCAACCGTGTCGTCGCCCTTGGCGGCAAGGGCGCGGTCGATCAGCTTACCTGCAGCCTCGACGGACAGGGCCTTGGAAACACCAACGGAAACCATGGGCTTACCGGCGAAACGCTCCGCCTGGACATCCTTGTCGGCTGCGACGACGACGGCCTTGGCAACAGCGATCTCACTCTTGGTGAGCTCGTTCTCGACACCGACCTGGCCATGGGTCTCAACCTTAATGGTCAGACCGCGCTCGGCAGCAGCCTTCTCCAGCGCCTCCTTCGCCATGAAGGTGTGCGCAATGCCGGTCGGGCAACCGGTCGCGGCGATGATGTCAAACTTAGCCATGTGTCCCTCCTTCTTGAGTACTGCGCCCGCAGGCGCTCCCCTATACGCGCTTCCATGCGCGTTTTTCCACATTTGAAAGATACCAACCTACCGTCAGTGTGAGAAGAGACAAGACGCAATTCTCCGGTGAAAGGTTCTTTCATAACCGTAAACGGTAAGTGAAAGTTTACCATCAACACTTGAAACGGCAAGGTGTATCTTGTAATTGAAAATGCCCGTATACTATGGCATTGAAAAACGAGTCCGATTTTCAATGCCAACCAGGAGCCATCCATGACCGATAGCAGCAAGAGCGCGCTCTCCCTTATTAGCACGCACAAAGGGTACAGCGATTCCGAGCAGCGCATTGTCGACTATATATTGGAGCACCAGTCCGAGGCGCCGCGCCTGACGGCCGCCCAGCTCTCACGAGCCGCCGCCACGTCCGAGGCGACAGTTTCGCGCTTCTGCCGCAAGCTGGGTTTTGGCAGCTTCCGCAGCTTTCAGTTTTCGTTGGCTCGCGACTTAGAGAGTCAGCGCAACGAGGGCCTGACCGACGAGGTCTCGCTCGACAACATGGAGCAGAGCCTAAAAAATATCCTCGCCGCCAAGGTGAGTGAGCTTAATGCGACCATCGACGGCATTGACCACGACACGTTGGCCGCAGTTGTACACGCGCTTAAGAATGCCGGCGTTATTGAGTTCGCCGCCGTGGGCAATACGAACGCGGTCGCGCTCGACGCGACATTTAAGTTTCGCAGCTGGGCCTTCGCTGCATGGCAAGCACCATCAGCGAGACCTCGATTGGTTTCGCGCTCACGTTGCGCCCTGGAGATGTCATCGTGCTGATCTACGAACTCCGGCAAGTCGCGCCGACTGAATCGCATGGCAAAAGCGGCTCGCGACTGCGGCGCAACCGTAGTCGTCATCAGCAGCGACAGCAAATCCCCGCTCGCGCGCCTGGCAGACTACACTTTTAATACCGTCAACCACGAAGCGCTGCTGACGACGGGCGACTTTGCGTTCTCCAAGATCAGTGCCACGATGATCATCGAAGTCATCTACAACTTCCTGCTGCCCGAGATTGAAGACGCTCGCGAACATATCAGCTACTACGAGGAGCTCATCCAGCCGGATAAAGTCGTGGAGTAGGTTTTAACAGGGGCCGTTAAGTACCGTTCCCACAAAACTATGCCGGTTTACTACGATGAAATCGGAATATGCGACCACATCGCGTTTTAAAAGAAAACCGCAGGCGTTCTACCTGCGGTTTTCTTTTCACAATTTTAGCTGTGCTCGAGCTACGCCGATTCATCGTAGTAAACCGGCATAGTTTTTGACGGTCGGGCCAGACAGGCAACTGGCGGCTCGGCCTAAGCACGCGCTTCTTCCAGCATCTGCCTAGCGTGTGCCAGGCTCGCCTCCGATTGATCGCCGCTCAGCATGCGGGCGATCTCGGCGGTACGCGTTTCGCCGGTTACCTCGTCCAAATGCGTCTGGGGAACATCGCCCGGTTCCTTGCTGACGACATAATGCTTGTCAGCCATGACGGCGACCTGCGCCAAGTGGGTTACGCAATCACCTGATGCGTAGCGGCGAGGA
>ENA-OQJC01000435-OQJC01000435.1-human-gut-metagenome-genome-assembly--contig:-NODE-435-length-12813-cov-3.409901_pt1 | contig 12813 bp, 18 predicted proteins | sample MGYA00242600_ERZ504766 | MGnify/ENA primary metagenome ERZ504766 (study PRJEB26092, sample SAMD00036364) | human gut metagenome | host: Homo sapiens | study: EMG produced TPA metagenomics assembly of...
AGCATATAAGCCATCAAACACATCTTGAATTGCATAGTACTCATTACGCCTTAGTACCTGTTTTCTCTTTTCTTTGTCGTTTGGTCAGTCATCTCCTTAAACGAAGATTTCTTCTCTTAGTCATACTCGAACCCAAAACACTTTTTACCATATTAAGTTTTAATGAATTAACTTGACTTGGGGCTATCCCTCCACGGCTTATTATCACCGCTTCATAGGTACATTGCCCCTACTTTCTACTGACATAAACTGTGTTACCACAGACCGTCTCATTGGAATTGCACTTCCTAACTCGTTGTCAGCTTCCCCGTTCCTATTTTCCTATCTGTTCATATACCCTTAGGCGCTCTCTTTGAGCCTGTAAGCTTGGTAGTGCCTGTAACACTACATGGACTTTCATAACGAATGTCTTACTCACCCACACTTACCTGACGTTACGTCATCAATGCATTTCTACATTCCCATTCTTTAGACCCTTTTCTTCAAGAGTTCGCCAGTTGCCCCTGTATAGACAACATTCTCGCCATAGGTATTTTATAGACTTCCGGCCTATCATCCACTCGACCACCTCTGGTTCGTAGTTCCTCGCCTTCACGCGTTAGGGTGGCTCTCAGCCGACTTCACCGAGCTTATAACCTCTCACAATGTGCAACTGCAAGACGCTATTCGGAGTATCAAAGGAAGCATTTCATGGCGTTACCCAATCATTCTACTTCTCGGAAAATAAGTTGTTGTTGCAACTAGTTAAACTAATTGCAACCCTCGCCTTTTGTTTATTTATGCGGCGAAACGGGTCGCACCTTCATGGATACTGCTCGGGAGAATATAAAAATCCTCTTTCAAAATTTCACCGATCATCTCAAGAACATGCGGATAAAACATACAGGCTGCCCCCTGGATCTTGCTGGAATTCGTCAGCACATACATCTGACATTCTCTCTGCATGCCGCGGATTGCCTCCACTTCAATTCCGGTTATCCTGCGGATCATATCGGGAAGTGAGCAGAATTCTGCCGGAAGCAGTCTGACAGCACTTCGCATGGCCATTTCATATAATTCCTCTGTTTCAAGATTCCATTGCCTCATATACTCATTTGTGATCTGCATTGTTGCGCTTCCCTCACATTGCCGGTCTAAAATGACATAAAAGGTCAGCGAAAGATCCAGCACATCCAAATGCGGGATTTCTTCCAGTAATTCCCTGTTTTTCTCCGTTTTTATCACTTTGATCCCCAGCTTATTCTTCCATGATTCCAGATTAAAAAAAGAATCCACATCTATGATATTTTTTGCCTTGATCTTTTGATAAAGCTGGCTGATCTCCGACACAATCTGTTCCAGAGTTTCCCCTTTTTGAAACTTCTCATAATATTCCTCCAGATAGATTGTTGGAAACAGATTGGATCCCGTTTCCTGAAGCAACAATCCAACACGAATCTTCCCGTTGTTTTTTACTGCTCTGTGTTCTCTTGCCTGTATCCCGTTTTTCCCCTCCTTTTGATTCATTGTTTCAATTGCTGCGCACACAAATTCTCTATATTCCATACTGTCTCCTTCCTGATTGTGTGCTCATCTTTTTGAGAAATGCGGCACGAATGTGCCTTTGAAATCTGATGTGAACAATATTATGTTTCTTGATTATATCCGACTCTGATGCAAAATACAACGAACTTTATATGAACTATCTATAAAGATTCTATAAATGAAACAACTCTCCTTACCAAAAGAAAAAGACGCCCTGAGGCGTCTCCTTCGTATTAAACACGTGAGAGATATTCTCCTGAACGTGTATCAATCTTCAGTACATCTCCCTGTTCTACGAACAATGGTACCATAACAATTGCTCCTGTCTCTACAGTTGCAGGTTTTGTAGCTCCCTGTGCTGTATCTCCCTTGAATCCAGGCTCTGTCTCTGTGATCGCAAGCTCTACGAACAGAGGTGGCTCTACTGAGAATACATTTCCATTGTGTGAACAGATCTTTACTACTTCGTTCTCTTTTACAAATTTCAGAGAATCTCCTACAACATCTTCGTTCAGAGCGATCTGATCATATGTCTCTACGTCCATAAAGTTGAACAGATCTCCGTCTCTGTAAAGATACTGCATGTCTTTTCTGTCAATATGTGCTTTCGGGAATTTTTCAGTTGGTCTGAAAGTTTTCTCAACAACACCGCCACTGATGATATTTTTAATTTTGTTCTAACAAATGCTGCACCTTTTCCAGGTTTTACGTGCTGGAATTCTAAGATCTGATAGATATTTCCGTCAATCTCAACGGTAACACCATTTTTAAAATCTCCTGCTGAAATCATCTGTAATCCTCCTTCAAATGCGCACTTTATGCGCTGCCTTTTCTCGACTGTTTATAATTCTATAATAGATTCTGTCTTTTTTCAACCTTTTTTATCCAGTTTCCGCTTCTTTTTATAAAAATGAAGAACAATTTTCTCCAAATAACGCTTCAAAACGATCTGAATCTCCTCTTTTGGATGGATCGGCTTCACCAAAATACTGTGAATCCCGGTTCTCTTTGCCCCCCATACATCGGTAAACAGCTGATCGCCAACAAACAGAGTGCGCTCCTTTGTTGTCCCCATAATCTTCATTGCCTTCTCATAATTCTTGATTGAAGGCTTGTGAGCATTATAGATATAAGCAGTCTGTATCTCCTGATTAAACATCTCCACACGCGGTTTCTGATTATTTGACAGAAGGCAGGAGGAAAATCCGATTTTGTTTAAACGCGTAAACAGCTTTTTTGCCCTTTCATCTGCCGGTGCTCCGTGTGGTACCAGTGTATTGTCGATATCAAAGATGACTCCCCGGTATCCCTTCTCATACAGCTCTTCAAAAGGAATCACATAGGTGGATGCCAGGTATTCATCCGGAAAAAATTTATCAAACATCTCTACTATCCATCTCCATCAATTTTGTAATCATCTCTTTGCAGATTTCCTGCACATTCTTCTTATCTGTCTGCACGATCAAATCTGCTGCCGTCTCATATTTCTCCCGGCGCTTTTCCATCAGTTCTGCGATATATTCCACATTCTTATGATTCTTCAGCAGAGGTCTGTCATCATTCTCTTTGACACGTTCCAGAATCGTCTTTGGAGCAGCTGTCAGCAGGACCACATATCCATTTTTTTTCATTTCACTTACATTCTGACTACGCATTGCAGCACCGCCGCCGCAGGAAATAATCGTCCGACTTGCTTTTTGCAGCTCAATCAGAAGATTCGTCTCAAGATTCCGGAAATACTCTTCTCCGTGCTTTTCAAAAATCTCCGGAATACTCATCCCTTGACGTTCTGAGATAAGTTCATCCATTTCCACAATATCCATGTCAAACCATTCTCCCAAAGTTCTTGCCACCGTCGATTTTCCAGCTCCCATAAATCCGATCAGTACGATATTATAATCACATGATTCCCGAAACTTTTTTATCAATTCATTCATATTTTCTCCCTCTGCCCTTTCCCTTCAACTCTTCTGTCCGTTTATTATAACAAGCATTGTTTCAGACCGCAAGAGATATACTTTTTCGTTTCCTTTAATCCGTACCGCCTTTCGCCAGTGCATTCGCCACATCCTCTTTGAAATTCGCCCATGCCTCTTCATTTTCCACAAAGTATTTCGGACAATTTTTTCCGGTCACATCATAGTGGCGGATCACTGTATCCGCAGTCAGACTGTACTTTCTGCAAAGCCATGCGGTCAGCTGCACCATCGACTGATAGGTTTCTTCTGTAAACTTTCCTGTTTCGTCCGAATGACAGCATTCGATCGAAATGGTATCCTTATTCCGCTCGTTGGATGCATATGCCACCTCCCATGTGGGCACACACTGGATGATCTCCCCTTCCAATCCCACGACAAAATTACTGCTTGCTGATGTCTCATGGCTGTCCTTAAGTCCTTCAAAATAATCTCTGTTCTCCTGTGCAGTAGAACCCGGATTCGCCGTATAATGAATCACGATTCCTGTGATCCCGTCTGACTCGATTCCCGGTCTGGAGTACTCATTGATATCCAGAAGCTGTACATCAATCTCCGGTCTGGACGCATCCACATCTGCCCGCAACTCTCCTTGCTTTTTTGAGATGCATGACCTTAAAATCAGCACTATTGTCAATAACAGCAGCGCTGCCAGTCCGACTCTTGCATAGAATACTTTCCTGTCACTTCTTCTCTTTCTTCTGTTGGATCTTATTTTCATCTGAACTCCTGATTTCAAAAATGCCGGAACAGTTTCCTGCCCCGGCACACTTTCATCTTATTCATCTACACTGTAGTTAGGTGCTTCTTTGGTAATATGAATGTCATGTGGATGACTTTCTTTCAAAGATGCAGCTGAAATCTTAACAAACTGTCCGTTCTCTTTCAACGCCTCAATATTTGCAGTTCCGCAGTATCCCATACCTGCGCGAAGACCGCCCATGAGCTGGAATACGGTATCTTCTACTGTTCCTTTGTATGCAACACGTCCTTCCACACCTTCCGGAACTAATTTCTTTGCATCTGCCTGGAAGTAACGATCCTTGCTTCCGTTTTCCATAGCTGCGATAGATCCCATACCACGGTATACTTTGTATTTTCTTCCCTGGTATAATTCAAATGTTCCCGGGCTCTCGTCACATCCAGCAAAGATACTTCCCATCATACAAACATTCGCTCCTGCTGCAATCGCCTTTGTCATATCTCCGGAATACTTGATACCACCGTCTGCGATAACCGGAATTCCGTACTCTTTTGCCACTGCATAGCAGTCCATAACAGCTGTTACCTGTGGTACACCGATACCTGCAACCACACGAGTCGTACAGATTGATCCAGGTCCGATACCAACTTTTACGGCATCCACACCGGCTTCGATCAAGGCTCTTGTCGCCTCCCCTGTAGCAACATTTCCTGCAATGACCGGAAGATTTGGATATTTTTCTTTGACCATACGCACTGTGCGCAGAACATTCTCAGAATGTCCATGTGCAGAGTCCATCACGATCACGTCTACCTTCGCATTCACCAGCGCCTCTACACGCTCCAGACAGTTTGCTGTGATTCCGATCGCCGCTCCGCAGAGAAGTCTTCCCTGACCGTCTTTCGCTGACAGTGGATATTTGATCTGTTTCTCAATGTCTTTGATCGTGATCAGACCTTTTAAATTTCCATCTTTGTCCACGATCGGAAGTTTTTCTTTTCTTGCCTTTGCAAGGATCTTCTTTGCATCTTCCAGTGTGATTCCTTCCAGTGCTGTGATCAGCCCTTCTGAAGTCATGGATTCTTTTATTTTCTTAGAGAAATCTTCCTCAAATTTCAAATCACGGTTTGTAATAATTCCAACCAGCTTTTTCCCTTCTGTGATCGGCACTCCGGAAATTCTGAATTTTGCCATCAGATCATTGGCGTCTGCCAGTGTATGATCCGGAGAAAGTGAAAATGGATCTGTGATAACACCATTCTCTGATCTCTTTACTTTATCTACCTCTTCTGCCTGCTGCTCGATCGTCATTGTTTTTATGAATGATACCGATTCCTCCCTGACGTGCCATGGCGATTGCCATGCGGTGCTCAGTAACTGTATCCATACCAGCACTCATCATCGGAATGTTCAATTTAATCGTCTTTGTCAGATATGTGGATAAGTCCACCTGATTTGGAATGACCTGTGAATATGCCGGTACTAACAGGACATCGTCAAATGTAATACCTTCTCCGATTATTTTTCCCATGATTTATTTCCTCTCTTTCTCTAATATGTATGTCCATAGATTATCTGTTATGGTACAAAAATTCCCACCACTTGTCAAGCCTATTCCCACTTACAATTTATTTTTATCCTGATTTATTTTAACTCCTATTATTAAGCGATACTTATAGATGATGTCTCATTCATAATTTTTACATAATTTCTCAGTTTTTCTATAATTCTTTTGTCTATTACTGCTGAAATCCCGAAAATAAAAAAAGAGCCCCGGATATCTGTATCAAAACAGATATCCGGGAAACCTCTTGTCATTACATCATTCCCATTCCGCCAGGTGCTGCCGGCATTGCCGGTGTCTCTTCTTTAATCGTAGAAACAACAGATTCTGTTGTCAGCAGAGTAGATGCAACACTGTTTGCATTCTGCAGTGCGCTTCTTGTCACTTTGGCAGGATCCAGAATTCCTTCACTTACCATATCTACATATTCTTCTTTGTAAGCATCAAATCCGACTCCCGGTTCTGATTCTCTTACTTTATTGATGATCACTGCACCTTCCAGACCTGCATTTGTTGCAATATGGAACAATGGAGCCTCCAGAGCTTTCAGGATGATATTCGCACCTGTCTTCTCATCACCTTCCAGAGTCTCTGCAAGTTTTGCAACTTCTTTAGAAGCATGGATATATGCAGATCCACCGCCTGCGATGATACCTTCCTCTACTGCTGCTCTTGTCGCATTGAGTGCATCTTCCATACGCAGTTTTGCTTCTTTCATCTCAGTTTCTGTCGCTGCTCCCACACGAATCACTGCAACACCGCCTGCCAGTTTTGCAAGTCTTTCCTGTAATTTTTCTCTGTCAAATTCAGATGTTGTCTCCTCGATCTGTTTTTTGATCTGAGCCACTCTGTCTTCGATTGCTTTCTTATCTCCGCATCCGTCAACAATGACTGTGTTCTCTTTCTGAACTTTTACAGATTTTGCACGTCCGAGCAGATCCATTGTTGCTTCTTTCAGGTCCATTCCAAGTTCATCGGAAATTACCTGTCCGCCTGTCAGGATTGCAATATCATTGAGCATTTCTTTTCTTCTGTCCCCGTATCCAGGAGTCTTTTACTGCAACAACATTAAATGTTCCGCGCAGTTTTGTTTACGATCAGAGTTGTAAGAGCTTCTCCTTCAATATCCTCTGCAATGATCAGAAGTCTTGCTCCTGACTGTACGATCTGCTCCAGCAATGGAAGGAGATCCTGAATATTGGAAATCTTCTTGTCTGTGATCAGGATGTACGGATCATCCAGAACTGCTTCCATCTTCTCCATATCTGTCGCCATATATGCAGAAATATATCCGCGGTCAAACTGCATACCTTCTACCAGATCCAGCTCTGTCTGCATTGTCTTGGATTCTTCGATCGTGATAACACCATCTTTGGAAACTTTCTCCATTGCATCTGCAACCATATTTCCAACCGCTTCATCACCGGAAGATACTGCTGCAACTTTTGCGATCTGGTCTTTTCCTGTTACCTGACGGCTCATATTTGCAATTGCTTCCACTGCTGCATCTGTCGCTTTTTTCATACCTTTACGCAGTACGATCGGGTTTGCTCCTGCTGCAAGGTTCTTCATTCCTTCATTTACCATTGCCTGTGCCAGAACAGTCGCTGTTGTTGTTCCGTCTCCGGCTACATCGTTTGTCTTCGCTGCTACTTCACGGATGAGCTGTGCTCCCATATTTTCAAATCCGTCTTCCAGTTCGATCTCTTTTGCGATCGTCACACCGTCATTTGTGATCAATGGTGTTCCGAACGATTTATCCAGAACAACGTTTCTTCCTTTTGGTCCCAAAGTTACTCTTACAGTATCTGCAAGCTGGTTTACACCTTTTTCCAGAGCGGCTCTTGCCTCTGCTCCATATTTAATTTCCTTTGCCATTTTCATTCACACTCCTGTTATACTTCGTCTGTTGACTGTTTCCAAAAAATTGTCTCTTTCTTCTATTTTACAACTGCAAGGATATCATTCTGTTTTACGATAATGTACTCTTCTCCATCCAGCTCTACATCTGTTCCTGCATATTTGGAATAGATTACTTTATCTCCTACAGCTACCTGCATTGTCACTTCTTTCCCGTCTACCATTCCACCAGGTCCGACTGCAATTACCTCTGCTTCCTGTGGTTTTTCTTTTGCCTGACCAGGCAAAACGATTCCTGACTTTGTTGTCTCTTCTGCTTCTAATTGCTTTAATACGATTTTATCACCTAATGGTACTAATTTCATGGTAACTCCTCCTTATTTTATACGTTATTAGCACTCATTCATATTGAGTGCTAAACCTCATGAATATAAAATAGCACTCTGTTTTCTATTTGTCAACAGAGATTCAAAAATTTTATATTTAGTTTATTTTCTTTTTACAGGTCCTTTCATATCCGAAATTGTATAGAATCCATTCTCAATATGAAAGACCAAAATTTTCCCATGTTCACACTGATATCGCTCCTGTACCACGCCCGTACAGAACAAAAGCTCTGTCCTTGTGGAAATATAGCACTGATACTTTGCATCCAGTGAGATTGCTGTCAGATCGTCCTCCTTTAATTGTAAGTATATGTAGTCCTCTTCCATATCATAACGAAAAACCTGACAGTGATGTGTCTCATCATCCAGGATCGCATCTGCCGCGATCACTTTCTCCATCTGAAGATCTACTGCATTGCCTTCATACATGTTCTTTTCCTCCTGCTCTTCTTACCTGTAGTCAGAGAAAGGGCATCAGCTTGCTGATACCCTTTTATCTTCTGTACGATTTTTACAAACGTTCTTTTTGATCTTTTCCAATTCGGTAAAGACATAGTCATTCAACACCTTAATGTATGTTCCCTTCATCCCGGAGGAACGGGATTCGATCACTCCGGCACTCTCAAATTTTCGAAGTGCATTGACGATCACGGATCTTGTGATTCCTACACGGTCTGCAATCTTGCTTGCCACCAGAATTCCCTCTGTTCCATCCAACTCTTCAAAAATATGGATGATCGCCTCCAGTTCAGAGAATGAAAGTGTGCTGATCGCTGACTGTACGATATGTTCCTTTCTCGTCTCCTCTGCACTCTCCTCATTCACAGACCGGAGCATCTCCAGTCCGACAACTGCTGTCCCATACTCACTTAAGATGATATCATCAATGGAATACAACTCATTCTGCTTATAAATAAAGAGTGTTCCAAGGCGTTCTCCCGCAATATCAATTGGAACAATAATTGCCTGATATCCCTGCACTTTTTCCGATGAAAAACCAAGTGTCTCCAAATTCACGTTCTCTTTGGTAGAAAGTACATTGAGCAGACGCTCATTGAGCATCTCATCGATATGCGCTCCCACAGACTCTACGATCAGTTCATTGATTGCATCTACATGCGCACTTTTGCTGACTCCGAGAATCTTTCCTTTTTTACTGACTACCAGGACATTGGAGTTCAGGATCTCTGTGAGGACAGCACAAATATCATTAAACACCACTTTGCTGGAATTATTATTATGCAATAATTTATTTATTTTTCTTGTCTTATCTAATAACTGTACGCTCATCCGTCTCCTCCAGACTCAATTGTATATACAACTCGTTCCTATTCAATGGACACCCTCATGTTATCATACAATTCACGAATTTTCAATGAAATTGTTGCAATTTCCTCTTGTTTTTATTCGAAATCCTTCTAATTTCCCTTCAAATTTCGGACATATCCACACTGCTCGTTTGCGCAGACCAGTTTATTCCCTTTTTCCACCATGTATCCGCCACATTCCGGACATTTTCTTTGGACGGTTTCTGCCATGACATAAAATCACATTCCGGATTATTTTCACATCCGTAATACTTTCTTCCCTTCTTCGTCTTGCGGATCACAACTTCTTTTCCACAGACCGGGCAGGCAACACCGATCTTCTCCAGGTACGGTTTTGTGTTGCGGCAATCCGGAAATCCCGGACAGGCAAGGAATTTTCCGTGAGGACCGTATTTGATCACCATGTTTCTTCCACACTCTTCACAGATTACATCCGTTACTTCATCCTCGATCTTCACGCTCTCTAATTCTTTCTCCGCAGTTTTCACTGCTTCATCCAGATCCGGATAGAAGTTACTTACGACAACTTTCCACTGCACTTTTCCTTCTTCCACCATATCCAGAAGCCCTTCCATGTTGGCCGTAAAGTTGACATCCACAATACTAGGAAACGACTGCTTCATAATATTGTTGACTACTTCTCCGATCTCTGTGATATACAGATTCTTGGCTTCTTTGGTAATATAACGTCTTCCGAGAATTGTGGAGATTGTTGGTGCATAGGTACTCGGACGTCCGATTCCAAGCTCCTCCAGTGCCTTTACAAGTGTTGCCTCTGTATAGTGTGCCGGAGGCTGTGTGAAATGCTGTTTGGTATCAAACTCTTCTTTCGTCAGTTCCGAATCCATGCTCAATCCGTTGACAAGAACATTGCTTACTTCTTTTTCTTCATCTGCTTCTGTATAAACCGTACGAAATCCTTCAAACGCCACTTTTGAAGTTGCCACTGTAAAACGGTATTCCCCGGCACCAATCTTGACAGATGTGGTCTCATATTTTGCAGGCTGCATCCGGCTTGCGGCAAACCGTTTCCAGATCAGCTGATACAGACGGAACTGATCTCTGGAGAGAGACTCTTTCAACGAAGCCGGTGTCATGGAAATGTCCGTCGGTCGGATTGCCTCATGCGCGTCCTGTATCTTCTTCTCAGTCTTTTTATTTGCTTCTCCTGCTGCTGCATACTCTGCGCCGTAATTCTCTGTGATGTACGCTCTCGCCGCTGCATCTGCTTCCTCTGAAATACGGGTAGAATCCGTACGCAGATACGTGATCACACCAATCGTACCGCTGCCCTTTACGTCAATTCCTTCATACAGCTGCTGTGCGATACGCATCGTCTTCTGTGTACCGAAGTTGAGCACCTTTGCTGCCTCCTGCTGCAAAGTGCTGGTTGTAAACGGAAGCGGCGCTCTTCGAATACGCTCTCCCTTTTTGATATCTTTTACTTCGTATGTTTCTTTTTCCAAAGCCTGTAAGATCTCATCCATCTCCTCTTTGGAATGGATCGTCATCTTCTTTTTCTCGGTTCCATAGAACTTGGCAGTGAGCGGTCTTTTCTCTCCTTTCACCTTTAAGATTGCATCCAGACTCCAGTATTCTTCCGGAATAAATGCATTGATTTCTTCTTCCCGGTCCGCAATGATACGGAGTGCTACAGACTGCACGCGTCCGGCGCTCAATCCCCGTTTTACTTTTGCCCACAAAAGCGGACTGATCCGATATCCTACCATTCTGTCCAGAACACGTCTTGCCTGCTGTGCGTCCACCAGATCCATATCAATATCTCTTGGTGTTTTTAATGACGCCTTGACTGCATTCTTTGTGATCTCGTTGAATGTAATACGGCGCATTTTTTTCTCATCCAATTTCAGCGCTGCTGCAAGATGCCATGAAATTGCCTCTCCTTCACGGTCGGGGTCGGTTGCCAGATATACTTTGTCGGCTTTCTTGGCTTCCTTTCTCAGGTTTGCGAGAATCTCCCCTTTTCCCCGAATGGTAATATATTTGGGCTCAAAGTCATGCTCCACATCGATTCCGAGCTGACTTTTCGGCAAATCTCTGACATGCCCGTTTGATGCCGCTACTGTATAGTTCTTTCCAAGAAATTTTTTGATCGTCTTCACTTTCGCCGGTGACTCCACAATTACCAGATAATGTGCCATTGAAACATTTCCTCCATCCGGCGCCCTCACGCCGTCATTTCACTTTTATATAATAATTTTTTGAGATTTCTCTGATATATCCCTGTAATTCCAAAGACACTAAAAGCTTTAAAACTTCCTCCGGGCGCAGCTTTGTTTCTTCTGTCAGCTGCCCCACGCTCTTTGGATACAGACCGACACAACTATACACCATATATTCAGGACTTTCAAGCATTTTTTCATTTTTGTCTGATTTTTTCACATTCCCCGCTATATGCAATGCCCATCTCATCCAGCAGATTTTCCGGGCTTAAAAGAATTCCTGCCCCCTGAAAGATCAGGCGGTTACACCCTTGACTTAAGCTGCTGTTAACAGGCCCCGGCAGCGCATAGACATCCTTTCCCTGCTCCAGTGCCAGATCTGCCGTGATCAGTGATCCACTCCTCTCTCTTGCCTCCATAACGAGCACAATATCTGACAGCGCGCTGATGATCCGGTTTCGCCTCGGAAAATGCTGCGGAAGCGGCGGTGTGCCGGGCGGGAGTTCTGAAAGGATCCCGCCTTCCTGCTCCAGGATATCCAGATATAATCCCATATGGTTTTTCGGATAACAGACATCTACCCCGCTCCCCAAAACAGCAAAGGTCTTTCCGCCTCCCAGCAGAGCACCTCTCTGTCCGATCCCGTCTACGCCGCGCGCAAGTCCGCTGATCACCTGAATTCCACATTCCGCCTAGTTTTTTTCCATATTCCAACGCATTATTTTTCTCCATAGGGAGTACAGCTTCTCGCTCCCACAATGGCTGCCGCACGCGCAGTATCATCCGGCAGCTTTCCTTTCACATATAACGCATACGGCGGATCATAGATTTCTTTTAAACGACCTGGATATTCCTTTTCTCCCCATGGGATCACCGAGATTCCTTTTTGTCTCATTGCTTCATAATTTCTATCCAGCCCCTCTTCCTTTTTCGCCGCCAGCAGCTTCTGAATTTCCTGTTCCTTGAGCATCTGCATCCTTCTGAGTGCAGTTTCTTCTATATAATAAATGGCTTCTGCTGTCCCTGCTTTTTCTTTTAATTTATTTTGTCCGATCCGGAATATTTCGGATTCCGGCAAACCGAGTATTCATACTTCATGTCGTTCTTCCTCCTATTCGTTCCAGTACTTCTTACGTCCGGCGTCCGATACGCCGTATTCGCCTCACAACAAATGCTGTCTTAAGTAACTTTCCTGTACCTTCCGTCCAGTATCTGCGATTCGTTCTCGCCTAACCTTTAACTACTTTATGAATAAGTACGTGCTAGTAAACTACCGAAAGGCAGACAAA
>ENA-OQJC01000437-OQJC01000437.1-human-gut-metagenome-genome-assembly--contig:-NODE-437-length-12756-cov-2.878929_pt1 | contig 12756 bp, 10 predicted proteins | sample MGYA00242600_ERZ504766 | MGnify/ENA primary metagenome ERZ504766 (study PRJEB26092, sample SAMD00036364) | human gut metagenome | host: Homo sapiens | study: EMG produced TPA metagenomics assembly of...
GAAGGCCTACAAAGGTAGGTCGAGTCTTGTGCGGTGCGAAAGGCGCTCCGTACAGCGATTTTTTATCAGAAGCCGAACTGGGCGGCGGTTTCCTTCAGCGTCTCGGCAGAGCGCTTCAGAGCGGCGAGCTCCTTGTCGGAGACCGGGGTGTTGATGGTGTTGTTGACGCCCTGACGGTTGAGGAGGGTCGGCACGGACATGCACACGTCGGAGATGCCGTGGAAGTCCTTGAGCATGGAGCTCACGGGCAGAATGCGGTTGGTGTCGTGCAGGACGGCTTCGATGATGTCGACGCCGGACATGCCGATGGCGTAGTTGGTGGCACCCTTACCGTTGATGATCTTGTAGGCGGCGTTCTTGACTTCCTGGTGGATCTCCTCGCGCTTGTCGGCGTCGAGCGGATCGTGGCCGGGCAGCGGGGTCCAGTCGCACATCGGGACGCCACCGATGGTGGCGGACTCCCACAGCGGGACTTCGGAATCGCCGTGTTCGCCGGCGATGTAGGCGTGCACGTTCTTGACGTTGACGCCGGTCTGCTGGGCAATCAGGAAGCGCAGACGAGCGGAGTCCAGGTTGGTGCCGGAACCGAAGATCTGGTTCTCGGGCAGACCGGTGAGCTTCTGAGCCACGTGGGTAGCGATGTCGACCGGGTTGGTGATGAGCATGTAGATGGCGTTCGGAGCCACCTTGACCAGGTTCGGCATGATGGCCTTGAGGATGTTGACGGTAGCGCCAACGAGCTCAAGACGAGACTGACCCGGCTTCTGACGCGGACCAGCGGTGATGACGACCATGTCGGCGTCGCGGCAGATCTCAGGATCGTCGGAACCGTCGATGGACACGGTCGGGTAGAAGCTGGAGCCATGCTGCATGTCGAGCACTTCGGCTTCCACGCGCTCCTTGGCGATGTCTTCAAGCACGATCTCGCGAGCGATGCCACGCTGGGCAGCGGCGAAGGCGAGGGTGGAGCCAACGGCACCGGCACCAATAACAGCAAGCTTCGTGGGCTTAACGGTAGTTTCCGCCATGATGGATGAACCTCTCTTCAAAGGCGGTCTGCTGATGAATGGCAGGCCTTGTAACTAACGTCTTCACTCTATAAACCCGCTAAGACGTTTTGCTACCGGCACACCACCCTGTTTGACAACCGTATGGTAATGTTTTCAACGGTTGTTAGCGCTCACGAATATACTGTGATGTTTATCACGTTAGTCAATGGACTGTTCGACCACCTGAGCGGCAAGATGGGCATCAACGTCCGCTTCAAGCTGTATGCCATCATCGCGGTACTCCACCTTGTCTACCTTGCCGTATTCGCGTACACGAGAGATCAGGGAGCCAGCGGTATACGGCAGCAGAGCGTTGACATGCACATGCGGGACCGGCAGCAGACTTTCGACCGCGGTACGCAGCTCGTCCAATCCCTCACCGGTATAGGCGGAGACGATGAACGCATCTGGCTGCAGCGCGGCGAGTCGTTCACGAGTCGCCTCGTCCGCCTGATCGGCCTTGTTGAATACGAGAATACGCGGAATCGAGGCCGTGCCTTCGATGTCCGCCAACACGTCATTGACCGCGTCGACCTGAGAGAACGGGTCAGGGTGGGAGCCATCGACCACATGCAGGATCACGTCGGCCTCGGCCACCTCTTCCAGGGTGGATTTGAACGCCTCGACCAGCTGGGTGGGCAGGCGGCGCACGAAGCCGACCGTGTCCACGTAGGCGTAAGCGCGTCCGTCGCGGGTTTTGGCGCGGCGCACGGCCGTGTCCAATGTGGCGAACAGCGCGTTTTCCACCAGTTCGGCCGAACCGGTCAGACGGTTGGTCAACGAGGATTTGCCGGCGTTCGTGTAGCCGACCACGGCCACTGTGGGCAGGCCGAAGCGACGGCGTGAACCGCGCTTGACCTCACGTGCCGGGGCCATCTCACGAATCTGACGGCGCAGTCTGGCGATACGCGTGCGAATTACACGACGGTCCATTTCGATTTTGGTCTCGCCCGGGCCTCGCGATCCGATGCCCGCATCCGCGCCGGCCGCGCGACCGCCGGCCTGACGGGACAGCGAACCACCCCAACCACGCAGTCGGGGCAGCATGTATTCGAGCTGCGCCAACTCCACCTGCGCCTTACCTTCACGCGAGGTGGCGTGCTGGGCGAAGATGTCCAGAATCACCGCGGTGCGATCCACCACCTTGACTTTGGCGGCGTCCTCCAATGCACGGCGCTGTGACGGCGGCAGGTCGTCGTCCACGATAATCGTATCGGCTTCCTCACGCGCCACGATGCCGGCAATCTCCTTGGCTTTGCCGGAACCAACGTACGTGGCTGCATCCGGCTTGGAGCGATGCTGCAGCAAACCATCGCATACCACCGCACCGGCGGTTTCGGCGAGCGCCGCCAACTCTCTCAATGATTCCTCGGCCTTGGCTTGCGTGGTGACGGCGGACGACCAGACGCCGACGAGCACCACACGTTCCAGACGCACCTTGCGGTATTCGACTTCGGTGACATCCTGCAGCTCGCCGAGACCGGCGACATGCTTGAGCTCGTTGCGGGCCTCGCGCTCCTCCCATTCCTGGTTGGCGTCCTCATGCCAGCCGGTCGCGCGCTGGCTGTCGTCGAGCAACACTTCGGACTGCTCGGCCAGCACACCTTCAGGGGTAACGTCGTTGTTGCCGCGGTTGATGTCGGTGTACTGGGTGTTGTCGGTCAAGTGCGCCTCGTTTGGTTGGAATGGTCCACGATTCTTCTATGGTCCTTTATTATCATCACATGAGGTGACATGCTGGCATAGATCGGCACGTACCGGCATAGGCCGGCTGATACAGGTCGGCATACGAGAGCGGCGAATCCCGCAGAAATGGAGCGACCATGGCAGAACAGTATTTCTCTGCGGAACCCGCATCGAAGGATGTGCGCCGCACATTGAACGTAACGTTGCGCGGCCATGAGGCGACCGCTCAGGTGTCGAACGGCGTGTCTCCGGCTCGCGCGTGGACCTCGGTACGTCGGTATTGCTGAAGCATGCGCCCGAGCCGCCGCTTACCGGCGATTTTCTGGATTTGGGCTGCGGCTGGGGCCCTATCGCCCTGACATTGGCGTTTGAGTCGCCCGAAGCGAACGTGTGGGCGGTGGATGTCAACGAGCGCGCGGTGGACCTGACCCATGCCAACGCACAGGCGAACGGCCACACGAACATTCATACGGCTCAGGTGGACGAGTCCAGCACTCCCCTGCCTGCCGAGAACCAGCCGGCGTTCTGCGAGACGGTGCCGAGCGACCTCACGTTTGATGTGATTTGGTCGAACCCACCGATCCGAGTCGGCAAGGAAGCGCTGCATACATTGCTTATGGCTTGGCTGCCGAAGCTCAAGGTGGGCGGTGCCGCCTATCTCGTAGTGCAGAAGAATCTCGGTTCCGATTCGCTGATCCCCTGGCTGGACGATGCGCTCGGCGAGGGGTTCACTGCGAGCAAATACGCGAGCTCCAAGGGCTTCCGTATCATTGAAGTTCGTCATGAAATATGAGTATCCCGCAGAACTTCCCGTATCTGCCGCGCGTGATGAGATAGCCAGCGCGGTCAAACGTTCCCAAGTCGTTATTGTGTCCGGCCAGACCGGTTCGGGCAAAACCACACAGCTGCCGAAAATCCTGCTTGAGCTTGGCCGTGGCACGCACGGCAAGCAGATCGTGCACACCCAGCCTCGCCGTATCGCCGCACGCACGGTGGCCGAACGTATCGCCTCGGAGATGGGCGTGAAGCTCGGTGACGAGGTCGGCTATCAGGTGCGTTTCACCGACGAAAGCTCGCCCGGCACACGATTGAGGGTCGTGACCGACGGTATTCTGCTCGCCCAGATCCAGCGCGATCCGAAACTCACCCGATACGATACGATCATCATCGACGAGGCGCATGAGCGCAGTCTTAACATCGACTTTCTGCTCGGCTATCTGACGGCACTGCTGCCTCAGCGCCGCGATCTGAAGCTCATCATTACCTCCGCGACCATCGATTCGGTCAAGTTCCAGGAGCATTTCGAGCACGCCTTGCATGAGAAGGTGCCGGTAATCGAGGTTTCCGGCCGCACCTTCCCCGTGCAGGTGGTCTACGAGCCGCTTGGCACCGCGCCCGCGTTGATGCGCGAAGTGCCGGGATTCGCGGTGGGCGCCCGCCCCGGCGACGCCGATTACGACGAGCTGGCCAGCGCCATCGCGGAATCCGATTCCGACCGGCCCCGCGGCCGGTCCGGTGCCTCCTATGCCGATGACGGCATCACCGATATGCCTACCGCCGTGGCTCGAGCCTGCGCCGAGCTGGTGATTCACTCCTCCCACGAGCGCGGTCCCCGCGATATTCTGGTCTTCGCCTCCGGCGAGCGCGACATCCACGAGTTCGAGGCCGCACTGCGGCATCATTACGGCCCGCGCGCCGATGACATGCGCCGGCCGGATGCCATCGAGATCATGCCGCTGTTCGCGCGACTGTCCGCCGCCGACCAGCATAAGGTGTTTGAATCGCACCTTCACCAGCGCATCGTCATTGCCACCAATGTGGCTGAGACCTCGCTGACCGTGCCCGGTATCCGGTATGTGGTGGACCCCGGTTCCGCCCGTATCTCCCGGTATTCGAAGACCGCAAAGGTTCAGCGTCTGCCGATCGAGCCGATCAGCCAGGCCAGTGCCGACCAGAGGTCCGGCCGATGCGGCCGTGTGGCCGACGGCATCGCGATCCGCCTGTATTCGCGTGAGGATTACGAGACCCGTCCGCGCTTCACCGAGCCGGAAATCCTGCGTACCTCGCTGGGTGCCGTGGTACTCCACATGCTGTCGGTGGGCGTGGCCCGCACGGCCGAGGACGTCACGAACTTCGGGTTCATCGATCCGCCGGATATGAAGGCCGTGTCGGACGGTTTCAATGAGCTCACCGAGCTCAAGGCCATCGGCCGCAAGCGCGGCGAGGTGACGCTCACCCATACCGGTCGTCAGCTGGCGCGCATCCCCATCGACGTGCGTCTGGGACGTATGGTTATCGAGGCCGCGAAAACCGGTTCGCCGAATCTTCTGGCCCAGGTGCTCGTGGTCGTGGCGTTCCTGAGCTTGCAGGACCCACGTGAACGCCCGGACGACAAGCGTGAGGATGCCGACCGCATCCACAACCGGTATGCGGATGAGACCTCCGACTTCCTGACGGCCCTGAATATCTGGGACCGCGTGTTCCAAGCAGACGGCGACCCGAGCAACAACGCGCTGCGCCGTATCTGCAAAACCGAGTATTTCAGCTGGCTGAGGATGCGCCAGTGGAAAGATCTCGTCTCCCAGCTACGCCAGATGTGCAAGGAGCTGAAGTTCAAGGTCGGCGACCCGCTGCCCGCCTCCCGCCCAGGCTTGGAGATCCGCCAGCTGCCGTTGAATCAGCAGGCCGCGCATTCGCTGTGCTGCGCGTGGGATGCGGACGGCATCCACAAGTCGATGCTCGCCGGATTGCTGTCGATGATGGGCATGCAGGTGGTGCGCGAGCCCAAGGCCTCCGATTTCGCGGGGCTGACCGGTTCGGCGCGCGCCCGTGCGATGAAACGCGCCCAGAAGCATTCGAAGAACGATTATCAGGGCGCACGCGGCACCCGTTTCGCCCTGTTCCCCGCTTCCGCCGTGGCCAAGAAGACCCCGTCATGGGTGATGAGCACCGAACTGGTGGAAACCTCTCGCCTGTGGGCCCGCTATTCGGCGGCCATCGACCCCGCGTGGGCCGAACCGTTGGCCGGCCAATTGACCCGCACCACGTATGCGGAGCCGCACTGGTCGGGTTCGCGTGGCTCGGCTGTGGCCACCGCGCGCGTGCTGCTGTATGGTCTGCCGATCGTACAGGACCGTGCCGTGCAGTGGGGACGCATCAATCCACTTGAGGCGCGCGACTTCCTGATTCGCCAGGGTCTGGTCGAGGGCGATATTCAGCAGCGTTTCAGTTACGACGACTTCGTGGGCAAAAACCGCGACATTCTCGAGGATGCCGCCGATGATGCGAGCCGCACCCGCCAGCTGGCGGATACCGTGTCCGACGAGGATCTGTTCGACTTCTACAACGCGGTCATTCCCAACGATGTGACCAGCGTGGCCGATCTGGCGAAATGGTGGAAGTCCGAGCATGACCGTCAGCCGAATCTGCTTGATTTCGACCCGGCCAAGGTGGAGCGTCTGGCATCCAGCGATTCGGTGAGTCTGGACGATTACCCCGACCATTGGCATACGACCGGATCGGACGGCCAACCCATCGACCTGCGTCTGAGCTACGTGTACGATCCGGCCGACCCGGCCGACGGCGTCACCGTGCATGTGCCGTTGAAGGCGCTCTCGCGTATCACGCCCGACCAGTTCACATGGAATGTGCCGGGTCTGTTGGATGAGCTGATCCTGTCGATGATCAAGGCGCTACCCAAGCAGCTGCGCGTCCAGTTCGTGCCGGCCCCGGATGCCGCGCGTGCGATTCGTGACTGGATCGACGAGCATTACCCGGATCTGCCGGGCTCGGGCTCGCAGCAGAAGCCGAATCTGCCGCCGGTGGATGAGGATGGCACGACCGTTGGCTGGCCCGATCTGGCACATGTGTTCACCAAGGCGGCCATCGCCACCAAGGGTGCGCAGATTCATCCCGAAGTGTTGGGGCCGGAACTGGTCGAGCGTCTTTCCCCGTATCTCAGAGTCACGTTCTCGGTGGAGCAGCAACTGCCGGCCGGCAAGCACCCTCGTGGACGCCGGCATGCGCGCGGCCCCATCAAGGTGCTGGGTGTGTCCAAGGATCTGAAGGCGCTGCAACGCAAGTTCGCCGCGCAGGCGGAGGCGTCGGCCCGTCAAATGGTCAAGAAGCAGGCCGATCAGGCTGGAGAACAGGGCAAGCTGGTCAGTCAGGCGAACCTGTTGCATAAGGCGGGTGCCACCACCGAGTCCCGGGCCACGATGCTCTGGCGTGGCGCATTGGATGCGCTGCGGTTGCCGGCCGAACGCATTTCGTCGCGCTGGCTGGGTACCGAGGCGTTGATGCTGGCTTCTGCTCCGTACAAGTCCACCAAGGATCTGGTCGAAGACCTGCAGCTGGCCACGGTCAAACGGCTGATGCCGAATGTCGACAGGCTCTCGGACGATGAGGCGTTGGCCAATGCGGTGCTCGATGTGCGCGAAGTGTACGAGGACACCGTCTATCAGGTGGCGCATGACGTGATCGCCGTGCTCAAGGCTTATGCCGAAGTCGACAAGGCCACTGGCGGCAAGGCTGATCTGCCGATGCTTTCGGTGTTGCAGTCGATTCGCGACCATATCGCCACGCTCGTCTACCCCGGATTCATCGGGCGCACTCCCCCGGATGCGCTGAAGTCGTTGAGCCGATATTTGAGAGCCGATCTGAGCCGACTCAATAAGGCGAAAACCGATAAGAACCGTGACGTCAAGTGGGCTTGGCAGGCCGACGAGGCCCGTCAGGTGGTAGATAAGGCGTTGGCCCGTGCCAAGGCGGAGCCGGCCGGCCCGAAGCATGAGGCATTGATGAAGCAGGCCGAACAGGCCCGTTGGATGCTTGAAGAGTTCTACGTGTCCCTATGGGCGCAGGAGCTTGGCACCAAGGGGCCGGCTTCGCTCAACCGTATCAAGAAAGCGCTGGCGTGACCGGACGGCAAACAAGTCGCCAGGCCACGCGCCAGCGCACGCGCAAGCCGTCATCACAGCGTGGGCAAGTGCGCGGACGCCTCGGCAATCGGAACAGGAAACGCAATCGTAGGCACGGTCCGATCAATGCTCTGAAGCGTTCCTGGCGTAAGGCGAACTGGCCGACCCGTATCAAGATGGTGCTGATTCCCACGGTGGCGGTGGTCGTTGTCGTAGCGCTGGTGGCCGGGCTGGTTCGTTTCACAAACTGGCGGGCACAGGTTCGCGCAGCCGAGGCGGCACAGCTGGAACTGACGCGAACATACGATTTCAATCCGGGCAATATTATTTCGGATGGTCAGTTCTTCAACGGTTCGGCGATGAGTCAGGCCGAAGTCCAATCGTTTTTGGACACACAAGGTGGCTCGCTGGCCGCGATGACCTTCGACACATCGAACGAGTCAGGCGAAGGCCTGTGCGCGGACTATACAGGCACCAAAGGCGAGTCGGCGGCGACAATCATCGACCAGTCGGCCCGCGCCTGCAAGGTGAGCCAGAAAGTGCTGCTCACCGTGATGCAGAAGGAGCAGCATCTGGTCACTGCCGTCGATCCCAGCGACTATCAGCTTATGGCGGCGATGGGGTTGAACTGTCCGGATACCGCCGACTGCGATCCCGCCTATGCCGGATTCTTTCGGCAGGTGTATGGCGCGGCCAAGCGGTACCGTTACTATCTCGAGCACGAGGAACAGTACGGGTATACGGCGCACAATCTCAACTACATCCAATATCATCCGAACGCGGCATGCGGCGGCGCACAAGTGTATATCGAGAACAAGGCGACCGCCCTGCTCTACATCTATACGCCCTACCAGCCGAACATCGCCGCACTGGCCGCCGGCAACGGTACCGGCGATTCCTGCTCCAGTTATGGCAACCGCAACTTCGCGCTTATCTACACCAGCTGGTTCGGTTCGCCGCGAAGCTGATAACGGCAGCCGACCGATCTTGTCCGATTGGACTCGGCCAACACTGTCAGCGTTCGACGTATGGACGCAGCAGGGTCGTGGCGCCAACCGCCAGCAGCGAGGCGAAAGCCAGCAGACACAGGCAGACGGCCTGCACGCAGTAGATCGGTCGAATGTGGGTCAATGGTTCCACGCCATGACCTTTGTCGGCCAGCTTGCCGCCGTACAGGTTGCTCCACAGGCAGGCGCAGCCAGGATGCCCGCTATCCACCACCACGACACGCCATAGAAAACCCCGCCGATGACCAATCATCGACGGGGTTTGGCACATGTGCAACGCTTGCGATTACAGCTTCGGCAGATACTTCTTCAGCTCGTAAGGCGTGACCTGCTGGTTGTACTCCTCCCATTCCTGGTGCTTGTTGTCCAGGAAGTAGCCGAAGGCGTGTTCGCCGAGCACGTCGGCCACGAAGTCGGATTTCTCCATGATCTTCAGCGCCTCGTCCAGCGAGCGCGGCAGCGGCTGAATGCCCATAGCCTGACGTTCGCCGTCGGTGAGCTCCCACACGTCATCACTGGTAGGCTCGCCCAACTGCATCTGCTTATCGATACCGTCGAGACCGGCGGCCAGCAGCACCGAGTAGGCAAGGTATGGGTTGGCCACCGGGTCGAGCGCACGGAACTCCATGCGCGCGGAGTTGCCCTTGCCCGGCTTGTACTGCGGGATACGCAGCAGCGCGGAACGGTTGTTGTGGCCCCAGCAGATGTAGCTTGGTGCCTCGTTACCGCCCCACAGGCGCTTGTAGGAGTTGACGTACTGGTCGGTGACCGCGCAGATCTCGGCCGCGTGGTACAGGATGCCGGCGGCGAACTGGCGGGCGGTCAGGGACATGTTGAACTCCTGACCGGCCTCGTAGAAGGCGTTGGAATCGCCTTCGAACAGGCTCAGGTGCGTGTGCATGCCGGAACCGGGCGCGTCGGCCAGGGGCTTGGGCATGAAGCTGGCGTGAATGCCACGCTCCAAGGAAATCTCCTTGACCACCGTACGGAATGTCATGATGTTGTCGGCCATGGTGAGCGCGTCCGCGTATCGCAGATCGATCTCGTTCTGGCCTGGCCCCGCCTCATGGTGCGAGTATTCCACCGAGATGCCCATTTGCTCGAGCATGTTCACGGTGGCGCGGCGGAAGTCCATGCCTGGGCTGCGCGGCACATGGTCGAAGTAGCCGCCCTCGTCGATCGGGGTCGGGGCCTTGGACCAGTCGTCCTGGCTTTCGAACAGGTAGAACTCGATTTCCGGATGCACGTAGAACGTGAAGCCCTTGTCCTTGGCTTTGGCGAGCGTGCGCTTCAACACGTGACGTGGATCGCCGAGCGAAGGCTCGCCGTCCGGGGTCAGAATGTCGCAGAACATGCGGGCGGTACCTTGCGGGCCACCGCGCCACGGCAGGATCTGGAACGTCGAGGGATCGGGTTGAACGATCATATCGTCTTCGGACACGCGGGTCATGCCCTCGATGGCGGAACCGTCGAAGCCGAGACCCTCCTCAAACGCGGCTTCCAGTTCGGCCGGAGCAATCGCCACGGACTTCAGTGTTCCCAACACATCCGTGAACCATAGACGAATGAAGCGCACGTCGCGTTCTTCGACCGTGCGCAGCGCAAACTCCTGCTGTTTATCCATAGTCGCCTATCGTTCCATAACCGTGTTACGAAGGGCGTTAACATCTCACTGTTCGTCACCTGCGAGTCGCGAGATTTCATCAACATGCCCCGGTCCGCATGTCAGGCATGGTTCAGGCCCATGCCGGCACGGCACTATGGTAGTGACTATGAGCGAAGATCATCTCACCCCATCCGCCAATCCGCCCGTCGACGTGACCAGCTGGACGCAGGCCACCGACCCGCGCGACCGTTCGCGCGCCGGCATCGCCACTCGTACCAAGGCGCCGCTGGACGCACATGCCATATGGAAGGTCAAGGAGGGCCGGCGTGAGGCGATCAGCCTTTTGGAGGAGCAGTCCGCGATTCGCGTACCGGATCTGATTCCGCTGCGTTACAAGCGTATGAGCGCCAGCCCCTTCACCTTCTACCGGGGCACCGTGCTCATCATGACCAATGACCTGGCTTCCACGCCAGTCACTGGCATTCCGGTGCAGTGCGTGGGCGACGCGCATATCGGCAATTTCGGCATTTTCCGCTCCCCTTCCGCCCGTCTGGTGTTCGATATCAATGATTTCGACGAAACCGCTATCGGCCCGTGGGAATGGGATCTGAAACGTCTCGCCGCCTCGGTGGAGATCTGCGGACGCGCCAACAAAATCAAGGAGAAGGACCGTCGCGCCGCCGTGGTCCAGTGCGTACACACGTACCGCACACGCATGAAGTGGTTCTCCGAAATGGATTACCTTGACGCGTGGTATGAGCACCTGGACGTGGAGGAGACGCTCGACCGCTTCGAGACCACCGGTTCCAAACGCAGCCGTGTGCTGCGTGAGGCGGCCATGAAGGCGCTGCTGAAGGATAACGACGCGGCGGCGGCCAAACTGTGCCGTTATGAGAGCGGCAAGCTCAGGTTCAAATCCAATCCGCCCGAGCTGGTGCCGATCAATCAGCTGGATGATTACGCCGACTTGGATGCGTTGCAGGCACGTATAGACACGCTGTTCGAGAGCTACCGGCATTCCCTGTACGACGATCGCCGTTGGGTGTTCGATCATTTGCGCTATCAGGATGCGGCCCGCAAGGTGGTGGGCGTGGGCTCGGTGGGCCAGCGCGCGTGGACGTCGGTGTGGATCGCGCGTGATATCGACGATCCGATGATGATTCAGATGAAGGAGGCCACGTATTCCGTGCTCGAGCATTACTGCGGCGCGTCGCCGTACGCCACGCACGGTGAGCGCGTGGTTCAGGGGCAGAAGCTGATTCAGAATACGGCCGATGTGCTGTTGGGTTGGTCGAGCTTTATGGCCGAGGATGGCCGACCGCGCGACTATTACGTGCGCCAGTTGTGGAATGGCAAGGGGTCGATTGATATCGACAATCTCAACGCTTCGGGATTGAGCGATCTGTCACGCATGTGCGCATGGTCGTTGGCGCACGCCCACGCCCGCACCGGCGATTCGATTGCGATCGCCAATTACATGGGTGGCACCGACGAATTCGATCAGGCCATCGCCTCATTCGCCGTCAGCTACGCCGAACAGAATGATGAAGACTACGCCGTCTTCAAAAAGCTCCTCAAATCCGGCGACCTCCCTTGCTGAGCCGTTAAGCGGACAGCCCAATGGGCTGTCCGTAGGAGGGGTCTGAGTGAAGCGATAGCTGAGCGAAGGTAGATTAACAGTCTCGCTAAGGCGAGTCCTTTGCCTACTTCGCTACTTCAAGCGCTTCCTGGAGCGTGAACGCACGTGCATAGAGGGACTTGCCGAGGATGGCAGAATCAACACCAATTTCAGCCAGTTCCTTGATGGCGCGCAAATCGTCCAGCTTGGAGATACCACCGGAAGCCGTGACCTTGGCGTCGGTGCGTTCAGCGACTTCACTCAGCAATTGAATGTTCGGGCCGGACATCATGCCGTCCTTAGCCACGTCGGTTACCACGTAACGCGAGCAGCCCACGGAGTCAAGGAACTTCATGGTCTCAAACAGGTCGCCGCCTTCGCGCGTCCAGCCGCGCGCCGCCAGTGTGTGACCGCGCACATCCAGACCAACAGCCACGCGGTCGCCGTACTTCTTGATGACCGAGGCGGTCCAATCCGGATTCTCCAAAGCGGCGGTGCCGATGTTCACTCGGGCGGCACCGGCCTCAAGGGCCGCGTCCAACGAAGCGTCATCGCGCACGCCGCCGGACAGTTCGATGTTCACGCGGTCGCCGAGCTCATGAACGATTTCTCGCAGCTGATCGCGATTGTTGCCCGTACCGAAAGCGGCATCAAGGTCGACCAGGTGAATCCATTCGGCACCGGCCTCAACCCAAGTACGGGCGGCCTCGAACGGCGAACCGTAATCGGTTTCCGAACCGGACTCGCCTTGGCGCAGGCGCACGGCCTTGCCATCGCGTACATCGACGGCGGGCATCAGAGTCAACGACATAAGAAGAGCCTTTCTCAGTTACTTATACACAATTTGAGCTCCCTCGTCAGAGGGAGCTTC
>ENA-OQJC01000438-OQJC01000438.1-human-gut-metagenome-genome-assembly--contig:-NODE-438-length-12753-cov-4.913987_pt1 | contig 12753 bp, 14 predicted proteins | sample MGYA00242600_ERZ504766 | MGnify/ENA primary metagenome ERZ504766 (study PRJEB26092, sample SAMD00036364) | human gut metagenome | host: Homo sapiens | study: EMG produced TPA metagenomics assembly of...
TTCAACCGCCCTGCCTTCCAGCGCATGATCGCTGACATTGAGGCGGGGAAAATCGGCTGCGTCATCACGAAAGACCTGTCCAGGCTTGGTAGGAACTATATCGAAGCTGGAAGCTATATCGAAATCTTTTTCCCAAAACACAATGTGCGCTATATCGCCGTCACGGACGGCGTGGACAGCCTGACCCGCCAGGAAATGGACATCACGCCCTTTAAGAATATCCTGAACGACATGTATAGCCGGGATATATCCAAAAAGGTGCTGGCGGGGCGCATGACCCGTTCCCGGCAGGGAAAGTTCTGCGGCGGGCAGCCGCCTCTTGGCCTGATGCGTGACCCGGAGGACAAAGGGCATCTCATCCTTGACCCGGAGACAGCGCCGGTGATCCGAAAAATCTATGATATGGCGCTGGATGGCTGGGGCTGTATGCGGATTGCAAAGCAGCTCATGGATGATAAAATTCCCATTACCAGAGTAAAGAGTAATACAGAATGTGACGTGAATTACTATTCATGGGGAAGTGCGAGGATCAGCCATATCCTGCGGAATCCCTTTTATAAAGGCGCACATCTTGTCTGCCGGACACATCAGAAGGGCATCCGCTCCAATACCTATGACATTATCCCTCGTGAGGACTGGGAAGTGATTGAGGGCTGCCACGAAGCGATTGTGACACCGGAGGAATGGGAACAGGTGCAGGAAATCATTGACCGCAGGCCCACCATTATGAAAGGCAACGCCTGCCCCTTCTATAACCTGTTTCACGGGCTTGTCTATTGCGCCACCTGCGGGAAGTCCATGCAGGTACGGTATGAAAAAGTCGGCAGAACCGGCAAAAACCGTTTCACCGGCGAGATGCGGGAGCCGATTGACAAGGCATACTATATCTGCCAGACCTACAACCGGCTGGGTAAGAACGCCTGTACCAGCCACAAGATTGAAGCAAGGGATTTATATAATCTGGTACTGAAGGATATACAGGAACTGGCGGCGCAGGCCATGAAGGACGCCGATGCGTTCTACCAGCGGCTCAGCAGCCGGATGGAGCGCCGGTATCTGCTGGACGCTTCCCAGACGGAGAAGGAACGGAAACGGTTGGAAGCCCGGAATCAGGAAATTGACGGGATGTTTTTAAGCCTGTACACGGATAAGGCCAAAGGCGTCCTGACCGAGCAGCGGTTTATGAAGCTGACGGCGGCGCTGGAACAGGAGCAGGAAGCCAACCAGAAGCGCCTGCATGATCTGTTGATGATGCAGAGCCGGGCGGACGCCCAGGAAAGCGAAGTCCGTACCTTTATCAAGGAAATCCGGCGCTATGCCGCCATTGAGGAACTGGACGAGGCGGTATTGAACCGGCTTATCAGCAAGATTCTGATTGGCGAGATTAAGAAGGTGGACGGCCAGAAGGTGCAGGAAGTCAGGATCGTTTATAACTTTGTCGGGGAAATCCTGGAGATTGCCGCGTAAATAGTTTGCCCCATCTCTCTGTTTTGAGGGATGGGGCTTTTACTATATTTTTCAATGTTTATCTTTTATTAGCCGTATTAATCTTGCCGTAATCGCTCTACTACAGTATGTTTTTGGGATACTTGACCTGTTATGATAGGAATTGTGATTCCCAGTAGAGCAAACAGAGGGATAATCAACAAGAATGGCGTCAGGTTCAGGTGATAGGTAAAGAACCAGAACAGCCCCTCCACTGCCCGGAAGGCCACCGGCCCCAGCGCAAGCGTCAGCAGCAGAGCAAGTCCTGCCGCCCCAAGAGCGTATAACAGGCCCTCCCAGATCAACATGGAACGCATCTGCTTCCCGGTCATGCCCACGGCCTGGAGAACTGCCAGTTCCCTCTGTCGGGCAATGATGCCGGTGAGGATGGCGTTGAAGAAGTTCAGCACACCCACCAGCCCTACAATGAAGCTGAGGGTGCCGCCCAGCAACAGGAACATGGAGCGCATACTCTCAAACTCCCCGGCGTAGGTGGACTTACTCTCGTAATCCAGTTCAGGGTTCACGTTCTCCGTATAGTCCGCCAGAAACGCCTCCATGTCCGCATTGGCCTCGTCCGTGGTGTCAAAGGCGTAGTACATGACGCTGTTTGTACCGGTGTCCTGGACAAAGGTCTGGTCATTGAGGATAAACTCATCGCTGCCGTAGTAGCGGTAGCTCAGCGCAGAGGGCACCGTCACCAAGGCAGCCACGGTGTAGTCCACGTCCCGGTACTCCACCGGTCGCTCCACCCAGTTGGCGCCGTCTGGCACATCCTCCAGGGTAGGCCAGACCTCACCAGTGTCCGGGTCGTAGTACTCAGACTCCTCCACATACCGAATCGTCACAGTGTCCCCCAGTCTTGCCCAGTGGGAGTTCGTGTCGGCGTTGCCGTAGTCATCCTCTGTGTACACTGCGGCTACGGCCCGGGTGCCCGGCTCATAGAGGGCAGATAAGTCCCCTTCCAGTACGGTCAAGTGGTCCAGGGCAAAGGCGCTCATGCCGGAGAGCTGGACACTGTCGGCCAGCAGACCGGCGTCATTTTTGTCCGTCAGCCGGATCAGGTTGTCCAGCTCCTCGGGAGCATAGAAGTGCCCCTTGTTCTGCCGGAACCAGTCCTCGGTGACATACTCCAGCATCGGGGAGGTCTGTCCATATACTACGCCGCTGCCGGTGATGCCGCCCTGGGCGTCGATGTTCTCCATGACCTGCTGGGGCACGCCCATGTCATTGGAAAAGCCCACCGTGGCGGTTTGGAATTTTCCCGCGTCGGCCACGATGAAGTCGCTGGCGGTGAAATTGGACACATACTTGTTCATGTCGAAGCCGCCGGCGAAGTTCACCGTCACGGTGAGCAGCACCACCGCAAGGGACAACGAAAGGATGGTCACCACGGTTTTGCCGCGGCTCCGGCCCAGATTGGCCCAGGCCATGGCGAATGGAGTTACCTTCCGGGCCTTCCGACCCTTAGCACGGGTTTTCATACTGCCGCCCTCGGTGTAGCGCACCGCTTCCACCGGGGAAACTTTCGCTGCCATTTTCCCCGGTTTCCGGCAGGAGAGCAGCACCGTGAACAGAGCAAACAGGGCGGCAATCAGGAATATCCAGGGACTAATCGAGGTTACAGCCATTACCCCATTGAGCCGGGCTACGATCACCGGCGTCAGCCGGCCGCCTATGAGCCAGCCGATCACCAGACCGATGGGAATACCGGCGGCAGAGAGAGCCAGGGCCTGGATGCGGATGATCCGCCGCAGTTGCCGGGGCGTTGTGCCGATAGTCTTGAGTAGGCCGTAGAACCGGATGTCCCCAGCCACGGAGATTTGGAACACATTGTAGATGATGAGGTAGCCGGTAAAGATGATGAGAAGGGCCACTGCGGCGATGGCAACTACTGTCATCGGGTCAACGAGATCGGAGATCCGCGCTCCGGTGTAACCCCAGTTGACGCCGGTGCGGATGTAGTCTTCCCCGGCGGTCTCGCTTTGATAGCCGTGGTTGGCCAGAATCTGATCCAAGTCCTCCTCGATGTGGCGGGAACCGCTTTTTAGCATCACATCCAGGCTCCATGTGCCGGTCATCCCGTCAGAAGAGGTTTCCGGGTCTATTCCCACCTGGTCGAGGATCGCGTCCACCCGGCTCTCGGGGATGAGAATGTGATTGGCCACGATGGCCTCATCATATTCCCACCAGCCGGACAGGGTAAAGGTCTGGGTGGTGGTATGGCCGTCTACATCAAAAGTCACGGTGAATTCTGCACCAATCTCCGGCTCCACGCCCAGCAACTCCAGCACATGGGTGTCGGTGGCGGCCTCGTCGGTGCCCTCGGCGGGCAGGCTGCCCTCCACCGGGTCGCAGTACATCCAGTGGGCCTCGTTGGCGTCGCACCAGCTCACCTCCACATGGGACTTATTGAAGGGCGCGTCCATAGGCATCCCTAGGTATCGCCGTTCGCCCCACTGGTCAATGAGAGGATCGTCTTTCAGCTCCTGGGCCTGCTCTTCGGTCAGATACTTGAACCCGCCGTGGGAGAAGCCGCCCACCTGGCGGAAATTGCTCTGCTGGAAGCCCTCGTTGATGGACAGGGCAATGGTGAACAGGGACGTGAACAGCACCGCCGTCAGGGCGATGGCTGCGATGGCGATGAGGTTGCGGGTGCGGCTTGCCTGCAAGCTCTTCCAGGCAAGATGGCGAATACACCTTCCGTTGGAAACTTTCATGGTGTTCACCTCCTTACCGTGTCACGATCCGGCCATCTTCGATGCGAACGATCCGGTCGGAAAGTTGAGCGATTTCCTCGTTGTGTGTAATCATTACCATGGTTTGTGAAAATTTCCGGCCCGTCACTTTCATCAAACTCAGCACATCCTGGCTGGTACGGCTGTCCAGATTGCCGGTGGGTTCGTCTGCCAAAAGAATGGCGGGCTTGGTAGCCAGGGCGCGGGCGATGGCCACTCGCTGCTGCTGGCCGCCGGAGAGATGGCTGGGCAGGTTGTCCAGCTTCTTCTCCAGCCCCAGGGCGGAGACGACCTGCCCCACATAGTCCTCATCCACCTTACCGCCGTCCAGTTGGATGGGCAGGACGATGTTCTCACGCACGGTAAGCACCGGCACCAGGTTAAAGCTCTGGAACACGAAGCCGATCTTCCGGCGGCGGAAGATGGTGAGGGCCTCGTCCTTCAGAGAGAAAATATCCTTGCCGTCCACAATAACGCTGCCGCTGGTGGGCCGGTCCAGCCCGCCCAGCATGTGAAGCAGGGTGGATTTGCCTGAGCCACTGGTGCCCACGATGGCCACGAATTCTCCATCCTCCACCGAGAGGTCCACCCCGTCTAGGGCTTTCACCAGGGTGTCTCCTTTACCGTAATATTTCTTTAGCTCCTTCGTTTCCAAAATTTTCATCGTATATCCCTCCAGAAAAAAGTCTGTATTGCCTTTTGACAATACAGACTTTACCACAACATTCTTTCCTGAGCCTTTCTCAAATCTAACAGAATTGAAAGATTTCACATTTTTTATACCCCATTTCATTCGCGTGGCAGATACAACGAAAAAGTACTCCCACTTCCGGGGATAGAAGATACTTTGATATAACCGCCTTGAAGGGTCAAAATCTTCCGGGTCAGGTAAAGTCCCAGCCCCAGGCCCTCGGCGGTGCGTGTCCCTGCGCCTCGATAGAAACGGTTAAAGATTTCTCCCTGCTCCCCCTCAGGAATACCAGGACCGGTGTCCGTTACATCTACTCGGCAAAAGGAGCCCAACATTTGGGCGGAGACTGTTACTGTTCCACCGGCAGGCGTGTACTTTACCGCATTATCAACTACATTGCCGAGGGCTTCACTTGTCCATCTGAGATCAAAGGCTGCCGCGCCTTCCAATGAGATTGCCTTCAGTGCAACCCCTTTTTTTCTGCGCCGCAGGTTCCTCCTGTTCAATCACCTCTTCCAGCAGCGCCTTTACCGAATGCTGCGACGGGATCGGAACCACAATACCAGTTTCCAACCTGGAAGCCTTCACCAGATTTTGAATTAAAAATGACAGTTTTTCTCCCTGCGTCATGAGCGCACGAGCTTGTTCCTGCTGCCGGGGCGGTAAATCACTTTCCAGCAAAAGTGATGCATATAAAAGCAGATTAGCGATCGGTGTGCGTGTTTGGTGAGATATATCGGCAATCAGTGCCTTTACCGCCGCCTGCTCTCCTGCAATCATCTTTTGCGCATGAGCAGAGCCACGCAGAAACCGGGCCAGTTTTCCCTCTAAAGCAGACAGTTCTGTTTCGTCGAACCGATCCTCAGAAAATCCCCCGGCGATGGCTCGATCCAGCAGGGCATTCAACTGCCGGAAAGTGCGTCGCCGGGATGCCAGCTGCCAGAGTCCGAAGGCCGCCCCAACGATAGCCAAGGTCAGAAAAATCCACGCTGATACAGTCATCTTCCTGCCTCCCAGGTGTAACCCACTCCATACACTGTTTTAATGGGAGCATCCCCCAGTTTTATGCGCAGCCGTCGCACTGCCACCGACAGAGCGTTTTCATCCACAAACTCGCCGCCGTCCCATACCTTTTCAAGCAACAGTTCTCTGGGCAAAGTACGGCCACGGTTTTCCACCAGCAGCCGCAGCAGCCGCTGTTCCGTCTTGGAGAGATCGATGATGGTACTATCTTTGGAAAACTCCAGCTGCGCAAAGTCAAATATAAAACCATTTAGTTCTATACGATCCGGCTTTACTGGGGCAGAACGCCGCAACTGGGCATTCACTCTGGCTCGGAGTACTGCCAGGGAGAAGGGCTTGGTGATATAATCATCGGCCCCGGCTTCCAGGCCGGTGACTTCATCAAGCTCCAGGTCATTTGCCGTAAGCAAAATTGCAGGCGTAAAGCTACCATTCTGCCGTAGTGTCCGCAGCAGTTCCAGTCCACTGCCATCCGGCAGGTTGATATCAAAAATCAGCAAGTCAAAGGCCGTACTCTGCAAAATACCGGTTGCCTGACACCTGGTGCTGCAATGGGTTACGGTGCAGCTTGACGTTTCAAGAGCCATACAGATCCCGCGCCCCAGCGCTTCATCATCCTCTAAAAGTAAAATTTGACTCACCTTTGTGCCCTCCCTTGCTTTGTTCTGCCATCAACCGGCTTTTCCGCATTCTTTGGTATCAGCCAAATGGTAGCCATTTTCACAGCACCGGGAATTCGCCCATCGACGCAGTAATAATTGACTTGACGGGACGAAATGCCCCATTTTTTGCTTGCTTCTTTAAGCGTCATGTAGTCCATATTTGTACCTCCGACAATATTTCTTATTATATTTCATCTGCTCGAAGAATACAAGACAGGAAACTTAAATCGAAATGTAGGCAGACACTATGAGAGAAGATTCTCTTTATAGTGCCTGCCTTTTTGAATTCACCACTTGACATTGTGGCAAAGAGTTGATGACACAGGACGAAATCGCAGTTATGGACGGAGGAAAATGTATTTTGCAGTTGCGCGGCGTGCGCCCCTTTTTCAGCGATAAGTACGATATAACGCAGCACCCGAACTACAAATACCTTTCCGACTTCGACAAGAAAAACGCTTTTGACGTTGAACGGTATATGTCCACCCGTCCGGCAATCGTAAAGCCCGACGAACCCTTTGACATATACGAAATAGATTTGTCCGACGAGGACGCAGCCGCCGAATAAAAACGGCGGCATTTTTATTTCCAACAACATTTTTTGAGCCGTTTTAGCGGCAGAAAGCGAGGTTTATATGGATTTTTTCAACAGCGCAGTTGACGTATTGCAGACTTTGGTAATCGCGCTTGGCGCAGGACTTGGCATTTGGGGCGGCATTAACCTCATGGAGGGGTACGGCAACGATAACCCCGGCGCGAAGTCGCAGGGCATGAAACAGCTCATGGCTAATTAGATGTAATAAAAGCGGAGAAAGGAAAAGCACAATCCAGACGGAACCGGCGGTGTAGTCAAGAAATATTGTGGAAACGCAAGATTTCTGCTATAATGGGTATAAAACACTTGACGATGGAAAGAAAGGCGGGAAGCCTATGCACATTAGTTATCAGCCACTATGGAACACACTGAAAGAGCGTGGCATGAGGAAAGAGGATTTGCGGCTTGCCGCCGGTCTTACCACAAATATGATTGCCAACATGGGCAAGGGAAAGAATATCAGCATGGAAACGCTGGTTCGCATTTGTGAAGCCTTGAATTGTGGTATTATGAATGTGATTAAATTAGAACAGGACAATATCTAAAGCGATATAATTTTATATTTGATTCGATTTGCACAAAAATTAAATTTTAATTGTGTATATTTTCTATTGTACCCAATGTAAATAAGTGCTATCATAAAATAAAACAAGTACATTTGAAACATTTTATGATTTGAGAGTGTGCTTGCAGGTTAGTAGCATATTGCCAATAACTGAATACAAAAAATGTAGGTTCTGGTCATTTTAGAAAGGAGCATTGTTTATGAAAAAATTTAGTAAAAGATTGTTTACCTCGTTGGTAGCGTTTTGTATGCTTTTTTCTGTGAGTGCGGTTCCTGCTTTTGCAGCGGAAACAACAACGGAAATAACGGATACTCAACAGCCGGTAGTCATTGGAGAATATGACGGATACTTAACCGATGTTATGATTTCCGATGGTGTCACCAAAAGAGCAGTCGCTAATGTTCGTATTAACTCTTATGCAACTTATGATGAGGATGATGGGATTCAAGTTCATGTGAAGTTGTATGTACCGTGGTATGAATCTCCAAAACCGGAGTTCACTGGTATGACTGGTACAGTTAATGTGCTTATGAACAAAAAATCCACCAATACGGCATTTGCAGAATTAGCCGACGGTGAAGAAACAATCGAAACTGATGTGGATACTGGAAGAACAGGTAATAGCGGAGATAAGGGAACGGTTTCTGTTTCTGGTGTTGCTACCGCTAATAATGCCTTGGCAGGCGGTGGAGCTTTCGCTATTTCTTACCCTGTGACACTTCCCTAATTAAATGCAAAACAGTTGTGAATTAAGGTTGGTAATAGGTAAAATGAAACGGTTATTGGCAATATGCGTATGTTTTTTTATGTGTGTAGGCTTATGTTCGTGTGATTCTTCCCAAACTCGGTCGGTATCATCATATAACTGGTCTTTAGAATTTATTACTGATTTAGATGGTAATATGTTATTCTCAGGTTCAGTGCATGATGACATACCAGTATTGGATTTGACATTGAGTTTTGAGAAAAAAGTTTTATCTTAACAGATAACACTCATAAACAAGAATGGACAGGTACATATTCGCTTGAAAAGATTGACAATTCTTCTTCGAAACTCGGATTAACTTTTGAAAATTTAGAGGAGCCTGTTACAGGCGTATATGGAACAAGAGTTTATTCTGATGATTCAGAAAGCGCAACAATTACATTACAAACTGATGAAAATATCCTGTCTTTTGTTGGAGAAGATTCATAAATAAAAACAGCCGCTGTAGGAACAAAATCCTACAACGGCTGTTTTTATTTCCACGGCCTGCGCCGGAAGTTCATACCAGACTGTTTTATCAGCGGGGATTTCTTGAACAGCTTTTTCAAAAGGCTTCGTTCCTCTTGTGAGAGCCGCTTGTATTTGAGCCGGAACGCCTTGCAGAATATCTCCGTGAATTGCTGAACCCTGTCCCCCGGAGATTGCATGGCCTTTTGTACTTCCCGTATAAGTTCATCGGCAGGCGTGGTATCCGGCGCACTTTCGCTGTCATTTTCGTGCGCCTTGCGTATATCATGGAGAATGACGTCCCATGTTTTGTGCGTCACATGGCAGAAAAAATCTTCTTCCTCTATCTGACAGGCTTCCAACACTTTGATTGCCCGGTCTGCCGCAGCTTCGGGGTGTTCTTCCAGTACCATAGCCCGTAAAGCAGCCAGTGAGCTGTTTGTGTCATGGAAGTGCATGGTTGCTATCCCGTCCACATAGATTTCTGCGTCTGCCAGCAATTCCTTAAATTTTTCATGGGAGATAATCTCACACAGCAGCCGGTTATTGAAGCGTTCACTTTTCAGCAGTTCCACGACTTCATCACTCAAATGTAATTCTTCTATCGGGGTGTTTTCATATCTCCGATTATTGGTAAGGCCGAGCAGATAGTCAACCGACACCTGATAGAAGTCTGCCAGCTTCAACAGGCTGCCGTGGTTAATTTCCTTGTATTCGTCGTTGTCGTTTTCATAACTGCCGAGGGCTGATTTTGAAATGCCGGTTTCCTGTGCCAGTTCTTCCAGATTCAAGCCCCGTTCCACCCGTAAATCTTTCAGGCGTTCCTGTACGGAAATGCGGGTTTTCATAAACACATCGCTCCTTCCTGCGGCTGGCTGCCGCTGTTATTCCTTATTATACCATATACCGTTCCGAAATCGTGGAATTTTTCGATTTTGGGGCGGTTTTCCTATTTTATGGACATACGGGAAAGGGTTCAAAAATGAGCTATGATTAAGTCAGTTCATCGATGGATTATTTCCAATCGAATGACCGGCCTGATGGGATATGCTCCCCGGCGATGTAGCGCAACGACCTGCGGCAAGGAAATGGAGGAACCTTGACCGCAGCGAGCGTACCAACGGGAACGAAACGCCGCTGTGAGATTCAGGGGCAGGAACGACAGCAGGACAACCCGGCAGAACTGATACCAAAACGCTACCCAAACACGACAAATCGGCGGGGTGTAGTCTGCCCCGTCCGTAATACTATGGGGCATTTCAAAGCGGCTCTATGGCCGTATTTTCCTTGAAAATCGCCCCGAAACATGACACCAAAAACCTTTATCCGCCTGTTCCCGTTGTTACGGCTGAAATGGGCGGATTTTCTATGATAGGAGGCACTATGCCGAGAATGAGCAAGAAACGGAAGTTGGAGCTTTCCTTCTTCCTCAATGACCGGGGGCGTGTGGCCTACAACGACCTGTGCCGGAAGTGCCAGCATAAGTGCAAGCAGAGTTTCCGGCTGTCGTGATAGACTGCCCCCATTACCTGTCAAAACGAGCCAAGCGAAAGGAGAAAATCAGTTAAATGGAATTTGAATTTATGAGCGCAGACACGGTTCTGCCGCCTTGTATGCCGCTACCCGCCGCAATGCTTCGGCTGCCGATCAGCAGCACAGCAAAAGTCATGTATGCCCGTCTGCTGAACACCACCCTTACGGCAGGGATAGAGGATAGCAACGGCATTTTGTTTGTCCGTTTTCCTATCATGGAATTAGCGGCAGCCCTCTCCCGCAGCCCCGTCACTGTGAAGCGTTCCCTGAAAGAATTGGAGGACATCGGGCTTATCCTGCGGGTGCGCCGGGGTGTGGGAGAACCAAACCGCATTTACACGCTGCTTCCCAAAGGAGGGCTGCCATGATAAATGAGAAGCTGGAAAAGCTGAATCAGGAGATTGCCAAAGGCGAAGCCAGACTGCGGCGGGCGCAGCATGAAGAAAAATACTGGAACACCAGGTGAAGCAGCTTACCCGGAAGGAACGGACGCACCGGCTCTGTACCAGAGGAGCTATGCTGGAAAGTTCCTTTTAAGGCCGGAAGTGCTGACAGACGAGGATGTGATGGACATTCTGAAACAGGCATTTTCTCAAAGTGGCATGAAGGAAATAGTTGCAGAAAGCGTGAAAGGGCGGGTAGCCGGGGAATCCCTTACGGAGTAAGGGCGCAATTATACACCACCCAGAGGTTGGTGCATTGCGTTCTCCGAAGGCTCCTCGCCGGAGGGCTGTGATTTTCCGCAGTCAAGGTCTGCTCCAAATCATACAGGGGACGCTACGCTTCCCCTGCGCTGGCTGCCGCCAGCTACCCTTTTGTGGACTTGCCATCTGGGGACACCTTGCGTTGCAAGCTGTTCCCAGCCGACAAGTAAAATATGGCTTGACTTAAAATTTTTATTCAGTTACCCTTAGATAAGAGTTACCGGTAGCTCTTTATCTAATCAATAAGGAGCGTGTAAAAATGTATCATGCACATTTTAGGGGAACACACTACGAAGCTGGTTTTTCGTGGGGTTCCTTACTGTTAAAACACAAAAAATATAATTTTTAGAGAACATACCATTTGAAATCACGCAGGAACGGATTGACTATGCTTTGTCCTGCCTTCCGATTTATGAAAAGTATTACCATGAGATTGTAGAAGAAATTCAAGGTCTGGCAGATGGACAACAATGTGATGTCCGTATTTTGCAAGCTGTATTATTTAGTATGTACTCTATGCCTCCATCTTGTAATTGCTCTTGTTTTGCTTTTACAACGGAACAGGAAATTCTTCTGGGACGAAACAGTGATTTTCTGACAGAAATTGAAAGGCTAAATCAGAATGTAGTTTATAAATTGACGGATGGAGTTTATTCTTTCACAGGAAATACAACTGCTTTTATTGAGATTGAAGATGGTGTTAATGAACATGGTTTAGCTGTTGGTTTAACATCCGCCTATCCTAACCAATGCAAACCGGGATTTAACGCAGGTATGATTGTCAGATACCTGTTGGAGAAATGTAGAAATGTGTCGGAAGCTGTCTCCTGTTTATATCAATTACCGATTGCTTCAGCACAAACTTTAACCTTAGCTGATACAATGGGGGCGATAGCTGTTATAGAATGTAATGCGGAACAGATAAAAATAGAAAAAACATTGAATAGCAATCTTGCTTTTGTCTGTGCAACGAACACTTTCCATCTGCCAGGAATGGTAGGCTATAACAACGATAAGATTGATAATTGGTTTGCAGAAGAACGGTATCAAACATTGTATTCAGCTTTTAGCGAAAAAATGAGGTTTCAATTTTCCATTTGCAGAAAAACTGTTGTCTGGAGATTATGGTTTCCTCTGTCAGTATGACAGAAGTACAGGTAAAGATACTGTCTGGTCAGTTATTTATGATATGAAACGACACAAAATTTATCGAAGTGAAGGGAATCCCAGACGACACAAATTCAAAGAAGATATTCGTTTTCAGTTTTGATTTTTCAAATTGATGTATTTCTACAACTAAATACCCGCCGCCCATACAGCGGCACACCGAGCAGGAAATCTGAAAAAGGTCTCCTGCTTTTTTTCTGCCCAAAATGAGGTGGTAAAACGCCACCCCATCCACCAAGCATAGAAAGGAGGGACACGAAATGCCCTGTCCACACAACGAAATCACGATTGTTCAGCGCAGCCAGCGGCAGTCTGCGGTTGCCGCCGCTGCTTACCAAAGCGGCGAAAAGCTGTTCTGTGAATACGACCAGCAAGT
>ENA-OQJC01000441-OQJC01000441.1-human-gut-metagenome-genome-assembly--contig:-NODE-441-length-12748-cov-1.978924_pt1 | contig 12748 bp, 17 predicted proteins | sample MGYA00242600_ERZ504766 | MGnify/ENA primary metagenome ERZ504766 (study PRJEB26092, sample SAMD00036364) | human gut metagenome | host: Homo sapiens | study: EMG produced TPA metagenomics assembly of...
AACGATATTGAAGAACTTGAAAAAAAACAGAAGATCTTATTTGTGGGCAGGAGGACTTGGTACCAGCCCCTGTATATCCCACAGGTAAAAATGGCTGCATGAACACGGCGTAGATGTCTAGACCGTGATTCATCGGAGCTAAAGACAAAAGACCTACGTGATCTATGGAAAAAGAGATGGAAGCAGTAGCGGGTAATCTCTATGTGACAACAGACGACGGTTCTTATGGACGTTCCGGTATGGTAACACAGGTGATCAAGGATCTGGTGGAAAAAGAAGGAAAACACTATGACAAATGTGTGGCCATCGGACCAATGATCATGATGAAATTTGTCTGTCTTCTGACAAAAGAACTGAACCTTCCGACGATCGTCAGCATGAACCCGGTTATGGTAGACGGTACCGGAATGTGCGGAGCATGTCGTCTTCAGGTTGGAGATGAGATCAAGTTTGCATGTGTAGACGGACCGGAATTTGACGGACATCTGGTAGACTTTGACCAGGCAATGAAGAGAAGTCAGATGTACAGAACAGCAGAAGGAAGAGCGATGCTTAAATTACAGGAAGGCGATACCCATCACGGCGGATGCGGACATTGTGGAGGTGACGACTAATGGCAAAGGGAATGGTGAGAGTACCTGTCAGAGAACAGGATCCGAAAGAACGTGCGACAAATTTTGAAGAAGTTTGTCTTGGATATAATCAGGAAGAGGCAATGGAAGAGGCAACCAGATGTCTCAATTGTAAAAATGCGAAATGTATCGAAGGATGCCCGGTATCCATCAATATTCCGGCATTCATTCAGGAAGTAAAAGAAGGCAATATCGAGGAAGCCTATAAGATCATCGGTCAGTCTTCCGCACTTCCGGCAATCTGCGGACGTGTCTGCCCGCAGGAGTCTCAGTTGCGAAGGAAAGTGTATCCGCGGCATCAAAGGAGATCCGGTATCCATCGGAAAACTGGAGCGTTTTGTCGCAGACTATGCTCTGGAGCATGATATCAAACCGGAAGGAGCCAAAGAGCAGAACGGTCACAAAGTAGCAGTGATCGGTTCCGGTCCGTCCGGTCTGACCTGCGCGGGAGATCTTGCCAAGATGGGATTATGATGTAACGGTATTTGAGGCTCTTCATGAACTGGGAGGAGTGCTTGTTTACGGTATTCCGGAATTCCGTCTTCCAAAACAGAAAGTTGTTGCAAAAGAGATTGAAAGGTAAAAGAATTAGGAGTTAAATTCGAGACAAACGTGGTGATCGGAAAATCTACAACCATCGATCAGCTGATTGAAGAAGAAGGATTTGAAGCCGTATTTATCGGTTCCGGAGCAGGACTTCCGATGTTCATGGGAATCCCTGGAGAGAACGCAAATGAAGTATTCTCTGCAAATGAATATCTGACAAGAAGCAACTTGATGAAAGCCTTTGATTCTTCTTATGATACACCGATCGCAGCAGGTAAGAAAGTAGCAGTTGTCGGCGGTGGAAACGTTGCCATGGATGCGGCAAGAACAGCCCTCAGACTGGGAGCAGAAGTTCATGTCGTATACAGAAGAAGCGAAGCAGAGCTTCCTGCACGAGTGGAAGAGGTTCATCATGCCAAAGAAGAAGGTGTCATTTTTGACCTTCTGACCAATCCAAAACAGATCAATGTAGATGAAAACGGAAATATTAAGAGCATGACAGTGATCAAGATGGAACTGGGTGAGCCGGATGCTTCCGGAAGAAGACGTCCGGTAGAGATTCCGGGATCTGAGTATGACATTGATGTAGATACAGTGATCATGTCTCTTGGAACTTCTCCAAACCCATTGATTTCTTCTACCACAAAAGGTACTGGAAGTAAATCGCAGAAAATGTATCGTTGCAGAGGAAGAAAGTGGACAGACCTCCAAAGAAGGCGTATATGCCGGCGGAGATGCTGTAACTGGCGCTGCAACAGTTATTCTTGCAATGGGTGCAGGAAAAGCAGGAGCAAAAGGAATTGACGAGTATCTGAAAAACAAAGAAAAATAGAAACAGAGCAAACTAGCAGGCAAGACCTGTAAAAGAGAACTCCGCATGGATTCTTCTTCCGAATATTCGGGACCTGATGATATGCGGAGTGTTTTGTGTGTATAAGGAGAGAAAAAGAATGACAAAAAAAGAACTGGCATTGGAATATCATAAAAAGGATACAACTGCGCGCAGGCAGTGGCATGTGCATTTTGTGAGGAACTCGGGGTAAGTGAAACAGAAATGTATAAAATTGCAGAAGGATTTGGTCTGGGTATGGGTATGATGGATACCTGTGGAGCTCTGACCGGACTGTTTATGCTGATCGGGTTAAAAAACAGCGGCGGAACAGAGCAGGCAGGAAAGACGAAGGCAAGCACTTACAAAAAGACGAAAGAGTACGCTGCAAAGTTCCAGGAGATTAATGGATCTGTTTATTGTAAAGAATTAAAAGGGGTAGCAACAGGAAAAATCCTTGCTCCGTGTGATAAATGTATTTTAGATGCAGTGGAACTTGCAGAGCAGTTCCTGGAAGAAAATTAAGATGGAGAGGATGAAAGCAAGGCAGGTGCTGTCCATTACGCTGACACTGTTCGCGGTGTTTTTTGGTTGCAGGAAATATGATCTTTCCGCCGGCAATGGGACAGCAGGCCGGAGAACATTATATCCAGGCGCTGGCAGGATTTATCGTGACAGATGCGGGGATCGCTCTGCTTGGGATGATCGCAGTGGTGTTGGTCGGAACAGAAGTCAGTGACCTGGGAGAGCTGGTCGGCAGAAGGTTTGCGATCTTTTTATCTGTTTGCATTTATCTGCTGATTGGTCCTTTGTTTGCACTGCCGCGAACAGGAAGCGTTTCTTTTGAACTTGCAGTGCGCCCGTATCTGACAGAGCCGAATGTATGGTGGGTATCTTTGATCGTGACAGGAATTTTTTTCGGACTGACCTATTATCTGAGCGGGAATCCGAAAAAGGTGGTGAATCTGATCGGAAAATACCTCACTCCGGTGCTTTTGATCTGTATTGTCCTGATTTTTCTGGCATGTGTTTTCATGGAAAAATCACCGCATGGCCGGGTTCAGTATGGCAGCATCGGTGCCCCTCGGGGAGCATATGCAGAAATTCCGTTCTTTCAGGGAATGATTGAAGGATATTATGCTCTGGACGGTCCGGCAGGACTGGTGTTTGCGATTATTATCATCAATGCAGTGCGGGGATATCAGGTAAAAACAAAGAGAAACATCATTAAATACACACTGATCTGCGGGGCTGGTGCAGCACTGATTCTTTCGGTTGTGTATTATATGCTCACTTATGTCGGAGCAGTGACGCGTACTCCGTTCTCCAACGGAGGAAGTCTGCTTCATGCAGTGACAAGTGACCTGTTAGGACCTGCAGGAGGAATCGTACTGGGAGTTGCAGTACTGTTTGCCTGTATGACGACCTCCATTGGTCTTACAACCTCCTTTGCAGATTATTTCCATGAACTGTTTCCGAATGTGTCTTATAAAAAGATTACAGCAATTGTTTGTGTGTTCAGTTTTGTGATCAGCAACATCGGATTGGATATGCTTGTAAAGGTTTCTCTTCCAGTTTTGATGATGTTCTATCCTGTAACGGTAGTACTTGTAATTTTGTCTTTCTTTAAAAAATGGATTGGTTCAAAACGGATGGCATATGTACTGGGGATGTTGTTTGCATTCTGTGTGGCATTTGTAGATGGAATGCAGAGTGCAGGAATCTCTCTTGGAGTTGTGACAGAAATATGTAACAAGCTTCCATTTTATGATTTGCGGCTGGGATGGATCATACCGGCAGCAGTTGGAGCCCTTTTGGGGCTGCTGCCGGTATGGAAATATAACAGAGAATGAGAGATTCTATAATTTAACAGAATAGAGCAGAGTGAAAGAAGGAGCAGGTACCGGTCAGTCCGATATGTATGGAATGATCAGAGTAAAGACTGCTCCTTCTTTGCCTTTGTAGCATCGTTCAAAAAGATGAGGCAGATTTGTTTCATTGATGCCATTACCATCCTCCGCGACAGAAATTTTTAAACAGTTTTTTTTCTTGAATTTAAAACCTTTTTGAAAGAAACTGCGTTATATTTATGTAGAACGTTTTACAAATTGAGAATCTGAAAGGAGAGCGGGTGTAAAAAATGCTTGATAAAAACTCAATAGAAGACAAAAAAGTAATCCGAAGAGGCTCCGTATTTTCATGTGGAGGTTTCTAGGGTGACATGGTATAGTAAAAGGGACAAAAAATGACAGGAGTACAACATGATAAAAGAAATCAGAGAAGAGTTAGATCAACTTGGGGAAGAGAGCTATAAGCAGTTTAATCAGAAGCTGATCCCAGGGACCGATCATGTGATCGGTGTTCGTATGCCGGCTCTTCGAAAGCTGGCAAAAGGAATTGCAAAAACAGATTCGAAACAGTATCTGGAAGAAGCACAGACAGAAATAGATGAACGGTCTGTGCATGAAGAAATTATGTTATACGGACTTGTTCTGGGGTATGCAAAGATGAGTACCGAACAGAGAATGCAGGCGCTTGATATGTTTGTTCCGAAGATTCATAACTGGGCAGTCTGCGACAGCTGTTGTATGGGATATAAGTTCATGGAAAAAGAGCAGGAAGTGTGGTTTTCTTATCTCCGGAAGTATCGGAACAGCAGCAGGGAGTTTGAAGTCCGTTTTTTATCGTATCCCTGCTGGCGCATTACATTAACGAAGCCTATATTGAGCAGGTGCTTGAGATTCTGAATCATACCAGTCATGAGGGGTATTATGTGAAAATGGCAGTGGCATGGGCTGTATCAGTCTGTTATGTCAAATTTCCGATTCAGACAAAGAGACTGCTGCTGGCAAATGAGATGGATGATTTTACACATAATAAAGCGATCCAGAAAATCCGGGAATCCTATCGGGTGAGCAGAGAAGAAAAAGTGGAATTGAATCGGTTAAAACGATAGAAGCGACAGGAGGAATGTGTGATGCGTCAGATGCGTTTAGAAAAAAGAGAGATTAAGGATCCGGCAGAGCTGGAAAAAGTGTTGGATGCATGTAAAGTGGTGCGTATAGGAACAATGGATGCGGAGGGGATGTTTATTGTTCCTGTAAATTTCGGTATATGAATTTTGTCAGAAAGAGCGCGGCTTAAAATTGTATATCCACAGTGCAAAGGAAGGACGGAAAGCGGAAGCATTTGCAGAAAACCCGAACGTAGCAATTGAAATGGACTGTGGCCATGAGGTGATCCGTGGAGATTATACATGCAGTTATTCTTTTGCATTTTCCAGTATCATGGGAAACGGACGAATTCGTATGGTGGAGAACGAGGAGGAAAAGAGACACGGACTTACGCTTTTAATGCAGCACGTAGAAGCGGGCGCCGAAATTGAATTTCTTCCGCATATGCTGCAGCGGGTTGCAGTTTATTGCATTGAGGTTTCGGAATTTACAGGAAAACACAGAGAGAAAAAGGACAGACAGCATGAAAATTACATTGATTACAGTAGGAAAAATCAAAGAGAAATATTTAAAGGATGCCATCGCAGAATATTCCAAGCGTCTGAGCAAATATTGTAAGCTGGATATAATTGAAGTATCGGATGAGAAGACCCCGGATCAGGCAAGTGAGACTGTGGAAGAAGGAATTCGCAGCAAAGAGGGAGAAAAAATCTTAAGGTATATCAAGGATGATATGTATGTGATCACACTGGAAATCGCAGGGAAGATGCTGACATCAGAAGAACTGGCAGAAAGAATAGAAAAACTGGGAATTCAGGGAAAGAGCAGCATTGCATTTGTGATCGGTGGCTCCATCGGCCTCGGGAAAGAGGTGTTGAAACGCTCAGATTACGCACTTAGTTTTTCAAAGATGACATTTCCGCATCAGCTGATGCGAGTGATACTGTTGGAGCAGGTGTATCGAAGTTATCGGATTATGAATGGTGAGCCATATCATAAATAAGAGGAGATATATGATTTATATAAACAGATATAATGTGGAAGAAGAATGGGAGCACTATCTCCAAGATTATCGGGAGTATTTAAAGACTGTATGTTCCTTGGAAGAATTGTCACAGATATTACCGGAAATCGAAAGTATAGAGTATAAAAAGCAGATTTTGTGTCTGCAAAATCGAAAACAGAATCCGTTTGTTATATGTAAGATTATGAAACAGAAAATACAGATCGGATTTTGTGACTATATTTGTTATGCAGATGAAGATGGAAAGTGTTTGATTGGAAATTTCTTTGTCTATGCAGAGCATCGAAATAAGGGATATGGAAGTGCAGCATATGAGCAGATTGAAAGAGAGTTAAAACAACAAAATGGAAAATACATAGACATTACACCGGCAAAAGATGCAATCTTATTTTATCTGAGAAAAGGATTTCAGAAGACCACACAGAAGTCCTTAGAAAATGGGGAAATTGTGTATAGAAAACAAATATAATAGATCAGAACAAAAGAAAAGAGAGGGAAACAAGATGAAAGAAAATCAAGTGAAGAAATTAGTGATGGCGGCAATGTGTGTGGCCTTGGGGATCGTTCTTCCGATGGCATTCCATACGATTCAGAATGCGGGAAGTATTTTTTTGCCTATGCACATTCCGGTATTGATCTGCGGTCTGCTCTGTGGATGGCAGTATGGGCTGATATGTGGGATTTTAGCGCCTGTATTATCCAGTCTGTTTACAGGAATGCCTCCGGCTGCAATCCTTCCGGCAATGCTTTGTGAACTGGCAGTCTATGGATTGATTACGGGGATCTGTGTGTACGGCATTCATACAGAAAAGCAAATTGTAAAATATATGGTTCGCTGATCACAGCGATGCTGGTAGGGAGAATTGTCAGCGGTATTTTAAAAGCACTTATTTTCAATGTGGGAGAATATAGCTTCAAGATCTTTATTACATCCAGTTTTCTGACAGGGATACCAGGAATTCTGATTCAGTTGATTTTTATTCCGGTCATTGTGCTGGCATTACAGAAAGCAGGGATTGCAGAGCCGAAAAGGAGATAGTTACCATGGATATCAGAACATATTTTAATCAAAGAGCCGCACATTGGGATGACGGGGAGCAATCGGTCGATCAGATCAGATGTATGATCGCATTTTTAAGTGATATTCAGGAGGGAATGAGTGTTTTGGATGTTGCCTGTGGTACAGGGGCGATGTTTGAGGCGCTGCGGGAACGAAAACCTTCTCATATCACAGCAGTCGATCTGTCAGAAAAGATGATCGAGATCGCTGCCCGCAAAGTAGAGGGGGACTCCTTGTTTGAATTGCAGTGCCGGGATCTGTTCGAGATGACGCAGGAGACATTTGACAGGATTATCATCTATAATGCATACCCTCATTTTATGGAGAAAGACAAGGTAGTACAGAAGGTGGCAGAGCTGTTAAATCCAGGCGGGAGATTTATCGTGGCACATGGAGCATGCAGGGAGAAAATAAATGGTTGTCACACGAATGTGCCAAAAGAGATTACGTCCGGTCTGTTGTCTGCAAAAGAAGAGAGCCGTCTATGGGAGACTTGTTTTAGCATCGATATTTTGATCGATACAGAGCAGTTTTATATGTTTTCAGGAGTGAAATAGAATTTGGCTGAAAGATCTCTTGACCTTTGCCCAAGGTGAAGACTTAGAATGAGTGTAGTATAAAAAGGAGAGATCACAGTATGAAAACAGAATATACAATCAGTCAAATTGCAGAAAAACTGCATATTACAACAAACAAGATCAGATTTTATGAAAGAAAGGACTTCTGACTCCGATGAGAGAGTCGCAGAATAGGTATCGGAAATTTTGGCGAAGAGGATATTTTCCGTTTGGAGACGATTCTGCTTTATCGCTCGTTGGGATTGAGTATTGAAGCCATTCAGAATATATTACAATGCAATAAGAAAGAAAATTATCTGACACATATGCAAAACCAATGGATGGCAGTCAATAATGAGATCCACAGATTGAGTGAAATTAGAAAATCGCTGGAAATGGTTTTGGACAAAATATATGAAGAAACAGAAGGACAGGATTTAGAAAAAGATTTTTTGAAGATTATTGAACAGAGTAATCTGCTTTGCCAGGTGAAAAATGAGTGGAAAGACCAGTGGGATTTTGATGGCTGGGCAAGGGCATATGACGAGGATGTGAAAAGGGACACAGGTGCATTAAAAATCTATGAGAATTATGAGACAGTATTACAAATGGTTTTTGAGGAAGTGGAAAAATTTTCAGAGAAAAGATGGAAAGATACTTGAAATTGGTGTCGGAACAGGAAACTTGGCGGGTAAATTTTTACAAAATAAATATCATATCATTGGAATTGATCAATCCAGGCAGATGCTGGCAGTTGCAAAAGAAAACTTGTATGCGGAAGCAGTCTGCGTGGAAAATGGACGTATTCAGGCAGTAGGTACTCTGGATGATGTGATGCAGTATAAAACAGATGGAGACGAGATGGTGGATTTGCAGGGAAAAACGATGCTTCCGGGATTTTTGGATGCACATTCTCATTTTGTAGGAGCTGCCAATGCAATGACACAATGCGACTTGTCAGAGTGTGGAAATTTTTCGGAGATTGTAGATGCCATGAAAATGTTTGCCGAAAAAAGAAATTTATCCAAAGATGCATGGATCGTAGGCTGTAATTATGACCAGAATTTTCTGGAGGAAAAACGACATCCGGACAGATATGTATTGGATGAGATCAGCCATACAAATCCGGTATTGCTGATCCATGCTTCCTCTCATATGGGAGTGGTAAACAGCAAAGGATTAGAAATTCAGCAGATTGATGAAAAGACAGAAGATTGTCCGGGAGGAAAATATGGGAGAATCGCAGGGACAAGAATCCCGGACGGGTATATGGAAGAAAAAGCGTTTCTTGCGTTTCAGTCAAAACTGCCGATGACATCTATGGAGGAGCTGATGCAGCTTATCGGGGAAGCGCAGAAAATGTATGCGAGTTATGGCGTGACTACGGTTCAGGATGGAATGGTAGGAAAACCGTTGTTTGAGCTGTTAAAATATGCCTCTGCCAATGGACTGTTGAAGCTGGATGTAGTAGGGTATGCGGATATTATGACGGCGACAGATCTTTTTGAGGAAGAAAGGGCATACGCAAACCGGTATACCGGTCATTTAAAAATGGGAGGATATAAAATTTTTCTGGATGGCTCACCGCAGGGAAGGACTGCGTGGATGACAAAGCCCTATGAAGGGGAAGAGAATTATTGCGGCTATCCGATCCATACAGATGAGGAATTGAATCACTATATTGAGCTTGCCTTAGAGAAAAAACAGCAGCTTTTGGCACACTGTAATGGAGATGCGGCAGCAGAGCAGTATATCGGACAGTTTGAAAAAGCACTGTCAAAGAGAACGGATAAAGATCTGCATCGGGCAGTCATGGTACATGCACAGCTTGTGAGAAAAGACCAGCTGCAGAGAATGGCGGCAATCGGGATGATCCCAAGCTTTTTTGTGGCTCATACGTATTACTGGGGAGATATCCATCTTCAAAATTTCGGAGAAAAAAGAGGCAGCCAGATTTCACCGGTGAAAGATGCCATAGATTACGGAATGAAATATACGTTCCATCAGGATACACCTGTGATCCCGCCGGACATGATGCGTACGATAAGCAGCGCAGTCAATCGTATTTCAAGAGGTGGAAGGGTCATCGGTGAAAATCAGAAGATTTCAGTATTGGATGCATTGAAGGCAGTTACGATTTATGCGGCGTATCAGTACTTTGAAGAACATGAAAAAGGAAGCATTGAATGTGGAAAATATGCGGATTTTGTAGTGTTGGAGAAAAATCCTCTGGAAACTCCAAAGGAAGAATTGGCAGAGATCAAAGTCTGGATGACAATCAAAGAAAATGAAGTAATTTACAGAAGTGGAGAAGCGAATCATGAATAATCGTACCAAAGGAATCAGTTTGGCAATCATCACTGCAGTAATGTGGGGAATCATGGGGATGTTTGTAAGAGGACTGACCGGGTATGCGTTTACAACTTTTGAAATCTCATTTTTCCGCTGCGCACTGGCAGGTGGCGCCTATTTCCTGTTTTTGCTGTTTACAAAACCCTCGGCTCTAAAGATTAATTTGAAGGGGCTGGTGATTTGTCTTCTTTACGGAGCGGTGGCATACAGTATCAGCTTTGTGAGCTATAGTGTGGCAGTTTCCAGAATTCCGGTGGGTGTGGCAACTGTGCTGATGTTTATGAGTCCGATCTGGGTGGCAATCCTGGGACGGTTTATGTTTGGAGAAAAAACTAGCCAAAAAGACAAGATGGTGACGATTTTGATTTGTCTGATCGGCGCAGTATTTGTAGCAAATCTCATCGGAGGCGGAGATATCAAGCTGGATGGAATCGGAATTTTAGCTGGAGTGATCAATGGTGTCGGAGTAGCACTTCAGATTCTGCTCCCGAAATATTTTGCAAAAGACTATGAGAGGGATACACTGTTGGTGTATGGATTTCTCGGGGCAGCTGTTGTATTGATGTTTGGTATGGATTTTGGTGCAGTATCTTCCCATATGAGCAGTACACCAACAGGAGTGTTGCTCTGGAATTTATTTGGAATCGGAATTCTGTGTACCATGGTGGCGAATGTATCCTGCGTCAAATCTACACAATATGTGGAAGCAACTACAACCAGTATCCTTTCTGCACTGGAAGTTGTTGTAGGAACTCTGGTCGGGTTTGTGGTATTTCATGAGCATATGACTATGCTTCAGATTTTAGGTGCAGTGATCATTGTTGTGGGAGCCATCGGATCGGAGATTTATCAGCCGAAAAGAGTTGAAAAAGATTATGGGAGGGTGAAATAAAATGGAACTACAGAAAGTATCACGCAGATACAGAATCAGACTTCTTCAGGAAACGGACATGGATGATATTTTACGATTAAGTGAAAGTAATCCGATGTTTTATGAATATTGTCCTCCGTTTGTAACACGAGAGAGTATTTTAAATGATATGAAAGCTTTACCACAGGGAAAGACAGACGCAGAAAAATATTATATTGGTTTTTTTGAAGGGCAGAAGTTGATTGCGATTATGGATATGGTGTTTGCATTTCCAGATGATGAAACAGTTTATATTGGATTGTTTATGGTAGATCATGATGTACAAGGATATGGGATTGGTTCTATTATCATAGAAGAATATGCAGAGTATATACGTACGCTGGGAAAGAAAACGATCCAACTGGCATTTGCCAAGGAAATCTCCAGAGTGAGGCATTCTGGCAGAAGAATGGATTTGTGAGAACAGGGAAAGAAGTGCAAAATGATGGGTATATTGCAGTCTGTATGAAGCGGGAACTGTAGAATGGAGACTTACGATGGTATATTTAGAGCAATTTAGATTTCCTGATGCGGAAGTGGAAGTTGATTTTTTTCTCAGGCAGAAACGTACCTGTTATGATACGTATTATCCATTTCAAATTCTGTCAAAGCATCGTTTTGAGCAGATTGATTTTGAGCCTGTTACGATTTTATATGGCGGAAATGGAACGGGAAAGTCCACCGTGTTAAATATTATCGCGCAAAAACTGCATTTGTTGAGGGAAGCACCATTTAACCAGTCCAGCTTTTATGAAGACTATCTGGAACTTTGCTCTTTTGAGAGTGCAGCGCATTTGCCGAAAGACAGCAGAATTATTACAAGTGATGATGTATTTGATTACATGTTAAATATCCGGAATCTGAATGAAGGGATTGACCGGAAGAGGGAGATGTTGTTTGAAGAGTATCTGGATACGAAGTTTGCAAAGTTCCAGATGAAAAGTCTGGATGATTATGAGCAGTTGAAACGAGTGAATAACGCGAGAAGAAAAACACAGTCACAGTTTATCCGTTCGGAACTCATGGATAATGTACGAGAGTATTCCAATGGAGAAAGTGCATTTCTATATTTCACAGAAAAGGTGACAGAAAATGCATTGTTTTATTGGACGAGCCGGAAAACAGTCTTTCTCCGGCAAAACAGCAAGAGCTGGTAAAATTTATCGAAGATTCCGCAAGGTTTTTTGGATGCCAGTTTGTGATCGCAACACATTCTCCTTTCGTGCTGGCAATCAGAGGAGCAAAGATTTATGATCTGGATGAGGAGCCTGTGGATGTGAAACGATGGACAGAACTGGAAAATGTACGGGCATATTATGATTTTTTAAAAAGCATGCATCAGAATTTTAGAAAAGGGCAGCAAGTGTACTTCTGATCAGAAAACCAGAAGATGCACCTGCTGTTTTTAAATAGGGTATTTCTTACAGAGAGATTCCAGAATTTCAACATGAAGTTCTTCATCCAGAATAATGCGTTTCAGGCATTTTTGGATGTCTTCATCCTGAATTCGCTGACATTGTTCCCGATATTTGCGGACTGCCTGCTTTTCACCATTTAACGCACTGAGCAGAATTTTTGGAAGATCCGTAAAATAATTGATATATCCGGCTGTCCAGTAGAACATGCGATTTTGCCGATGTGTCCACAGGCGTGGGGATTCACCCAGCTGATCGGCAAGTTGACCGAATATTTTGAGATGGTGCATTTCTACAATACTGATGTTCTTAAAGATTTCTGCTATGCGGGCAGTATCGGAAGTCAGAAAAATACTGTTGTAAATATAAAGACCAATCGTGGACATTTCGGACTCCTGTCCACCCATGTTATCCAGCATCATTCTTCCATATAAAGGATTTTGTCTTTGATGCAGACGGGTGATAGGGA
>ENA-OQJC01000443-OQJC01000443.1-human-gut-metagenome-genome-assembly--contig:-NODE-443-length-12661-cov-3.347934_pt1 | contig 12661 bp, 10 predicted proteins | sample MGYA00242600_ERZ504766 | MGnify/ENA primary metagenome ERZ504766 (study PRJEB26092, sample SAMD00036364) | human gut metagenome | host: Homo sapiens | study: EMG produced TPA metagenomics assembly of...
ACACTCTTGAATATACCTGCTGCGTACCTATTGCATAATCTCCCTGGCTTATGCCCCACTTTAAGTACATAAATATCAATAGTCTGTGATACATCCTGTATCAGACCGTTTCCTAAGAGATACTGTATCTCAAATCCTGCATTTAAAACATTACCTACATTTCATAAGAAGAAGGATTATAATAGTTGGTTTGATTCCCGGCAGTGTTACATACTTGATCTTTGCCCAGCGTCCCGCTCCATCAATAGATGCTGCTTCGTAAAGTGAAGGATCTATTGATGTAATGGCTGCAAGATATATGATTGCATTCCATCCTGTTTCTTTCCATACATTGGCAAATGCCACTATCGGCCAGAAATATCCCGGATGTGCGAAAAAGTTTATCGGTTGGTCTATAATATGCATATTTACAAGGAACTCATTTACAATACCTGTTCCTGAAAGCATATCGTGTAAAATACCTGTTACAATGATCCATGAAAGGAAATGTGGAAGATATGATATAGTCTGTACTACTTTCTTTCCACCCTTTGATGCAATCTCATTCAGTAAGATTGCAAATGCTATGGCTGTGACAAAAGTTACAACCAGATTGATAACACCCATTGCAAGTGTATTTCTTATAACACGGATAAATGTCATATCCGAGAACAGCATCTTGAATTTGTCCAATCCAACAAATGCAGAATGGAATATACCAAGTCTTGGTTTGTAATCCTGAAATGCCATTGCCCAGCCAGCGAGCGGTAGATAATAGAATATAACTCCATATGCCACCATTATTGCTGCCCAGAACAGCAGCACTTTCTGACGTTTGACTTCTTTCCATGTAATTTTTGTTCTAGGTTCTCTGACCTTCTCTTTTTTGTTTTTCTCGTTAATGACATGACACCACTCCTTAAAGTCAGCAGGCAGATAAAACGCTATTATATCTGCCTGCCTTAAATTTCATTTAAGCTTTATTTGAATTTAGCAGCCTGCTCTAATCTTTTATCAAGCTCGGTCTGTAATTCACCCAGGAAATCCTGTGGATTACATGCATTGTATTTATCCATGTATGTATCCCATGCACTGTCAAAGTCTTTTGCCATAACAACCTTTGGAAGCTCCGCATGCTTAAGTTCGCCAATCTTTGTCCAGGCTACTCCACCAGGAGTGTCTGTGGTAAAGTTGTTAGAGAATGACCACATCGGATACCAGTCTCCAGGTGCATTGTTTGTTCCAAGCATTTCAACGTATGTCTTAACACCATAGGCATCGAAAACCTCTTTTACATCACTGTTAAGACCATCATAGAACTCTCTTGCCTGTCCATCAGGTTTGTTGGCATTGATTCCATCATCACTTGTTCCATTGTACTGTGGGAAGTATGAGTATGGGCATGAATGAGAGGCCTTGTATGCTGTATCAGAAGCCTTCTTTCTCTCATCTGCTGTTTTGTAAAACTCACCATTCTCATCTACTTCATAGTCAGTACCCTTGACACCCCAGTATCTTAGATTGTGGATATCCTGATCAAGAAGATCATTTACAAACTTCATGGCCGCATCTACATCATCACAGGCTGTTGTAACAGCAAGACCTGTTGACGCGTTGAAAGCGCCGCCTGCATTGTGCCACTGATTGTCACGGCCGTCGATTGTTACAGGTACCGGAATGTAATCGCATCCCTGCTCATCAAGGCCTGCCTGTTTAATTGCATCACCTGCTGTGTATGCAAAATCCCACCACTGGTCAATCATTCCAAGTACACGTCCTGTAGAAAGCTTAGAGATATATTCATCATATGTCTGTGTGAATGACTCAGGATCTACAATTCCCTTATTATACTCTTCATTGAGCTTCTTGAAATATTTAACTGCTGTATCAGATGTATTATAGTCAAGTACTTTCTTTGTATCAGGATCTACCATACATGATCCATCGTTTGGATATCCGTCAAGGAACTGTGGTGCATTCTCAAGACAGAAATATCTCCAATCTTCACAAAGGATTGTATATGGAATATTTTCTGTTCCATCAGCCATTGTTGGATTTGCTTCATTATATTTCTCGATGAGGTCAAAATACTGATCCAGTGTCTTGATCTCCGGATAGTTAGCCCATTTAAGTACTCTTGCCTGGATCCAGAATGCCTCGTCATTGTGTGTGCAGACTTTCTCGTCTCCCTTTATGCAGCTAAACTGTGGTATCCAGTAGATATGTCCGTCATCCTGACGAAGTTTTTCCCACTCAAGTTCTGTGAAAAGATTTTTGATGTTTGGATATTTCTCGATGTAGTCATCCAATGGAACAAGTGCGCCTGCATCATATAACTGCTTCTGTCCACTTATACCGTCAATGAAATCAGGATACTCGCCACCTGCGATCATTGTTCCGACTGCCTCATCTGCTGTCTGTCCGGTAAGCCAGGTTTCCTTTACCCTTACACCTGTCTTTTCCTCGATGATCTTCTGGATTTCATTATCATCATTGATTTCAGATCCCGGTACAGCAAAGAATGCATCAAACTCTTTCGCACCTCCGGAGCTACCTTTTTTGCCACTATCATTGCCACATCCGGCAAACAGTGTTGCTGCCATAGTAGCCACAAGCAGCATGCTTACAAATTTTTTTCTTCTCATATTGTAATGTCCTCCCTTTTGATAACTTAATTTTATACTTTTTAAGTTTTCAAACAATCGGAGTAACTATAGTCAAAAACAGGGTAAACTATAGTTTCTCGAAAAAACTATAATTTACCCTGTTTTGCAGTAATATATATTATTCTCCACTTTGCATCTGGCGTCTGAAACGCGCCGGTGTACAGCCTTTTACCTGTATAAACCTGTTCACAAAATAATCCATATCATGATATCCGACTTCCTCTGCTATCTGTATTATCTTCTTATCAGTCCTAAGCAGAAGCTCTGCCGCCCGTTCCATCCTGTAATTGTTCAGATAATCCTTAAAGGACTGTCCGTATTTTTTTCTGAAAAGCTGCCCTAAGTATGCACTGTTTACATAATACTTCTCACTCAGGCTCTTAAGCGTGATGTTCGTGGCATAATTGTCTCTTACTTCCTTTTCTACCATGCCGATCACACCTCTTGACACATTTTTTCTAAGCTGCGACAGATAATCACCATACTCACAGCAAAATCTTGTCATATGTGCACGGCTTCCCCTCTCAATACCGGTCTTAAAGCTGCTCTCACTTATGAGTCGCAAAATCTCCTGCTGATTTACATTATCATCCTGCTCACTTGCCAGGTGTATGAACTGAAACAACAGATAATTGATATTTAAGTTCATGCTTTCCCCATTCATACCCATGCTGGACATCTCATCATAAAATGTGGCAACTGCATTTCTTATCTCAACATGGTTGTTCTGTTCCACTGTCCTAAGCAGCTCATCCAGACTATCTTTACAAAGCACTATTCCATCTGCCGATATCTTTACTTCATCCTCATAGTAATATATGCTCTTTACTATGCGAAATCCCTGAAACGACCTGAGCTGGCTATCTTTGATATATCTGATACTTTTCTTCCGACCAGCATAACTATATTCTTTTGTGTATTATCACATATATACCTTCTCAGATCCTCCAGATATTTTCTCTCGTTTTTTGCGGCTTCCTCTGCCATATAATCCGAGAATATAAAGCCTATGTCATAAACTTTTTCATTTACCGATACATCAAATACACAATGTGCCGAATCAGCCCCCAGAAAAGCAACACAGCTTTCGTACATCTTGCGCTGTAAGCTTCTCATATCACTATCGAGTATCTCATCACCTGCCGGAAACTGCTCCACCTGTATCTCAACATACCTTGCTCCACCCTCACACCTCATATTTTCTTTTACATAGTTCAGGTTTACTTCATCATATTTGCCCCGTATCAGAGATATCAGGTGTCCTGCAAGGTATGCCTGTTTCATCTTTTTGTTATCCTCGTCGATCTTGTTTTTCTCGTTTTTGAGCACAAGAACCTTGTTTAGTACCTTAAGCAGCATCTCCTTGTCCACAGGCTTTAGTATGTAATCCGTACAGTCATTCTGCATAGCCTGCTGCGCATAGCTAAAATCTGCATAACCGCTTAATATCACAAAATACACATCTGATTTTTTATCTTTTCTCAAAGTCTCAAGCAGCTCAAGTCCTGTCATCTCCGGCATCCTTATATCGGCTATGACCAGATCCACATTCTCATTTTCAAGAAACTGCAGGGCTTCCTTTCCATTTGAGACCATTCCTGCTATCTCAAATCCTTCATTTTCCCAATCAATGATCACCTTAAGCCCCTGTATTATAAAAGGCTCATCATCCACCAATAATACTTTAAGCATTTTAAATCTCCTATAAATATGTTTCCGGTATTTTTATCATCACAGTCGTACCGCAGCCTTCCTCACTGTCCACATCAAATACTGCTTTAGATTCCGTTACCATTTTGATACGCAGACAGGCATTTATCACGCCCACTCTGCCACCGGTCTTTAACATATCGATATCTGCATTTTTCATGTTACTTTTCATTTTTTCAAGAGCATCCGGATCAATTCCGCTGCCTGTATCCTCAACCTCTATATGCATGAACCCGGCTTTTTTGAATATACGCACAAATATCCAGCCCGGAGCAGCTTTACTTTCTATGCCATGCACACAGGCATTTTCAACAAAGGTTACAAGCGTAAGTTTTGGCACCTGACATTCCATGCAGTCTGCTTCTATATCTATGTTATAGTTCAGCCGCTCGCCAAACCGGTATTTCTGCAAGGCCAGATAGGCCTTTACAAATTCACATTCCTTTGCAACGGTTACAGCATCATTTCCCCACTCCACATACTGTCTTTGCATGATGGCGAGTTTTTCGACCATATCAGCCGTCTCATTTTCCTTTTTCAGCAGACTGTGCATTCGTATGCTCTCAAGCGCATTAAACAGAAAGTGCGGATTTATCTGGCTGTGCAGTGCAAGAAGCTCTGCGTTTTTCTGACTTACAAGCATCTCCTGCTCTTTTAGCTTATTCTTATATACAGTCTGGATCAAGTCATTTGTGCGGCTTACCATCCTGTTGTAATTTTTTATCATGCTGCCGATCTCATCTTTGCTCTCCCTGTCAGTCATAGATACAAGCTTTTCGCTGTCAACTGACTTAAATACCTTTGAAAGCTGTAATATCCTGCTCGTAAAGGAATGGTTAAAGATACTGAACAGACAAAGTGGAAAGAATACATTTATAAGCATCAGAAAAACAATAATCGGTGCATTGTGCATAAGCATGCTCCATATATTACTGCGTGTCTTAAACACATATATATCAAGATCACAGCCATACAAAGAGAGCTTCTGCCTGTATACGGAGTCGCTTATTTTCCCAATCGCCTCCAATGTCTTAAATGGTTTGTTGACTCCACTGTAGGCCCCATTTGACAGCACTATGTCATCTCCATGGCAGATAAGCACTTCATTATCATAATTCATATTCTTAAAAGTACGCATCATGCTGCCATAATTAAACTCTATCTTGAGTACCTTTTCGATATCAGATGAGTAAAAATCCAGCTTTTTCATATAAATCATATGTCTTTCATCTGACAATCCGGCTACGCCTTTTTCATATACAAAAAAGAGTCCTCCGCTTTCCTTCTGCTCCAGAAGTCTGTAAGAATCCGTATTTCTTACAGCAGACATATCATTTACTTTTCCGCCATTTACTATTGTAGGATTGTCAGCATACAGGAAAAATACTATATTGCTCATTCCAAGTGTGTTTTCAAAAAGTGTATCCTGAAAGAAGCTCTGATACTCTGATACATACTCAGCAGAGCTTGTGTATTCCTTTGATATAAAATCGTCTATGCGCTTGCTGGTGTAGATACTCTTAGCTGCCTCTTCTGCGTTATTGACCATGCTGTTCAGATTATATCCCACAGCACTTGCTATGCTCGACATTTCATGTCTGCTGCTTTCTTTTTCAGCATTTTCTACGATGGAAAGCACCACTGCATCAGTCACTATGAGCGGCAGCATGACACAAAGTACATAAAATATGTAGAATTTTTTTCTGAGTGAATAATCATCAAGCTTTCTCTCAATGGCATTCCATATTGGTCTTCTCATAAACAATTCCTCTGAAATCACTTAAAGGAGCCGACATATGTCCGCTCCTAAAGTCTGTTTTAACTTATCATTAATTATAAAATAACATATTTATTATTAATAATCTACCCCTGTTTTCTCTCCACATCTTGCGATCTCAATGCGCTCTGTCCGCTTGCCTGTGAGCTTTGTGCTTCTGTCATCAGGCTGCTGTCCTCCTGCGGATATCTCATAAATTCCCGGCACAGCTACACAGCTTCCATCTTCTTCTATCACAGCAAAGTCCCTTGGCGAAAGAGTCAGCTTTACTTTCTTAGTCTCATATGGCTCAAGCTTTACAACCTCAATCCCCTTTAGCTGATATCCCGGCTCATACTCTGCAGCATCAACGTGCCTGATATAGAGCTGAACTATCTCATTTACAGTATATCTGCTGTCATTTGTCACATTTACAAACACCTCAACAGGTTCGTTTACATCACTTTCTGCTTTATCCACTGACAGTCCATCATAGTTTGTCTCACCATAATGCAGTCCATATCCAAATGGATATAACACATTCTCATTTGTATAGCGGTATGTCCTGTGAGCCATTGAATAATCCGTAAACTCCGGGAGATTTTCGGTGCCCTGATAAAATGTAACCGGCAGTTTTCCACTCGGACTATACTCTCCGAATATAGCTTCCGCAACAGCCTTTCCGCCTCTGGCTCCCGGATACCAGCTGTCTATAATGGCATCCACATGCTCTTCTGCCCAGGAAAGATCTATCGCACTTCCTGCTGACAGCACAAGTATTACCGGCTTTCCTACTGCTGCAACAGCCTCTAAAAGTTCCTCCTGAAGTCCCGGAAGCATAAGCCCCAGCTTGTCACCGCTTGCATATTCATTTCCGGCATCACCCTCTTCACCTTCTATAGTTGCATCAAGTCCAAGACACATTACGACCACATCTGACTGTTCTGCCATGATGAGGGCTTCCTTAAATCTGTCCTTTTCCTCTGCAAGTCCCTGTACTTTGTCCTTGTAAAGATGGCAGCCCTCTGCATAAAGCACTCTTGTATCCTCTCCAAGATATTGCTGTAATCCCTCAAGTGGAGTGATATATCTTGATGAGGTACCATAATAATTTCCTATAAGTGCATCCCTGGAGTTGGCATTTGGTCCGATGACCGCAATAGTTTTAACATTTTTTCTGTCGAGAGGCAGGAAATTGTCCTTATTCTTTAAAAGTACAAGACTTCTTCTGGCAGCCTCCACAGAAAGCTCCACATGCTCCTTACATTCTACAACCTCATACGATATATCCTCATATGGCGATGGATAATCCTTCATCATGCCCAGACGGATACGCACCTCCATCAGCCTTTCTACTGCTGCCGTGATCGCCTCGTCTGAAACCAGTCCCTTGTCATAAGCATCCTTAAGATGTAAAAATGCACTTCCACAGTTTAAGTCACAGCCGTTGTTTACAGCCATAGCAGCCGATTCCTCAACTGTATCCGTCACATGATGGTGTTCGTGGAAATCAAGTATTGCCCAGCAGTCTGACACCACATGACCTTCAAATCCAAACTCGTCACGCAGTATATCCTTAAGCAGTGTCCTGCTTCCGCAGGCAGGTTCTCCATTTACCCTGTTGTAAGCTCCCATGACAGCCTCAACCTTTGCATCCTTTACGCATCGCTTGAAGGCATACAAATATGTATCATACATATCATGCTTTGAAGCTTTCGCATCAAACTCATGTCTTATGGCTTCCGGACCGCTGTGTACCGCAAAATGCTTTGCACAGGCTGCCGATTTTAAGTGATCCGGATCATCTCCCTGCAATCCCCTTATATATGCGCAGCCAAGCTTACCTGTCAGGTACGGATCTTCCCCGTATGTCTCATGTCCCCTGCCCCATCTTGGATCTCTGAATATATTTACATTAGGTGCCCAGAAGGTAAGTCCCTTGTATATTCCGTGATCACCCTTTTTTGAAAATTCATTGAACTTTCCACGTCCCTCTGTTGATACAACATCTCCTATCTTTTCTATCAGGTCAGCATCAAAAGCTGCCGCAAGACCTATCGCCTGAGGAAATACTGTAGCAACACCGGCTCTTGCTACTCCATGAAGAGCCTCATTCCACCAGTTGTATTCCGGTATCCCCAGTCTTTCTATAGCCGGTGACTCATACAGCATCTGACTTATCTTCTCATCTATTGTCATCTGCGATACTAGTTTTTTTGCATATTCTATAGTTTTTTTACTCATAGTGACTTCTCCTTTAATTTATATAATGATTTTACCAGATTCATGCAGTATTTTTCTTTCTAATTGTTGCCCCACAATGTTCAAAAAATTGCTATTTGTGCTATAATAACTATATTCACGCAAATGCGCATAAATATCAGCCGTACGGAGACAAGTATATATGATCGAAAATCTGAATGGAATACATGAGACAGTAAACTATAAAGAAAACAGCAATGTAAAGCTTTTTATAAATGCGGAAGCAGAAGATTATCCCATTCACTGGCATACTCCCATGGAGATTATCATGCCACTTGAAGGCGGCTATACAGCGCAGATTGGGGATGATTTGGTACATCTTAATGAGAGTGATATTATCTTTATAGCTTTCCGGTGTAACACACAGGCTTATCGCACCTGACACCGGAAAAAGGCTTATCCTGCAGATTGAGTGGTCTGCTGTCTCAAAAATAAGGAATTTAATTCCATACTTACCCTTATAGCACCTGCTATAACGCTAACCCCGGAAACTTCCGGTGATATCCACAGCAATATCCGTAAACTGCTGCTTGATATATCAGATGAATACCAAGACCGACTCATTTCTATCAGAAGCCGTGATCTACTCCAAAATGCTTGAAGTACTTGTCCTTATTGGAAGACATCATACTGCCAGCAGTTGTCATTTTAATGTCGGCAGACACAAACAGCAGGAATATCTGGAGCGTTTTCTGTCTATCTGTGAGTATATCGATACACATTGCACTGAGGACATAACACTTGATGAAATCTCAAAAATAGCCGGATTCAGTAAATATCACTTTACCCGGCTATTTAAGCAGTTTACCAATAATACCTTTTACAAATACTTAAATCAGAAAAGAATAGAGCTTGCCCTGACCCTTCTGGCTGATCCCAATATATCTGTCACCGAGACTGCAATGCAGTCAGGCTTTGCAAATCCATCCACTTTCATAAGGGTGTTCAAAGCTGAAAAGGGCTGCACCCCGACTGAATTCCGCAAAATGTTTATTGGGTGAGCATTATGTATGAAAATTCTGCATAGTTATTACTATTGCTGCCATTTGAGGATGCATACATACCGACCGTACAGCCCACAAAGCCACCTGCTTCTTCTGTGGTATATGGCAGCAGACTTATTTTTTCTGCGACTTTTACGCTCTTTTCGGCCGTACCTATCCATATAGATGCTTCCTGTTCCTTACAGATCATACATATATTCCACAGTGGGTTTTTTTCTGTAATGCTGTACTCCATAATATCTGCCACTGCTATCTTTTTGTCAGTTCCCTTAATATGTGTAGTCACCACAAATACCAGCCTTCCATCTTCCATTGTTATCTCAGCGCGAAGATGATTCTCATTGTCCTGGAAAAGTACAAGTCCTGCCGTCTCATTATCCGACTGTGGGATAAAACGCACTGCTGTCTTTACAGTAAACTCATAGCCCTTCTGTCTTAGTCCAAGAAATGCGCTTGTGCCAAGATCAGTGATCTGCTCTTTGTTTGTGTACAGTCTCAGTACTCCCGGATTTTCCTTAAGGGAATAAAAAGACTCGTCGCGTTTTCCTATTCCAACCAGCCTCTTATCAGGCTTGGCTTCGCAAAAAGTTATAAAATCATTTTCTGATATCTCATCTATAAATCTGCACTCTTCAAGCGGTATATCTACCGTATCCTCAAGATGTCCTATTCCTGGTGCTATTACCGGCCATTCGTTTTCCCATATTGTTTTTGCAATAAAGGTCTCCCTGCCCATGCTGCTGTGCTTTTTGCATGGTCTTGACGCAAGCATGACCACATACCAGTTTCCGTTTATATCATCCACCAGATCACCATGTCCTGCATAGATGACCGGATAATCCATCCCCAGATTTCTGTGTGTAAATATCGGATTTCTCGGACATCCTTCAAACCATTTAAAAAGCTCCGTGCTTCTTGCTATCGTTATACTGTGCTCCGGTCCAGTGCCGCCCTCTGCATGCATCAGATAATAATATCCGTTTATCTTGTATATATGTGGTCCTTCCGGCCATATGCAGCCCTTTACAGCACCTTTCCATATGGCCATGCTCCTGCCCTTAAGCTTCATGGTTCCAAGATCAAGCTCCTGTATCCATATCTCCCAATCTCCATTGTAGCGTACTCCTTCAGGTTTGGGCGTGTGCCACAGTAATAACATCTGCCGTCATCATCAAAGAAAAGGACTTGGGTCTATTCCGACTGCTTCTTCTCCCAATAATACGGATCAGACCACGGTCCTGCCGGATCCTGCGCTGTCACTATAAAATTGCCGCCATGCGATACATTGGTCGTTATCATATAAAAAGTTACCTTCATGATATCTTATGGTCGGTGCAAAAATACCTCTCGATATTTCTTCATTTTCCACGCATAGCTGCGATGGTCTGTCAAGTATATTGCCAATCTGCTCCCAATGAGCCAGATCCCGGCTATGAAATATGGGAACACCCGGTGCATACACAAAGCTTGATGTCACCAGATAATAGTCTTCCCCGACTCTACATATTGATGGATCAGGATAAAAACCTGAAAGTATTGGATTTTTTGCTGTTACCATGTCTCTTACCTCTCATTTCCTATAATACATATCCAAAGCCCAGTATTGTAAACTGCTTGTCTCTGTCTTCCTCTGCAATTTCAATCCTTACAACATGATTTTCACTGGTCTTATTGTTAAATATTATTACCGCATTGCAGTGCTGCCAGTTATTGATATGTGGATCAGCCGTAAAATGATATTCTCCGTCCACATATACCTTCGCCTTTCCCACGTTTACCTCTCCCGAATCCTTAAATACAAGGAGAAGTGCCCTGCACTCCATCTCAAGCTCGAAATACACTTTTTCCCTGTTTAATGTTATTTTTTGTGCCATCATACATCCAGTTATACGGGAATTCCGGAGTCAGCGAAAGCTGATCATCCATCTCAACGCTTTGCAGCTGTGTATCTGTCGAATCGAAGCCACCCTCGTCAATATATGCCTTTGCATATATATCCTTTTTGTCGAGCAGTCTTATATTTTCAAAGCTGTTTCCTATTACCGGTGCAAGATTTAGGTTTTCCTGCAATTATTTTTTCCTCTGTCAGTCCCAGTTCAAATGCATCCAAACTTGCATGCCCTGCCTGATCTATTTTTTCCAAAAGATACTCTATGCAGTCTGCCATGACGGAATGGCCTACATTGCTCGGATGAAACATATCATAGAAAAACTGATTTTTGCTTATTACCCTTCCCTCGTCATTTTTTAATGCAAACTGAGGGGAAACCGCATCCAGCACGCTTACCATAGGCAGATCATAGAGCTTTCCAACCGGGCTTAGGCGGTCTTGAAGGTTCCAGTCATTTGCAAATACGGAAAAAAGCAATATGACTGCCGGTTTCCATGGCAGATTAAGTACTTTACGTACAAGGCTTTCATAACAGTCACCCTTTGTCTCATCCCCCTCATCATTTACAGCAAATTCAATAACTACTATATCAGGCTGCTGTCCGTCTCTTAGTACATCCCTGTCAAATCTGATCATTCCCAGCTCCGATGGTGTGCCACCCACACCGGCTTTTATGAATTTCACATTATTCTTTGCAGAAAAACGCCTCTGGAAAAGCTGATAGGATTTGTATGCGTAGCACTCTGTATTTATAGGTGTCGCACCTGCTCCCTGTGTGATAGATCCACCGATGTATGCAAGTGTTACCTCTTTTCCGGCTCTTGTCTTTTCGATGGCTTTTCTTATGCGGTATGCATTTCCCATATTCATAAGCGAATGGCTTATCATGCTGCAGTATTCATCAGAGTTCATATCCACCTCTGTTTCCTCAATATCTGCCGGAGCCTCATAGCCGTCATTCAGATACAGTCTGACACTCGCTTTTCCCATGATATCCGGTGTATTAAATATGAACTTTATCTGTCCCGGTATATCATCATCCGGTGTCCACTTATAATCTGACAGGTATATCTTTCTCTCCATTCCATCGCCTGTCAGCTTTACCTTAAGATTAGTACCGCCTCCGTACAGGTCCTGCTTTCCGTACATCTGAAACACAAATTCGATCTGTTCGTTTTGATTATCTGTTTCCACAGATACACCTATGCTGTGTACAAGCCTGCCAAAACCTTCCACCGTCTCTAACAGCCCCAGTTCCTCTTTATTTTCTATATTTCCGGCTATCTGTGCACTGTTTATCAGTCTTCCGTCGCTTTCATATATAAAATGTATAATGCTTCCATCTTCCTGTACTGAGCCGTATATATCCTTATCCTTCATGATGTAGAAATAC
>ENA-OQJC01000445-OQJC01000445.1-human-gut-metagenome-genome-assembly--contig:-NODE-445-length-12636-cov-3.220721_pt1 | contig 12636 bp, 14 predicted proteins | sample MGYA00242600_ERZ504766 | MGnify/ENA primary metagenome ERZ504766 (study PRJEB26092, sample SAMD00036364) | human gut metagenome | host: Homo sapiens | study: EMG produced TPA metagenomics assembly of...
GCCCCTAAGGGGGCTTGCTGGTTTGCTTTGATTTCCTACTACCACTCCAAGTGGTTTATTTCTTGTTTTTCTTTACCGGCTCACCCGTAAACGGGTCGATATACTCTACTAATGACATCTGGTCATATTCTAAATCTTCTTTCAGTTGATTCTGAATATACGCTTTAATCGCAGCGGTGTTCTTGCCTGCCGTATCTACATAATATCCTCGGCACCAGAAATGTCTGTTCCCATACTTGTACTTTAAATTCGCATGCTTTTCAAATATCATAAGCGAGCTTTTCCCTTTCAAATATCCCACTATTTCTGACACGGAATATTTCGGTGGAATTTTTATCAGCATATGGATATGATCACTGCAACATTCTGCCTCGATAATTTCTATCCCTTTTCTTCTGCATAATGTTCCTAATATTTGCCCCACATCCGCTTTTATATCTTTGTAGATTACCTGACGGCGATATTTTGGTGCAAAAACGATATGATACTTGCAATCCCATTTTGTATGAGCTAAACTATTTACGTCCATTCTTAGGACCTCCTGTGCTATTTTATTTGTGGTTTTGCAGACCCACTTTTATTTTAGCACAGGAGTTCATACTTATATCTAAAGATCTGTCCTCCCCCTGCATAGCAGGGGGTTTATTTTTACTGTGACACAATAACAGCCGCAGCTGCCACTTTTCATGGCAGCCACGGCTGTTTTTCTCTCACGATTCTTTTCCCAAAATATGCTCTACGATATCTTCCTGCTTCTTCTCCTGCTCCTGTTTCTCCTTTACCGGCTCAACAGGTACCGGTGTGTTCTCCACTTCCAGACACGCCTGTATCGCTTCATTCAGAGAGAGCATCTTATCATCCAACTCAGACACCATCTGCGCACACTCCTGAAGCTCGCGACTGATATAATCCGGTGCGTCACCTTCAAACTTATAATAGATCTTGTGCTCAAGACTTGCCCAGAAATCCATCGCAATAGTGCGGATCTGAATCTCTACCTTGGTATCTACCACACTGTCCGACAGAAAGATCGGCACGGAAACCAGCATATGGTAACTCTTATATCCACTCTCTTTCGGGTTTTTGATGTAATCCTTGATTGCCAGCACTTTCAAGTCACTTTGATTTCCGATCATCTCCGCCAGGCGGTAAATATCGGAAGTAAATGAACAGATCAGCCGCACGCCTGCAATGTCATTGATATAACGAAGCATATTCTCGATCGAGGTCTCATAGCCATATCGCTTGAGCTTTTTTACAATACTCTCCGGCGTCTTGATCCTTGTCTTGATGTGCTCGATCGGATTATATTTATGTACATGCTGAAACTCATCATTGAGAATCTCCAGCTTCGTCCCTACCTCTTTCATTGCTGCATTATATAAGAAAATGACGGTCTTCCAACTGTCCACGTCTTCATAATTCTTGATCGCGTCTTCCATCTGGTGTTCTCCTCTCAACTTGGAAAATCTCCCTTCTCACTTAGTCTCTATCAGTATACCATATTTGGCTCTTACTGTCATAAACTTCATGCTTTTTTAAGAAAGAAAACTTTTCCAGTCAGAGAACACGAACTTCCATTTTTATTTGTTTCCAGAAGATTCCGGAAGCGTTTCATTGCCTCTGCTGTATTCTCATAAGTACCAAATGAGGTCAGACGGAAATAGTGTTTTCCATTCTCTCCAAATCCGGCTCCGGGCGTTCCGACTACCTGGATCTCCTGCAGCAGATAGTCAAAAAATAGTCCAGGAATCCATGTCCTTCGGGCATTCAAACCAGACATACGGGGAATGTACCCCTCCATAAAACCGGATACCAAGGTCTGAAAGTGTATCCGTAATGACTCGCGCATTCTCCCGATAGTATTCCAGATTCTCCCGGCACTGACGGATGCCTTCCTCACTGAACACTGCCGCTGCCGCTTTCTGTACAATATAGGAAGTACCATTGTATTTTGTGCACTGACGTCTGTTCCACATAGCATTGAGCGACATCTCTTCTCCTGTGGACGCTGTAAATACCAGTTCCTTGGGAACGATCGTATATCCACATCTGGTTCCGGTAAATCCCGCTGTTTTGGAAAGTGAACAGAACTCAATCGCGCACTGTTTTGCCCCTTCTACAGCATAGATACTTCTCGGAAGTTCCGGATCAGACACAAACGCCTCATAAGCCGCATCAAAAAGGATCACTGCCTGATTCTTCAGCGCATAATCCACCCACTCTTTTAACTGGCCTTTGTTATAGCATGCGCCGGTCGGATTGTTTGGCGAACAGATATAAATGATATCCGCATGCTGATTCCAGTCCGGCATCGGAAGGAAGTCATTGTCTGCATTTCCCTCAATATACTCCACTTTATTTCCGCACATAACATTGGAATCCACATAGACAGGATAAACCGGTGTCGGGATCAGGATCACATTGTCGTGAGCAAACAGATCTGTGATATTCCCTGTATCACTCTTTGCTCCGTCTGACACAAACACGGCAGACGCATCGATCTCTACACCACTTCTTTTGTAATAGTCCACAATGGCTTTTCTGGTATCTTCATACCCTTGCTCCGGGCCATATCCTTTAAACGTATCCGCAGACATCATCTCTTTTGCCCCTTCAAGAAGTGCCTCTCCGGCACACTGACACAGAGGACGTGTGACATCTCCGATTCCCAGGCGTATCACATTTTTTTCCGGATTCTGCTTCGTATACGCAGCAACACGGTGTGCGATCTCCGAAAAAAAGATAATTTTCCTGCAGTTTCAAATAATTTTCATTTAAATTCGGCATTCTATTTTCCTCACTATTTTCCAGTTATGTCTCATCAAACAGCAGTGTCAGGATCATCTGTGCTGTCTCCACCATATTCGTTCCATTATCCATACTGCATTTCTGCAGATATTTGTGGGCTTCCTCCTCTGTCAGATAGTTTCTCTCCATCAACAGAAATTTTGCATTACGGATATAATTCTGTTCCTTCTCACTCCGTTTTTTTGGTGTCCGGGTTTTCTTTTGATCCGCCGCTCCAGCTGACGAAGCACCATATCTGCGGTATTGACCAGGTCATAGGCTTTGACAGGCATGGTCAGGGATAAAATCCCCGCGCCGACTTGTGACACTGTCTCCTCTGAGCCCAACAGAATGGATTCAAAATCCCGGGGCAGGCAATCTACCAGATCCAGATAATACATATCCGGCATCCGATACCCGCTGATGACAAGACCATACGAATATTCACCAACCATCTGAAGAGCCGCAGAAGCAGAAGAACACGCAAACACCGTCTGAAATCCGTGTTCAAGCAGTATTTTCTTCACTTTTTTCGCATTCTCAAGCTTTGGTAATACAACAACAATGACTCCCATCTGCGGCCTCCATTGATTTATTTAAACCAGATACAGATACTGCTCCAGCTCCCACTTTGTTACCTGTTTCAGATAGTTTTTCCATTCTCTGCGTTTCATTTTTTGATATTCCGCAACATAAGATTCTCCAAGCACTTCCCGCACCAGCAGATCCTGTCCCATTGCATCCAGTGCCACTCCCAGATTTTCCGGAAGGTTCTGGATCTTTCGCTGTTTTTTCTCCTCACAGGACAGTCTGCGGATATCTTCAGTCAGTTCCTTTGGCGCTTTCTGCTGCTTCCTGATTCCATCCAGTCCTGCTTCCAGACAAAGTGCCAGCAGCAGATATGGATTTGCCGCACAATCCGGACTCCTCAGCTCCAGATCCACACCTTCTCCTCTGCGTTTTCTGACATGGAGCAGAGCATTTCTCTGTGTTCTGGACCAGGTCACATCGGAAGGTGCCTCAAAGCCCGGAACCAGACGCTTATAAGAATTGACCAGCGGATTAAACACTGCTGTCATTCCCACCACATGTCCCAGAATTCCCGCAAGAAATGCCTCGCCGTCTGTGCTCAATTCACCGTTTTCACTGGTAAACACATTTCTGCCGTTCTTAAGAAGCCGCATGTGCAGATGCAGACCGGAACCATTTACATCCTGCCGTGGTTTCGGCATAAATGTGGCATGAAGACCGTAACGCTTTGCAATCGTACGGACTGCCATTTTAAATGTCATCACCTTATCTGCAGTGGAAAGCGCATCTTCAAATGCAAAGTCAATCTCATGCTGCGCCGGTGCGATCTCATGATGAGAAGATGTAATCTGATATCCCATCTCCTCCAGCGTCAGAATAATCTCCCTTCTTGTATTCTCACCCAGATCGATCGGCGACGTATCCAGATATCCTGCTCTTTCGTGCGAAACAGTCGTCGGCATTCCATCGTCATCTGTATGGAACAGGAAAAATTCACACTCCGGATTCACTTCCAGTGTATAGCCCTGTTTCTCTGCTTTTTCCAGCGCCCGTTTCAGGATCAGACGCGGACTCAGTTCGTATTCGCTGCCATCCTCTGTGCATACATCGCACAGAAAACGGGCAACTTTTCCATTCTGAGGACGCCATGGCAGTATGGTAAACGTAGAAAAATCCGGCTTGAGATACAACTCTGTCTCCTCTTCTTTTGCAAATCCGTTCAAAGAAGCCAGGTCGATCGTGCAGCGGTCATCCATTGCTTTTTCCAGGCAGCTGACCGGAACTGCGACATTTTTCAAGGTTCCGAACATATCTGTAAACTGCAGACGGATAAACTCAACGCCTTCTTCCTCCACGATCTGCAGAATTTCTGTTTTTCTATACTTCTCCATAACATCCTCTCCTTGTCTTACACTATGATCCTATTATATTTCTCTCTTACAGATTTGTATACCCCATCAGAGAATAATCCACCGCTTTTGCAACCTGTTTTCCTTCCTGGATCGCCCATACGACCAGCGACTGACCTCTGCGCACATCTCCTGCTGCAAATACCCCCGGTACATTGGTCTCATACGTTTCTTCTTTTGTCGCTACATTTGTTCTTGCATCTACAGTTACCCCAAATGCATCTGTTACATATTTCTGACTGCCCGTAAACCCTGCGGCGATCAGTACCAGATTGGCATCCACCACTTTTTCACTGCCCGCAACGGGGAACCATCTGCATTCTGCCTGTCTTTTATCCTTTTGAGGCTCCAGGCTGACCAGAACTGACTTTTTTGACATTTCCGTTTTGTCCTTCTGGAATTCCTTTACCGTTGTCTGATACATTCTCGGATCTTTTCCAAAGACTGCAATGGCCTCTTCCTGACCATAGTCTGTCTTCTCCGTGCGCGGCCACTGCGGCCATGGATTGGGACTTTGTTCTCTCTTTGGAAGGCCTTGGCATCATCTCCAGTTGTGTCGACCGAGTTTGGCTCCCAGTCGGATTGCGGTTCCCACGCAGTCATTTCCTGTATCACCGCCTCCGATCACCAGCACATGTTTCCCTTTTGCCGGGATAAAAGTGCCCTCTTTCAGATCCTGATCCAGGAGACTCTTTGTTACCGAAGACAGGAAATCCACAGCAAAATAAATATTTTTACTGTCTCTTCCCGGCACCTCGATATCTCTCGGATTCGATGCTCCGCAGGCTAAGATCACCCGGTCGAACTGTTTTTGAAGTCTCTGCTGCAGTCACATCTTTTCCTACATTCACTCCGGTTTTAAAAAGAACGCCTTCTTCTTTCATCAGCCGGACTCTTCTCTCTACAATGTCTTTTTCCAGTTTCATATTCGGAATTCCATAGCACAGAAGTCCTCCGATTCTGTCACTTCGCTCAAATACAGTCACCTGATGACCTCTTCGGTTGAGCAGTAATGCCGCAGCAAGACCTGCCGGTCCGCTTCCGATCACTGCCACCGTCTTTCCGGTACGCACCTTCGGCGGCTGTGCTGTCACCCATCCGTTCTGGAATGCATGTTCAATGATCATTTTCTCGTTGTCCTTAATTGCCACCGGATCTCCGTTCAAGGCACAGGTACATGCCGCCTCACAGAGCGCCGGGCAGACTCTTCCGGTAAATTCCGGAAAACAATGTGTCTTTTCGAGACGCTCATATGCCTGTTTCCAGTTCCCGCGATAGATCAGATCATTGGTCTCCGGCACCAGATTGTGAAGCGGACATCCGGATGTCATGCCTGCGAGCAGGCTGCCGTTCTGGCAGAACGGCACGCCGCAGTCCATGCAGCGTCCGCCCTGTTTCTGCTGTTCTTTTGCAGGCAGTGAAGTTTTAAACTCATGAAAATGACGGATTCTCTGAAGTGGTGTTTCTGCTTTTGTATTTTTCTTTCGTAATCTAAAAATCCTGTTGGTTTTCCCATTGTTTCTATACCTCACTTTCTTTCATCTGAAAACTCTCATTAAAGGCTTCCATCTGTGCCTGTTCGCTGCTCATTCCCCGTTCTTCCCACTTGGAAGCCAGTGCGATCATCTTCTTATAATCATGAGGAATAATCTTTTTAAATTTCGGCAGATACGCATCAAAATCGGCAAGAATCTCTTTTCCGCGCGCAGAACCTGTATTTTCCACATGCTCCTCGATCATTGCGCGAAGCTCCTGGATGTCATACTTGTTCTCCACTTTTTCAATCGCGATCATGGCCTTGTTCAGATTGCGGTAAAGATGACTGTTTTCATCCAGAACATAGGCGATTCCTCCGCTCATTCCCGCAGCAAAGTTCTTTCCTGTTTTTCCAAGCACTGCCACACGTCCGCCGGTCATATATTCACATCCGTGCTCACCTACACCTTCTACAACGGCATACGCTCCGGAATTGCGGACTGCAAAACGCTCCCCTGCAACACCGTTGATGAACACTTTTCCTGCCGTTGCACCGTAAAGCGCCACGTTTCCGACAATGATATTTTCCTCTGCTTTATATCCTCTGTTCTTCGGCGGATATACAACCAGTTTTCCACCGGAAAGTCCTTTTCCATAATAGTCGTTGGTATCTCCGCAGAGTGTCATGGTCAGTCCCTTCGGAATAAATGCTCCGAAGCTCTGTCCGCCGACTCCCTTGCAATTTACAACAATGGTATCTTCCGGCAGTCCTTCTTTGTGGAAACGGGTAATCTCCGCACCGAGGATCGTACCTGCAGAACGGTCGATATTTTTCACCTCTGTTTCCAGAACTGCTTTGTTTCCTTTTTCTACCGCAGTTTTCAGTTTCTTTAACAGAACTCTCTCATCCAGTGTTTTTTCCAACTGGAAGTCATAGGCTTTTCCTTCTTTAAATGTCACATTTTCTTTTGCCGGATGATACAGGATCTCATGCAGATCCATCTTGTCTGCCATCCGGGAATGCTTCGTTTCATTTCTCTTTAAGAGGTCTGTTCTTCCTACCATCTCATCTACCGTACGAACTCCGAGTTTCGCCATATATTCTCTGAGCTCCTGGGCAACAAACCGCATGAAGTTCTCTACATACTCCGGTTTTCCCTGGAAACGTTTGCGAAGTTCCGGATTCTGTGTGGCAATTCCCACCGGACAGGTATCCAGATTACATACGCGCATCATCACACAGCCAAGCGTTACAAGCGGAGCTGTCGCAAACCCGAATTCTTCCGCTCCCAGAAGTGCCGCGATTGCCACATCTCTTCCGCTCATCAGTTTTCCGTCTGTTTCGATCTTCACACGTTCACGAAGTCCGTTCCGGATCAGTGTCTGATGTGTCTCAGCCAGACCAAGCTCCCACGGAAGTCCCGCATTGTGGATGGAACTTTCCGGAGCAGCACCGGTACCTCCATCGTAACCGGAGATCAGGATTACCTGCGCTCCTGCTTTTGCCACACCTGCTGCTACGGTTCCGACGCCTGCTTCTGATACCAGTTTGACAGAGATTCTGGAGTATTTATTTGCATTTTTCAAATCATAGATCAACTGTGCCAGATCTTCGATCGAATAAATGTCGTGATGCGGCGGCGGAGAAATCAGACTCACTCCCGGTGTGGAATGTCTTGTCTTTGCCACCCACGGATACACCTTTTTCCCCGGAAGATGACCTCCTTCACCCGGTTTCGCTCCCTGTGCCAGTTTAATCTGGATTTCCTTTGCACTGACCAGATAACGGCTTGTCACACCAAATCTTCCGGATGCAACCTGTTTGATGGCAGAACATCTGTCTGTTTCTGTATTTGCAGAATCCAGACGCTCGTCACTCTCTCCGCCTTCTCCGGAGTTGGATTTTCCATGCAGATGATTCATCGCGATTGCCAGCGTCTCATGCGCTTCCTGTGAAATGGATCCGTAGGACATGGCTCCTGTCTTAAATCGCTTCACAATGTCTTCCACACTCTCCACTTCATCCAGCGGAATCTCTTTTTCTGCATAGGCAAAATCCATGAGGCTTCGCAGATATCCCGTCTCCTCTGCATCGATCTTTTTCGTATACTCTTTAAACAATTCATAATTCCCGGTCCAGGTCGCCTGCTGCAGCAAATGGATCGTCTCCGGATTATAGCGGTGTTCTTCCCCATCTGCACGTCTCTTGTGTTTTCCCATACTCTCCAGCGCCAGATTCGTTGTCAGTCCCAGCGGATCAAATGCTTTTGTATGGTATTCATCTACCTGCTTCTCGATATCCTCCATGGTGATACCGCCCACACGGCTGACTGTACCTGCGAAATATTTGTCTGTCACTTCTTTTGAAATTCCGATTGCTTCAAAGATCTTCGCTCCCTGATAAGACTGGATCGTGGAAATTCCCATCTTGGATGAAATCTTCACGATTCCGTGCAGGATCGCCAGTGTATAATCCTCCACTGCCGCATAGTAGTCCTTGTCCAGCATCTCCTCTTCGATCAGCTCATGGATCGTATCCAATGCAAGATACGGATTCACTGCACACGCTCCATATCCGAGCAGTGTCGCAAAGTGATGAACTTCCCTTGGTTCTCCAGATTCCAGGATCAGAGAAAGTGAGGTCTGTTTCTTCGTCGCCACCAGATGCTGATGCACTGCGGAAACTGCCAGAAGAGACGGAATCGCCATATGGTTTTCATCCACATCCCGGTCAGACAGTACCAGAATGTCTGCTCCGTCTTTATATGCCTTGTCAACTTCCACGAACAGGCGCTCCAGAGCTCTCTCCAACTTCGTGCTTTTATAATAAGTGATCGGAACAACCGCAACCCGGAATCCTTCTTTTTTCATTTTTTTGATCTTCAACATATCTGTATTTGTCAGGATCGGATTGTTAATCTTTAATACCCGGCAGTTTTCTTCTTTTTCTTCCAGAAGATTTCCCTGTTTTCCTGCATAGACCGTCGTACAGGTCACGATTTCCTCACGGATCGCATCGATCGGCGGATTGGTCACCTGCGCAAAAAGCTGTTTAAAATAATCAAACAGCGGACGTTTCTTATCGGAAAGCACTGCAAGCGGCGTGTCCACACCCATTGCCGCAATGGATTCGCCTCCGTTTAATGCCATGTTCCGGATGGAATTGCGGTATTCTTCGTATGTGTATCCAAATGCTTTCTGAAGCTGTTTTCTCTTTACCGGATCGTACTCTTCCACACGCATATTCGGGATTTTCAAGTCTTTGAGTTCCACCAGATTGCTGTCCAGCCATTCTCCGTAAGGCTGTTTTGTTGTATACATCTCCTTCAGCTCTTCGTCCTGACAGATCTTGCCCTTTACGGTATCGACCAACAGCATTTTCCCCGGATGGAGACGTTCTTTTAATACAATCTCTTCTTCCGGAACTTCCAGAACTCCGACTTCGGAAGCCAGGATCAAATCTCCGTTTTTCATCAACATAATAACGAGACGGACGCAGACCATTCCGAATCCAGAACCGCTCCCATGATATCTCCGTCTGAGAACACGATGGAAGCTGGACCGTCCCATGGCTCCATCATAGTCGCATAATACTGATAAAAATCCCGGACATCCTGAGAAAGTGTGGCATTTTTGCTCCATGGCTCCGGAATTGCGATCATCATCGCCAGCGGAAGCTCCATTCCGCTCATCACCAGAAATTCCAGCGTGTTATCCAGCATGGAAGAGTCAGATCCCCTAGTGTCTACAACCGGAAGAATCTTATGAAGCTCTTCTTTCAAGGCACCGGATTCCATCGTTTCCTCTCTTGCCAGCATCTTGTCTGCATTTCCGCGGATCGTATTGATTTCCCCATTGTGTACCATAAAACGGTTCGGATGCGCTCTCTCCCAGCTTGGATTTGTATTCGTACTGAAACGGGAATGTACCAGTGCGATCGCAGACTCATAATCCGGATCCTGAAGATCCGCAAAAAATGTCCGAAGCTGTCCCACTAAAAACATTCCTTTGTATACGATCGTTCTGCTGGACATGGATACCACATAGGTGTTGTCATTACTCTGCTCAAACACCCGGCGGGCAATATAAAGCTTCCGTTCGAACTCCAGTCCTTTCTCCACATGCTCCGGCTTTTTGATGAATGCCTGCACAATGTGCGGCATACAGCTTCTTGCCTTTTCTCCAAGCACCTCCGGATGCACCGGAACCTCACGAAATCCAAGCAGTTCCAGCCCTTCTTTTTCTACAATGATCTCAAACATCTTCTTTGCCTGATTGCGCTGTAATTCTTCCTGCGGGAAGAAAAACTGTGCGATTCCGTACTCTCTTTCCTCTCCCAGACTGATCCCCAGCTCTTTACAGACTTTCTGAAAAAACTTATGAGAGATCTGCAGCAGGATTCCAACACCGTCTCCGGTTTTGCCTTCGGCATCCTTTCCCGCTCTGTGTTCCAGATTTTCTACAATCTTCAGCGCGTTTTCCACAGTTCTGTGGCTTTTGATTCCTTTACTGTTTACTACCGCGCCGATTCCACAGTTATCATGCTCAAATTGTTCCCGATACAGACTTTTTGTCTCTTGTTCCATGTAATTTTTCATTCTATCCTGTTCCTCTCTGTTTATTTTTCTATTCACACCTTTTACTCTCCGCTGGCTCCATAGTTCGCCAGTACGCGTGCAGAAGGATCTGTCACATCACAGCCCTCCCACTCCTGATTCGGCATCCAGAAGCCTGCGATCATTTCTGCCTGTCCCGGATAATATTTTTCAAAAATCTCCCGATATAAGAGAGACTCTTTTGTGAACGGCTGTGCATAAGTATATTTTTGACGTTCCTTTTCAAACGCTTCCTCTGTGTAGCAGGTATCAGCGTACTCTTTCAGGTCATCTACCATAGAATGTCCCACCGCATCCGAAAATGCTGCCTTTTCTCTCCAGAGAATATGTTCCGGCAGATAGTCCCCTTTCTCAAACGCATGGCGGAGCAAATATTTTCCTTTCCGATACACATTCTGCTTTTTCTCCGGATCGATTGCCATCACATACCGGACAAAATCCAGATCTCCAAACGGTACTCTGGCTTCCAGAGAATTTACGGAAATACACCGGTCTGCCCGAAGGACATCGTACATATGCAGCTCTCTGACCCGCTTTTCTGATTCTTCCTGAAACGCCTGCGCAGACGGCGCAAAATCCGTATATTTGTATCCAAACAGTTCATCTGAAATTTCTCCGGTCAGAAGAACCCGGATATCCGTCTGCTCATGAATGGCTTTGCAGACAAGATACATCCCTATGCTGGCACGGATCGTTGTAATATCGAACGTTCCCAAAAGTCCGATCACATCCTCCAGTGCCGAGAGCACATCCTCTTTTGTAATGATTACTTCTGTATGCTCACTTCCGATGTAATCTGCCACCTCTTTTGCGTATTTCAAATCAATGGCATCTTTTTGCATCCCAATTGCAAATGTACGGATCGGAGTTTTACTCTTTCTCGCTGCCACTGCGCACACAAGCGACGAATCCAGCCCTCCGGAAAGAAGAAATCCGACTTTCGCATCTGCCACCAGCCTCTTTTCGATCCCTGTCACCAGTTTCTCCCGAATATTTGCACACACCTGCTCCAGATCATCCTGACAGATCTCATCCACCTTTGTAATATCGCAATAGCAGACAAATTCTCCGTCTTTATAATAATGCCCCGGCGGAAACGGACGGATTTTTTCACACAGCCCGATCAGATTTTTTGCTTCACTTGCAAATACGATGGTTCCCTTCTTATCATATCCATAATAGAGCGGGCGGATACCGATCGGATCTCTTGCCGCAATATATTCCTGTGTTTTTCCATCATAGATGATGCAGGCAAACTCCGCATCCAGCATACGAAACATTTCTGTGCCATATGTCTCATAGAGCGGCAGAAGTACTTCGCAGTCCGAATCACTCTGAAACGTATATCTATCGGAAAGGCTTTCTCTCAACCGCTCAAATCCGAAAATCTCTCCATTGCATACCACATAACTGCCACCCAGTGAAAACGGCTGCATCCCGGATGCCGTAAGCCCCATAATCGCAAGTCTGTGGAATCCAAGCAGACCATTTCCCGTATCTACGATCCTGCTGTCATCCGGACCTCTGGAGATTGTTTTAGCAAACCCTTTCTGAAACGCTTCCAGATCATCACAAACACCGCAATATCCCATAATTGAACACATAATCAAGCCCCTCCTGTAATCAGATTTTCTTATTACAACAAAAAAAGGCCCCCTCTACGTAAAAATATACGTAAAAGAACGCCTTTGTCTGATATGTTTTGCATTTTTACACTGACAATTCCTGTTTGTCAAGTTGGTTTTTTTCTAATTCTCCACTTCCCGCAGTCGCTCCACCACCGTCACAGTCCGCATTCTGCTATGAATCCACTC
>ENA-OQJC01000448-OQJC01000448.1-human-gut-metagenome-genome-assembly--contig:-NODE-448-length-12619-cov-4.380083_pt1 | contig 12619 bp, 12 predicted proteins | sample MGYA00242600_ERZ504766 | MGnify/ENA primary metagenome ERZ504766 (study PRJEB26092, sample SAMD00036364) | human gut metagenome | host: Homo sapiens | study: EMG produced TPA metagenomics assembly of...
CCTTCTTTCTACTGCTGTCAGAAAGAAAGATAACCTTACCATTTTTATATGAAAGAGTAAACCTTTACTGTGCGGGAGTAAATTCCACCACCAAATGTGGTGGTGGAATTTAAAATTTCATTTTTGGCAATTATTTCATTTTTTGAAATAATTTTGACATGATTAGAAATGAATGTTAAAATATAGTTAACAAAAAGGTGCTACCTATAACAACGGTTCGCCTGATCATTTACTTAGTTAAAATAACCGTTCAGTTTCCAGGCTGGGGCGGTTATTTTTTTGTGGTCTTACTGCCATTGGAACCAATCGTATATCCAAGACCAAATGAGGTTAAACAGACATAAAAACCGGCAGCCAACGGCTACCGGTTTTCGATGAAAGAAAGGTTAAATTATGATGAAAAACAAGAGTCTAACATTCCGGTTCGATAAGTCCGTATGTATGTCCTTTTCTCTTGTAGACTACATTTACTTCGTCATTCTCTGCATTTCTGAATACGAAGAAATCGTGGCCTGAGAGCTCCATCTGGATGCATGCATCCTCAGGATACATAGGCTTCATACCAAATCTCTTTGTACGGACAATCTTGATTTCCTCGTCCTCTGCATCGTCTGCCTCCACGAAATCATCCTGGAATATCGCCGGTGCATACTTCTTTGCGGAAATCTTGGTTCTGTATTTGCGAAGCTGTCTCTCGATTACTTCCTCTACGAGGTCAATTGATACGTACATATCATTGCTGACCTGCTCTGAACGGATAACATGTCCCTTTGCCGGGATAGTAACCTCGATTTTCTGTCTATCCTTTTCTACGCTGAGTGTAACGTATACGTCTGTGTCCGGTTTAAAAAACTTCTCCAGCTTTGACAGCTTCTCCTCTACTGCCTGCTTAAGCCCCTCTGTTAATTCGATGTTTTTCCTGAAATTGTTATTCTCATGATGTCCAACCCCTTTATCGTTTATTTGATACGTTGTCTGTATCATGTAAATATTATACCATAAATTTCGTTTTCATCAATCATTTTTATGCAATTTATATAAATAATCAAGGGTTTATTTACGGTTTTTCGCGAAATCGCTTGATTTCGCTATGATTAGGGATTTCATCAGAATAAAAAACATCAAGTCGAGTGATTTTTTATACACTATCGCAACATTTCTCAACTACAACAGCACATCTAAGCTATCACAACGTTTCTAAGCTACCACAGCGCATCTAACCTATCCCAGTGCCTCAAGCTGAGAGGAAAGCTCCTCCCACGCCTCCATATCAATAAGGATTTCTTCCTCGAGAGCGTCTATCTCGTTTTGGATTTCCGTGAGCTTTGAGTAGCTTGACTGATACTCCGGCTTCATGAGCTCAGCCTTGAGCTCATCGAGCTTTGCTTCCTTGACCGCCAGGTCCTCCTCGGCCTTTTTGACCTTTTTTTGTATCTTTGAGCGCTCCTTGCCCGGGTTCGTAGTATGCCTTGCCGGTTGATGAGACAGCCATTCCGCCTGCCTGGGCTGCGCTATTTGCATTGGTGCTTTCGCCCACATTACCTGCTGCACCGGTTTGTGACGTGCTCCGTTTTACATCACTGCCTGTCTGACTGCTGCCGTTCTGGCTTATCGCGCCGCCAAATATTGCATTGCCTCTGTATACATTTTTGTTCTCCTCAGCCTCCCTGTCGAGCTTTTCCTGATACTGCTCATAGCCAAACTGATAGAGATTGGTAGTGCCATCCTCGAACACAAGCAGCTGTGTGGCTACCTTTTTCACAAAATATCTGTCGTGTGATACAAAAATCAGTGTGCCCTTGTAGTCCTTAAGCATGCTCTCTAGTGTTTCCTTGCCTACGATATCCATATGGTTAGTTGGCTCATCGAGCACGAGCACATTCGGTCTGGTCTTTAAAATCTTACAAAGCGCCAGTCTGACCTTTTCTCCTCCGGATAGCATATTTACGTTCTTGAACACGTCCTCCCCTGAAAAAAGGAAGGCTCCGAGTGCATTTCTGGCCTCGGTTTCCGTGAGATTCGGATACTCATCCCAAAAATCATCGAGCACAGTCTTGTTGCTTGTATACATGGCCATCTGCTGGTCGAAATATCCTATCTGCACGTTGGTTCCAAAGCGGTACTCGCCTGAAAGTGCAGGGATCTTACCCACGATAGTCTTTAAAAATGTCGATTTTCCAAGTCCGTTTCCGCCGAGTATGCCAAGCTTTTCGCCTCTTTTCAAATCGAGCGACACTACGGAGAGCGGATGGTCATAGCCGATTGCAAGCTCTGATGTATAAAGCACATCGTTTCCGGTCTCCTTTTCGGGCTGGAAATTGGCATGGAAGGTCTTGTTGTCGTACTTGTCCGGCGCCTCGATAATCACCATGCGGTCGATAGCCTTCTGCTTTGACTGCGCCATGGATGTCTTGGTCGGCTTGCCCTTGAAGCGCGTAACCATACGCTGCAAACGCTCTATCTCCTTCTGCTGGGCGATGTGATCCTTCATCTGCTTGTCGTAGTTTCCTTTTTGCGGGCGATAAAATTGGTATAATTGCCCGGATAGCGCCTTGCTGTGCCGTACTCTATCTCGTATACCACATCTACCACATTGTCGAGAAACATACGGTCATGGGATACGACAACCACTGCCTTCGGGTACGACTTCAAATAGCCCTCAAGCCACTCAATCGTCGTGACATCGAGGTGGTTGGTCGGCTCGTCCAAAAGCAGTATGTCAGGCTTTGACAAAAGCAGCTTTATGAATGCTATCTTGGTCTGCTGCCCTCCGGAAAAATCACGGATTGGCTTTTTGCGCTCATCATCTGAGAAGCCGAACTTGCGGATCATGACCTCATATTCCTTCTCATAATAGTAGCCGCCATCATCCTTGAAGGCTTCCTCCATCGCGGTATATCTGGCTACCTTTTCATCGGAATAATCATGCTCGAGCTCTGCCGCCGCGCGCGCAAGCTCTGCTTTTCGCTCGTCCATTTTCACGAAGCATTTGCGCACCTCCTGCTCGAGTGTCACATCAGGATCATCAAACGCAATCTGCTTCAGATACCCTATCTCCGGGTTTCCTGCCTTTGCAATAAAGGCGCTCTCATCGCTGTCGAGCTTTTCCATCTCAACCTCGCCTGAAATGAGCTTTAAAAGTGTTGTCTTGCCACAGCCGTTTCTGCCGACTATCGCTATCTTTTCTGTGTTTCTGATTTCAAAATCTATACTATGCAAAATGACGTCGTCGCCAAATGCGACAGCGCCATTACTTATCTGGTAGAGCATATACTATCCTTTCATGCTTATGCCTGCTGCTTAATTGTTAGCCATAATGTAGTTGACAAACTGTGTTGCAGTACGTCCCGAAATGCCACCATGGCTAAGCTCCCACTTGTTTGCCTCCCTGCACAGCTCCTCGTCTGAAAGTGTGCAGCCGTTCTTTCTCGCAAGCTCTGTTACGATGTTGAAGAACTCCTTCTGCGATGGCTTTGAGTAGCTGATTGTCACACCAAAACGGTTTACAAGTGACAGCTTCTCCTCAACTGTATCTGAGTGATGCTTGTCATTGCTGTTGTCCTGGTCATTACGGTCATTCCATGTCTCCTTTATCAGGTGACGGCGGTTAGAGGTTGCATAAATCAGTATGTTGTCAGGCTTTGTCTCCACGCCACCCTCGATAACTGCCTTTAGGAACTTGTACTCAATCTCATGCTCCTCGAATGAGAGATCATCCATATATATGATAAATCTGTAGTTTCTGTTTTTGATTGCTGCGATAATCTTTGACAGATATTTAAACTGATGCTTGTATATCTCAATCATGCGCAGTCCGTCATCATAATACTGATTGACAATGGCCTTGATGCTTGTTGATTTTCCGGTTCCGCTGTCTCCGAAAAGCAGCACATTGTTGGCCTTTTTGCCCTGTACAAACGCTTCTGTATTGTCTGTGAGCTTTTTCTTCTGGATTTCATAACCGATCAGGTCATCGAGCATGACCGCATCCATATTGTTGATTGGCATAAAAGAGAAGCCACCATCCAGATGTTCCTCAATCCTGAATGCCTTGTTGAGGCCAAACATACCGACTCCGTATGCCTTGTAAAAGCCTGTTACCACATCAAAGAACTCCTGCTCGTCCTTAGCTGCCTCAAGCTTCTTGCTCAGCGCCCTTACTTTCTCGCTGACATTGTGATTGTACATAAGGTCCTTTTTCACAATGGCCTTATAATTGCTGATCTGTGTGAAGCAGTCGATTCCGAGTGCTGACTCGATTGGCTTGAAATCATAATCGAAAAGCTTCTTAAAAATCCTGAAATCGTTTGCCACAAGCCCATTTACGCTGCCATCGCTGGCTCCGACCTTCTCACATGTGATGGAAAACGGATTCTCGCTCATCATAAGGAAGAAAGTGAGATAGTTGTGCCACAGATTGTCATCAAAACCATAGTCTGTCGCTACCTTTAAGATTCTCTTGACCTGTGTATTGATGTCGCGCACAAGCTCTGTCTTGTTGTACTCGCCCACCTCAAACTGCTCAAAGAGCTGTCCCAATTTATAAAGTATCTCGTCCTGAGATAAATCTCCGTACATAAGTAATCTTGATATTTCCTGATACATGGCTGTTCCTCCTGGTTTTGCCTTGTTTTCACTGCTAACATATGATTATAAACACTGCGCCTCTATTTTGCAAGAGCTTGTGTGCCCGGTTTTCTTATTACTACGGGCTGAAATATGTGGGGCCGGTATGGCGCGTGGGACGTAAGCACCGGGCAGTGGGACGTACATCGTACTCCCGCTGGAGCGCATAGCGAAGTGTCTTAGAGTCTGTTGAATTATGCTCAATAAACAGAAATGCCAAGCCATGGACGGCTTGGCAAGGCGTTATGCACCACGGATGGTGCATAAAAGCCGGTTTCGTCTGGCATCAAAAACCTAAAAGCATAATTCCTACAGACTCTTAGACACGAAGCGTAGCTCACGCGGGAGTATGGTGTGCGTCCCACTGCCCAGTGCTTACGTCCCGCCCTGCATGCAAAAAGGCGGAGCTAAAACTCCACCTTTATTGTTGTGCCACGTCCCACCTCGCTGTCGAGCGTAAGCCCTGCATCATGCAGCTCCACTATATGCTTTACTATCGCAAGCCCAAGGCCTGTGCCGCCGGTCTCCTTCGAGCGGCTCTTGTCTACTCTGTAGAAGCGCTCAAAGACGCGCTCCTGCTGATCCTTTGGGATGCCTATGCCGTTGTCCTCGACCGTGAGAACTGTCTTGCCACCGAGCTTGTGTACCGTCACATTTACGGTGCCACCCTCATTGTTGTAGCGGATAGCATTCTGGCAGAGATTCTCAACGAGCTCAGTGAGAAGCTGCCTGTTGCCTCGTACCATACAGTCAGTGCCGTCAAAATTGAGTGCTACTTTTCTCTGCTCGGCATTCATCTGCAAATTTTCCATGCAGTCCTTGACCAGACCGTACAGATCAAGCTGTTCAAAGCCCTGCTGCGCCTCGCTGGAATCAAGCTCCGAGAGCTTTATGATATCATTGATTAAGGAAAGCAGGCGCTGTGCATTTCTTCTGATTTCAGTGGCAAAATGAATCTGCTGCTCCTTTTCGACCATGCCGTTTTCTATGAGCTCTGCATAGCCGGAGATGGCTGTAAGCGGAGTCTTTAGCTCGTGTGACACATTGGCTGTGAAGTCCTGTCTGCTCTTTGCCGCGGCAAGTACGCCCTCATGCTGTATCCTTATCGCATTCATGAACGGCACGAGCTCCTTGTATTCTGTCTTTTTCTGGATGACAGAGGCCTGCTCCAGGTTGCCTGCGAGTGTCTCGATTGGCTTCATGAGCTTTCTGGTCAGGCTCTTGGCGAGAACCACACATATTCCTACTATGATAACCGTCACTATAAGCATGGCAGGTATACTGCTTGCAAACATGTTCCAGATACTTCTCGCTGCAATGGAGACACGCAGTACCGTTCCATCATTGAGCTTTATGGCATGATAGAAGGTATTGCTGTTCATGGTAGCTGATGTTCTCACGCTGTCTCCCGTACCTTTATCAAATGCTGATTCAACTTCCGGTCTATCGCCATGATTTTCAAGTTTTTTCACATCATTTTGATTGTCATACAGCACTGTGCCGTCCTTGTCAACCCAGGTGACACGAATACCCTCCACGTCAATCTGCGGGATTTCATTTATATCCTGTTTTAGTATTCCGGTGCTTTCTATTGTCTCTGCCATGACCTGCAGGTCTTCCTTTACCTGCTTCTGAAAGAGGTAATAGTTGATTACTGTCATGGAAACCATAGTGGCAATTGCTACAAAAAGTGCTGTTGCTACCAGATAGTAATTAATCTTCTTTTTCATGCTGTACGCTCCGCTTATGTATATTAGAAATCATTATAAAAGCTATTATTCTATAACATAGCCCACATTTCTGACCGTCTTTATCCTGCTGCCATAGTCACCCAGCTTGTGGCGGAGTGTCTTTATGTGCATGTCCACTGTACGTGTCTCGCCCTCAAAGTCAGTATCCCAGACGCTTCTCATGATGACCTCCCTGGTCATGACTATGCCCTGACTGCCCATCAGAAGCCTTAAAAGCTCGTACTCCTTATATGTAAGGTCAACCGGCTCATTGTTCACTGTAACCACATGGCGCTCATGGTCGATCACCAGGTCATCCAGCTTTAAAAGCTTCGGCTCCTCCTTCGCTGTTCTCCTGAGCAGTGCCTTTACTCTTGTGATAAGCTCCATGATTGAGAAAGGCTTTTTGATGTAATCATCTGCGCCTCCGTCAAGCCCTTTTATCATATCCATCTCTGTAGTCTTGGCTGTGACCATTATAATAGGAATATCCTGTGTGGCCGGACGTTTTCTGAGCTTTCTCACGATATCGTAGCCACTCTCATCCGGAAGCATCACATCAAGCAGTATGAGGTCCGGTACGAGCTCATCCAGCTTCTTGTAAAATTCCTTTGCGTTTTCAAATGCACTGACGATGTAATTACTGTTTTTTAAAGCAATAGTCTCTATTTCACGTATGCTCTCGTCGTCCTCTACAATATAAATAAGTGCCATAGCTTTCTCCATTTCAAAAATCTTATGTAAAATTTTTACCTGCTTTTTACTTTCGATTATACATTACTAATGTAAAACAGACGATGGTTTTATGTAAAATTTATGTAAAATCCATCGTCTGTATCAATTTTGTCTGTATATAACTATGATTTAATTTTTCAGCATAAAGATTAAATCATGATTTGCGAACCTTGTCATCAAGCGCAAACTCAACCCACTCAGCAATATTTGTCGCATGGTCTCCGATACGCTCAAAGTATTTTGCAACCATGAGAAGATCCTCTGCCTGCTCACCATCCTCCGGATGCTCCCTGATGAAATCAATAAGCTCAGCCTTTACCTTATCAAAAAGCTCATCAACCACATCATCCTGCTTCATCACTATGTGAGCCTTGTCATTGTTCTTCTCAACATATGCCTCGATTGCCCTGATAAGCATAAGCATTGTCTCTGAAGCCATGCTCTTGACATGCTCTATATTGACCCTGTATGGCTTGTCACTGCTCATCAAAATGGTCATCTCGCTGATATCGGCTGCGTGGTCTCCTATACGCTCCATATCAGTAACCATCTTCATCGCTGCAGAAATTGTTCTGAGGTCTCTTGCTACAGGCTGCTGCTGCATGAGCAGATTAAAGCACAGGCTCTCTATCTTTTTCTGCTCTCTGTCTATCTCTGAATCGCCCTCCATGATGGCTTTGGCGCTATCGGCATCCTGATGTATAAATGCCTCGATTGCTTTCTGGATTGACTCCTCAATCATGCTTCCCATGTGCATCATTTCTTCATTCAGCTTCTTAAGCTGCTCGTCGAATTTCGATCTCATTAACCAAACCTCCCTGTGATGTAATCCTCTGTTCTCTTGTCCTGTGGATATGAGAAAATTGTCTTTGTGTCACCAAACTCAACCATATCTCCCACAAGGAAAAAGGCTGTATCGTCTGACACACGCACTGCCTGCTGCATGTTATGTGTTACAACCACAACTGTGTACTTTTTCTTTAAATCCTCCATGAGCTCCTCTATCTTTGAAGTAGAGATAGGGTCAAGCGCTGATGTTGGCTCATCCATCAAAAGCACCTCCGGCTGTACGGCAAGCGCTCTCGCAATACACAGTCTCTGCTGCTGTCCACCCGAAAGTCCCATAGCAGATTTCTTTAATCTATCTTTAACTTCATTGAATATCGCAGCACCCTGAAGACTTTCCTCAACTATCTGGTCGAGTATCTTTTTATCCTTGATGCCATGCACTCTCGGGCCATATGCGATATTGTCATATATGCTCATCGGGAACGGATTTGGCTGCTGGAAAACCATGCCGACCTTTTTTGCGAAGTACGGTTGTATCGACTGATGGTGCATATATATTCTCACCATCTATCTCTATGCTTCCCTCGATTCTGACGTTGTCAACCAGATCATTCATTCTGTTGATACACTTTAAAAATGTAGACTTACCACATCCTGACGGTCCGATCAGCGCTGTCACGCTGTTTTCTTTTATGTCCATATTGACACCATGCAGTGCATGATTCTGGCCATAATACAGATTCAGGTCGCGAACCTGAATTTTGATTTTTTTCTCCATTTGTATCTCCTGCAACATGTAATAAATTTCTTGTCTTCGAGAATACATTATATGGATGCTTTGTAAAATGCTCTATCAGATGTATGTAAAATCTATGTCAAATTTTTACACACATAAATTATTCGCACTGTTTGTATTTATTATTTGTATACACTATTTATATGCTTTATAGTCGGCTTTATTAAAGTACTGTCTGGTTAAAGTATTGTATCTTTAATAATTAAAAGCTCATCCACTATCCTGTCTGCATCAATATTTGAGTAATTGATAATAAACTGATGCCTGTCTTCCTTTGGCTTACTCAGGTTGAAATGGGTAATCGCCTGAAGCTTTATGCCTTTTTTCAATAGCAGCTCTTCAACTGTTTTGTCCGGAATGTTCGTGTCAAACTGTATGATAAAATGCAGTCCGGAGTCATTTTCTATTACCCTGCATTCCTTTTCGGGGAAGCAGTCTTTTATGGATGAAAGCACGCTCTGGCGCTTTCTGCCGTAATGCAGCCTCATCCTGTTTATGTGCTTTTCAAAATAGCCCTCGCTGATAAAACGTGCCAGCGTGTACTGCTCGAAGGTGGATACCGTGCATGAGTAAAATGAAAGCCTCCTGTAAAACTCATTTGCCAGATGCTCCGGCAGCACCATGTAGCTGATTCGGATGGTGGATGTGAGAGACTTTGAAAATGTATTTATATAGATGACCTTTTCGCACGCATCAATCGAGAGGATGGGCGGTATCGGGTGTCCGTTCATGCGAAACTCACTGTCGTAATCATCCTCTATGATGTATCTGTCGCTGCTCTCGTTGGCCCATGCCAAAAGCTCATAGCGGCGGTTCACAGGCATCGTGATTCCTGTCGGGAAATGGTGTGTCGGGCTGATATGTGCTATCTGCGCGTTCGCTTTCTTTATAAGCTCCACACTGATGCCCTGCTCATCCATCTGCACCGGCAGGCATTTTGCATTGTTGCACTCGTATATCTGGCTGATTTTCTTATAGCCCGGATCCTCCACGCAGTATACCTTGTCCGTACCCAAAAGCTTCACAAGCAGACCGTACAGATACTCTGTTCCCGCTCCGACTATTATCTGGTCCGGGTCCACATTCATACCGCGAAACGATGACAGATGGCTTGCTATCGCTTCCCTAAGCTCTCTCACTCCACCACACGGCGACACCGACAAAAGCTCCTGTTCCCTAAGGGAAATCGTCTCTCGCATAAGCTTTGCCCATATGGAAAACGGAAAGTTACCCGAGTCTGTCCTGTTTGATGAGAAGTCAAATATACTTTCATCCTGCTCAGGTGGCAGCTTTATGCTAAGCTCCTTATGCACCGGTGCCTTGATTACCCTGATATCTGACACATCGGCTATGAAATAGCCCCTCTTTGGTCTTGCAAACATATAACCCTCGCCTATCAACTGGTCATATGCATTTTCAACCGTAATGGTACTAACCCCCAGATTCTTTGCGAGGGTACGTTTTGATGGCATTTTCTCCCCGGAGCTTAATTTTCCCTGTGATATATCGTTTTTGATGCACTCATAAAGGCATTTGTAGAGTGGTCCGTCTGTTTTTGTGAGGTCGTAGGTCAGCATTTGATTCACCGCTTTCTGGAATTTTTATTTTCCTTATTTTGAATATTTTAATATTACCAGATGTGGCGTATTATTGCAACCATGATATGCGGCTGGTGTGAGCAAATACAGCCCGGCGGCGCAGGCGACGAGTACACTCTCGTGTTCGCTACGCTTTGCAGCCAAGATACTGTAAGAATTATGCCTTATAGGTTTTCTATGCCGGACGAAACCGTCGCTACTCGCCTTCCATGGCTCGATAGCTCCTTGCCCCGGCTTCCATGCCGGTGCATTTCTGGTTCTCTTGGGCATAATTCAACAGTATCTAAGCAGCTCCGCTATGCGCTCCCACGAGAGTGTACACGCCGCCTGCGCCACCTAAACATATTTGCTCACGCCTGACTACTTTCGTCATATAAATTGACATAAACGCAAAATAAAAGGAGATTTAACAAATGGAAAACAATAAGAATACTCAATACGAACTCAACAAAGGGCTTGCGCAGATGCTCAAGGGCGGTGTCATCATGGATGTCACTACTCCGGAGCAGGCCAGGATTGCCGAGGCTGCCGGTGCATGTGCTGTCATGGCGCTTGAGAGAATCCCTGCCGATATCAGAGCCGCAGGCGGTGTTTCAAGAATGAGCGATCCTAAGATGATTAAGGGCATTCAGGAGGCTGTCAGCATCCCCGTCATGGCAAAGTGCCGTATCGGTCACTTCGTGGAAGCTCAGATACTTGAGGCTATCGAGATTGACTACATTGATGAGTCTGAGGTGCTTTCACCTGCTGATGATGTGTACCATATCAATAAGAGAGATTTCAAGGTGCCTTTCGTATGTGGTGCAAGAGATCTCGGTGAGGCTCTCCGCCGTATCAACGAAGGAGCTTCCATGATCCGTACAAAGGGTGAGCCCGGTACCGGTGATATCGTGCAGGCTGTCAGACATATGAGAAAGATGAATTCTGAGATTGCTAAGCTTACTTCCATGCGTGAGGATGAGCTTTTCGAGGCAGCTAAAAATCTTCAGGTGCCTTTTGAGCTGGTTAAGTTTGTTCACGATAATGGCAAACTTCCTGTTGTAAACTTTGCGGCAGGTGGTGTGGCTACTCCGGCTGATGCCGCTCTTATGATGCAGCTCGGTGCTGAGGGTGTGTTCGTCGGCTCAGGTATCTTCAAGTCAGACGATCCTGCCAAGAGAGCTGCCGCTATCGTAAAGGCTGTGACAAACTTTACAGATGCGAAGCTTATCGCAGAGCTTTCTGAGGATCTCGGTGAGGCTATGGTCGGAATCAACGAGAGCGAGATTAAAATCATCATGGAAGAAAGAGGCAAATAAAATGAAATCAGGACTTAAGATTGGTGTTTTAGCCGTTCAGGGAGCGTTTATTGAGCACAAGCGCATGCTTGAATCTTTAGGCTGTGAGTGTGTTGAGCTGCGCAAAAAATCAGATATCTGTGATATAGACGGACTCGTGCTGCCGGGCGGTGAGAGCACTGTCCAGGGCAAGCTGCTACGTGAGCTTGATATGTTTGATGAGCTTAAGGGAAGAATCGCAAACGGACTTCCGGTGCTTGCAACCTGCGCCGGTCTTATCCTTTTAGCTTCACATATCAGCAACGATGACAACGTATATTTCGGCACTTTGCCTGTTACTGTTAAAAGAAATGCCTACGGCAGACAGCTTGGAAGCTTCGAGGCCACAGCAAGGTTTGACAATAGCTTTGACTTTACAATGACATTTATCAGGGCGCCTTACGTGGAAGCTATTGATGACTCAGCCAAAAATTATGTACATGTGCTTGCCGAGTATGACGGCAAAATTGTCGGTGTACAGTATAAGAACCAGATTGGGCTGGCTTTCCATCCGGAGCTTGATGATGATACACGGATTCATGAGAGGTTTTTGGAGATGATATCGGGAAATTAAATCACGTCTACAGTCTGAGACCGGGGCAGATGCCCCGGTATTTTTATACCGTACTTTTTGTGGTAAAATATAAAATGCATTTTTTTAATATATGGTATAATAAAATAGTAGAGTGAAGATTATTTTTTAAGGAGGGGTAGCATATGCCAAAAGCTATGTATAATCTTATTGGACAATACATTGAAGAAATCAAAAAAATTTATGGTTCACATGTCAGACAGATTATTTTATATGGTTCGTATGCCAGAGGCGATTTCAGACCCGACTCAGATATAGATATTATGATTTTGGTTGATATGTCAGATATTGAACTTAAATCTTATGGTGAGAAGCTTTCCTATATGACATATGACTTTAATCTGGATCATGACATTGACATAAAACCAATTGCCAAAAGTGAAGAGATTTTTAATAAGTGGGTAGTAAATTATCCATTTTATTCAAATATTCATAAA
>ENA-OQJC01000449-OQJC01000449.1-human-gut-metagenome-genome-assembly--contig:-NODE-449-length-12595-cov-3.580125_pt1 | contig 12595 bp, 18 predicted proteins | sample MGYA00242600_ERZ504766 | MGnify/ENA primary metagenome ERZ504766 (study PRJEB26092, sample SAMD00036364) | human gut metagenome | host: Homo sapiens | study: EMG produced TPA metagenomics assembly of...
AAATTATGTCTCCAACACAGTTTATGGAGAATTTTTTTAGAAGAATGGTAAAAATGTTCTGGGATTATAAAACACTCAAAATCAGCTATACCTGATATGGTATAGCTGATTTTTATAAAAATTAATATGACCCCGTTTGCTTTGTAGACTGGCAGAATGCAGAAGAGTCTTTAACAGCTTTTTCTCTTCACAATTTCTGTGCTTATTTCAATTTTTACATGGCTTGCAGAGGTAGAATTTATTATCTCTGCAAGCCTTTTTACTGCAATTTCACCCATGTACTGCTTAGGCACATGTACGGTTGAAAGAGGCGGTGTAATGTAGGTACACATTGGCATATCATCAAAGCCTATTACTGATATGTCTTCAGGGATACGGTAGCCTGCCTCTGAAAGTGCGCGCATAGCTCCGGCAGCAATCAGGTCATTGTCGGCAAAGTAGCATCGGGCAAGCTCGTCACCGTTTTTTATTACTGCCTTCATATCGCAGTAAGCACCGTCAACTGTAGGGGAGAGGTGATGTACGACTGAGCGCGAGGTTGACATACCGTTTTTGCGTATTGCTTTATAGAAGCCGTCGGCTCTCTCCTCAAAGCCTGTTATAATGTATGAGGAATGCAGATATCCCGGCTGTGCATGTGTTTGTTTGATCAGATAGTCTGTGGCGAGATAGGCACCCTGCAGATTATTTATAGTCACGCAATCGAGGTTTAAGGCTTCGAAATAGTTGTCTATTAGCACAACAGGCAGACCGCACCTTGTAAAGGGCTTTATGTCATGCTTTTCCATCTCGGTTCCAAGCAGCAGGATACCCTTTGCTCCAAGCCTTTTCCACTCAGATAGCAAAGCCTCAATATCGTCATTTTCGTATATGTAGCTGATATTCAGGTAGTAGTGGCAGTGCCTGCAGCCCAAATCAATACCCTCTGACAGCTGTGAAAAGAATGGAACATCCTGTACCAAAACGCCGTGCTCTGTATGTGTGTAAACAGGAGAATTAGGAACTACAGCGCCATTCTTTCTGTATATTACAAAATATAATGTGCCATTGGAGGCCGGAGCTTCATTGGTATTTGATATTCTTGAAAAATCATATCCGGCAGAGGCCGCAGCTTCGAGCACACGTTTTCTGGTGAGTGTGCTGACACCGGGCTTATTATTAAGTGCCATCGATATAGCTGCTTCAGAAAGATTAAGTTGTTTGGCAAGTTCTTTTGCTGTGATAGACATGGCATAGCTCCTTATGTTTTATTTGCCTTATTATAACATGACAATATAGTATTAACATTATAATTTAGTAAATTAAGTTGAAAAATACACTAAATTTACTAAATTATAGGTATCAATTAAGCTGGACCGGATATATACTTAGCACATAAGAACAATTAATCTGTCCGATGGGGCATATGAGAGAAGGAGATTTACACTATGAACAATATTCCAAAAATGAAAATCGGTATAGTTGCGGTAAGCCGTGACTGTTTTCCGGAAAGTCTGTCAGTAAACAGAAGAAAAGCACTTGTCGATGCATACGCTGCAAAGTATGATGCAGCAGACATATACGAGTGTCCTGTATGTATCGTGGAGAGCGAAATACATATGGTACAGGCACTTGAGGACGTAAAGGCAGCAGGCTGCAATGCACTTTGTGTTTACCTTGGAAACTTTGGACCGGAGATTTCAGAGACTCTTCTTGCAAAGCACTTTGACGGACCAAAGATGTTTGTTGCAGCAGCAGAGGAGACACAGGAGAACTTAATTCAGGGACGTGGAGATGCATACTGTGGTATGTTAAACGCAAGCTACAATCTGGCACTCAGAAATATAGGAGCATATATTCCGGAGTATCCTGTGGGCGATGCAGATGACTGCGCAGATATGATACATGAATTCCTGCCAATAGCAAGGGCTATATACGGACTTAATAATCTTAAGATTATTTCATTCGGACCAAGACCACTCAATTTCCTTGCATGCAATGCGCCAATCAAGCAGCTCTATAACGTGGGTGTTGAGATTGAGGAAAATTCAGAGCTTGATTTGTTTTGAGGCATTTAACAAGCATGCCGGTGATGAGAGAATACCGGATGTGGTAAAGGAGTATGGAAAGGGAGGCTTGGCGAGGGCGACAAAAAGACCTGAGATTCTTGAGAAGCTTGCACAGTATGAGCTCACACTTTTAGACTGGGTTGATGAGCATAAGGGCTACAGAAAGTATGTGGCAATCGCAGGAAAATAGTTGGCCTGCCTTCCAGACACAGTTTGGATTTGTACCATGCTATGTAAACAGCCGTCTTACAGGAAGAGGTATCCCGGTTTCATGTGAGGTGGATATATATGGAGTGCTCAGTGAGTTCATCGGAACCTGCGTCAGCGAGGATGCGGTAACACTTCTCGATATCAACAACTCAGTGCCGAAGGATATGTACAAGGAGTCAATCGAGGGCAGATTTGACTACAAGCATACAGACACATTTATGGGCTTCCACTGTGGAAACACCTGTTCAAGCAAGGTTTGCAACCCACAGATGAAGTATCAGATGATTATGGCAAGAAGCCTTCCTATAGAGGTGACAAACGGAACTCTCGAGGGAGATATAGTGCCGGGAGATATTACATTTTACCGTCTCCAGTCTACAGCAGACTGTAAGATTCGCGCTTATGTGGCTCAGGGCGAGGTGCTTCCTGTTGCAACACGTTCATTCGGCAGTATCGGAGTGTTTGCGATAAAGGAGATGGGACGTTTCTACCGTCATGTGCTTATTGAGAAGAATTATCCTCATCACGGAGCTGTAGCCTTCGGTCATTACGGAAAAGCCCTTTTTGAGGTATTTAAATATATTGGCGTGCCAGTAGAGGATATTAACTACAATCAGCCGGCATCACTGCCATACAAGACAGAAAATCCTTTCTGTTAGTGGGGGCTGAATAGTTACGTTATCTGATGTAAACATATTGCGTGAATGGAGAATAGATATGCTATATATAGGTGTGGATTTAGGCACAAGTGCAGTAAAGCTTCTGCTCATGGATGAGAGCGGAAAGGTATTAAATATAGTCTCAAAGGAGTATCCAATCAGCTTTCCAAAGCCGGGCTGGTCAGAGCAGAATCCATGTGACTGGTGGGAGCAGACCGTGGCTGGGCTTATAGAGCTGACTAAAGATTTTGACAGGAGCGCTGTTGCTGGAATCAGCTTCGGCGGTCAGATGCATGGACTTGTCGTATTGGATGAAAACGACAATGTAATAAGACCTGCTATACTTTGGAATGACGGAAGAACACAGAAGGAGACAGACTATTTAAATAATGTAATAGGAAAAGAAAAGCTGTCTGAGCTCACCGGAAATATAGCGTTTGCCGGATTTACAGCGCCAAAGATTTTATGGCTAAAAGCAAATGAACCGGAAAACTTTGCCAGATAAAAAAGCTTATGCTGCCAAAGGATTATATTGCATACCGCATGACTGGTGTATTTAGTACCGATTATTCTGATGCATCGGGAATGCTTCTTCTGGATGTCAAAAACAAGTGCTGGTCAAAGGAGATGCTTGACATATGCGATGTAAGAGAGGAGTGGCTTCCTGGGCTTTATGAGAGCAGTGAAAAGACAGGCACTCTGAAAGCTGATGTGGCATGTGAGCTTGGCTTTCCTAAAGACTGCATAGTTGCAGCCGGGGCAGGAGATAATGCGGCTGCAGCTATAGGCACAGGTACGGTTGGAGCCGGAAAGTGCAACCTCTCTCTTGGAACAAGCGGCACACTTTTCATTACAAGTGATGAGTTCAGAGTGGATTCGCACAATGCGCTTCATTCGTTTGACCATGCTGACGGCGGCTATCATCTGATGGGCTGCATGCTCTCGGCTGCAAGCTGCAACAACTGGTGGATGAAGGATATCCTTCATTCCGATGACTTTGTGAATGAGCAGAAGCCTCTTGAGGAGGATGGCAGACTTGGTGAGAATCATGTGTATTTTCTGCCTTATCTGATGGGAGAGCGCTCTCCGCACAATGATCCGTCTGCAAGGGCAGCGTTTATCGGGATGAGCATGGATACTGACAGAGCCGACATGCTGCAGGCTGTGTTTGAGGGTGTGGCATATGGTCTTCGAGATTCACTTGAGGTGGCAAAGAGCCTTGGTGTGGCACCAAAAAGCACAACAATCTGTGGTGGGGGTGCAAAGAGTGTGCTTTGGAGAAAGATAGTTGCAAACGTTATGAATATGCAGGTTGACACGGTAGAGGTCGAGGAAGGACCGGCATACGGCGGTGCAATACTGGCTGCAGTTGCAAACGGCTGCTTTGAAAATGTGGAGGCTGCGGCAGCGGCTATTGTGAGAAAGAAGGATACAACCATGCCAAGTCCACAGCTTGTCGAAAAATATGAGAAGGGCTATGCAAAATTTAAGCAGTTTTATCCTGCATTAAAGGGCAAATATTAGTCATTTCGTAGAAAATTAAATTTGGTGTTGTAAAGTGGTGCAAATTCATGTATCTTATTATAAGGAAATGAATTTTGCACCACTTTTTTATGCATAATTAGCACTTATAAAACACGTAATTGCCGATTGTATCAATGCAAAATGAATTTTTTGCTAAAAGAAATTGCAAAATGATATAACAGATATATCAAATATGCATTTCAGGCGGGGATGATATGGATTTATTTGATTACATGAGAGAACAGAATAAGGAGACAAGCGGTCCCTTAGCTTCTAGGATGCGTCCGACAACACTTGATGAGGTGGTCGGGCAGCAGCACATAGTTGGGAAGGACAAGCTTTTGTATCGTGCGATTAAAGCCGATAAGCTCAGCTCCATCATCTTTTACGGGCCGCCGGGCACCGGAAAGACTACTTTGGCAAAGGTCATAGCCCACACTACCAGTGCTGAGTTTATGCAGATTAATGCAACCTCTGCAGGCAAGAAGGACATGGAAGAGGTCGTGGAGCAGGCGAAGAATAATCAGGGAATGTATCAGAAGAAGACGATACTTTTTATCGACGAGATACATCGCTTCAACAAGGGGCAGCAGGATTATCTGCTTCCGTTTGTGGAGGATGGCACCATTATTCTGATAGGAGCTACCACTGAGAATCCTTACTTTGAGGTAAACGGAGCCTTGCTTTCACGCTCAGTCATTTTTGAGCTTAAAAAGCTGTCAACGGATGATATAAAAGTACTTCTTAAGAGAGCACTGACTGACACAGAAAAGGGCATGGGTGCATACAATGCACAGATAGATGATGATGCACTGGATTTCCTTGCAGATGTGTCAAACGGAGATGCGAGAGCGGCGCTCACAGCGATTGAGCTTGGTGTACTGACCACGGACAGGTCAGACGATGGCATCATTCATATCACTATCGATGTGGCGAGCGAATGTATACAAAAAGAGTTATCTCCTATGATAAGAAGGGGATAACCATTACGATACCATATCTGCTTTTATAAAGAGCATGCGCGGCTCAGACCCGGACGCGGCGGTCTATTATCTGGCGAGGATGCTTTATGCCGGAGAAGATGTGAAATTTATCGCAAGACGAATCATGATACTTGCATCGGAGGATATAGGCAATGCAGACCCGATGGCTATGGTTGTAGCGGCATCGGCGGCGGCAGAGGTCGAGCGCGTTGGAATGCCGGAGGCACAGATTATTCTGTCACAGGCTGTCACATACATGGCATGCGCGCCAAAGAGCAATGCATCATATAATGCGATATCGGCAGCAATGAGCTGCGTGAAGCAGACTAAGACACCGGCTGTTCCGGCACATCTGCAGGATGCCCATTACGGTGCGGCAGAAAAGCTCGGGCACGGAGTCGGGTACAAATACGCACACGACTATCCAAATCACTATGTGAAGCAGCAGTATCTGCCGGATGGCCTTACAGACAGAGTGTTTTACAAGCCTACGGATATAGGCTATGAGGCAAAGATAAAAGCACACATGGATGAGCTTCACAGAGACTGTGATACATGAAAGTGTATAGATGAAGCTTGAATAATTGCAAATAGTTGATAATAAGATAAATATTTAGAAAAATCAGACCAGGAGGATCTTTAAATGAAAAAGTATACAGAAATGACAAAGGAAGAGTTAATGCAGGAAAAGACAGCACTTGAGGCTGAGTACGAGAAGATTAAGAATCTTGGCTTAAGCCTTGACATGTCGCGTGGAAAGCCGGGAGCAGACCAGCTTGACCTCTCACTCCCTATGCTCGATGTCTTGAAATCAGACAGTGATATGAAAAGTGAATCAGGACTTGATGTGAGAAACTATGCATGTCTGGACGGAATTCCTGAGGCAAAGGCCCTTATCGCAGGCATGGTAGGAGCAAAGCCTGAGCAGGCTATAGTATATGGAAACTCAAGTCTCAATATCATGTATGATCAGGTTTCACGTGCATTTATCTTTGGTCTTTGCGGCAATACACCATGGTGCAAGCTTGACAAGGTGAAGTTCCTCTGTCCTGTACCGGGCTATGACAGGCACTTTGCAATCACAGAGGAGTTTGGAGTTGAGATGATAAACATCCCTATGACTGAGGATGGTCCTGACATGGATATGGTTGAGAAATATGTCAATAACGATGCCTCTGTAAAGGGAATCTGGTGTGTTCCAAAATACTCTAACCCACAGGGTGTTGTATACTCTGATGAGACAGTTGAGCGCTTTGCAAAGCTTAAGCCTGCAGCAGATGATTTTAGAATCTTCTGGGACAATGCATACACAATTCATCATCTCTATGATGATAAGCAGGCAGAGATTCCAAATATCCTTGAGCTCTGCGAGAAAGAGGGAAACCCTGATATGGTATTTGAGTTCTGCTCAACAAGTAAGGTGACATTCCCTGGTGCAGGCGTGGCTGGTATATGCACATCTGAGAAAAACCGTGAGGATATCAAGAAGCGCCTTACTATACAGACAATAGGACACGACAAGATTAATCAGCTTCGTCATGCGAGATTCTTTAAGGATGTAGATGGTATCAAGGCTCATATGGCAAAGCATGCAGCTCTTATCAGACCTAAATTCGAGCTGGTTGAGAATATCCTCACAGATGAAATTGCTTCAAGAGGCATCGGAACATGGGTTAAGCCGCTTGGTGGATACTTCTTCGGATTTGAGGCTCTTTCAGGCTGTGCAAAGGAAATCGTTGCAAAGTGCAAGGAAGCTGGTGTCACAATGACAGGTGCAGGCTCTCCTTTCCCTTACAAGAAGGATCCGGATGACAGCGTGATAAGAATTGCTCCGACATATCCATCACTTGATGAGCTGAAAAAGGCTGCAGAGGTGTTTGTTGTTGTCACACGTCTTGTCAGCGTAAATAAGCTGCTCGAGGCATAAATCACTGTTATGTCTTAACGGATAGATATGCAATTCTCTGTTATGTCCTAACGGGTAGACCTATAATTGGCATATTTATCTAAAATAAGTATGTGATATATGTATAAAAACTAAATGAATATTTGTGCACATTTTTTCGGGATTTGGTATTTACAAATCCCGATTTTTGTGTAAGATATAAATATCTTTTTAAATTGTGTCTTGCATATGTTCTATGCAGGTTTCTTTTTGTTGGCATTTCGGCCACTATTTTTTTCCCTTTGTATTTTTAGTTTTCTATATATTTGATTTTTGTATTTTATTTTAACACTATTATTTTATTATTTAACACTATTATTTTAGACTTAGATAAAGAAAGGATTTAAATATTATGAAGGAAATTTTTCAGGAATATGGCGGAATACTTATAACAGTTGTAGCAATTTTATCAATCATCCTCGTTGTAACAGCGGTTATAGGCTCTGATGCAACAGGCATAGTAGGAAAGACATTTAGTGATCTGATTACAAACTTTTCAAAATCATGCCAATATGAGTGTCAAATAAGAGGTGGTACATGGAGCTTGGAAAAGAATATTTTGGACCGCTTTGGAGCTTTGTAGCCAGCAACGAGATAACGGATATAGATTATAACGGCAAAGAAATATGGCTTACAAATATATTCAATGAGCGTTTCAGGGCCAATCAGCAGTTTGTCACACAGTATATGACACCTGCTTTTGTGGAGCAGTTTACACAGCGCATCGCCAATGTCGTAAGCAGGCAGTTCAATAAGAGAAATCCGGAGCTTGAGGCCGAGACGAGCGAGCTTCGTGTGACGATACTGCATGAATCGGTTGCGAAGTCGGGCAGGAGCATCAGCATACGAAAGACACCGCCGCTTATCAGACTGACAGCAGAATCTGCAATTGCTGAGAAATTCTGCTCGGAGGAGCTTTTAGCTGTACTGATAAACTGCGTAAAGACCAAGATGAATATCACCTTTTGCGGGATGCCGGGCATCGGAAAGACGGAGTGCGTGAAGTTTTTCTCACAGTTTATACCGGCGAATGAGCGCGTGATTACAATTGAGGATACTCTTGAGATACGTTATGCCGAGACAAATCCGGGCAAGGACTGTATAGAGATGAAGGTGAGTGAGGATGTGTTTGGCTACTCTGAGGCTATCAAGTCATGTCTTAGAATGAATCCAAAGTGGATTATGCTCTCAGAGGCACGGTCAAAAGGAGGTAAAATATCTGCTGCAGAGCTGGAGCACCGGTGTGCGTGGCATGACGACACTCCACACGGATGATGTGCGCAATATACCGGACAGAATACTCAATATGCTAGAGAGCCGTGTGGATGCAGAGCGTATGGAGAATGACATATATCAGGCACTTGATGTGGGAAGTTTTAATCCGCAAGAGAAGAAATGAAGACGGAGTGGTGTACAGATACATAGACCAGGTGTGCTTTTTCTTACAGGGAAAACTATACAAATCATGTGTTTATGCTTGTATCAGACGGACAGATAGTGACTCACGATATACCAAAGGTCATACTTCGCAGATTTAAAAGAGAGGGTGTGAATGAGCCGTTTGGCGAGTCCTTTGTCAATGAGATACGGATGAATGAGGCCATGATGAGTGAGGAGAGGGAGGCTTAGGAATGACGTATATATTGATTTTATTTCTGACATATGTGCTGCATCTTCTGCTCAAGCTAAACTGGGTGTGTACAGCTGTGGTACTTGTTTTTCTTCTTGTTATGCAGCATTTTCACCGAATCAAAGGCCAAAGATTTCAGGAAGCGCGAAAGCGCTTTCTGGATGTATCGCTGTATATTGACACCCTGCTGTATTCGTTTTTGAAGGAGCAGAAGATAATCCGTGCATTTGAGGATGTAAAGAGCACACTGGCAGATGGTCATATGAAGGAGACTGTGAGCAGGGCTATTGATCATATGATGCTCACGTTTGATGAGACAGAGGTGTTTGTGGATGCTATGAGGATTATTGAAGATGAGTACAAGTGCAACCGAATAGTAAATGCACACGAGTTTATGGCACACGCTGAGTACTATGGAGGTGATATTAAAGAATCAGCCAGGATACTGCTTAAGGATAAGAGTGCATGGGAGCGCAGGATACTGCGCAATATAGAGGACAGACAGAGGATGTTTCATCAGATTATCCTGTCAGTTGTGACCTCTGTTATCATTAGTGGAATCATACTTTATCTACCGGTTTTGAGCATGGATATCAGCAGCAATATCATTGTGCAGATACTGTCTGCAGCTCTTATAGTGCTTGATGATTTAATCATACTCTGGGGGCAGAAATTTCTTGAAGTGGATTATCTTGGAATTGATCTGCTGCCGGAGGATGATAAGCATGCCAAAAAGCTTGATGAATACAAGGCATACAATCCGGCAAAGGAGCTTCGTACGTCAATTCTTATGGCTATTATACCGGCGTTAGCCAGTGCATTTTTACTGTATACTGACAGACAATGGCCGGCTGTGGCAGCTATGGGAGCAGCTCTTATATGTCTGAATCAGCACCGTATAGGTCACAGGCTTATGAAGAAAAATCTGATAGCGGATGTAAAGAGTGCATTTCCCAAGTGGCTGATGGACCTCGCCCTATTGATTCAGAGTGAAAATGTGCAGGTAGCCATACAGAAGTCGAGAGAGCATATACCGGTGATACTTAAGGAAGAGGTAAATACGCTTGTGGAGAGACTGGACGTGGAGCCGGAGAGCTCTGACCCGTATCACAGATTTCTCGACTGTTTGAACCTGCCGGAGATAAACGCAGCCATGGGCATGCTATATGCTGTTTCGATTGGAAATAGTGGCAATTGCGGAAGTCAGATTGATGAGCTGATTACGAAGAATCTGGAGATGCTTGATGTAGCAGACACCGCGAGGCTTAAGGATAAGACCGCCGGCATGTATCTTTTGTTTTTGGCTCCTGTTATCACAGCATCATTTAAGATGATAGTTGATATGGCTATTTTCCTTATAAGCTTTTTATCATACAAGGTAGTGTAGGGGGTGTGTTGTGAGTCAGATAATGAAGACCTTTTTAGGGGTGTTTTTGATTATGTTTATGGTGGTTACATCATCAGGTGTGCTGTCGGGATTTATGACTGTAGTTGAGGCACAGAACCTACATGCGCAGATCATCAATGAGCTTGAGGACAGTGATTATGACAGCTCGGTTGCGCAGACCTGCTTTGAAAATGCATCAAAAGCCGGAGATACACTGGAGCTTAAACTGTATATGACAGACAATTCCATAAGGACAGTCACAGACGCATCACAAATCGCTTCGTCAGATGAGATAGAAAAGGCAAGAGTGGAGCTTAAGTTCACTTACGCGGTAGCATTTTTCGGAATTAAGCAGGAGCATGTGCTGAGCGGATATGCGTTGTAGTACGTTTCTTGTGGATATGGCTGTATAAGAGGAGGAAAACAGATGGAGCTTTTAATAGAAGAATTGGGAGGAAGCGTTATTATGCTTCTTTTAGGCAGTGGAGTAATCGGTGTGCTCGTGTATGTGTCTACTCTGCTGTGATAGTAACTGAATTGGTTAAAAAGTATGTAAAGGTAAGAGAACATGAAAGAAGTATTCAGACAGTATGGAGGCGTGCTGATTGCAGCGGCCGCCACAAGTGCATTTCTCGTGTTGATGGGAAATATTGTGCTGGCTCAGGGAGGCATGCTTGCGCAGCTCATAAATATATGGGGTAACAGTGCAATTTAAATAATCGGGAGACTATAGATGAAGGAGATAATGCAGACATATGGAGCCATGATAGTGGCGGTGATTGTGGGAATTGCGCTGCTGTCGGGATTTGGGGCTCTGAAGAACAAAATGAGTGTGGCATTTGCGCCACAGGATATATTGAGCAGCGATAGCGCAAACGACAGCTATGACAGCATGAAAAATATACCGGTTCCGGGTATTGAGCTAAAGGAGAAAATGCGTCAGAATGCAGTAAGCTACAGTGTATATGACCTGCTTGATGTTACAGCGCATGAGGATAATCTGGATAAGCTTGAAGTTTATGCCCTGTATGATTCGGGCAGAAATGACTGTACAGGCAGTATATCAGCCGATGGCTCGGCACTTAGCTTTCCGGATTATGGTGTGTATGATATGCATGTCAGGATAACCTGCAAAAACGGCACAAGGGATCATGTGAGGATAAGTATTCCAATTAATAGAAAGGTAGCGGATATATAAAATGAAAAATGAAAAACAACACAGACTTTTATTCATTATACCGGCAGTGACAATAGCAATAATTCTTATCATATGTATAGCAGTGGCAGTAAGCTCAAAATCAGGAGAAAAGGGGAAGAAAAAGGATTCCAGGTCTGTCAGTGTGACTGAAAATACGCAGGATATTGTAGCAGAAAGCGAGACACTTGAGCTTGTGAAAAAGGATGCATTGAAGGAAACAAATGTAGTTGATAAAGATAATAAGCAAAATAACGGTACGCAATCAGATACCAATGATAATTCCACACCGGCAGCCGATAATTCAGATAATGCAAATACAGCGTCAGATAAATCTTCAGACAAATCATCAGAAGACAAAACAGCAGCAGATAAAAAGACATCAACAGGCGGCAAAAAGACATCGACAGACAGCAATAACACACAACAACCTGCAGGTAACGATTCAAAACCGGCAGCATCAAATCAGACAGTCGCACCTGAGCCGGCTCAAAGTGAGCCTGCGCAGCCGGAAGCACCAAAAAATGAGTATGTTGCACCGGGATGGATATTTTATGGCAGTAAGGCTGGAAATGGCATGAGTGGGGAGCAGAAGGCGTATATTGATTCGTTGGTGAAACAGTGGACAGATGGAAGTATATCTGAGGGAGAACTGGCAGATTTATTTGCTCAAAAGGTAAAAAATGAATGGGGATTAGCGATGTGTTCAGCAGGTGTTTCAGAGGCTTACAGATGTATTTATCCTTCAAAGAATGATATTCCAGATTATAAGTCAGCATTGGATGAAAGCAATGGATTCTATAATTTTACTGGATTATACACTAAAGGGGAATATGATGAGTATGGTTATCTAATTTGTTATATGTGGGAAGCTGGAATATTTTAATTGGACAACAATTAATTAACGTTTGCAAAGGAAAATATGAAAATTATATAATAAGAGTAATAGCAGGTATATGTGCCTTAATGTTCATGCTTATTAATTATGCTTGCGATGATATTTTGCCGATGTGT
>ENA-OQJC01000450-OQJC01000450.1-human-gut-metagenome-genome-assembly--contig:-NODE-450-length-12572-cov-3.430133_pt1 | contig 12572 bp, 19 predicted proteins | sample MGYA00242600_ERZ504766 | MGnify/ENA primary metagenome ERZ504766 (study PRJEB26092, sample SAMD00036364) | human gut metagenome | host: Homo sapiens | study: EMG produced TPA metagenomics assembly of...
ACAGCGCGCGGCACTGGCTCGCCACCGAACTCGCCGCCGCCGGCGCGAGCGACGAGGAGCGCACCGCCATCATGGGCCACACCGACATCCACACCACCAGCGTGTACACGCATTGGAGGGAACGGCGACTCGCCAAGACGCTCGACGCCGCCCTGCCAGACCTCCGCGACGGCCAGTGACGGACGGCGACGGCTTTTCCGCAACACGAAAGAGTATTGACACACCCCGCGCTCGCCGTATGCGGGTGGCCGGGGTTTGGATTATCGGGTTGCGATTTGGTTTATTCGAGCGATGTCGTCCCGTCCGTTGGGCATTTGGCTACATCGTTGCCGTCGATGCTGAGCGTCATCTGCCATAGAAAAACGCACCCAACCGCAAAAGTCGTGGATGGGTGCGTTTTCTGCGTCTAGTAAGTTGTCACTGCTTGTCGTAGACGCTGCAGTACACGTTGGCGTTGTCGCCGGTCGCTTCCTGATGCGAGACCTGCTTGCCGTCCACGGTGATGGTGCATGTCACCTGCGTGTCAGCGGGCGTCTGGTTGTCGATGTCGAAGGACGGGTAGGCGCTGAGCGTCCAGTCCTTCTGGGCGTCATCGCCGGTGATGGCTTTTCCCATTGGCCGGAGACGGTTTCGTTGCTGCTGCCGCCGCCCTTGCCGTAGGTCACTTCTGCGTTGCCGTTGCTGATGGTCACCTGCAGCTTCAGTTCCTTGGCGCCTTCGTTGACGATGCCCTTGTCGTAATTGTCGGAATCGTGCTGGATCTGCTTGCTTGTCTCATCCATGCTCTTGCTCACGCTGTCCACGGCGGCACCGTATACGGATTGCGTGTAGAGGACCACTCCGCCGCTGATGAGGGAGATGATGACTGCCGCGATGACTAGTCCGCGGCCCTTTTTCTTTCCGTTCTTCCTGGTGGCGTACAGTGCGAAGCAGCCGAAGATGATGCCGGCAATGGCGAAGGCGAACGCCACATTGTTGACGATCGGGATCCACGAGAGCACGAGTGCGATGACGCCGAGAACGAATGCGGTGATGCCGAGCGCGCTCATATGCTTCTCCTCGGCCGGCTGCCGGTAGGGCTGCTGCATCATCGGCTGCTGCGGCGCCGGCTGCTGCGGCTGTTGGAAATGCGGCTGTTGCGCGAATGGCGGTTGTTGCGCCGGCTGCTGTTGTGGAACCGGTTGCGGATGGAACTGCTGCGGATTTGGATTGTTGTTGGTCATTGGATTCTCTTTTCTTCTCTGGCGACCATGCCGGTCACTCCATCGTACCCCCATGAACAATCGCTTGGTGGTATTCACTGCATACACACGCCGGAATCGTAGAGCAGCTGCCGATAATCTGACAGTACTTGGATGGTGACACTTAATTCCACTGCCATCATCCACGTATTGCCCTCATACACCGTCTCCGCCATGCCGTAATCCACCGGCGATATCAATGTCAACGCCGTCTCCCTACGGCAACGGCGCTCGCATTTGATTCCGGCTTGGCTGCCGCATCCGGGGTCGTGGTGTCTGGCGTGGATGAGCTCATGGCACAACGTGCAGCGGCGTTGGCGCTGGTTGAGCCAGTCGGCTAATAGGATGAGTCCATGCCGGTCATCGTACAGTCCGCATATGTCGCGTGGAAGGTCACGCGACACGACCGACAGGCCCATGGATTCCGCATGCTCGATCAAACCTGAAAATCGTTTCGATTTTAAAAATCCTCTTTCATAGGTATGGTGCCCACACCCATACGCGCACGCAACGCTTCGGAGGCCCTGAACTTGAGTGGACGTTTCCCGACAAATTCGATGAGACCCGCGCTCGCAAGTTCATCCACGTATTTGCGGACTGTCTGCTTCGTCAGCCTGAGGTCGACTTCAGCGTCTTCGAGCGTCATGGACTTGGTGGTGTCAAACAGCTCCTCCTGCATGACCGCGTAAAGAAGCAGCGTCGCGTTCTTGGACATCGCATGCTCATTCCTCAGTTCGTCGCGCAGGTCGGTCGCCTTGCCGAGCTGGTCGATCTTAATGCCGAGTTCCTCGATCAAGGACTTCTGTGCGCGTTCGATGAATCCGAGGATGGTATATACGAAGAACGTGAGTTCCCCGCAGTTGAGCTTGTCCTCGGCCTCTGTGAAAGCCTTGTAGTATTCGTTCTTGTTCTCCGCGATTGTCTTGGAGAGGGACAGCACGGTGGGCAGTGTGAGGTCATGGCTGAGATAGAGCGCGAGCAGATACCTGCCGGTTCTGCCGTTTCCGTCGTAGAACGGGTGGATGTACTCGAACAGGAAGTGGCTGGCGATGGCCCTCTGCAGGAACGGTATGGTATCCGAACGGGCGAGGTCTATCATCTGTGCCAGCAGTGCCGATATCCGAGCCTCGCCGCTGACTCCGCTATGGATGACCGTGCCGTGTGGTCCCTGCACTTCCACGTCGCCTTTCCGGAACAGTTCCCCGTCTGGCCTGTCCTTGTCTTCGATCTCGTCGAGGGCGATTTTGTCATAGATGTCCCTGATATCCTCAAGGGTCTTGGGCAGTTCGACATCGTGGTCGGTGAGGTTGAGATACAGTTTCGCGAATTCGCCGAACCGAGCCTTCTCCATATCGCCGTCGGTCTTGGCCTGCCGGGCGGCGGCCACGGCCGCTTCCGTCTCCTTTCGTGTCGACCTGACGCCTTCCATCTCGTTTGTGGCGAGCAGCTCCTCGGATATGGCGTGGTGGATGTAGTTCCACCGCATGACTCCTGGGATGCTTTTCCACATGGCTGATACCCGGCGTTCGGCGAGAAGCACCTTCTGTGTGAGCATGCACATGCAGCGCGGTGTGGCGATGAACAGTTCGCCCAGGGGCGTGCCGATTCCGGTCGCGAAGGTGGAGTCGTCCTCGAGGCGTTGTTTGGCGAGCCTGTCGTGGTTGGTGTAGGAGTCCGCGCTCCTGTCGGCGTGGAACAGTCTCGCCAAAGTCTTATATTCCATGCTCATTAAGGTCACCGCTTTCTCAAATACAATTCTATTTGATAGAAACCATAAACTATGAGTCAATATTAGTCAAGATAAAGCGCTTAAAGATGAATAATAGCAATTAGCGTCCAGCCATTACCCTACTCATCGGGAGTCTCGGCTTCGAGGCGTGCGTTCGGATCCCTGCTTGCGGCCATGTCATAGTCTTCGGGGTGCGCGGCGATACGGTCGATGAGATCATCGGTGATCTGGTTTTGGCGCTCGCGGTGTGCGGGCGCCGTGGTCTTTTTCATTGCATGCACACGCCGAAATCGCGGAGCAGCTGCCGGTAGTCCATCAGCACCTGCACGGTCACACCCAACTCCACGGCCATCATCCACGTATTGCCCTCGTACACCGTCTCGGCCATGCCGTAATCCACCGGACTGATCAACGCCAACGCCGTCTCCCTGCGACACCGGCGCTCGCATTTGATTCCGTATTGGCTGCCGCATCCGGGGTCGTGGTGTCTGGCGTGGATGAGCTCGTGACACAATGTGCAGCGGCGTTGCCTCGCGTTGAGCTTGTCGTGCAGGACGATGAGGCCTAGCGCGTTGCAATAGTAGCCGTTCATCCCACGGGGCAGGCAGTACTCTTCGACGCGCAGGCCCATGCCCCCGGCCCGCGCGTACAACGTGTCAATGTCAGTCGTCTGGCATCTCGCTTTCCACGGCTTTGAACCCGGTGCCCTCGACGCGCCTCTCGTCCTTCCTCACGCGACGTTCGATCTTGCGGATGTCCTCCTGCGCGGGAAGATCCTCGGGGACGATGCCCTGTTCGACAGCGCGTTACGCACGGAGCGGTTGTTGCCGACGTGCTCGTTGCCAATCTGCGAGGTTCCATGCAGATCCTTCTGCTCGATGTTGAGGTTGGTCATCTGCGTGGCGAGCTGCTTGGCCGTCACGTTGATGGGATGTAGTCTGTCGGCCAGCGGACGGTTTTTCGGCACGCCGAGCCTGTCCTTCATCGCCTGCGTGCTGCGTCCGAACAACGCCTGGTCGCCGTGGCTGCGGATGATGCCGAACCCGCGTTCGTCCACGCCGCGTTCGTAGCTGAGCTTGGACAGTTGCTTCTCCTCGACGGCCAGCGCCTCGCGTCCGGCGAGCCGGCTGATCTCGCCCATGCGCTGCTCGAGCAGTTCGGCGGTGCGGGTCTGCACGGCGAAGTAGCTTTGCAGCAGCGCGACCTCCTCCTTACGCGGGTCGCCGTTCTGCGCCACCAGATAGCACGCGTACCGGGTCAGTTTCACGTCCCCGATGACGCGGGTTCCTCCGTTGACGGTTGCCGCGTTCCTGGTGGTGTCTCGGAAATGGGCTTCGACCTGCTGGCCGGAATTTGCGCATGCGTCCTTGGCGCGCTGCACCGCCTTCGCGAAATTCTCCCACTTGGAATATCCCATGTGTTCCATGATGTCGCGGGCGAGCCAGTATTCAACGCCATCTTCTTCGTGGGAAAGCGCGTCGAGCTCGTTCGCGTGACGTGCTATCTCGTTTTTGTCCATGTGTCTCCTCCTTGATGGTTGGGATGATTTCCTGACCTCAGGAAATCATCCCAACCATATGATTTCCTGACCTCAGCAAAATGGTCTAATCCCAGTGTTTCCAACGGTTCCCGCCGTCAGTCGTCTGGCGTCTCTTCCAAATCGCAGTTGGTATCCATACTGACGGTTTCCGTTCTTTCTATCCGCTGATTGTCCATCAGCCCACTGTTGCGCATGATGGTCGTCATCACGTTTGTCGGAGCTATAAGCAGCGCCACTGGGTTTCCGTTTCCCGCTCCCGGAGCGTTGCCACAGGTGAACATCGCTGAATACTCTTCGCCGGAATCCATGTGTTTTGCCAAACGTGCAGCGTTCTGCTTGTTGACATATCCGATAAGACCGGCGTTGGGCGCGTGAATCGCCACGGCGTTGCGATCATACTGGTTGCCCGGTTCCCTGACAAGCATTGCTGGTCTCAAAGGACGTGTGTCGGCGGCCCGTAGGGCTTTCTCGTAGTGGGAGCCGCCACGAAGGGAACAGGTGAAAACGCCGAGCTTGTATATTTGCCCTGAAGCTTTGTTCGGCAGTATCCCATTGGGCGCTTCCAATACAAGTTGACCGTTGAACAAAGCAAGCTTCAGATTTGTGTTTCCATCGCCGAATATGGTGACTAGGTCAAGCTGGTGTTCCGGTGGGAGAAAAGCGGAACTGTAGATTGGGACATACTCCTTCAGTCCCCTGACCGGACGCAAGCATCGCGGATCTGGCTTTCGGCGGTATGGGGTCTCCATATAAACGGAGAACGTCGGGGTATCCTTCGAGGTGGAGTTCGTCTTACGCGCGTCTTTTTCGGTTACTACTTCCCTAAAGGTGTCGCCATCCCGCACCAAACGACGATCGTATTCCGTCGTACTTCCTGTCTCATTGCCGTTGTCCGCGTTTGTTTGTTTTCCGTCGGATAACGCAATTGCGACTGCGGTTCCGAGGATGATGATGAGTATTATCCATGCCATCACGATCTCACTTTTCGCTCACGAGTGTTTCTGTATCAAAGGAAATGTCTATTTCTGTGTTTTCGACAATGTCAGTCATCCGGCGTCTCGCTTTCCACGTCACGATTCTCATCTATGTTGGCGGCCACGTCATAGTCTTCGGGGTGCGCGGCGATACGATCAACCAGGTCATCCGAGATTCGAGATTCGCGCTCGCTGACGGCTTGAGATGAAATCGATCCGCATGCTGCAGCTACCAACGAAAGCGCATCGGGAAGGCCGAACAGTGGTGCGAGGCGGTCAAGCTCACTGATTGCCCAGCTACGCTTACCGAGTACTCGGTCGCTGACATATCCTTTGGAACGTCCCTCAAGTGCCTTGGAGAGGTCGGCTTGGGTTATTCCTTTGGCTTCCATTGCCTGGCTGATGTATTTGCAAATCACCATGTCGGTGCGTGTAGTGCTGCTATCCATACTGATGACTGTATTCGAATTTTCGGGAAGTTACATCTTTTCACCGTTCGGCGTGTTGAAGTTGCCATACCGAATATTCGGGAGTACATTGTAAGCATGTTCACCGAATATCCGGTAAACATCGAAAGGAATCCCGAATATTCGGGGAATGGAGGTGATGTGACCAGCAATGAATATGTGACGCAGGCAATCAAGGTCAGGATGGCTCGACTTGGAATCACCCAATCCGACGTCGCTGATGCAGTTGGAATCAATCGCGTTGTCATGAATCGGTATATGCGCAATCAGCGTGAATGGCCGATTCGAGTCCTCGACAAGATTGCTCCAGCACTGAGATGGAGGGATGGTCTTGACATTTTTATCGCAGCAAATTCCGAAGAAAAAGATTCAGAGGCAACACTCATAAAAGCATGAACAGGAAGGAGAATCCAGTGGACAACGAAATCCAGACTTTCGAATTCGAAGGCAACAGTTTCAGGACGCTCGCCGATGGCGACGAAGTGATGTTCGTTGCATCGGACATTGCCAAGCTGCTGGGTTATGGAAATGCGAAAGACATGGCGCGAAATCTCGACAGTGACGAGAAGGGTATGCACCAAGTGCCTACCCTTGGCGGATTGCAGAAAATGACGGTTCTTACTGAGTCTGGTCTTTATCGTGCAATTCTCAATCGCGAAGCCGCCTATGTCAAAAATCCGGAAGCGAAGGCGTTCGTGAAACGTTTCCAACGTTGGGTCACGCATGAGGTGCTTCCCCAGATTCGCAGGACCGGCGGCTACATCCCCACGTCCGAGTCGGATTCGGACGAGGACATCATGGCCAGGGCCGTGCTTGTCGCGCAGAAGACCATCGAGCGCAAGAACCAACAGCTTCAAGCCAAGGACGCGCAAATCAAGGTATTGGAGCCGAAAGCCCGGTTTGCCGATGCTGTCGCCGCGTCCGATGGCACGTGCCTGGTCGGCGAGTTGGCGAAGATGCTCCGGCAGAACGGGATGGACATCGGCCAGAACCGGCTGTTCCGTCTTCTTCAGGCCGACGGGTATCTCGGCAAGTCCGGTTCGAATCGCAACGTGCCGACACAGCGTGCGATGGACCTCGGCCTGTTCCGCATCAAGGAGACCACCGTCACCCATGCGGACGGGCACACCACGGTCAGCCGCACTCCGAAGGTCACCGGCAAGGGGCAGCGCTACTTCATCGACCGGTATTGGGGTCGCGCTCAGCCGACGTTGGAAGCGGGTGCGTGATGGACAAGAACATGCAAAGGGCAATGCTCTCCGCGTTCGATGATTTGAGGAACCGTCTCATCACCGCGACGCAGCCGAAGACAAGCGTCGACCTCATTGATTCGACCTTCGCCATGTCGTCGATCGGCGGCAGAGGCCTCGAGCAGTTGAGGGAGGCCGCCGCTGCCGCCGCCGTGCTTGGACAGATGGAAGCCGTCTGCCGTTTCCTTCTAGAGATCCTTTATCCTGCCGGAGTCGGTGAAAGCGTTGACGATCTGCTGGCTGCCGAATCCGATGAAATAGACAGCCTTCGCGAGTTCCCGAATCTCGGGATTCTGCGAGGTCTCCTTGATTCGCGCGGCGATGCTGGTTCCGCAGGCGATGTTTCCTCTCGCCTCTTCGAGTGCCTGTCGCTGTGTGTAGCATGATTCTTCTCCTAACTGTTCGCCCGCACGTCGGAAATGCGGGAATGACACCGAGTTTAGAGAGGGCGGGCGGTTCTCCTAACGCCGCCCGGCATCACACACGCAAAGGAGGCGCGTGATGTCAGGAGAGGACCTTCTTTCGCTTCGCATAGCCGAAGCCCTGCTGGCAGTCGCAGGTGCGGCGTACCCCGAGTTCGCTGGTCCAGACGATATGGATTCCGAGTCTGATGTATGGCGTGCCGATGATCCCGCTTCTGCTGAGACTGGCGGCTTCTTCCTGAAGCTCCTCCATGAAGAGGTCGTTTTCGAGCGGAAGCTCGCCGAAAGCGGCCATGTGGACGCGCCGCTCGTCGGCAAGGGTCTGGCCGTCGTATCTGATGACAACATGCACGTCTCGTGCCTCGAGTGCGCAGTCGTTGACGACAATGATGGCGGAATCATCCGCATCCAGCCAAGCGGCCCACTGGTAGACGGTCTGATCGGCGCCGGTGTCGAGAGACCGCTTGGCGATCAGATTCGCGTGTTCGCTTATCTCGTTCGCGTCGGATGCCAGCTTGTTGGCCTTTTCTGCGATGCCGACGGATTTCTCAGCGGTTCCGTTCGCCGTCTTCGCCAGCTTGTTCGCCTGGCGTGTCTGGAAGAGGGCCGCGCATCCGGTGGCGCAGCCGATGGCGGAGATTACGAGGCTGACGATATTGGACCAATCCATGGAACCGATTCTAACCGCAAAGGAGACGCGTGATGGTCTTGCAGAACGAGCTCAAGGATGCGAGCCGTATCCCGTTGAAGGACAGGCTCGCATGGACCATCCCGCAGGCCGCGAGCCTGTACGGGATCGACTACGACGGCCTCCGACAGGCTGTCAACCAGGGCGACATAGACACGTTTCGTCCGCCGAGCAAACGAGGAACGCCTTCCCGCCGTCACATCAGACGCGAGGAAATGGACCGATACGTCAAATCGTTGGAGGAGTAAGCATGAACGACATTCGCAAGGAGCTGTGATGACACTCAGGAGAATCGACGCGGAAACGCTGCTGACACCACCAGCACCGCCGAGGGGCACGGTAATCATGTTCGGCTTGACCGGCTACGCGATTCGCGTCACGGGCAAGGGCACCAGCCTCATGGAGCTCGACGTCGACGGAAGCCACGAGCTGGCGAGCATCGGAAAAGACCAGGCAAGGGAATTCATTCAAAGCATCGGAGGCGCAAGATGACCGACAGCGACTATCGCATCGAGGACAGGTCCGAAAAGGGGAGGCCGAACTACACGCTGCGTCGTGTGAAGTTCGCGGCCGCCGTGGTCGGTCTGATCGTGAGCGTGACGCTCATGCTCACCTGGCATGGTGGCGGTCTGACGGGCGCGCTTGTGGTGGAGGGCGTGTATTTGGCCACGGCCCTGTGGCTGACGGTCAGGTTCGCTTCGCGCGATGACGTGGAGGACGACGTCTGACCGTATCCGCCGGCGTACAAGGACGCGGACGGATGACGGAGGCGTGTGTCCTTTCATCTCACATTGCATTTCACGCATGCACTCTCACGTCTTCCGCCGTCACGCCGTCCGTTGCGGGTTCGAATCCCGCCGCCGGCGCTTGGCCGGACCGTCAACGCCGCCCGCATCCCCGCTTCGTTCAGCTTTCCTGGGGGTGTGGGAACGATGGGCGCGATTATTTGCTGTCATGGCGCCCAGCGGTCCGGCTCATATCAATCAATCTCATATCAATCAATCAAGGTCAAGGGAGAAACCGATGAAGGAGATTCTGCCGCATTGGCATTTCAGTCCGAACGCTCCGGTCAAGGACGTCGGCATGAAGGGGATGACGCGTGGCGACAGGGCGGTGGCGGAGGCGTGCCGTCGGGCGATGGAGGGCGAGGCGTGGAAGGAGCTGGAGATCTTGGAATCGGTGGGCGTGCGGTTCACCGGACTGGTGGGCCGGTTCGTGTCCGAGATCGCCATGCCGGTGTTGGAGGTGATGCCTGATGACAGTTTCCATCAGGGCGCTGCCGCGCAGTTGACGCACATGGTGAAGACCAGGGATGGTGGCGAGACCATCCGCATCATCAAGACTCTCGCCGTGAAAGGTAGGTTCTAATGGCTGGTGAGACGATTATCGCGGTGGTGGGCAATCTGACCGCGGATCCTGAGTTGAGGTCGACGAAGAACGGTCGGAGCGTGGCTGGGTTCACGATCGCGTCCACTCCGCGCATGTTCGACCGGCAGTCGCAGCAGTGGGTCGACGGGGACGCGTTGTTCCTCCGCTGCACGGTGTGGGGTGACTTGGCGGAGCATTGCGCCAATAGTCTCGCGAAGGGCATGCGTGTGGTCGTCCAGGGCAGGCTGACGCAGCATTCGTGGGAGGACGAGCAGCATCAGAAGCGTTCTTCCGTGGAATTGCAGGTGGATGAGATCGGCCCTTCCTTGCGGTATGCGACGGCGCAGGTGGCCAAGGCGCAGCGGGGTACGGCTGGAGCGTATGGGAATCCGTCTTCCGCTCCGGCTGGCTATACGGGTGGCACCACCGCTGCTGGCGCTTCGTTGCCGCCGTCCGACCCGTGGGGCTCGGCTTCGGGCTCGTCGTCTTCGTTCGGTGATTTCGGCAAGCCGGAATCCGAACCGGATTTCTGATGAAAGGAATGGATCATGGGCATCACCATAGAGAATCTGCAGGTGGACGACCTGCATGCCAACCCGCATAATCCACGCAAGCAGGTCGGCGACGTGGAAGAACTGGTGTCGAGCATCCGAAGCCAGGGCATCAAACAGCCTTTGCTGGTCACGCCGAACGGCGAGACGGACATCGACGGACACAAGCAGTACCGGGTCGTGATCGGCCACCGCAGGCTCGCCGCGGCCAGACAGGCGGGACTCTCGACCGTGCCCGCGATCGTCGAGGAGATGGACGCGCGCCGCGAACAGGAAATCATGCTCGTGGAGAACACGCAACGCTCCGACCTGACTCCCGTGGAGGAGGCCGACGGCTACCAAGGGCTTCTCGACCTGGGCGTGCGGGTCAAGGAGATGGCCGAGAAGACGGGACGCAGCGACCGGTTCGTGCGCCGACGGTTGAGGATCGCCCGCATCCCGCAGGAGACGCGCGACATGTCCGCCGACTTCAGCCAACTGACGCTCGACCAGTTGGACAAGCTCGCCGAATTCGAATCCGACCCCGACATGCAACGCGAGCTCGCACGGTCCACCGACTTCGAATGGACGTACCAAAGGCTCGTCAGAGAACGCGACAAGGCGAAATGGTGCGGTGAGGCCGACAAGGCGCTCGCGAAGGCCGGCGTCAGGGTCGAGTCCTTCCCCGACGGGAAGAACTATTGGACGTTCGAACCGCGCGGCTACAGGCGGCATAACATCATTTCCTCCACTCGGGATCCGTTCTGGAAGCAGTTCACGGGTGAGGATGGGTGGCCGGAATTCTGCGTCTTCAAGAACCACGGCGACTACTGCCTGTACGCGCCGATTCCACTCGACCAGATCGAAAGGGAGAAGAACGCGAAAACCGAACGCCAGGCCATCATGGCACGGGGGAAGGAACTCGACCGCAAGGCCAGGGACTTCGAGGCGATCGCGAGGGACACGCGTTTCGCATGGATACGAACCAACCTCCACACGCTCACCCGCGAACAGACAGTGGCGGGAATCTGCGAACTCGCGCTCGCCGAGACGGTCGGCTGGCATTCGATGTTCGTGAGCCAGCCAAGCCATGGCGAGGGTGTCGTGGAGGCGCTCATCGGTTTTGGATGGAATCTGCCGATTACTGAGCATGACGGCGACCACTGGTCGTTGGAATGCAAGGAGAACCTCGACCAGATCCGCATGGTGTTGAGGGACAGGCCGCTGCGGATCCTCGACGTGCTGGCCGCACGCCAGGAGGACAACGCCGATTGGCGTGCGTGGCGCACCATGCGCGGCGTTGATGAGATGTGCGTCTGGTACGGCGCATTGGAACACCTCGGATACCAGCCCAGTGCGGAGGAACGCGAGGCACTCAAGGGCGCGATGGTCGAAAAGGAGCAGGAATCATGAGTATGAAGGCATTGGAGTGGGCCATGTACGACGTGCCCGCCGAAATGGTCAAAGGAGCTTTTGTTGCGCATCCTGCTCCTGCTTGCCGACCATGCTGACACACAGGGCAGGGGAGCTTTCCCGAGCCAGAAGCGCATCGTGGCACTGACCGGATACAGCCGGCGCACCATCCAGAACGGCCTGCACGATCTGGAGAAGGCCGGACTGATTCGAAGGGGAGACCAGCGGATCACCGAGCACCTCGGCAAATACCGTCCGATCGTCTGGGACCTCGCGATGAAGGATTTTAGAGGCGCAAAAACTACGCCCCTGAAACAACCGCCGCAAGAGGCGCAGACCACTGCGCCCCTAAACAAGTTGGAGGGGCGCAATCAGGGGCGCAAAAAAACGTCGCTAGGGGCGCAATCAGGGGCGCAACATGACTGCGCACAGAACCTATATAAGGAAGAACCGTATATAGAACCTAGAGAGAGTAACGCGCGCGCGAGAAAACAAATCCCAATACCAGCCGACTGGAAACCCACCGAAGAACACCAGGCGCTCGCCGACAGGCTCGGCATCGACTGCGACATCGAGGCCGACAAATTCCGCGACAGGGCCCTCGACTCGGGAGCCCGCTCGGCCGACTGGAACGCGAAATACCGCAACTGGCTCGTCAAAGGCAAGGAACGCGGATTCGCCACGCCAAAGGATTCCAACGCTCGCCGACGGTATACGTGGGGCAGCGAAGAGGTGAAACGCGTTCTCGGCCCGATAGCCTGCGAGGGTACGGACACGTACATGGAGCTCGCATGCAAGGTCGCGAACCTGCTCAACCAGGGCTTGGACCCGGACATGCTGCGCCGTCAGCTCGCGAACGTGCCCGGCGACGTATTGGCCGAACAATTGTTCGAACAGGAGGCGGCGGCATGAACGCCATGACCATCGCACACATGGCCGGCGTCCTCACC
>ENA-OQJC01000452-OQJC01000452.1-human-gut-metagenome-genome-assembly--contig:-NODE-452-length-12544-cov-3.060723_pt1 | contig 12544 bp, 9 predicted proteins | sample MGYA00242600_ERZ504766 | MGnify/ENA primary metagenome ERZ504766 (study PRJEB26092, sample SAMD00036364) | human gut metagenome | host: Homo sapiens | study: EMG produced TPA metagenomics assembly of...
AATGCTGGCGTTCATATTCACCGGGGGTTCGGCGAGAAACAAAAATAACTTTTAGTATGGATTTTGGCTTTCAAATTCTTCAAATTTCAAAGGCGGTGTCAAACGCCGACGGCAGACGGAAGCCGTATTCGACCAGCGTTTTCTTGTCGGCTGTAGTCGCCGCCGAACATACCGCGCACCTGCGGCAGCATGACATGGCTCTCGTCGACCATCAGCAGGAAATCATCCGGGAAATAATCCAGCAGCGTTGTGGGCGTGGAGCCGGGCGCACGGCCTGACAGGACAGCGGAGTAGTTCTCGATGCCCTTGCACATGCCCACCTCGTTGAGCATCTCAATGTCGTAATTGGTGCGCTGGGCAATGCGCTGCGCCTCGATCAGCTTGCCCTCGGCGGTGAACTGCTTCACCTGTGCGTCGCACTCGGCGCGGATCTTTTCCAGTGCTGCGGCCTTCTTCTCGGCGCTGACGATATAGTGGCTGGCCGGGAAGATGGCTACATGCTTGACTACATTCTGTTTGGCCCCGGTGAGAGGGTTGAACTCCGTGATGCGGTCGATCTCGTCCCCAAAAAATTCCACACGGATGGCAAGCTCGCTCATATAGGCAAGGTAGATGTCCACGATATCGCCGTGCACACGGAACTTGTTGCGCACAAAATTCACGTCGTTGCGCTCATATTGCAGAGTGACCAGCTTCTGGCACAGCTCGTCCCGCTCCATCTGCATGCCGGGGCGCAGGCTGATGACCATGCTGCGGTAGTCGATGGGGTCACCCAGCGAGTAGATGCAGGACACCGATGCTACAATGATCACGTCCCGCCGCTCCGAAAGCGCCGCCGTGGCCGAGTGGCGCAGACGGTCGATCTCGTCGTTGATGGCGCTGTCCTTTTCAATATAGGTATCCGTGCTGGGGATATAGGCTTCCGGCTGGTAGTAATCGTAGTAGGAGACGAAATACTCCACCGCGTTGTTGGGGAAAAACGACCGGAACTCGGTGCACAGCTGGGCCGCCAGCGTTTTGTTGTGGGCCAGAACCAGCGTGGGCCGGTTGCATTTTGCAATCACATTTGCCATGGTAAAGGTCTTGCCGCTGCCGGTAACACCCAGCAGGGTCTGGCAGCGGTCGCCCCGCTCCACGCCTTTCACCAGTGTTTCAATGGCCTGCGGCTGGTCGCCGGTGGGCTGGTAAGAGGATACCAGTTCAAATTTTTCGTCTGCCATCTTCCCTCTCCTCTCCGGCCCTCGCGCAAAGAACCACAATCAGTTGTATTTTACGGTTTGATTATAGCACACCAGTTTTATAATGTAAACACTTTTTTGTTGTTTCACGGATCAAGGCCAGAAAAGCGTACCTGTTTTAAAGTCATAGATCGGCAGGCGGTTTGCGTCCCGCATGGAGAAATACTCCGTATCGGTCAGGATGAAGTGATCCAGCAGATGGATGTTCACAAGGCCCAATGCCCGGGCAATATTGCCAGTGGCCTCCAGATCCTCCATGGAGGGCAAGGCCGCACCGTTGGGGTGGTTGTGGCTGAGCACCACCGTGTCGGTGCCGCCCTTGATGGCCGCAGACACCACATCCTTGATGTCCAGACTTACCCGGTCGGTGGTGCCTTCCCGCAGCCAGACCGCCGCGCGCACCCGCTTACGGCTGTCCAGACTGACCAGCATTGCACGCTCGTAATCCGACCACGCAAACTTCGCCATCAGATAGCTGCCCATCTGCTCCGTAGTTCTGATGCAGCGGGTAGTGCTGGTACGGCTGCGGCCATAGTAGCGGCTGATCTCCGGCAGCAGATGCAACATCCGGGCTGTGGCCGGGCCTACGCCCTCCACAGTGCACAGCTCTTCCTCGCTGGCTTCCAGCACAGCGGCAAAATCGCCAAAGCGGTCGATCAGGTCGTGAGCGATGCCGTTGGTGTCCTTCTGGGCGTTGGTGAGGTACAGCACATATTCCAGCGCTTCGTGTTCGGCCAGACTGTCCAGACCGTAGTTCTGCACCCGTTCGCGCATCCGCTGGCGGTGTCCCTGATGCCGTTTGTGTTCTGCCATTGCGGTACTCTCCTTCTGATTCATTCCTTATAATAGTACCCATTTTGCGCCCGGAACTCAAGGCTTTGCGGTAAAATAGTTTTGATCCGGGGCGTTTCCGCGTTGACTTGCAGCCAAGGCTGTATTACTATAAAGGTATCTCTTGAAAATTGAGGAACATTTATGAAACAATATACCGCAACCGCCAACGACGACGGCGTTCGTCTTTCCCGCTTTGTGCAGAGCGTGACCCGCGATTTTCCCACCAGCCTTTTGTACAAAAGCTTCCGCAATAAGCGCGTGAAGGTAAACGGAAAAAAGGCCGTGCCGGAGTACCGCATTCAGGCAGGCGACCTGATCGAGCTGTACATCAACGATGAGTTTTTCCCGCCGGAAGGCGCAAAAACCGTGCAGAAGGCCGCGCCGAAAAAAAAGCAGAATCAGCCCAAGGTCAATATCATTTATGAGGACGAAAACATTGCCGTGCTGTACAAACCCACCCACCTTTTGTGCCACAGTGACCGCACCGGCGATGCAAACCTTGTGGATGCTTTTACCCAGTATCTGGCCGAAAAAGGCGAATACGACCCCCACGGCGAGAACCGGTTCAAGCCCGGCATTTGCAACCGGCTGGACCGCGGCACCGAGGGCCTTGTGATCGCCGCCAAGAGCTACACCGCCCTGCGGGACATGAACGAGATCATCCGCACTGACCTACTCAAAAAGGAGTACTACACCATCACGGTGGGTATCCCGCAGTCCGGGCGGTTCACCGCATGGTGGGAGCACGACGAGAAGAACAACAAGGTAAGCATCCATGCACACCAGTCGCAGGACGAGCGCCGCAAGCAGATCATTACGGACGTGGACGTACTGCGCACCGCCGGGCCGTTCGCCCTGTGCAAGATCGGCCTTGTCACCGGCCGCACCCACCAGATCCGTGCACATCTGGCCTATCTGGGCCGTCCGGTTCTGGGCGACATCAAGTACGGCAACCGCAAGATGAACGAGCGCACCGGCACCAAAACGCAGGCCCTGTGCGCTGTGCGGGTCACTTTCCTTGATATTCCCGAGGAAAACACCCTGCATTATCTCTCCGGCAAGGTCGTCAAGCTGAAGGACCCGCAGATCATAAAGCAGTTCGATGCGCTGGATAAGAGCAAGAACAGCGAGGAAAACCACCCTGCATAAAGTGGAAACAAAAAAGCGGCCGCTGTACTTTACCGTACAGCAGCCGTTTTTCTCTTTATTCTTTACTTTTTGTCGGAGTCCTGCTCCGCTTTTTTCTGCGATTCCTGTTCGCGGCGCAGCTCTTTGATGCGCTTTTTCTCGCTCTGGACATGGGGCCATGGCCAGCTGAAGCCCTCGTTCTCACGGCACCATTTGACCAGCGGATAGAAGGCGAAAGCCAGACCGAAGAGGTACAGCAGAGCGTACAGCAGGGCATCCAGCGTGATGAGGGCATCCAGTGCACCGATCACCGCCACCACGCAGCCTGCCTTCAAAAAGAACAGGCCGTTCTGGCGGCAGTATTCCTCAAAGTGCTCCGCTTTGACGGCACGGCGGCCCTGATCGCCCCAGACACAGGGATTTTTCATGACCGAATAGCCGTAGAATACCATCATCAGGCCAAGGGTGAGCTGAAAGCCAAAAAACATTTATGATACCTCTTAATCTTCAAACAGTGGCTTCATCAGGGGCAGGAAATCCAGCGTTGCAAAGTAATCGCGCGGAGTCTCGGCACGGCGGATCAGACGGTGGGTGCCATCCTCGCACAGCAGCACTTCGGCGCTGCGCAGCTTGCCGTTGTAGTTGTAGCCCATGGCAGAGCCGTGTGCACCGGTGTCGTGGATATAAACGATGTCGCCAATGTCGATCTTGGGCAGCATCCGGTCAATGGCAAACTTGTCGTTGTTCTCGCACAGACCGCCCACCACATCGTACATATGGTCGCAAGGCTCATTTTCCTTGCCCAGCACGGTGATGTGGTGGTAAGCGCCGTACATGGCCGGGCGCATCAGGTTGGCTGCGCAGGCATCCAGACCGATGTATTCCTTATAGATGTGCTTTTCATGGATGGCAGTTGCCACCAGTGCGCCGTAGGGGCCGGTGGTAAAGCGGCCCATCTCAGTAAAGATGGCCACATCGCCCATGCCTGCGGGCACCAGAATTTCCTCAAACTTCTTGCGCACACCCTCGCCGATGGCCATGATATCGTTCTCGGTCTGCTCCGGGCGGTACGGGATGCCCACACCGCCGGACAGGTTGATATAACCGATGTGCACACCGGTGGCCTTCTGCACCCGGACAGCCAGCTGGAACAGGATACCTGCCAGCTCCGGGTAATACTCATCGGAAATGGTATTGGAAGCAAGGAAAGCGTGGATGCCGAAGTTCTTGGCACCCTTGGCGGCCAGCTTCTTGTAGCTTTCGATCATCTGCTCCTCGGTCATGCCGTACTTGGCATCGCCGGGCTTGTCCATGACCTGAAAGCCCTCTTCGCTCTCGCCTAGACTGAAGGTGCCGCCCGGGTTATAGCGGCAGAAGATGTTCTCCGGCACACCGGCGACACGCTCCAGAAATTCCACCATGGTGGCATCGTCCAGATTGATGTAGGAGCCCAGCTCGTAGGCCTTCTTCATATCCTCCACGGGAGTCTGGTTGGAGGAGAACATGATTTCACTGCCGGAGAAACCGCACACCTCGCTGAGCATCAGCTCAGTCAGGGACGAGCAGTCCACGCCGCAGCCCTCCTCCTTGAGGATCTGCAGGATGACAGGGTTTGGCAGAGCCTTGACGGCAAAATACTCCTTGAAGCCTTTGTTCCAGCTGAATGCCTTGTTGATGCGGCGGGCATTTTCACGGATGCCCTTCTCATCGTAGACATGGAACGGCGTGGGCACATCCTGAATGATCTCCTGTGCCATCGCCTCGGTCAGAAACGGTTTCTTTTCCATAGTAACATCCCTCTCATTTTATATGCACGCGGCCGATCGCCGCAGTGACATCAGTAGAAACTCCTTTCGTCATCGCTGATGCGATGCCACCCATTCCCCTTTTTGTCGCTGGCGCGACATCTGTTTTTCTCTTTGTTACCTGTGGTGACATTTCTCCCCGGCGCAGGGAGAATCTGTCCCGGCCGGGGGAAGTCTTTCTCAAAGAGGGAGGCTTTGCCGCACGGACAAGCTCCCTCTTTGAGGGGGCTGTCTGCGCAGCAGACTGGGGGAGTTTACAGCTTCAGATTCTGGCGGGTGGGGGTGAAGGTCGGGATCATCTTTGCCAGCTGCTGCACCACACCCTCGTCGTTGTGCTCTGCCGCAGCGGCAAGCTCCTGCAGCTGCCCGTAGAACTCGGCCAGATCGATGCTGCGCGGCGAAGCCACAAAAATTTTATTGTGCTGGGTGCGGCGCATCTTATCCTGCTCCTCGTCCATCATCAGCTCTTCGTAGAGCTTCTCGCCCGGACGCAGACCCACGATCTTGATCTCCATATTCACGCCCGGCTCATAGCCGTAAAAGCGGATGAGCTGCTTGGCAAGATCCATGATCTTGACCGGCTCGCCCATGTCCAGCACATAGATATTGCCGCTTTCGGCCAGCGCACCGGCCTGCAGCACCAGCTGGGCCGCTTCCGGAATGGTCATAAAGTAGCGCTCAATGTTGGGATCCGTCAGGGTGACAGGCCCGCCTTTTTTGATCTGGGCCTCAAACAGCGGAATGACGCTGCCGTGGCTGCCCAGCACATTGCCAAAACGCACAGCCACACACTTCATATCCGTGTTGCCCGCAAAGGTCTGAATGAGCATTTCGCAGATGCGCTTGGTACAGCCCATCACACTGGTGGGGTTCACAGCCTTATCGGTGGAAAGCTGCACGAACCGCTCCACGTCGTGTTCGCTGGCGCTCACCAGCAGATTTTTGGTGCCCAGAACATTGTTCTTGACCGCTTCTGCAGGGCTGACCTCCATCAGCGGCACATGCTTGTGTGCTGCCGCATGGAACACCACAGTGGGATGATAGGTTTCAAAAACCTCATCCAGACGCTTTTTATCGCGGATGGAGCCAATGAGCACCGTTACCGGGATATCCCGGCCGTACTTCTGCTGCAGCTCCATCAAAAGCTCATAGGCGCAGTTCTCGTAGATATCAAAAATAAGCAGCTTGCCGGGCTTGAAGCGCATCACCTGACGGCACAGTTCACTGCCGATGGAGCCGCCGCCGCCCGTGACCAGAACGGTCTTGCCGGTGAGGTAGCCGGAGATCTGATCGGTATCCAGCGTCACCTCATCGCGGGAAAGGAAGTCCGCCGGGTTCAACTCGCGGAAGGCTCCCTGCTGCGGTGTACCGCTGCCCACCAGCTGCGGGTCACTGAGCAGCTGCACCGCACAATGGGTGCTGACGCACAGATCGATGACATGGTTCAGCTTGCTGCCCTTCAGGGTAGAATGGCGATGATGATGCTGTGGATGCCGTAGCGCTTGCACAGGTCCGGGATATCCTCCAGCGTGCCCTTCACCGGCACCCCGTCGGATGGTCTGGTTGAGTTTTGTGGGATCATCGTCCACCGCCACCACCGCGTGACCATATTCCTTATTGGATTTGCACACGTTGATGGCCCATGCACCGGCTTCGCCTGCACCTACGATCATCACCGGGCGGTTGGGGTCCTTGCTGGCAGCGCCGCGCAGCTTTTCGCCCAGCGGGTGGTTCAGGAACAGCCGCCATGCCAGACGGCTGCCGCCCACCAGCAGGAAGATGAGCACCGCCGCCATACAGTTGGCGGAGTTGAACAGCACGCCGTGGATGCACAGACGGTTGACACAGTAGACGACAACGGTAGGCACAGCCACCGTTCCCGCCAGACGCATCAGGTCGCGTTCACCGGCATACTTCCACAGTACGGAGTACAGCCCGCTGAACAGAAAGCTGGCAATGTACACCGCCACGATCCATGGCAGATTTTCGTACAGAAGCTCACGGTTATGCGGCCACCAGGCAGCTTCCACTGCTCCGTCTGCCCGCAGCAGAAGCGCAAAATAAAAGCTGAATGCAACAATGGCTGCATCCAGCAGCACAAGCAGCGCCCGGCGCGCAAGCACCTGCGGCGTGTTCTTTTTATCTTTCACAAAAAAGTCCTCTTTTTGCACACGGCGTAAAACGCCGCTGTTTTTGCCGGAAGGAGCTTCCGGCGTTCTGTCCTGCCCGGCACACCGGACAGCCCTATCTTTATATTATACTCAGAACACTGCAGAATGTCCAGAAAATTTGAATCCGCTGCCAAACTCCCTCTATTTTTTCGGCCTGCCGGGCCGGTGCGCAGCCCAGAGCGCGGCTGCTTCCTCTCCAAGGCCCAGCGGCCATGCCGCCAGCAGGAACACTCCTGTGGTAGCGCAGCCGCCTACGCCCAACGCGGCCAGCTGCAAAGGCAGCCGAGCCGCAAACCCATCCGCAAGCAGCTTCCGCAGCGCCATGCCAGCCGCCGCAGCCAGCACAGCTGCCAGTGCCGGTGCACCCAGCCAGCGGCGGAATGCATGCTGCGTGCCGCTGGAAAACAGCAGATGCCCGGTGTTGGCCGCACAGGTGTACAGGCTGGAAAGCAGGATCACTGCCAAAAAGCCCTTCATGCCAAAGCGCGGCAGCAGCGCCACCACCCCGCCAATGCGCAGGATGGAATCCCACACGCTGTAGCGGAAGGCCGCCTTCTGCTCCCCTACCCCTTTCATGGCACCGTCCACCATGCTTTCCAGATACATCAGCGGCATGGCAGGAGCCAGCGTTTCCAGATAAAACCCGGCATCCGCACTTTGGTACAAAAGCTGTGCCAGCGGCCGTCCCCACACCCAGAACAGCACCCCTGCCAGCGCGGAAAAATAGCCGGTAAGCCGCAGCATCCGGTTCAAAAGTGCGTTGAGCCGTTCGGTTTGGCCCAGAATATGAGCCTGCGTGATCTCCGGCATCAGCAGCACCGAAAGACTGCCCAGCAGGCCAAATGGGAACGTAAGCAGCGGCAGAGCCATGCCTTTCAGTTCTCCGTACTGCTCCAGCGCGGCGGTGCGCCCGCCCGCGTTGATCAGATAGACCGCAAGGCAGGCGGGCACCAGCATATTCTCCGCCGTGTGCAGGGCGCTTGCCAATACCCGCCCGCCCTCCACCGGCCACAGGATCTCCCACAGACGGCGGGCAGGGTCTGCCGGGCGGACGGCTTTTTGCCCCGCAAAGGCACTGCGGGCATCCCGCCGGTAAAAGGCCAGCATGCACAGCGCCGACACCGCTTCGCTGACGGCGGTAGCTCCCAACACCAGCATACAGCGCACGCCCACCGCAAGGCCCTCGGTACGGGTAAGCGCCAGTGCCACCAGCGCGATGCGCACCGTCTGCTCCGTAAGCTGGCTGAACACATTGGGAGCTACATGCCGTCGGGCGATGAAAAAACCGCGCAGCACCGCCGAGACCGCCATCCACGGCATTCCCAGCGCTGAAACGCGCAAAGCACCGACGGCGCGGACATCGCCAAGCCACAACCGGGCCGCAAGATCCGCTGTCGCCAGCTGCAGTGCAGCGGCAAACAGCCCCAGCACAAGTCCTGCCGCCATCAGACGGCGCAGCATGCCGCGGGCTGCACCATGGGCGGAAGCTGGGCCGCTGAGTTCCTCGGCCATGAGCCGGGTAGCCGCCACCGAAACGCCCGCCGTTGCCAGCGTGACGAACAGTGAATACACCGCCAGCACCAGCTGGTAAAGGCCCATCCCCTCGCCGCCCAGCTCGTTTGCCAGCCAGATGCGCAGGCCCATGCCGGCCAGCCGCAGCACCACGTCTGAACCGGTGAGCAGCGCCGCATTTTTCAAATAGCTCTGCCGCATGGCGCACCTCCTGCCGGAATGTTCCGGTTCCAGCATATGAAGCGGCGGAACAGGATATGCAAAAGCAGAGCGGCGCGGCGGGTTGTTTCCTGAGCGCTTTTATGGTATAGTAAAGGGGCGGCTTTTATATAGCCGTATTCTGTTTAAGGAGGAAGCACACGGCCAATGCCTCTGAGCCAGCCGTGCGCAAAAAGAGAATGAGCGAAGAATGTACCCATGACTGCTCCAGCTGTGGAGCAGCATGTTCTTCCCGCGATGCAGCGCCCAAGCACGATGCCCCCAACCCCAACAGCAGCGTCAAAAAAGTCATTGGCGTTGTGTCCGGCAAGGGCGGCGTTGGCAAGAGCATGACCAGCGCTCTGCTGGCCTGCGCCATGGCACGCCGTGGCTACCACTGCGGCATTCTGGATGCCGACATCACCGGCCCGTCCATTCCCAAGCTGTTCGGCATCCATGGCCGTGCCATGGCCGACGACAAGGGCTGCTGGCCCCTGCAGAGCCGCATGGGCATTGATGTTATGAGCATCAATCTGCTGGTGGAAAACGAGGAGGATCCCGTTGTGTGGCGCGGCCCGGTGATCGCCGGTGCCGTCAAGCAGTTCTGGACCGATGTGGTCTGGAAGGACGTGGACTTCCTGTTCGTGGACATGCCTCCGGGAACCGGTGATGTGCCCCTGACCGTGTTCCAGAGCCTGCCGGTGGACGGCATTGTTGTGGTGGCAAGCCCGCAGGAACTGGTGAGCATGATCGTGGCCAAGGCCGTGAACATGGCTGAGATGATGAAGGTGCCCATGCTGGGCATTGTGGAGAACATGAGCTACATCGTCTGCCCCGACTGCGGCAAGCACATCAATGTGTTCGGCGAGAGCCATGTGGATGAGGTGGCTGCAAAGCACGGCCTGCCCGTGCTGGCCAAGTGCCCCATCGATCCCCAGCTGGCTGCGCTTTCCGATGCCGGCATGATCGAGACCTACGGCGGCGAGTATCTGGAAGGTGCCGCAGACGCCTGCGAAAAGCTGCTGAAGAGTAAAAATCGTTTCTCTGCCCTGTGCCGTTTGCGTGGTGCAGGGCTTTTTGGTTGCAGAAAATATAGCTTTCTGCGCCTGCAGAATGCAGCAAAATGGAGAAAAGACGTTCTTTTCCGTATTTCTTTTGTTCTGCCAGCGCTTTAAAAAACAAGGTTCTGTGCCGTTTTTTTCTTTTATTTTTCGTTTTGTGAAGCGGTCTCAACTTTTCATCTGTTTTTTTGAAGCATTTTCTGCTTTCTCGCTATTGTCAAACCCACAGAAATGCTTTATAATAATAAAGCGGTCTGCAGCCATAAGCAGGCCGGTGTGTAAGAACGGAAATCCGGGATCGTCCCAAAGCGTTTTAGCAGCGCGTCCGCTGTGCGGCGGGCCGGGCGGTTTCGTCTTTTTCAAATTTTATAGAGTAATTGGGAAAAGGAGTATTCTACTATGCTGACAAATGAATACCTGAAGCGCGTTTACGAAGGTCTGGAAAAGCGCAATGCCAACGAACCTGAGTTCCTGCAGGCTGTGCGCGAGGTTCTGGAGAGCATCCAGCCCGTTGTGGAGAAGCACCCTGAGTACGAGAAGGCCGCTCTGATCGAGCGTCTGGTCGAGCCGGAGCGCATCATCACCTTCCGTGTGCCTTGGGTTGACGATCAGGGCAAGGTTCAGGTGAACCGCGGCTACCGTGTGCAGTTCAACAGCGCCATCGGCCCCTACAAGGGCGGCCTGCGCTTCCATCCCTCTGTCAATCAGGGCATCCTGAAGTTCCTCGGCTTTGAGCAGACCTTCAAGAACAGCCTGACCACCCTGCCCATGGGCGGCGGCAAGGGCGGCTCTGACTTCGACCCCCACGGCAAGAGCGACATGGAAGTGATGCGCTTCTGCCAGAGCTTCATGACCGAGCTGTACCGCCACATCGGCCAGTTCGTGGACTGCCCCGCCGGTGATATCGGTGTCGGCGGCCGTGAGGTCGGCTATATGTTCGGCCAGTACAAGCGCCTGACCAACAGCTTCCAGGGCGGCATGCTCACCGGCAAGGGCCTGACCTTCGGCGGCTCTCTGGCCCGCACCGAGGCTACCGGCTACGGCCTGTGCTACTTCACTGCTGAGGCTCTGAAGTGCATGCGCAACGACAGCCTCCAGGGCAAGACCGTGGTCATCTCCGGTTCCGGCAATGTGGCCATCTACGCCTGCGAGAAGGCTACCCAGCTGGGTGCCAAGGTCGTTACCATGTCCGACTCCAACGGCTACGTCTACGACCCCAACGGCATCGATCTGGCCTACGTCAAGGATCTGAAGGAAGTGCGCCGCGGCCGTATCAAGGAGTACGCCGAGACCCACGAGGGTGTAACCTATGTTGCAGATTGCACCAAGGTCTGGACTGTCCCCTGCGACATCGCCCTGCCCTGCGCAACCCAGAACGAGATCAACAAGGAGTCCGCTGAGGCTCTGGTGAAGGGCGGCTGCACCGTCGTGTGCGAGGGCGCCAACATGCCCAGCACCCCGGAGGCCATCGAGGTCTACCTGTCCAACGGCATCCTGTACGGACCTGCAAAGGCTTCCAACGCAGGCGGCGTGGCCACCTCCGGTCTGGAGATGAGCCAGAACTCCGAGCGCCTGAGCTGGACCTTTGAAGAGGTCGATGCCAAGCTGAAGGGCATCATGGAGGGCATCTTCCATGCTTCCTACGATGCATCTGTGGCTGCCGGTTCCGAGGGCAACCTGATGGTCGGTGCAAACTGCGCCGGCTTCCTGAAGGTTGCTACCGCCATGATGGCACAGGGCATCACCTACTAAATTTCATAGCATTTTCAAAGGGCTGCGTCCGGTCGGGCGCGGCCCTTTTTTGGTATAACTCCGCCCCGCTCTGCCCACACTGGCAGTATCTTATGGCAGAAAGGGAGTTTTGTATGGACGAGCAGATGTTTTGTTTTCAGTGTGAGCAGGCGGCGGGCTGCACCGCCTGCACCGGCGCAGCGGGGGGTGTGCGGCAAGTCGGCCGAGACAGCCGCCGCACAGGACCGGCTCACCGGGGCGCTCATCGCGTTTGCCGGGCAGCTCATCGCGGCGGGGCGCGGCCCGGCCCCGGAACAGGCCCGGCTGCTGATGCAGGGGCTGTTCACCACCATTACCAACGTGAACTTTGACCCCGCCGCCGTGGACGCGCTGACCCGCCGGGTGCACGACGCCAGCCCCGGCACCGGCCCGGACTACGACATGCAGGCCCTCTGGCGGGAACCGGACGCCGACCGGCGCAGCCTGAAATGCTTTGTGCTGTTCAGCCTGCGGGGCATGGCCGCCTACAACTACCACGCCCGGGTGCTGGGCCGCATCGACCCGGAGCTGGACCGGTTCTTCTGTACCGCCCTGCAGGCCGTGGGCGACCCCGGCCAGACCACCGACGCCCTGTGGCAGCTGGTGCAGGCCACAGGAGAAGCCAGCTACCGCTGCATGGAGCTGCTGGACGCGGCCAACACCGGCGCGTTTGGCGATCCGGAACCGGTGCAGGTGCCCCTGACCATTGAAAAGGGGCCGTTCATCGTGATTTCCGGCCACGACCTCTACGACGCACAGCAGCTGCTGGAACAGACCGCAGGCCGGGGCGTCAACGTCTACACCCACTCGGAGATGCTGCCCGCCCA
>ENA-OQJC01000455-OQJC01000455.1-human-gut-metagenome-genome-assembly--contig:-NODE-455-length-12494-cov-2.490741_pt1 | contig 12494 bp, 13 predicted proteins | sample MGYA00242600_ERZ504766 | MGnify/ENA primary metagenome ERZ504766 (study PRJEB26092, sample SAMD00036364) | human gut metagenome | host: Homo sapiens | study: EMG produced TPA metagenomics assembly of...
GGTCCAGGCTTGCGCGCTCGGTGTTGAGGATCTTGCCTCGCAGCGGCAGGATGGCCTGCGTGATCGGGTTGCGTCCCTGGATGGCGGAGCCGCCTGCGGAATCACCCTCCACGATGAACAGCTCGCACTCTTCCGGGTTGTTCGACTGACAGTCCTTGAGCTTGTCGGGCATGCCGGCCGACTCGAAAATCGACTTGCGCCGGGTGTTCTCGCGGGCTTTCTTCGCCGCGATGCGGGCGCGGGAGGCTTCGATGGCCTTCTGGATGATGTTCTTGGCCTCTGCGGGGTGCGCGTCGAACCAGTCGCCGAGCTTGTCGGTCATCACGCGCTGCACGAAGGTCTTCGCTTCGGAGTTGCCGAGCTTGGTCTTCGTCTGCCCTTCGAACTGAGGAGTGGTCAGCTTGACGGACACGACGGCGGTCAGGCCTTCGCGCACATCGTCGCCGGAGAGGTTGTCATCCTTCTCCTTGAGGATGTTCTTGTCTCGCGCATACCGGTTCACCAGCGAGGTCAGCGCTGCACGGAAGCCTTCTTCGTGCGTGACCGCCTTCTGTGGTGGAGATCGTGTTCGCGAACGTGTGCACAGCCTCGGAATACGCGGTGGTCCACTGCATCGCGACCTCGGCCGAGATGCCGATCTTGAGGTCTTCGGCCTCGAAATCGATGACATCCTCCTCGACGGGAGTGGCCTTGCGGGACTTGACCAGGTACGAGACATAATCCTTGATGCCGTTCATGTACTGGTAAGTCACGCTCTGGTGCTTCGGCTCGGTGGAATCGTCATCGCCGGCCACTTCGTCGCCGGCCAGATCCGGCTCGCGCAGGTCGGTGAGTGAAATCTTCAGTCCCTTGTTCAGGAACGCCATCTGCTGGAAGCGGGAGCGCAGCGTCTCGAAGTCGTATACCGTGCTTTCGAAGATCGCCGCATCGGGCCAGAACGTCACGGAAGTGCCGGTCGACTCATCCTCGGCCATCGGGGCGCCCTTGGCGAGGCGGGCCGTCGGATGCTGGTTGACGTATGTCTGGGTCCAGTGGAATCCCTGGCGCCGCACTTCGATATCGACTCGCGTCGACAGCGCGTTGACCACGGAGATGCCGACACCGTGAAGGCCGCCGGACACCGCGTATCCGCCGCCGCCGAATTTACCGCCGGCGTGCAGCTTGGTCATCACGGTCTCGACGCCGGAGACGCCTTCGCCGGGAACTTCGTCGACCGGGATGCCTCGACCGTCGTCAACGACGCGGATGCCGTTGTCCGGCAGGATCGTCACTTCGATATGCGTGGCGTAGCCGGCCAGTGCCTCGTCGACGGAGTTGTCGACGATCTCGTAGACCAGGTGGTGCAGACCGCGCGGGCCGGTGGAGCCGATGTACATGCCCGGGCGGATGCGCACCGCCTCAAGGCCTTCCAGCACCTTCAGGTCGCTGGCGTCATAATGGTCGGGCGATAAGGTGTCGTCAAGCTGGGCGTCATCGAGCTCGTCCTGGGCGATGGCTTCATCGACCTCGCGGTCATGCTGCTCGGCGCTGCTCGCCGTCAGACCGCTGCCCGGAGCCTGCTCAGGCATGCCGGACTCGTCACGGGATTCATGTTCGGAATCCGATTCAAGAACTGCCACTAACGGTTTCCTTCCTGCATATTCTTTCGTCATGAAAGGTTGTTCTGCGGGCGATACGCTCTAAAACGCGAATAACGGGGGTTTCTAAGCGCTGAACCTATTATCCGCCAATCCTACCCGTCTACGGGGACTTTGGCTCTCTGAGCGAATTTAGCGCCTCTTCATCCTTGAGCCGCGAAATGTCGCGGCACGGGGGCCTGTTACCTGGATCTTGTGGACGTCCAACCCCTGCAGGCGCTCCTTGATGGTACGTTCCAGCTGCGGAATCAGGTAGGTGAGCTGGGTGGCCCAAGCCGCGGAATCGGCACGGATGGTCATGACTCCGTCGCGCAGCCCGATGACCTGCGAATGCTGGGCGATGACCGGTCCGACCACCTGATCCCAGTGATTGCGCAGCTGCGCGATTTTCAGATACGGTATCCAATGACCGTTATTCGCAATCAGCGCCGTTACGCTGCCCAAGGTGCTCGGGTCACGGCCCGGCTTGCCGAAGTTCTCCCATGCGGCCTCGGCGTCAATCATCCGCTGACGCCTTCCTCCCGCCATCTTGGCGATGTGCTCGAACACCGTGGCGGGCAGTTTGCGCTGGTCGAGATGCAGGGTCGCGCAAATCGGCTCGTGCGAATCGTGTACATTGCCCGGCTTGACCGCGCTGCCCGGCTTGTCGGGCCTGCTCGGTGCCCCCGGCCCGCCCGGCGTATTCGGCTTGCGGGGTTCGGTCATTGTTCGCCGGCCCTCTCGGCATCCGCTTCGTCGCGCCGTTTGAGATCGGCCACTGCGATGCGGTTCACCGGTATCTCGCCGGATTCTGTCGACTCATTCGCCGGCAGTATCGGAATATCGCTTTCCGCGGCCGCGGTGATCAGTACCTGATCCTGAGCCGCGGCAAAACGCAGGATCTCGGTGCGGCGCGATTCGTCGAGCTGAGCGAACACATCGTCGAGAATCACCACCGGCCTGGTGTCGAAATACTCGCAAAGGGCCCGGTATTGTGCCATCTTCAATGCCAGGGCCAACGTCCACATCTCGCCGTTGGAGGCGAATTCCCTGGCCGGCATGCCATTGAGCGTCACCAACAGGTCATCTCGTTGCGGGCCGATCAGATTGACGCCGCGAGACACCTCGCCGGGATAGATGCGCTGGAAATGCTGGCTTATCAACGGTTCGGGCGCCTGTGTTCCAAGGATCTCGTCGAATGACGGCACGTATTCGACCGCTGCCTGCTCACCACCATCCTGCGCGGCATCCTGAATTTCCGCATTGGACGGCAAGTCGCCCGCCACACCGGCCAATCTGGCATACAGCGGGCCGAACGACTTGTTCAGTTCCGCGATGATGCGCTGCCTGTCGCGGCTGAGCGCGACTCCCGCCTCGATGAACTGTCCGGTCCAGATCTCCAGCCCGCTGAGCGCGGCGTCAATCGGGGATCCTGCACGCTGCCATTGACCGAGCTGTTTGAGCAGTGCCGCCCGTTGCTTGGCGACGTGCGTGAATGATTGCAACCGGTTCGCATATCCGGGAATCAGCAGCGAGGCGACCTGGTTGATGAACGAGCGGCGCACGGCGGGGTCGCCCGCCACAAGCTGCTGATCCTCCGGGGTGAAGCTCACGGTCGGCAGCGTGCCGAGAATCTCCCGCAGATACCGCGACTGCCCGCCGTTGATGCGGGCGCGGTTGGCGCCTCGTGCCGCAATCGTGGCCTCAAGGGTGGTGGTCTGTGTCTGCCGGACCGGTTTCATGTCCGAGATATCCACGGCATCAGCGCTGGTATTGACGCCATCATCAGCGGGCTCCGGATCCGTCACGGATTCGATATTGGCCCGGATCGTCGCTGCATGTTCGCCGCGCTGCACCAGCGGAACCGAGCTGGATGTGCGATGGCTCAGGCCCGTGGACAGCACTTCTATCGATTCGACGATGTTGGTTTTCCCAAGCCCGTTCGCCCCCTGCAGGATGTTGATGCCCGGCGTGAGGTCGAGCACGCAATGGTTCCATGACCGGTAATGGTCAAGCGCAAGACGCGAAATGTACAAGATGGGCTCCTGTCATGTCATCGCCGGCACCGTGTGTTTCGGCGGTGCCGGCGATTCGATTCGGATTCCAGTGTTCAGCCGTCGGGCTCAGCTGTTGAAACGCATCGGGACGAGCAGATAGCGGTAATCCATCGATTCGTCGCTGTCCGCCTCCTGCTGGCCGTTGAATTCCACGGGCTTGACCGCGGTGGTCATCTTCATGCGCACGAACGGCTCAGTGATGGCGCTCAGGCCTTCGATCAGGTAGGACGGGTTGAACGCAACGGTGATGTCTTCGCCGTCCATGTCGATGTCCAGCATTTCCTGCGCCTGGGCTTCGTCCACGGCGCCGGCGGACAGGGTGACTTCCTGGCCGGAGAACACCATGCGGATCGGGGCGTTGCGTTCGGCGACCAGCGCGACGCGCTTGATGGCGGCGATCAGCAGCTGCTTGTCGATGACGGCCTGAATCGGGTATTCGTCGGCGAACAGACGGTCGACCGCAGGGAATTCGCCGTCGATCAGCTGGGATGTCGAGACGCGTCCGGCGTTCTCGAAACCGAGCAGCGTGGGGTTGTCGGCGTCGAAATCGATGACGACGTTCTGGTGATCGTCAAGCGCGCGGGCGACGTCGCGCAGCAGGGATCCGCGCACCAGTGTGGTCGTAGAGGTGTCGATGTTCTGCGGCGTCCAGGTGAACGTGGCGCGGGACAGGCGGAAACGGTCGGTCGAGGTCATGGTGACTTTGTCGCCGTCGAACTGCATGCGCACGCCGGTCAGCACCGGGCGGTTCTCCTCGCGGGAGACCGCGACGCTGGCCTGGGTTACGGCCTGGATGAACGTGGGTGCGTCGACCTGGCCGAGCTTTGCCGGCACGACCGGCAGATCCGGGTATTCGGCATCGGGCATGAGCTGCATGGTGAACGTGGACTTGCCCGAGTTGATGGTCATGGTGGAGCCGTCGGTCGACAGGTAGGTCTTTTCGGCAGGCAGTGACTTGGTGATGTCGGCGAGGAGTTTGCCGAGTACCAGTGCGGTTCCGGGTTCGTCGATACCGGCCTCGATGTGGTGACGGGCGGAAATCTCGTAATTGAACGCGGACAGTTGAAGGGTGCCGTCGATGGCTTCGAGCTGGATACCTGCAAGGATGGGGCTTGCCGGTCGGGCGTCGATGACGCGGGTCGTCCAGGCTACGGCGTCGGCGAGAGCCGCGGAATCGATTTCTACTTTCATGGGTTCCCTCATTTCACGATGTGCTTGGCAACATTCTAGCGGGTCATGTTCGGATTGTTTTTTCTCATGCGCGAAGTGAGTTATCATCACGACGGTTATCGAAAGAGAAATAAGATAGTCGTAGTAATAAGCCCTGTGGATAGTGTGGATAACTGCGCGAATCCTTGTGTTTATATGGGCTGAGTAACCCACAGATTATGTGGATAACTTTCCGGACAAAATGTGCATAAGTACCGAGTTATCCACATTTTCGGCGAACTATTTTGATTGTCCACATTTCCTGTGGATTAATCCACTGTTCATCCACAAAAAATGTGCAGTAGTCCACAAGTTATCCGCAGGCTCTACCCACATTTGTGAATAAGCATGTGGATAACTTTTCCTTCAATCAGCAGATCGTTCGGCGTGTTGCGCCTGTTTTATTGTACAGATTAAATATGTATGTCTATATTATCTGAGTCTGATAGGCCCTGTCGACGGTGACGAATCAGGCCTTCATCCAGCAGAATCACGCACAGCGACGAAAAAAAGGCGTTTTTTGGTGTCTCAGCGCGATCGTGCCAGACGGAACCATTGCACAGCCGAGAGAAAACGACTGTCGTCACTCATTGCCGCGCTGCTTGAGGCGCGCGGTCAGCTCGGTCACGTAGTTGTAAATTTCAGGTTTTTCCTGCATATCATCGCTGACGCGGGTATACGCGTGCATGACCGTGGTGTGATCGCGGCCGCCGAACACTTCGCCGATATCGACTAGGCTCATGCTGGTCATCTCACGGGCAAGATACATGGCGACCTGACGGGCCAGCGCGATGTTTTTCGTTCGCGCGCGCCCGACGATGTCGTCGAATGTCAGATGGAAGTACTTCGCCGTCTGCCCGATGATGTCGGTCGGCTTGATTTCCACGTCGGTGGTGAAGAAGTCCTGCAGCGTCTGTTCGGCAAGTGCGCGGGTCACCGGCTGACTGCTCAGCGATGCCACCGCGCTCACGCGAATCAGGGCGCCTTCCAGCTCGCGGATGTTCTCGGTGAAGCGCTCCGCGATCAGATTCAGCACGTCATTCGGTGTCGAAGTGCCGTTCATCGAAGCCATCATGCGCAAAATAGCGATGCGGGTCTCAAGATCAGGCGGCTTGACATCGACGGTGAGTCCGGAGTCGAAACGCGAGATGAGTCGTGCCTCGAAGCCCTTGAGGTTCTTGGGCGCGACATCGGACGCGATGACGATACGCTTGTTGGCCTGATGCAGCGCGTTGAACGTGTGGAAGAACTGTTCGAGGGTCGCTTCCTTGCCGCCGAGGAACTGGATGTCGTCGATGAGCAACACGTCGACCTCGCGGTATCGGCGGTTGAATTCGGCGATACGATTCTGGCTCTGGCCGGGGTCTGCAGTGCCTCGATGAATTCGTTGGTGAATTCCTCGCTGTTGACGTATCGGACCTTGAGCGTGGGATCCTTGACCAATGCATAGTTGCCGATGGCGTTGAGCAGGTGGGTCTTGCCCAGTCCCGATCCGCCGTAGATACACAACGGGTTGAATTCCTGCCCGGTTCCCTCGGCGACCGCAAGCGCGACAGTGCGTGCGAAACGGTTGGAATCACCGGGAACGAACGTGTCGAACGTCGAGTTTTTGTTCAGATGGGTTTCCGGATCGCGCATCACCTTCTGCTGCCGGACCGGAAAACTCGGCTCGCCGGGTATTCGAGGAGCCGTGGCGTCTGGCTGCCGATTCGCCTCCGTCATTTCCGCGGAAATCGAATCGATGGAGGAGATTGCCTGCATGCTGTTGGGCATGTAGGATTCCTGAGCCAGATCGGCGACGGTCGGCGACGGATTCGCAGGGAACGGTTCGCTCGGTTTCGCCGCAGTATCGGGATGCCGGTATTCCGGCGGCTGCGGTTCCGGTTGGGACACCTGAGGAGCCACGATTTTGAACGCCGGGAACATGTCGTTTCCGGATATGATTTTCAAAGCGTTGAGCAGCGGCGCATTGAGTTCATTCTGCAACGCTTGCTGCGTGGCCATGTTGCTTACGCACAATACGATGGTCGTGCCATATACCGCTTCCGGTACGACTCCTTCAAGCCAGCTCTTGTCGCGCGGCGACAGCGTGGGATTCTGCTTGAGCAGACGCAGCGTGTCCGACCATATCCGCGTGGCTTGCCCGGCTGGACCGAGAAGGTCATCCGACATTGTGACCTCCTTCAGGTATGTGTGCCGGTGCGCACCGCAGCGGATGCGCTACGGTAGCTATAATAAGTACAACAACAACAGGATATATGTACTCCACTTTAGCCAAGTTATCCACAGCTTAGCGTGTTGTGTCGCCTCAATTGTGAATAACATTCATGTAATTTGTGGATAACTTTTCTACATGTTTTGGCGTGTTTCCAATGTTTTCCGCTGCTCTGCAAGGGGCACGACACACTGATAAATCGTGAAGAAATTGTTTTCATTTTGATTTTTGGGCATGGCTCAGAGTACCGTTATAGAGCTTGACTCATGAGAGCCGTGCATCAGCATGGCAAAAACCGGGAGCATAACTATGAAGAGGACATTCCAGCCCAACAACCGCCGTCGCTCGATGAAGCATGGTTTCCGCGTGCGCATGCGCACCCGTTCCGGCCGCGCGATGATCAACCGCCGCCGTAACAAGGGACGTAAGTCTCTGTCCGCCTGATTGCGGTAGGTGACGAAGGCGAGTGAAGCGGCTGAAAAGCCATCGTGACTTCATCGCAGTGCTGAAGCGTCGCTTCAAGGTGACGGATTCGGATATCGTCGTGCACTTTGTGGTGCATGACGATACCCGTGATGTTCAGGCATCTGCAGATATCATGAGACGTATGGGACTTGCCGTCAGCAAGGCTGTTGGTAACGCTGTAACGCGTAATCGTGTGAAGCGTCGATTTCGTGTGCTCGCAAGACGATATGAAGATATGCTTCCGATGCAGTGCGATATCGTCGTGAGAGCCAAACCCAGCGCATCGCGTGTCGATTTCGCTGACCTTGACCGACAGTTTTCCCGTTGCTTCGCCAAAGTCACGACTACGCATGAACGCAGGGTGAGTCGCTGATGTCAGCCATCGGATCGGCGCTTATCGGCATGATCAAGTGGTACCAGAGGGCCATTTCGGCGAAAACGCCGCCATGCTGCAAGTACTATCCGAGTTGCTCACATTACGCGATTACTGCGGTTCGGCGCTTCGGCGCGGTAAGAGGAATCGTGCTGTTTATTTGGCGTTTTCTTCGCTGCAACCCTTGGAGTCGTGGCGGCATCGATGATGTTCCGCAACATTTTTCACTGTGCTACAGATTTCGCTGGTCGAAGGCATATGAGAAGCCTCGACTCACACCAATGGCCGATGATTAAGGAGATGGCCTGATGAACACTTCCGGAGAATTTCTCTTGACAGAGGCATTTGGGGCTGGCTGTATAAGCTGCTGACCCCACTTGAGTGGCTCATGACCCAGGTCATGGTCCTGTTCCATAAGTTCCTCACCCTGCTGGGCATGGCACCGATCGGCATCTCTTGGGTGCTGGCGATCGTGTTCCTTGTGCTCGTGGTGCACGCCTTGTATTTTGCCGATTTATCTCAAGCAGATGAAGTCGATGCGCAAGATGCAGGCCTTGCAGCCCAAGATGCAGCATATTCAGAACAAGTACAAGGGCAAAAAGGATCAGGCCAGCAAAGAGGCCATGAGCCGTGAGATGATGAAGCTCTACCAGGACAATGACGCCAACCCCATGGGGTCGTGTTGGACCGCCGTCATTCAGGGTCCTGTGTTCATGTGCATGTTCTACATGCTTTCCGCCATTCCGTATATCGCGACCGGCAAGAGGGGAGCGCTTGGCGCATTCGATCAGGCGACTGCCAAGCAGTTCGCGCAAACCCGCGTCTTCGGTGTCAGCGTCACCGATACCTTCGGTACGGCCAACAATTCCGGAAAGGTCGTCATCGGCTTCTTCATCCTGTTGATGTGCGCATGCATGTGGTACATGCAGTTCAACAACATGCGCAAGAACCTCCCCAAGGCTTCGATGCAGGGATCCACGTACAAGATGCAGCAGGCCATGACCTGGGGCTTCCCGATCATGTACATCTTCTCCGGCATCATGTTCCCGTTCGCCGTGCTGGTGTACTGGCTGACCAACAACGCATGCAACCTTGCCCGTTCCTTGTTCCAGGTGTACAAGTTCCCGACCCCGGGTTCCCGTGCAGCTGAGGAAAAGGAGATTCGAGATCATCGTCAGGAGAATGCTCGTCGCGCCAAGGCCGGACAGCTTTCGATTGAGGAAGAGGAACTGGAGAAGGCGCGCCAGGAAGCCGCTGTTCGTCTGGAGCGGGGATACCAGCGCAAGCAGCCCCAGCGGAAGAATCGCAAGAAAAGTGACACGATTGGAAACCTCTATTTGACCGTGAGGTTTCCTTTTTTACACTATGGAAGTAATACTCGCTTAAAGGAGTGGTGATATGGCGCAGGAGGAGACCACGACGATCGATCAGCTCAATGAGAAGCTGACATCGCCGCCGACTACTTGGAAGGCTTATTGGACATCGCCGATTACGAAGGCGATATCGAGATGGGTGTTCGCAACGGTCGTCCGATGGTGCAGATCATCGCTGATGACGATACGGATATCAAGCATCTCATTGGTTGCAATGGTGAAGTGGTCGATGCTTTGCAGCAGCTTACCCGGCTTGCTGTTCAGCAGAAGACCGGCGAACGCTCGCATCTGATTGTTGATGTTGACGGGTTCCTGAAGCGCAAGCGTCAGCGTCTTCGTGACACTGCACTTGATGCCATTGATGAAGTGCATGACACCGGTGAGCCCGTTGATTTGAAACCGATGAATTCGTTCGAGCGCAAGGTCATTCATGATGTGGTTCGCGAGAGGGGCTGAAGTCTCGTTCTCACGGTGAAGAGCCGCGTCGCTATGTCACCATCTACATGAAGAGCAGCGCCGATGAATCCGACGTCGATGAAGGTAGCGAAGAGTGAGCGATATTGTTTCACATGAAACATCTGGTGATGAGCTAGATGATTCCGCAATAGTTCGTGAGGCATTGGGCGAAGCATACGACAAGCTCGAAGTGTTTCACGTGAAACTATCCCGCGAGGGTGAGCTGCGTGGATTGATAGGCCCACGCGACATATCCATCATCTGGGAACGTCATATCCTCAACTCCGCCGCATGCGTCCCGTTCATTCGGGAAGTCACCGATCGAAGCAAGGCAAAGACCATTGCCGATGTTGGCAGTGGCGGCGGTTTCCCTGGAATCGTTGCGGCAGCATGCATGCCGGATTGTGCGTTTACACTCATTGAGCCCATGGAACGTCGTGTCGAATGGTTGCAAGAGTGCGTGGATGACATGGACCTGCAGAATGTTACGATTATTCGCGCACGTTCCGATGAAGTCATCGATCGTATCAAGCACCACGAAGGTGAATTGAAACCATTCTCTATAGTGACCTGTCGAGCAGTGGCGCCAATGACCAAGCTTGCCGGTTGGACGTTGCCTCTGCTTCGCCCTCAAGGTCGACTGGTCGCATTGAAAGGCCGTTCGGCGCAGGCTGAGATTGAAAAGGCGAAGCATCAAATTTCCCATGCCGGGGGAGTGCGTGCTCGTGTCGTTGAAGCTCCAGTAGCTCCCGGTCTCGAATCCACGCGCGTCGTTCTCGTAGACAAGCGCTAATTATCGTGTGGCTCCCATGGGTGGGAGTCACACGATAATCCCATGCCCCCGCTGACGGGAATCGTAATTCTGCTTCCGCTGTCGGAGGTTGGATTGCGGGGTGAGACGGACGATATCCATTGCCTTTGATTGCATAAACAATGCTGTTATATCTTCATCGACATCGCTGACTGTCCGAAGATTGTTTCACGTGAAACAATGGATGTCAAACACGAAAGCGATGGTTTCGCAAGAATGGAGTTATCCACAATTTCAAACAGTACACAAAGTTATCCACATTATTTGCGACATGTAATCCACATTAGGAAAATGGCGGAAATAAACGGTTTATCTAGTGTTGATCGAAGTGTTCACACACTAATGCACTATACTTATCCACAGTTATCCACATTGCTGTGCACAACTTGAGATGTCCATACGACTAGGAAAAATTAGATGTTGTTCGTTTTTTAGGAGGGACTATGACATCCAATGATTCACAGGAATCCTCTGTGATTCCTGCCATGGAATCTGCTTCTGAAACGGTCAGAAGGATTTTCGGGAATGATGGTTCCTCTTTGGGTGCCGAGATTGCAGATGAGGCGTCACGCTATGAACGCCTGAATGCCGCATTGTTCCCCCTGCCATCGAGAACCCGATGCCTGGCCGTCGCCAACCAGAAAGGCGGCGTCGGCAAGACGACAACAACGGTGAATATTGCCGCAGCTCTCGCCTCTCACGGAGCTCACGTGCTGGTCATCGATATGGATCCCCAGGGGAACGCCTCTACGGCATGCGGTGTTCCTCACGGCACCAGCGATCCTTCGGTATATGACGTTCTTGAAGGACGAATGACAATCGGAGAGGTACTGAAAACCTGTCCTGATATCCCAGGGCTCGATGTGGTTCCCGCTTCCATTGAACTTTCGGGTGCGGAACTGGAAGTGGCGGATCTGCCGAATCGCAACAATCTGCTGAAGGAAGCCGTCGAATCATTCCTGCAGGATCCGAACAATCATTATGACTATGTTCTGGTCGATTGCCCGCCGAGTCTTGGCCTGTTGGTCATCAACTCCATGTGCGCGGTGTCTGAGATGTTGATTCCGATCCAAGCTGAATACTATGCCTTGGAGGGGCTTGGTCAACTTATCAATACCATAGGATTGGTGCAGGAGCACTATAACCCTAATTTTGACTGTGTCGACTATGCTGGTCACTATGTTTGATAAACGAACATTGCTCAGCAGGGAAGTGTTCTCAGAGGTGAAGAGTCACTATCCGAGTATCGTTCTGGATACGACGATTCCCCGTACGGTAAAAATATCTGAGGCTCCAAGTTTCGGAAAGACAGTCATCAGCTATGACCCGCGTGGAATGGGAGCGAGTGCCTATGGCGAAGCGGCCTTGGAAATCGCCCGTCGATCGCCTTCGGTGCTGGCTGCAATTGACGCGAAGAGGGGAGAGTAACCCATGACCTCAAAATCACGTTTGGGTAAAGGATTGGGTGCGCTGTTCCCCGCACTTCCCGGTGAGTCGAGAACAGCTCATGCGGAACAGCAGCAATTGGGTGTTGATCTCGAATCCGAGGAGACGACAGCCAACAAGAAACGCCCCTACAAGAGAAAGCTGCGGCTGCGCCAGAGAAGGTCGAATCCCATAAGAGCGGTACTGAACAACACAGTGAGTCTACCGCTCCGGTTCGTCTTGGCGAAATCAAGCGTAAGACCATTCCGGCCATGAAGGATTCCATTCCTGCCGTACACAAGTCCACAACGGTGGAGAAGCCCAAGAGCGGCAAGCGTGTTGCCATGCCCGGTATCAGTGATATGGCACACCCCAGTGACATGTTTTTCGGAGCAACAGCACAGGGGACGAGCGATTCCAAGAAAACGCAGCCGGCTCAGCGTTCCGAGAGCACAAAGGCATCCGGCAAGGAAAAGGATAATAAGGAAACTCCA
>ENA-OQJC01000461-OQJC01000461.1-human-gut-metagenome-genome-assembly--contig:-NODE-461-length-12390-cov-2.327000_pt1 | contig 12390 bp, 16 predicted proteins | sample MGYA00242600_ERZ504766 | MGnify/ENA primary metagenome ERZ504766 (study PRJEB26092, sample SAMD00036364) | human gut metagenome | host: Homo sapiens | study: EMG produced TPA metagenomics assembly of...
GTAGCATTTGAATTGCACAGGCTCTTCCGTTACTTGAATTCTGTGCAAAAGACAGAAAGACTTCCAATAAAAAGCAACCCGCAAATAAATAAGTGTAATAACTGCTGACATCTTTTCTTTTTTCTCATTGTAAAATCCCCCTGAACATAATGAAACAAGCAAAAAGAACATACGTTCTGACTACACAAAGAAGTATATCACCAGAACGTATGTTTGTCAACTAGGTTATTATCTGTTTTTTTGGTAAAGACTACTCTTCTGCTGTTATGGTTTCCAGGTTTGCAAATTGGGAGTGATACAGCTTCTGATAGGTACCGTTTTTTCTTAAGAGTTCTTCATGCGTTCCCTGCTCAATGATATTTCCGTTATCTACGACCAGGATCAGGTCGGCATTGCGTATCGTTGAAAGCCGGTGGGCAATGACAAAAGAGGTTCGCCCTGCCATGACTTTCTGCATTGCGTCCTGGAGCATCCGTTCCAGACGGGTATCGACTGCTGATGTAGCTTCGTCGAGAATCAGAATCCTCGGGTTTTTTAAAATTAGCTCTTGCGATTGTGAGAAGCTGTTTTTCTCCCTGAGAAATATTGTTGGACTCTTCATTGATCATAGAGTCATAGCCATGGCTCAGCGTAGAAATATAATGGTGGATATTTGCCATTTTTGCTGCGTCAACTACTTCGTCTTTTCGGGCAGTCAAAGATCCGTAACGGATGTTTTCAAAAATACTGCCGGAAAACAGCCAGGTATCCTGAAGAACGAGAGAAAACAGGCTGCGAAGATCACTTCGATCCATATCCCGGATATCAATTCCGTCAATTTTGATGGACCCGCCGTTCACATCGTAGAAACGAAGCAGCAGATTCATCAGCGTGGTCTTTCCGGCACCGGTAGGCCCGACAATCGCAACCATTTGTCCGGACTGTACCTGGAAGCTGACATCTTTCATCAAAAGTTCATCTGTGTAACCAAACTGCACGTGGTCAAATGTTACGTTTCCCTGAATTTGGGAGACATCGATCTTAACACTGCCTTTTTGTACCTCTTCTGTTTCATTTAACAGCGTAAAAATCCGGTTCATGGCAGCATAGGCGGACTGTACCTGGGAAGACAGCTGAGATACCTGGGATAACGGATCATTGATCTGCCAGATATAACGGATAAATGCCTGCAGATTCCCTACGGTGACAGAACCGTTTATGACAAAAAGCTTCCCATGACGGCAATGCTTCCAATCGTCAGATAGGTGACGAGGGATACAAACGGCGAAATCAAGGAAGAAAGGAACTGAGCCTTAAATGCGGCATCTGCCATCTTTTGATTGACTGCAGAAAATCTGTTGCAGGAATCTTTCTGTCGGTTGAAAAGGAGAATTTCGTTAAATCCGCCGTATAATTCTGTAATCGTTCCGTTCAACTCTCCTACCATCTCCTGCTGCAGATCAAACAGTTTTTGTGAACGTTTTACAAATCCAAATGTGATCAGTATGGTCAGAGGAATAATCAAAAGTGCTGTCAGTGCCATCCAGACATTGATGGAAAACATCATGAAGATGACAAACAGGAAGGTGAGGATTGCTGCAAATACGCGGGAAAGCGTTTGCTGGAGTGCATTACTCAGTGTATCGACGTCGTTTGTAACACTGCTTAAAATATCTCCAAATGCGTGGTCATCAAAATATTTGACCGGGAGACGCTGGATTTTTTTCTGCAGTGCATTGCGGATGTCATGCATAGTTTTCTGAATGGCGTCTGTGAGGAAAACTGATGTAATCAGCTGTGAGATCGTCTTTAGGATGTACAGACACAACAGAATCCCCATAAAACGGAACAGGATTGAAAATTGAACGTGCGCTCCCGGGACTCCCTGCAGGATTTTCGCACCGTCACTGGCAAGCTGCGTGGTGATCTTTCCTTCCATCATAGGATTCAGGGCAAATGTCAGATTGGTCACTATGATCATAAACAGTGCGATCGACAACCTGATACGGTATGGACGGACGAACCCGAGCAGTTCACGGATACAGTTTCGAAAGGTCAGTTTATTCTCAGGCATAAGTCAATTCCTCCTTGCTCAGCTGGGAAGCTGCAATTTCGTAATAAATCGGACAGGATGCAAGCAGCTCCCTGTGAGTTCCGATTCCGGCAATTTTGCCTTCATCCAGAACTACGATCTTATCTGCGTCCAGAATCGTAGAAACCCGTTGTGCCACAAGAAAGACGATGGCGTTTTTAATCTCCGGTTTCAGAGCTTTTCTAAGTCGGGCATCTGTCTTAAAATCCAGAGCAGAAAAGGAATCGTCATAGATGTAGATCTCCGGCTTTCGGATCAAAGCACGGGCGATCGACAGACGCTGTTTCTGACCGCCGGAGACATTGGTTGCTCCTTCAACGATCTGTTCCTGGAACTGATGTGGTTTTTCCATAATAAAATCATATGCCTGGGCAATCTTTGCGGCATGAATGATTTCATCCATTGTGGCATCCGGTTTTCCAAAGCGGATATTTTCTTCGATTGTTCCGGAAAACAGGTGTGCTTTCTGCGGAACAAATCCGATTTTACTTCGAAGAGCATTGATATCCAGATCTTCGATTTTTTGACCGTCAATGTAAATATTTCCAGAAGCGCGGTCATAAAATCTTGGAATTAGCTGGATCAGGGAGCTTTTTCCGGAACCTGTGCTTCCGATAAAGGCAACGGTCTCTCCGCTTTTTGCGGAAAAAGAAATATCTTTCAGTACAGCTTCCTCTCCATCCGGGTAAACGAAATCCACATGCTCGAAGATCACGCTGTGTTCACCGGACCCAGAATCTGTCTGAGCATTCCCGGGATGATTTTCAATTGAAGTTTCTGTATTCAATACGGCCATAATTCGCTTTGCAGAGATGCTGGCTCTCGGATACAGCATAAAAACCATACAGAAAAGCATGACAGAAAACATAGCATGAAACAGATATTCCATGAAAGCCACCAGCTTTCCGACCTGCAGAGTCTGTGCATCGATCATGTTTGCTGCTGTCAGATAGATACACAAAGCGGCCAGATTCATCAAAAGGAAAAAGACCGGTTCTGTGGAAGACATCAGCTTGAACAGATTTTGAGACTGTTTCATGAAGTAGCTGTTTTCACTGTCAAAGCGTTCGGATTCGTAGCCATCATTGTTAAAAGAGCGAATCACACGGATTCCGGTGAGATTTTCACGGAAGATGCGATTGATACGATCCAGAGAATTCTGTTGTCTGTCACTGAGCGGTCCCGATATTTTTCCTACGATCACAACGCCCAGGATGATTACAGGGACGGTGGATGCAATGATCAAAGAGAGATTCAAAGAGGAACGGATCGTCAGAGTGAAGCTGACAATGATCATGATCGGTGTCAAAAGTGCGGTCCGTAAAATCACATTCAAAAACGTCATGATCTGAAATGCATCATTGTTTGTCCGGGTGATCAAAGAAGCGATACCAAACTGATTCATCTCATTGTGTGAGAATGTCTGTACTTTCTGAAATACATCTTCTCTGATATCCCGTGTTACAGATGTGGAAATTTTGGCACAGCAGTATCCAAGCAGGATCGTTCCGGATACACCGATCAAAGAAATCACTGCGATCACGATTCCCATGCGGATTAAATACTGTTTGTCCTGATTCATGATCCCATTATCGATCATTTCAGATACGATCGTCGGAATGCCAAGCTCTACAAGTGCGAAATCCGAATACGGAAATAATATTTAAAACAAACAAGCTTCTTGTATCGCTTCAGGTAGTGAAGAATAAGTTGCATAAGTAGATTACCTCCTAAAAAAAGTAATGTCTGTTTTAGTCACCTTATCTACAATAAACTATAGAGTAAGACGATGGTCAAGCAGAAAACAAAAAATCATAAGAAAATATAGAAATCGAACATAGTTTCCAAACAAATGTTTGATTTTTGCAGTGTGCTATGATAAAATGAACTAAATAATGAGTCGGAAAGAACTTGCAGGAGGGTTATTATGTCAAAAGGAACGATTACAGATAAGCAGAGAGAGATTTTAGAATATATCAAATCACAGATATTAGAGCGCGGGTTTCCACCGGCAGTACGTGAGATTTGTGAGGCAGTGAATCTGAAGTCCACGTCTTCCGTACATTCTCATCTGGAGACACTGGAGAGAAACGGGTATATCCACAGAGATCCTACGAAGCCAAGAGCGATTGAGATTCTGGATGATGAATTTAATCTGCTCAGAAGAGAGGTTGTGAATGTCCCTCTGATCGGGCGTGTGGCTGCCGGGGAGCCGCTTCTGGCACAGGAGAATATTGAAAACTACTTCCCGATTCCGGTAGAGATGATGCCGAATAAGCAGACGTTTCTTCTGGAGGTAAAGGGGAAAGCATGATCAATGCCGGCATTCTGGATGGAGATATGGTTCTTGTTCAGGAAGAACATACGGCAGAAAATGGAGATATGGTGGTTGCATTGATTGAGGATGGTGCGACTGTGAAGACCTTCTATCGGGAAGAAGGAATCATCCGCCTTCAGCCGGAGAATGATTTTATGGATCCAATCATCGTAAAAGATGTTTCCATTATCGGAAAAGTCATTGGAGTATTTCGCTTCTTCCGGTAGACGGATACATTATTATAAAAGCGGGAATCAGACGACGCTTACATCAGACTGATTCCCGCTTTTTTACTGATCTTCTATTCTTTTTACAACTCAGAAAAATCTACATGCTTTCCGTCTCTCCAGATACGTTCCAGATCATAGAACAGACGGTTTTCTTTGTCGAAAACATGGACGATGATCTCGCCGAAATCCATCAGCACCCAGTTTCCGGAGCCATATCCTTCTCTCTGTTTCATTTCATATCCGGCTTTTGAAAGTTCTTCTTCCACGTTGTCTACCAGTGCACGTACCTGGCTTTCACTGTTTCCGTTTGCAATGATAAAATAATCTGCAAGGACGGAAACCTGAGAGATATCAATTACCTGGATATCCTCGCCTTTTTTATCGTCCAGTGCCTGATAAGCAAGACGTGCCATAAGTTTTGACTGTTCCATAATTTGTTCTCCTTTCCGGATTGTCCGATATCCCTTTACAGGGATATTGCGGCTTTATTTTTATAATACTGACAGGTTTTTTCTGTCATAGGATCTACTTTTCTTCCGGCTCTTTTTAAGAATGCCAGAGTTGATTCTGCTGTCATGCAGACAGCGGTGTCGATGTCATCAAATGCGGCAGTTCGCACTTCGGCCAGCTCCGGAATCTTTTTTCTTCCGGGTTCGATATAATCTGCCAGATAGACGATTTTTTCAATCATGGTCATGGCCGGACGCCCGGTTGTGTGATAGGTGATCGCATCCAGGATCTCCGAATCTGTGATGCCGTATTCGTATTCTGCAAAATAGGCACCCAATCTGGCATGGATCAGCGCAGGAACCTCCAGTTCGGCATCTGACAGTTTAATGTGATGCTTCCTGCAGAGCAGGATCTGTTCATTGACGTCGCAATATTTTCCACAATCATGCAAAAGACCGGCAGTCATGGCTTTTTGGACATCCGCTCCATGGCGCATAGCCATGGAAGCAGCGGTGTACATGACGCCGAGAGTGTGGATATAACGTTCTTCTTTCAGCTTCTTTTCAAGCTTTTTGCGGATGGCAGTTAATTCAGTTGTCATGACCTCTCCTCTTCTCTTTTGGTATATAATTGCAGTTTTTGAATATAATCTGCAACAGAATCCGGAACCATATAGCGGATCGAACGATTTTGGGCAGCACGATTTCGGATCGTTGTCGATGAAATCTCCAGAAGCGGTGCCTGTAAAAGTTCGATCTTTGCCTGGTAATTCGTTTCCAGATACTGAATCTGACGCTGCATATCAAAAGAATCTTTATCATCCCGCATTGCTGCCAGAATGGTACAGGATGGAAAAATCTCTTTGAAATATTTCCATTGTTCGATGGAAAAGAGAGAATCCGCTCCAAGAATAAAGAAATATTCATTCTCAGGATACAGCGCATGAAATTCCTGCAGAGTTTTATACGTGTAAGAATGACAGTCTTTTTTTGCCTCGTGAAGGGAAAGTTGAAAATGCGGGTTTTCTCTCACAGCAAGCCGCACCATTTCAACCCGGTGTGCAAGCGCTTCTTCTGTATCTTCCACTTCTTTGTGAGGCGGATTTCCTTGGGCAGAAACCAGACTTCATCCAGATGGAACTGCTCATAGGCAAATTCACCAAGCAGCAGATGTCCGATATGAATCGGGTCAAAGGTTCCGCCCATAATTCCGATTCTCATAGAAATCTCCTACGGAAGTACGATTTTTTTCTTATCGTCTTTTCCTTCTTTGTACAATACAATTTTTTTGCCGATGACCTGTACGACCTGAGAACGGGTGCGCTCAGCCACCATTTCTGCCAAAGCTCTCGGATCATCCGCACAGTTCTGCAATACACTGATCTTGATCAGTTCACGTGCATCCAAAGCCTCGCTGATCGCCTGTGTAAGGCTTGGAGTCATGCTGGATTTTCCAATCTGAAAGATCGGATCCATGGTCATGGCAAGACTTTTTAAATAGGCTCTCTGTTTTGTTGTCATGATATTCAATCTCCTGTTAAAATATATGAAATTTATTTATAGTAATCAAACTGCAGGCCGTACATTTTCACGGTATCGCCTTCCTGAATACCTGCTTCTTCCAATTTGTCCAGAATACCGGTTTCTTTTAAGAATTTCTGGAAGAAAGCGAATCCCTTTTCGGAATCCAGATTGGTGTAACCAAGCATCTTTTCAATTTTCGGACCTTCTACCACATAGACATCTTTTTCTTTTTCTACTGTGTAAGGAAGCTCTTCATAAATCAGCTCGTCCTCCGGGAAGAATTCCTGTTCAAATACGATCGGAGGTACATCCATAGTCTGAATCTGTTCACTTACATAGTAGAGCAGTTCTTTTAAGCCCTGTCCGGATACTCCGGAGATTGGGAATACTTTGATGCCCTGTGGCTCAAACTCCTCCTTCAGGCGCTGAATCGGATCGTCATCTTCACTGTAGATCAGATCTGTTTTATTTGCTGCGATCACCTGCGGGCGCTTTGCAATTTCAGGATTGTAGGCCTGAAGTTCAGCGTTGATCTTATAGATGTCATCTACCGGATCACGTCCTTCTGTTCCGGCTGCGTCTACGACATGGATCATCATTTTTGTCCGCTCAATGTGACGTAAAAATTCATGTCCAAGTCCGACACCCTCGGAAGCTCCTTCGATCAGTCCCGGGATATCGGCAACGACAAATCCCTTTGCTCCCTCCAGGTCTACCACTCCAAGATTTGGATTCAGTGTTGTGAAGTGGTAGTTGGCAATCTTCGGCTGTGCATTTGTGACTCTGGAAAGGAAGGTGGATTTTCCGACATTTGGAAATCCGATCAATCCGACGTCAGCAATGACTTTCAGTTCCAGATTGACTTCCAGTTCCATGGCAGGCTGTCCAGGCTGCGCGTATTTCGGAACCTGCATAGTAGCAGTTGCAAAATGCTGATTTCCAAGTCCGCCTTTTCCGCCTTTTAACACGATCTGTCTGCGGTTGTCTCCTGACATATCTGCAATGACTTTTCCGGTCTTGGATTCTTTGATCACGGTCCCTTCCGGAACACGAAGAACCAGATCTTTGCCGTCCTTTCCGTGGCATTTTCTCTTGCCGCCTTCTTCTCCATCTCCGGCAGCATATTTTCGTTTGTGACGGTAATCAACCAGTGTGTTGAGTCCTTCATCTACTTCAAAAATCAGATCACCGCCTCTTCCGCCGTCTCCGCCGTCCGGACCTCCGTTTGGCACGTAAAGTTCCCGGCGGAAGCTGCAGTGTCCGTCCCCGCCTTTGCCGGAACGGATGAATATTTTCGCTCTGTCTGCAAACATTGTTTTTTCCTCTTCAAAAATTAGAATCAATTGTTTTGGTACCAAAATGTGTGTGGTGTTTACGAAAAGAAGCCTCAGACTAAGAAGTCTGAGGCTTTCTCACGGTAATTATTCAGCTACCGGATAGATAGAAACCTTGTTTTTGTCTCTTCCTTTTCTTTCGAATCTGACAACACCGTCAACTAATGCGAACAATGTGTCATCTCCTCCGCGTCCTACGTTCACACCTGGGTGAATCTTTGTTCCGCGCTGTCTGTAAAGGATATTTCCGGCTTTTACGAACTGTCCGTCAGCTCTCTTTGCACCTAATCTCTTAGCTTCAGAGTCACGTCCGTTTCGTGTGGAACCAACTCCTTTTTTATGAGCAAAATACTGAAGGTTTAATTTCATCATGGTTGTTACACCTCCTTGAAAATGATATCAATGTATGGTTCATATTCGCTGTCTTCTTCTATCTCCTGTAATCCAAGAACCATAGATTTGAACAGCAGCTTGGCATCATGAGAAGGTTTTCGGATAAACCGAAATTCAATCATCCCGGTCTCTTCATCAGAAACAAGAGAAATCTTATCTGATGTAAAACGTTCAATCGAATTAAGTGTGTTGATGACCAGTACAGACACTGCCGCACAGACCACATCACTTCCCGCTTCCGAATACCCTGCATGTCCGAGTACGTCCAGACCTGCATAGTCATGATTTACTGTCTTATAAACGGTTACCTTGATCATATGACAGATTAAGCGTTGATTTTTTCAATCTTAACTGCTGTGTACTGCTGTCTGTGACCATTTTTCTTATGGTATCCAGTTTTTCTCTTATACTTGTAAACGATCACTTTTTTAGCTTTTCCGTCACCGATTACAGAAGCTGTAACTGTTGCACCTGCTACTGTAGGCTCTCCAACAACTAATTTGTCATTGCTTACTGCCAGCACCTGGTCAAATGTATAAGTCTCTCCAGCTTCTACACCAAGTTTTTCTACTTTAATGATATCGCCTTCTGCTACTTTGTACTGTTTACCACCTGTTGCTATAATTGCGTACATATGGCACCTCCTATTATCATTACTCGCCAGCTTCGGTGTCTGAATCAGAACTTGAAAACCTCGCTGTGCGGCATACCGTGTTAGTATAGCACGCATATTCCATATAAGTCAATAGGAAGCAGAAAAATATTTTAAAAATATGTATTATTTGTCGCATTCATTCAATTTGTCATAGCAATATTCGATGATGCTGCGCCTTGTGATAATACCGATAAATTTGTTCTGGTCATCTACGACCGGAACAAAATTCTGGCTCATTGCCCGGCTGATCAAATCTTTCATATCGGAATCTGCAGCCACTGCGATATAATCTGCTTTTCGCTCAAAATCATGAATAAAGATATGTTCTGCTTCTTTCAGATTCAGATTGGTATATTTTTTCATCCCCCAGAGCAGATCACCTTCTGTAATCGTTCCAACATACTCTCCCTGACGGTTCAGCATGGGGATTGAAGCATATTTGTGATGTTCCATTGTCTCCAGAACCTGACGGAGTGTGCAGTCATCATAGACATATGCAACCTCCTGTTTTGGATGTAAAAAGAACAAAATGTTCATCGTGTCACCTCTGTCTTTAAATCTGTGTTTCTACAAAAATCTGGTACAGTGCACGGATGGCGTTTTTGAAGTCATCGTGTCTTACACCGACAATGATATTCAGCTCGCTGGATCCCTGGTCGATCATCTTGACATTGATATGGGCATGGGCAAGGGCGGAGAAAATTCTTCCGGCAGTGCCGCGTGTGGAACGCATTCCTCTTCCGACGATGGCGATCAGAGCAAGATCAGACTCCAGTTCAATGTGGTCCGGATTCACAGCTTTATGGATTCCGGCCAGTACCTGCTGTTCTTTCTCTTCGAACTCATCTTTATGTACAAAAATTGTCATTGTATCGATGCCGGAAGGCATATGCTCGATGGAAATACCGTTTTTATCAAACTCTTCCAGTACCTTGCGGCAGAATCCGATCTCGGAGTTCATCATTGCTTTTTCAATGGTCACGGCAGCAAATCCATCTGTCCCGGCAATTCCGGTAATGGTATATTTTGGCTGTCTGCAGGTACTCTCTACGATCAGTGTGCCCTTGTCCTGTGGAGCATTGGTGTTGCGGATATTGATCGGGATGCCGACTTTACGGACAGGGAAGATCGCATCCTCATGAAGTACAGTTGCCCCCATATAAGAAAGTTCACGAAGTTCACGGTAGGTGATCGTCTCGATGGATTTTGGATTTGTAACAATGCGTGGATCTGCGATCAGAAATCCGGATACATCGGTCCAGTTTTCATACAGGTCAGCCATAGCTGCGCGGGCAACCAGAGAGCCTGTGATATCAGAACCGCCGCGGGAAAATGTGACAATGGTTCCGTCTTCTTTCGCACCGTAGAATCCAGGGATGACAGCAAATTCTTCCCCTTCAAGACGAAGAGAGAGCAATTCGTTTGTTTTCTCGTCATCCAGACTGCCGTCTTCATGAAAGCGGATCACTTCAGCTGCATCGATAAAACAAAATCCCAGATAATTTGCCATAATGATACCATTTAAATATTCTCCCCGGGATGCAGCATAATCTCTTCCGATTTTTTTGCCAAAATTTTCACGGATCATATCGAATTCATGATCCAGTGAAAGTTCCAGATTAAGACCGTCGATGATTTCGTTATATCTTGCATGGATCTCATCCAGAAGGCTTGTGAATTTCTTTTCACGGATCGCAAGATTGTAGCAGCTGTAAAGCATATCTGTGACCTTTGTGTCGCTGGAACTGCGTTTTCCCGGAGCAGAAGGTACTACATAGCGTCTGGACTTGTCTGCCCGGATGATATCTCCTACTTTTTTGAATTGTTCGGCACTAGCGAGAGAACTTCCACCGAATTTTACTACTTTCTTCATCTTCTTTCCTCCAACTGTATATTATTTCAAATTAGATGCATAGATGTTTGTAAAACGCACGCTCTATCATTTCGCTTTCCTATTATACAGGGTATTTTCAGGATTGTAAATCATAGATTTCAAAAAAACCGAGTGTACTCCGAAATGTTAAAAAGTAACATCAGCATATTGTGCCTGTGTCACGTTCTTTAAGTCATCCGGAGAAAGCTTCAGCTGCATTCCAAGCTTTCCGCCGCTGACATAGATATAATCCAGCGTTTGGGCGTTCTCCTGAATGGTTGTCGGAAATGCTTTTTTCATACCGATCGCGGTACAGCCGCCCCGTACATACCCGGTCACAGTTGTGATCTCTCTGACAGGGAGCATTTCCACAGACTTTTCTCCTACTGCCCGGGCTGCTTTTTTCAGATCCAGCTCTGCTTCAATGGGATGACAAACACATAATGAGAACCGCTCTTTCCGGTTGTGACCAAGGTTTTATACACCGTTCATGAGGCAGCCCCAGTGTGTCGGCTGTACTGATTCCATCGGTAAAATTGTCACATTCATAAGTCTGGTATTCGTAGGAAATCTTGCTGCGGTCCAAAATGCGCATGGCGTTTGTTTTTAATTCTTTTTTACTCAACGTGTTCACTTCTTTCTGGTGATTTTTCGGCTTTGTCACGGACGCATTCGTGAAGCGGACGCCGTTACTTTTTTACGGGTTACTTCTACTAACTGGAGTGCTGTGACATCCACAACGGACGTCTGAATCGGGTCTTCTCCAAAGAAAACGGCGGAATTTGTTTTAATAGCTCCTGCATCATGTCCGGATCATCCATGTTGATAAAGTCAATCAGGATAATTCCGGAAATATTGCGTAGGCGGATCTGCCGTGCTGTTTCCTTTGCCGCTTCCAGATTGATCTTTAAATACGTTTCCGCACTTTTCTTTTTGTCTTCGCAGAATATTTTCCGGAATTGACATCTACCACGGTCAGTGCTTCTGTCGGCTGAATGACAAGATAAGCGCCGTTTTTCAGCCAGACGTATTCTTTGAGTGCGCGTTCCACGGCAATGTCGGTACTGTAAAGTTTGGAAAGCGGCAGAAGCTGTTCCTCATAAAACTGAAGTTTGGAGAGATCTTCCGGCTGCTCTGCCTGCAAAAATCCGTGAATCTGCTGATACAGCCTGGGATCATCGGTAATGATTGCTGACAATCCGTCTGCGTATACATTTTTCAAATCTGTAATATAAGACGGAGGGGCCTCCTGCAGACAGGAAAAGCAAGTCCGAAACGGAGCAGTTTCTTTTAACTTGACACAGGTATTCTCCAGTTTCTGAATCTCCTCAAGTACTGTCTCAAAGGGAACGTCCTTTGCATTCGTACGAATGATCAGCCCGTAGTCCTCATTTTTGAGATAACTCAGTTTTTCTTTGTACGTATCCCGAAGAGAACGGGGAAGCTTCCCGGAAGTACCGATCCTGGTATTTCCGGTTGTCAGTACTGCATACCGCCCGGTAAAATTGATATTGCTGCTGACAGTCGGCGCTTTTGCTTGACTG
>ENA-OQJC01000463-OQJC01000463.1-human-gut-metagenome-genome-assembly--contig:-NODE-463-length-12350-cov-2.931359_pt1 | contig 12350 bp, 13 predicted proteins | sample MGYA00242600_ERZ504766 | MGnify/ENA primary metagenome ERZ504766 (study PRJEB26092, sample SAMD00036364) | human gut metagenome | host: Homo sapiens | study: EMG produced TPA metagenomics assembly of...
TATGACCAGATGTCATTAGTAGAGTATATCGACCCGTTTACGGGTGAGCCGGTAAAGAAAAACAAGAAATAAACCACTTGGAGTGGTAGTAGGAAATCAAAGCAAACCAGCAAGCCCCCTTAGGGGCAGCTGTGGATGTGGTGCAGTTGGCAGACCTTCAGTGCGCCTTCCGGGCGCAAGCAGGTAATAGCCCCTTATAGGGGCAGAACAAGCCACCGGCTAAGCCGGTGGTCTTGACTTTGGATATAACGGATCATGGCCTTTCGTAATAGGAGGCTGTTTGTCTTGTAAAAACAGAAAAAATAAAATGTGAACTTAAATTATCTGAAAATATTGAAATGTATTAAAAAAAGAACTATAATTATACTATAAATAGTGAGGAAGGAGTGTACGATTATGACGGAAGCATTGATTGGAACATGTATTTTGGCAATTACAACGGTGATATTTGTTTGGGTATGTTCAGAATATCAGATTTATAACAATGAACATTCAGCAGAAGAAAAACTGAATGCCACGCGATTGTCGGACTGGTTTGCAGCACAGAGGATGCGCTTTTGGCTTGCAGTGGATGATGCAAGAGAATATCCGCAGGAAGTGCTGAAGTCAGAGAATAAGACACTGCTTCAAAACTGCATTGTTCGGCATCATGAAACACAGGAGATTCGCAGTGAAAAGAAAAGAGAGCATCGTATGATACAGAGCCAGAGAACATATCGGATGCGGGGAAATTTGTAAAATGATCATCTCTCAAAAAAGCAGGGAGAGGGACACTTGATGAGTGTCTCTCTCCTTGCTTTTTAATATCCACAAGATTTCAGAACCATATCCATCGTTTCCGCTGTCTGTATAGAGAACTCGGCGCTGACATGTGGTGTTTCTCCATTTAAAATGCAGTTTCCGAGTTGTTCCACTTCCAACATATAATTATTTGGAATATCCATGAAGAAAGCAGTTCTCTTTTCCCCTTCGATCAGATACCATTTCTGAGTTCCCTCGGCATTGAAGGAAACGGGAACCTCTAAAATTCCTTTTGTACCGTAGATAAAAGAGCGGTCTCCGCGCTGGTGCGGGAACATGGCGCAGGAAAATACGGCTCGTTTGTTTCCAGGATACAGGAGCTGTCCGCAAGTCATATCATCAATATGTTCCTCTGTAAAATGAGAGACAGCTTTCGCAGAAATCGGGACTTCACCGAACAGATATGATGCGAACGTAATGTTATAGCATCCGAGATCGTAAAGAGATCCGCCCAGAGTATCCCGATGAATGCGAATATTATCTTCATATCCCGGTGTATAAAATGTGGATTCAATAAAGTTTACATCTCCAATCAATCCCTGATCGATCTGAAGTTTTAATTTCTGCATCAACGGGGAATGCAGGTAAGCAAAGGCTTCCATCAGAATCACACCGGCATCCTTACATGCCTGGATCATTTCTCTTGTATCTTTGGCAGAACCGCTCATCGGTTTCTCGCAGAGAATGTGTTTTTTGTGAGCGGCTGCCTTTAAGACCCATTCTTCGTGCAGGTGATTCGGCAGAGGAATATAAACTGCTTCTACTTCAGGGTCCTCTAATAATTCGTCATAGCTTCCGTAGGCTTTTTTAAAATGAAACCGGTTTTGAAATTCTTTTGCTTTTTCCAGGCTACGGCCGGCAATTGCGTATAATTCGCAGTTTTTGGTATTCTGCATTCCCGGGATTGTCTGTCCCTCTGCGATGTGGGCAGTACCGAGAACGCCCCAGCGATTTTTCTCATAAAAAGTTGATCTCCTTCCAGTGACATCCGAAAATCGGGTGATTTGTTAGGGTTATCATAACACATTCTGATGGAAAGAAGAAAGAAAATAAGGAAAAAATCCTTGCAATTCCAAACTCATGCACGTATAATAGATTCGTATGGAGAACGGACAGATATGGAGAGTTCCATGCAAATATTTAACGCAGCAGAAGCTGCATTATTGATTAAGTTAAAAGCTTAAATTTTATAAGTTGGTTACTTTATAACCGGTGCGTAAACAGCACATCAACTTGTGAAACGGTCAATAAGAGTATTAAAAGTAAAATATTTGCTATATAGACTCGAAAACCTTTATATCTGTAGTGCTTATACTTAGAAGAAAAGACAAAGCTCCTGTACTTAAGCAGGAGATTGGCATTATATAAAGAAGCATAGCAAGCGCAAGAAAGAATGTAGATGTAACGTACGTTTTTCTGCGCTTTTTTTATATCACAAACATTCAGAAGTAAAGGGGAATTGACAAAAAAGGGCGAGGTGAAAGAAAGATGAAGAATTTATCACAGGAGAATGCTCCGATTTATGAAGCATTAGAGCGGTTCCGGCGGATGCGGATCGTACCGTTTGATGTGCCGGGACACAAACACGGAAGAGGAAATAAAGAACTGGTAGAGTTGCTGGGAGAAAGATGTGTCAGTATTGATGTCAATTCCATGAAGCCGCTGGACAATCTGTGTCATCCGGTTTCTGTTATCAAAGATGCAGAACAGCTGGCAGCAGAGGCATTTCATGCAAGTCATGCATTTCTGATGGTAGGGGGAACGACATCCTCGGTGCAGGCGATGGTACTTTCCTGCTGTAAGAAGGGGGATAAGATCATATTACCGAGAAATGTACACCGCAGTGTGATCAACGCATTGGTGTTATGCGGAGCGATTCCGATCTATGTCAATCCGGATGTGGAGCACAGTCTGGGAATTTCACTTGGTATGAAAGTGTCTCAGGTAGAACTGGCGATTCAGAAGCATCCGGATGCGGTAGCTGTGTTTGTGAACAATCCGACGTATTACGGAATTTGTTCTGATTTACGTTCTATCGTGAAAAAAGCACACGCTCACGGTATGAAGGTGCTGGTAGATGAAGCCCATGGAACACATTTTTATTTTGGAGAGAATCTGCCGGTTTCAGCAATGGAGGCAGGGGCAGATATGGCATCTGTGAGTATGCACAAATCAGGCGGAAGTCTCACACAGAGTTCCTTTTTGCTTGTAGGTCCGTCTATGCATGCGGGTTATGTGAGACAGATCATCAACCTGACGCAGACCACCAGCGGTTCCTATCTTTTGCTGTCCAGTCTGGATATTTCCAGAAGAAATCTGGTGTTGCGCGGCAGGGAATCTTTTGCAAGAGTGGCGGCGCTGGCGGATTATGCAAGAGAAGAGATCAATCGGATCGGAGGATATTATGCATTTTCAAAAGAGCTGATCAATGGAGACAGTATTTATGATTTTGATACAACGAAGCTGTCCATCCATACGCTGGAAATTGGTCTTGCGGGAATCGAGGTCTATGATATTCTGCGGGATGAGTATGATATTCAGATTGAATTTGGAGATATCGGGAATATTCTGGCATATCTGTCGATTGGAGACCGGATCCAGGAGATTGAGCGTCTGGTAAGTGCACTGGCAGAAGTAAAGCGCAGATATCAGAAAGACAAGACGGGTATGCTCAGCCAGGAATATATTGAACCAGAGGTCATCATGAGTCCGCAGGATTCTTTCTATGCGGAAAAAGAGGCAGTGCCGATCCGGGAGTCAGAAGGCAGAATCTGCAGTGAGTTCGTAATGTGTTATCCGCCTGGAATTCCGATTCTGGCACCGGGAGAGAAGATCACAAAAGATGTAATCGAGTATATTCTCTATGCCAAAGAAAAGGGTGTTCCATGACGGGACCTGAAGATGCGGCAATCGAATATTTAAATGTTCTGATATAAGGGGGATAAAAGTGATGGAAATGTGGTTTTCAGATGAACACACGGACAATGTGAAACTGTCCATCCGTGTGGACAAGCAGCTGTTCAGTGCGCAGAGCGAGTTTCAGCGAATCGATGTTCTCGAATCAAAAGAATTTGGTAAGATTCTCGTAGCGGACGGAGATCTGATGCTGACAGAAAAAGATGAATTTATCTACCATGAGATGATGGCGCATGTTCCTATGGCAGTACATCCGAAGGTAGAGAATGTGCTGGTCATCGGCGGAGGTGACGGCGGATGTGTGCGGGAGCTTGCAAAATATAATACCATTCAGAAGATAGACGTCGTAGAAGTAGATCCTCTTCTGGTTGAAGTCTGTCGGAAATATTTTCCGCAGATTGCAAGCAGCCTGGATGACGATCGCGTGACAATCTATAATGAAGATGGACTGCGGTTTGTGCGTTCCAGATCCAATGTGTATGATCTGATCCTGATTGATTCTCCAAATCCGTTTGGTCCTGCGGAGGGATTGTTTACAAAGGAATTTTACGGCAATTGTTACAATGCCCTGCATGAAGACGGGATCATGATCAACCAGCATGAAAGTCCGTTTTATACAGAAGAGGCATTTCAGTGTCAGAGAATGCACAAGAGAATTATAGAATCCTTCCCGATCAGTAAGATTTATCAGGCGCGATATTCCGTCCTATCCGTCAGGACACTGGCTGTTTGGATTTGCGTCTAAAAAGTATCACCCGCTCAATGACCTGGATGGAGTTTCCTGGAATCTGCGGGGGATTCATACAAAATATTATCTGCCGAGAGTGCACCACGGAGTCTTTGCATTACCGGCGTATGTGGAGGAGCTTGTAAAAGATGTTGAATAAAAATGTAATGACGTTCATCGGATGTGATGCGGAGTATAATGAATCAGAGATCGTGTTGTTCGGTGCACCTTTTGATTCCACGACTTCCTACCGTCCGGGGGCAAGATTTGGAAGTCAGGCAATTCGCAATGAGTCTTATGGACTGGAAACTTACAGTCCGTATCAGGGAAAAGATCTGACAGATTATAAGATTTTTGACAGTGGAGATCTGGAGCTGCCGATCGGAGATACGGAAAAAGTGCTGGCTGAGATTCAGGATTGTACCGAGATTATTTTAAGCAGCGGGAAAATTCCGTTTATGATCGGCGGAGAGCATCTGGTGACACTGGGAAGTGTCCGTGCAGCAGCAGAGAAATATCCGGATCTGCATATCATCCACTTTGATGCACATGCAGATTTAAGAGAAGATTATCTGGGCGTTCAATATTCTCATGCCTGTGTACTGAGAAGATGCTGGGAGCTTTTGGGAGATGACAGGATCTATCAGTTTGGAATCCGATCCGGTGACAGAGAAGAGTTTCGCTGGGCAAGAGAAGGGCATGTGAAGATGCATAAGTTCAATCTTGACGGACTGGCAGAAGTAATTGAGAAACTGCAGGGAAAACCGGTATACATCACACTGGATCTGGATGTGCTGGATCCGTCTGTATTTCCGGGAACAGGAACTCCGGAGGCGGGCGGTGTCACATTTGTGGAACTGATGAATGCTGTGATCCAGACAGCACAGGGAGTCAACGTGGTCGGATGTGATGTGAATGAACTGAGTCCGGTTTATGATCCAAGTGGAGTTTCCACAGCAGTAGCCGGAAAGATTATCAGAGAATTTTTACTTGCACTGCAAGTTTAATAGAAGAAAAAACAAGAAAGAAGGAGATAAAAAATGGGAAAAGTATTGATTGTTGGATGTGGCGGAGTTGCAAGTGTAGCTGTACACAAATGTTGTCAGAACAGTAAAGTATTTGATGCGATCTGTATTGCCAGCCGTACGGTTTCAAAATGCGAGGCGCTGAAAGAAAAACTGCAGGATTCTTATAATGGAACGATTACAACAGCACAGGTGGATGCAGATAACACAGAAGAACTGATCGCACTGATCGAAAGGGAAAACCGGACGTAGTACTGAATCTGGCACTTCCATATCAGGATCTTACAATTATGGATGCCTGCCTTGCGACAGGAGTGGATTATGTAGACACTGCAAATTATGAGCCGGAAGATACTGCAAAATTCGAATATAAATGGCAGTGGGCATACCGTGAGAAATTTGAAAAAGCAGGAATTACAGCGTTGTTGGGAAGTGGATTTGATCCCGGAGTAACAGGAGTATTTTCTGCATATGCGCTGAAACATTATTTTGACGAGATTAATTATATCGATATTCTGGACTGCAATGGAGGAGATCACGGCTATCCGTTTGCAACGAACTTCAATCCGGAGATCAACATCCGCGAGGTTTCTGCAAAAGGTTCTTACTGGGAAGACGGACACTGGGTAGAGACAGAGCCGATGGAGATCAAGAGAGAATACGATTTTCCGGAAGTGGGAATGAAAGATATGTATCTTTTGCACCATGAAGAAATCGAATCTCTGGCACTGAATATTCCGGGAATCAAAAGAATCCGTTTCTTTATGACATTCGGACAGAGCTATCTGACACATATGAAATGTCTGGAAAATGTAGGAATGACATCCATTGAGCCGATTATGTACGAAGGAAAAGAAATCGTACCGCTTCAGTTTTTGAAAGCTGTTCTTCCGGATCCGGCATCTCTTGGACCGAGAACAAAAGGAAAGACAAATATTGGATGTATTTTTACAGGAAAGAAAGACGGAAAAGAGAAGACGATCTATATTACAATGTATGCGATCATGAAGAGTGCTATAAAGAAGTGGGATCACAGGCCGTTGCCTATACTACAGGCGTTCCGGCAATGATCGGTGCTATGATGCTCATGACAAAGACATGGGACAAAGACGGTGTTTACAATATCGAAGAGTTTGATCCGGATCCGTTTATGGATGCCCTCAATGAGTTTGGACTTCCATGGAAAGTGGTAGAAAACCCTCAGATGGTAGATTAAGAAACGGACATCAGAAATGAAAAGAGAAGAATTAAGGACTCCATGCTATGTCATCATGGAGTCAGAAATGAAAAAGAATCTGCAGATTTTACAGGAAATCCGACAGCAGAGCGGATGTAAGATCCTGCTGGCACAGAAAGCATTTTCTATGTATTCCTGTTATCCTCTCATCGGAGAGTATCTGGATGGAACGACTGCCAGCGGCTTGTATGAAGCAAAGCTTGGGAAAGAATGTATGGGCAAAGAAAATCATATTTTTTCTTCCGGCATATCGGGAAGATGAATTTGAAGAGGTGCTGGAAAGCTGCGAACATCTCGTGTTTAATTCGTTTTCACAGCTTGAGTGTTTCGGAGAACGTGCTGCAAAAGCCGGAAAAAGTGTGGGGATCCGTGTAAATCCGGAATGTTCCACGCAGGGAGAGCATGCGATTTATGATCCTTGTGCACCGGGCTCCCGTCTTGGGATTCTGGTATCCGAATTTCCGGAAACACTGCCATCTTACGTAGAGGGACTGCATTTTCACACACTCTGTGAGCAGAATGCAGATGCTCTGGAAATCACGTTGAAAGCAGTGGAAGAAAAGTTCGGCAAGTGGATGAAACAGTTAAAATGGGTGAATTTTGGCGGCGGTCATCATATTACAAGAGCGGATTATGACAGAGAGCTTCTGATCTCCTGTGTGCGCAGGATTCAGGACACCTACAATGTACAGGTCTATCTGGAACCGGGAGAAGCGGTGGCGTTAAATGCGGGCCATTTGATCACAACAGTGGAAGATATTGTACATAATGATATTGCGGTACTGGATGTCTCTGCAGCGTGTCATATGCCGGATGTGATCGAGATGCCGTATCGCCCGCCTCTGTTTGATTCTGGAGAGGCGAAGGAAAAAGAATATACGTATCTGCTTGGCGGTCCGACCTGTCTGGCAGGAGATGTGATCGGAAGTTATTCTTTTGATCAGCCGCTGAAAGTAGGAGACAGACTCACATTTGGAGATATGGCGATCTATACGACTGTAAAAAATAATACATTCAATGGAATGCGTCTTCCGGATATTGTGTGGGAACGCGAAAGTGGAGAATGTGAGATCGTGAAATCGTTCGGATATGAAGATTTTAAATGCAGATTATAAGATCTTCAATAAGTGAATAAAATAACAGGAAAGTCAACAAAATAACGATTGTTGACTTTCTTTTTTTGTGTGATAAATTGTTATTGTGCATAAAAATACAAATCATCTATCCGGATAACAGATCGTAAAATAAGGAGTTGTAATAACAATGGGACTGCATGTCATTGATGAAGCAAAAAGATGTTTAAACTGTAAAAAACCGAGATGTCAGGAAGGGTGTCCGATCCATACCCCGATTCCTGTGATGATCCAGATGCTGCTGCAAGGAGAGATGCCGGAGGCGGCAGAAATGGTGTTTGCCAACAATCCGCTGTCTGTCATCTGTTCTCTGGTCTGTGACCACGAAAAACAGTGTGAAGGGCATTGTGTGAAAGGCATAAAAGGAGAACCGGTGCATATTTCTTCGATTGAAAATTATATTTCAGATACCTGCTTTGACCGGATGAAGCTGGAGCAGCTTCCGAAAAACGGCAAACGGATCGCAGTTGTCGGCGCGGGTCCGGCAGGAATCACAATCGCTATTTTGATGGCGTGCAGAGGATATAAAGTGACGATTTTTGAGGTAAAAGAGAAGATCGGAGGAATCATGCGTTATGGAATTCCTGAATTTCGTCTGCCAAAGTCCATTTTAGACCGCTATTATGTAAAAATGAAAGAGCTGGGTATCTTATTTAGGCCCAATTTTGCGCTGGGTGGTTCCACAGGTGTGGAAGATCTTTTAAGAGACGGATATCATGCCGTATTTATCGGAACAGGAACCTGGAGACCGTATCAGCTGCATATACCGGGAGAAACATTTGGAAATGTGCACTACGGAATCAATTATTTGAACAATCCGGATGTCTATGATCTGGGAGAACGGGTACTTGTCATCGGTGCGGGGAATGCGGCAATGGATGTGGCAAGAACGGCAATTCGTAAAGGCTCCCGGCATGTAACCGTCTATTCCATCACAGAAATTCCGGCGGCATCCCCAAAAGAGGTGGAGTATGCAAAACTAGACGGAGTAGAGTTCGAATATCTGCAGACGGCCATTGAAATCCGGGATGAAGGAGCCATTATCTGTGATGTGGAATGGACCGAAGATGGAAAACTGGTGAAAAAAGAAGAGACTGCCAGGCTTGTTCCGGCTGACAGTATCATTATTTCGATTTCTCAGGGACCGCAGGATCGGATCGTGAACCGGGATAAAGAGCTGCAGGTAGATGATCGGGGATTGCTCAAGACAGATGCAAATGGAGAGACCACCATGCCGGGGATTTTCGCATCCGGAGATGTAGTGACCGGTGCAAAGACCGTGGTAGAGGCGGTGAAGTATTCGAAAATGATCGCAGATGCGATGGATGAGTATGTAAAAACACATTATGAATAGAAATACAGGCTGGTGTTCTTTGCAAAACATCAGCCTGTACTTTTTTTACTCTAAAATAAAATCCATATAAACCGGATTATGATCACTCCATTTAAAACCGGTATCCAGAACCAGTGCATCTTCTACAGTCACATTATCAGATACCAGAAAACCATCTACTGTTACAACAAAATCAGATTCGCTGTAAGGCTGATCTGCATTTCGGCAGGATGGTACCGGATTTTTCTCATCAAACGGTGCGATCAACTGCATGAAATCAGGAATCAGTTCTTCGGATATCGGCTTTGCCCAGTTGTCTTCTAATTCCTTGTGACCAAAAATCTCAGCAGAATTTCCAAGCAGATCTTTATTGAAATCACCGCCCGCAATAATATAATTTCCAGCGACATATTCTTCTTTCATATCCTCAAACAGCATCCGCAGCTGATTGTCCGCGGTGCTCGGATCAGATGTATAAGCGGAAAGATGCAGATTGTACAGGACAAGTTCCTTTCCGTTTTCTGTCGGAATCCGGTTGACGCTATAACAGCGATCCAGATCCAGCAGTTTCATAAATCCATCCTCGATCGGTAAAGAGCGTCTGATGGATTCCGTGATCTTCATGTTAGAAACTGTAAGCATGCCGGATTTGTTCTTTCCGTGTGGTTCCAGAATCGGATAGAACAGATAAGGGCTGTCATAGTTCTGAGCAAATGTGTAATTTCGTGAGGTGTTATCGGTTGAAAGTGTCTGTGAAAGCAATAATTTGCGTTCATCCACATGATAACTTCTTGTTCCGTCAATATCCACTTCCTGGAACAGTATAAAATCCGGGTTTAATTGAGCTACAGCTTCTGCATAGCTGCTGACATTTTCAATGACGGCATCTTTGGAACGGGCACGGCTTTCTTTTCCACCGTCCATAAAGAAAGAATAGTCGTCACTGTATGCGCCGAAACCGATATTTCCAGATGTGATGCGGTAACTTTTTTTGGTTTTTGCCTTTTCTGTAGATTTTCCGGTGATCGTCAGTTTTTGCTTGTCTTCCAGACGGTAGTAACTGGAAAATACATAAACAACATAGCCGACTACGATCAGTATCAGAGTTCCGAGGAAGATTCCCAGGCGTTTCAACCATTTCTTTGAATTTGTTTTCATAAATATATGGTCCTTCTTTCTGTATCATTTTTTTGAACAACATTTCGCAAAATGATTATATCATATCCCGACTGAAATGAAAGAAATTGTCAAAAATAAAATTGCCGATCGTGCGAAAAGGAATCAAAGATGAATTGAGAAGGCGATACGGCAGTGTTATAATTGAGAAATATGAACATCCGAGGAAAGGAGCTAATGTGTAAAAAGATATGGAGAAAAATAGAATGTTTTCAAAGTTAACAGAGGCACAAAAACAATTTTTTGAAACCGGACGGACTCGTGATCTTGCATTTCGTATCTGCCAGTTACAACTGTTGGCAGATGCAATGCGAAAAAATGAAACGGTTTTGGAGGAGGCATTAAAGAAAGATCTTGGAAAATCTGTATTTGAATCTTATGCCACAGAGATTGGATTTGTACTTGCTGATATTCGATATACGATTCAAAATCTTCAGAAATGGTCGGCTCCAAAACGTGTGAGAACACCGCTGTATTTATTTCCGGGCAAAAGTAAGATTCAAAAAGAACCTTATGGAAGTGTGCTTATTCTGGGGCCATATAATTATCCGGTACAGTTGTTGGCAGAGCCTCTGATCGGAGCGATTGCGGCAGGAAACTGTGCAGTACTCAAACCATCAGAACTTACCCCACATGTTTCAAAAGCAATGTATCAGATCGTACACTCTACATTTAAAGAAGAATATATTGCCTGTGTGGAAGGTGGAGTGGAGGTCAATCAGGAATTACTTTCTCAGAAATTTGATTATATCTTTTTTACAGGAAGTGAACGTGTCGGAAGGATCGTTATGAAAGCGGCAGCAGAAAATCTGACGCCGGTGACATTGGAATTAGGTGGAAAAAGTCCGGTTATTATCGAAAAAACTGCAAATATAAAAGAGGCAGCAAGAAGAATTGCGTGGGGAAAACTCATGAATGCGGGACAGACCTGTGTGGCGCCGGATTATGTGCTTGTGGATGAGAGCAGAAAACAGCAGTTCTTAACAGAGATGAAAACAGCATTTTCTCATCTATATGGAAAAGAATAAAAAAGAATCCAGATTTCGGCAGGATTGTAAATGAACGGCATATGGAACGTCTGCAGAAAATACTGGAGCAGGATGCGAAATATTTGTTCTGCGGAGGAGGGGCAGATACACTGCAACGTTATATCGAGCCGGCCATTCTGGATCTCGGAAAGGATCAGAATGCGGCGTCTATGCAGGAAGAACTGTTCGGTCCGATATTGCCGGTTCTGTCATACCACAAGCTGGAAGATGCAGTACGTTTTGTGAATAAAAGAGCAAAACCACTTGCGCTGTATCTGTTTACGAAAAAAAGATCTGCAGAAAAGTTCGTTTTGGAACGGGTGTCTTCGGGCGGTGTGTGTGTCAATGATACGATCAGTCATCTGATCAATCCAGATCTTCCGTTTGGGGGAGTCGGAGCATCCGGAATGGGACAATATCACGGAAAGTATAGTTTTGATACATTTACTCATGAAAAAAGTGTATTTTATAAACCGGCTGACTGGAATCTTCCGGTCTGTTATCCTCCATTTACAAAAGGGAAGATGAATCTGGTGAAATTCTTTCTCAAATAGGCGGGAAAATGTATTGACTTTGACACGGCGTCAACTTGTATACTAAAATCCGGCAGGAGGTAGAAAGATGGAATACAGTATTCGGGAAGTGGCAGAAATGACAGGAGTGAGTACACGTACACTGCGTTATTTATGATGAAGAAGTGTCAGGATGTGCAGAGTTTTTGAAGGCTGCTGTTTTGTATTGGGCGAAATAAAGGACAACATATGAGCAGCATGATACTGTAAGTAAAAAGAAAAGTGAATTATCTGAATTGTGACGAAAAAAATAAAAACAGAAAAAACATTGACAATTCACTTTTCCCGTGATAAGATACCACTTGTCGCTGAGACAGACCGATGAAAAGAATAAGCCCAAGGGCCACTGTGGGACAGGATGCGAGAGCAGATCGCTGTACAAAGTGAAAAAAGTTCTTGACA
>ENA-OQJC01000464-OQJC01000464.1-human-gut-metagenome-genome-assembly--contig:-NODE-464-length-12332-cov-3.669644_pt1 | contig 12332 bp, 12 predicted proteins | sample MGYA00242600_ERZ504766 | MGnify/ENA primary metagenome ERZ504766 (study PRJEB26092, sample SAMD00036364) | human gut metagenome | host: Homo sapiens | study: EMG produced TPA metagenomics assembly of...
TTGAAAAGGGGTATGTAAACAATGATTATATGTATATCGATTACAATGACATGATAGATAAAACTAAATAATCAGGAAGGGGCAATGGTGTTTGGATATTCTACGATGATTCCTGTTGTGAATCAACATCATAGTAATCTGAATATGGGAATGTTTGTTCCGCCTTTTGCGTACAATCAGTCTAAAAATATAGTTTATCTGGATTTTTCAGTTGGTTTTGTTTCATTTAGGGAAAGTGAAAATCTTGATGTGGTCAAAGAAGTCCTAGATAAATGGTCTCAGAAAAGAGTATTTATCCATGTGGATTTTTGAAAATGGAGGTGATCCTGCGTTTTGAAGATGTTCCTGACAATGTAAATAAGGATATAGAATATCTATATAAAAGTTATGTTGAAACAGGAAAGACGGTCGGAGAATTTATGCTATATATGGATCCTATATACAGTCTGAATCAAGATAAGTTATGGTTATATTATAGGGAGGCTCCGAAGAATCATTGGACAGCAGATGAGTTATTAGAAAAAATTGAAATAGATATAGAAGAAAAATTGGAAAAATGAGAGCCTGTTAAGGTTTTCATTTTTCCATTTTTTTTTGTTCTTTTTTCCATATAAATGGAAAGCGAAAACTGTTATAAATAATATATCAAAAAGAATGGAGGAAAAAAGATGAAACGAAAAATGTGTTTGGTTCTTGCAGGACTTATGGTAGCGGGTCTGGCCGGATGTGGAGCGGATCAGAAAGGATCCTCAGCAGATGGAAATGAAGAGATGGAGATAGTTTATGCACACTTCCAGGGCGAAGGAGATGCTCAGTACAAATCCATACAGAACGCGATTACAGCATTCGAAAAAGACAACCCTGGGATTACCATTAAAGAGGAGTATTATCCTTCGGATGCATATCTGCTGCAGGCAGAAACTTGGAGTGCGGCAGGGGAACTGCCGGACATTTGCATGGTGAATGGCTCAATGGCATCGGATTATGCTGACATCGGAACAATTCTTGATCTGACAAGTTACGCGGAAGAATATGGAATTACAGATAAAATAGATGAAAGTTACTTCAAAGAGATGTCAGCTGACGGAGCTATTTACGGTATCCCATGGGAAGATGCACATTATGCGTTTATTCTCTATAATGAAGGAATTTTTAAAGAGGTTGGAGTTACAGAATTCCCTAAAACTCTGGATGAGTTGATCGATGTTTCTAAAAAGATTGCAGATGCGGGCTATATTCCGATGGCAATGGGTGATAAGGCACTTTGGCCGGCAGATTCACTGGCGTTTAGTGCATTTGTAAATAACTTTGTGGGGAATGACTGGTTCGATTCTATTCTTGCCTGCGATGGTAAAGCGGCATTTACGGACAAAGAATTTGTAGATGCCCTTGACCAGTACCAGAGACTTGCCAAAGAAGGGGTATTTAATGATAATCTGTCAAGCATTGATAATGACCAGAGAGGTGCCCTGTATCAGAACAGGGAAGCTGCTATGATTTCGGCCGGAAACTGGGAGTGCAACAGCTGTGTGGAGATCGCTCCGGAGGTAGCGGAAGAGACACAAGTGGCACTGTGGCCGGTACCTGCAGAAAATGCAAAGGCTCATGATTCTGTCGTATCCAGTTCGGCATGGGGACTTGCACTGGGAAGCAATATTGATGAGGAGAAAATCCCTTACGCAATGGATTTTATTGCAAACTATATTTGCAGTGAGGATTTCGGCAAAGTATTAGCGGAAGAACAGGGAATGTTCACACCGTGGAAAGTAGAGTATGATACAAGCAAACTTAACATTATTACGCAGAGAGAGCAGGAAGTCTCCAATGCGGATGGCGTGACAAGATGCCTGAACTGGGACAGTTCTCTGCCGGCTTCTGTTAAAGATGTATATCAGAGAGGTCTTCAGGAAGTTTTAATGCAGATCAAAGAACCGGCAGATCTTGCAGATGAAATGCAGACAGCATATGAAGAATACATAGATATGAAATAGTAGTAAGAAAACCGCCTGCCATGGTACAGTCATGACAGGCGGAGAATTTATAGGAGGAACATGGTGTGAACAATGCTGGATTAAAAGTAAAAACGAAAACAATATACTTATATGTGCTTCCGTTTTTCCTTCTGTTTATTATTGCGTTTGTAATACCGCTTTTGATGGCATTTGGAATCAGTTTTACAAACTGGCGGGGAGGAAACAAAATAGATTTTATTGCACTTGATAACTATATCAAGCTTGTAAAAGATGAAACATTTTGGATGTCATTTTTAAACAACCTGAAATTTATGGCTCTTATGCTCGTGTTTCAGATTGGGTTGGCTTTTGTATTTGCGATTGTTGTGCAGAACAAAAGAGTAAAATTCCAGGGGTTCCACAGAAGGGTTATTTTCCTGCCTTCGGTTTTGTCATCGGTTGTTGTTGCTATGATTTGGCAGATTGTGTACAACAAAGACATTGGACTTATATCGGCTATAATGGAAAAGATTGGGATGGAAGACATTGTACCGCTTTGGCTGGATGATCCCAAAATCGTAATTTATTCACTTGCAATTGTGCTGATCTGGCAGTTTGTTGGTCAGTATGTGATTATAATGATGGCGGGATTTCAAAATGTGGATACCAGTCTAATGGAAGCCGCTAAAATTGATGGGGCGTCTTACAGCCAGACAGTAAGATATGTAACCCTTCCGCTGATGAAACCCACGCTATCGGTTTGCGTAACATTGTGCGTATCGGGATGTATGAAACTTTTTGATACAATTTATGCAATGACGGGAGGCGGACCCGGAAGGAGTTCCACGGTTACTGCATTATATGCTTATGATGTTGCGTTCAAGACAAAACAATTGTCATATGCATCTGCTGTATCCATAGGAATGATCATTCTAAGTGTGATCTTAATCGGCGGCGTGAGTAGAATATTTCGGGAAAAGGAGGAACAGTGATGAAGCAGCTTAAGAATAAGTCAATATCTGTTCTCTTAAATATTGCAACGATGCTAATTTCAATAACCTGCATTTTTCCGCTGATCTGGCTGGCATATAACTCGGTAAAAGATAAATTTGAGTTTATGAAAGACACCATCTCACTTCCTGCTGATCCTCAATGGGGAAACTTCTGGGAAGCGATTCAACTGGGAAATCTTATACCGGCGACATTTAATACGGTGTTTAATTCGGTCATAAATGTAATTCTTGTGTGTTTAGGGTCGATTATTGTGGGCTATTTTCTTGAGAGATATGAGTTTAGGGGAAAAAAGATTATTTCAGCGATATTTCTTGTGGGTATGGTAATCCCTCTCTATTCCCTTCTTGTACCAATGTTTTTGCAATACAAGGTACTGGGTATGCTTAATACAAGGTTTGTGCTGATTCTTCCCTATTTTGCGATGCAGATCTCATTGGGAATCTTATTGTGCAAGAGTTTTGTTCATGGTATACCAAAAGAAATAGAGGAAGCAGCTGTAATCGACGGATGTGGAATGAGGCAACTATTAAAGAACATGATATTTCCGCTTTGCAAACCGATGATTTCAACCGTGGGTATACTGACCCTTCTTGCCAGCTGGAATGAGTTCGCTTTTGCAACTGTTTTAAGTTCCGGCAGTCAATACAGAACCTTGTCTGTAGCAGTGCAAAGTTATTCATCCGGTAGAGAAATGGAGTACACATTGTTTCTGGCAGCTTTACTGATGGTTTCGTTACCGATTATTCTCATTTACTGTATTTTCAGTAAACAAATCATAAATGGTATGACGGCAGGTGCGGTGAAAGGTTAGAAAAAGTATGGTGTTTAAGGATAGATATTTCGAAAACCCTCAACTTAATCATGTGAATACAATGGAACCAAGATGCTATTACATTCCATTGCAGGAGGTTGAACTTGATGTTGAGAAACAAAAAGAAAGCTCAGCTCAATGTTTTCAATTAAACGGCGAGTGGGATTTCCTATATTTTTCCAGTATTTATGATATAGACCATAAGCCCGAAAGTATTCACGAAACTGTACATGAATGGGAACGGATTCCGGTCCGTCTGTCTGGCAGAATTATGGATATGACAAGCGACAGTACATAAATGTTAATTATCCTATTCCCTTTGATCCACCATTTGTGCCTTCAGAAAACCCGTGTGGTGTATATCACAGGACATTTGAATATAGAAGTGACTCCGATTACCCGAAAAGTTATCTGAATTTTGAAGGTGTTGACTCCTGTTTCTATTTATATATAAATGGAAAATTTGCGGGCTACAGTCAAGTTAGTCATTCTACCAGTGAGTTTGATATTACAGATTACTTATCTGATGGAATAAATCATATCACCGTGTTTGTTTTAAAATGGTGTGATGGAACTTATTTCGAAGATCAGGATAAATTTAGAATGTCTGGGATTTTCAGGGATGTTTACATATTAAAAAGACCTGTCAATCATTTGAGGGACTATTTTATTCATACGGTATTAGTGGATCGGTATGATAAGGCTTTTGTGACAGTTGATCTGGAAGGCGGCGGCAGGCTGGATGTGCAGTACAGTCTGCAGGAACAGTCCGGAAAGAAGATCCTGGAAGGGGAGGCGCAAGACGGTAAAATTTCATTTATGATTCTAGAGCCTGTATTGTGGAATGCAGAAAATCCGTATTTATATACGTTAGTGATGAAGTATAACGGAGAAACATTTATTGAAACAGTCGGTGTTCGGGATATCAGAATAGAGAATAAAGTATTGCTTATCAATGGTGTGGATGTTAAGCTTCGGGGCGTTAACAGACACGACAGCAATCCTTCAACAGGATGTGCTGTGACCATCGATCAGATGAAACAGGATTTGACACTGATGAAAGCTCATAACGTGAACGCAATAAGAACCAGCCATTATCCAGGAAGGCCGGAGTTATACTATCTTTGCGATAAGTACGGATTTTATATCATGGATGAGGCAGATGTGGAAATACATGGGGTAGACGGACTGTATTCGCCAGTATGGGAAGAGGACTATAATAAACATGCATTTTCGGCTGAAATCAGTGACAATGAATTGTATTCTGCAAGTGTCACAGACCGCGTGAAACGATGTGTAATAAGGGATAAGAACAGATGCAGTGTTGTAATTTGGTCAATGGGAAACGAATCAGGTTACGGATGTGTGTTCGAGTCGGCATTGGAATGGACAAAAAAGTTTGACAGTTCCAGACTTACACATTATGAAGGAGCACTTCATGCTCCGCATGACCGTAAGAATGATTATAGCAATATTGATTTATACAGCAGAATGTATCCATCGATAGATGAAATAAATGAATACTTCAGGAAAGATTTTGATAAACCATTTATTATGTGTGAATACTCACATGCTATGGGAAATGGTCCGGGAGATTTGGAGGCGTATTATAAGGTTATACAGAAGTATGAAGGACATTGTGGCGGATTTGTATGGGAATGGTGTGATCATGCAGTTGAATTAGGAAAAACTGCAGATGGTAAAGTGCAATATGGATATGGCGGAGATTCGGGCGAAGAACTCCATGACGGAAATTTTTGTGTGGACGGTCTTGTATATCCGGACCGGACGCCCCATGTCGGTTTAAAAGAATTTAAAAATGTAAACAGACCAGTGAGAGTCCTCGGATATGACAGGAAAACAGGTACTGTTGAATTTGAGAACATTCTAGATTTTACAAACATAAAAGATGTGCTTGACATAAAGTATGAGGTTACATGTGGGAAAGAGGTAATTGAAAGGGGAGCGATTATTGACCGGGAGTTGCTCGATATTCACCCTCATGAGAAAAGATCAATTCCGATTATGGTCCACATTTCCGATAAATCGAAATGTTATATCAAGTTTGATTATGTACAGCGGGTAAAGAATCTGACGACAGATGAGGGTCATAGTTTCGGATTCGATCAAATATCACTTAATGATGCAGCTATCGATGAAAATATTTTTATTAGGGAGCCTGAGGAAAAGTATAATGCAGGTACTGCCATTGAGATAGAAGAAAATTCTCGCAGGGTTGTGTTGGCCGGTGAAAATTTTGTTTATGCTTATGATAAACGAAAAGGTTGTTTTGAGAGTATTTGTGTTGAGGGAACAGAAATATTAAAAAAGACAATGGAATACAATATATTCCGCGCTCCGATTGACAATGATCGTATTATCAAAGAGCAGTGGTATGCGGCGGGATACGATAAGTCTGTTATCCGTGTATATGACACATTTGTTAAAAAAGAAGATGAAGGAATAAGTATCAGATCATCTGCAGTCATCTCGGCTCCGCATGTACAGAAAATCATAGAGTTCCAAGTGTCATGGAAGGTTTCACTTTCCGGGAAGATAAATATGAAACTTGAGGCAACGCGTAATGTGGAAATGCCCTATCTTCCAAGATTTGGCCTGCGGTTATTTTTGGATGAGAGGATGGATCAGGTAGAGTATTTTGGCTATGGACCGTATGAAAATTACTCAGACAAACATCAGAGCAGTTATCTCGGTCTGTTCCGAACAGACGCGGAAACTATGCATGAAAATTACATAAGACCGCAGGAGAATGGCAGCAGATGTGGGTGCCGTTATGTAAGGTTATTTGGATCCGGTGTACACTGGAGTATCATCTCTAAAAAAGATTTTTCTATCAGTGTCTCAAAATATACACAAGAAGAGTTGTGTGCAAAAAGACATAATTTTGAACTGAAGGAGAGTGGAAATACAGTATTGTGTCTCGATTATAAACAGAGTGGTGTAGGGTCGGGCAGTTGTGGTCCCCAACTTTCAGAAGAACATCGATTTGATGAAAGAAAATTTTGTTTTGAATGTTGTTTTATGAGACCTGAATTGACTGACACAGAGGAGGAAATAAGTGAAACTAAGCAGTGCAAGTAAACGAGCTATCGAGAGAAACTACTATCAAAGTTGTGAATGGTTTTGTGATTTTAAGGAAAGTGGAATCGAAGGGATAGGGTATGAAAAGGGAATTCACAGGAGAGATCCAAGCAGTGTGATTAAAGTAGGAGACGATTATTTCGTCTGGTATTCAAGATCTGTAGGCCCTCATAAAGGATTTCATACAGGTGATGAAGAGGCGAAAGTATTTCCCTGGGATTATTGCGATATTTGGTATGCTGTATCAAAGGATGGTTATCGATGGGAAGAAAAAGGGCCTGCTGTTGTGCGGGGCGAAAGAGGTGCATATGATGACCGAAGTGTTTTCACACCGGAAATACTGGAATATGAAGGAAAATATTATCTTGTTTACCAGGTTGTACAGCATCCTTATGTGAATAGAAGCTTTGAAAGTATTGCAATAGCAGTAGCAGATTCACCGCATGGACCTTTTACGAAATCGAAGGAACCGATTCTTACTCCGACAAAAGACGGTATTTGGGAAGGCGAGGAAGATAACAGATTTGCTGTAAAGAAAAAAGGAAGTTTTGACAGTCATAAGGTGCATGATCCGATCCTGTTTGCTTTTAGAGGAAAATTTTATCTCTATTATAAAGGTGAACCAATGGGGGAAGAACTTTATATGGGTGGACGTGAGACAAAATGGGGGGTCGCGATTGCTGATAATATCCTCGGCCCGTATCATCGAAGCGAATATAATCCGGTAACAAACAGCGGTCATGAAACATGTCTTTGGCAGTATAACGGAGGAATTGCGGCTTTTCTAAGGACAGACGGAGTTGAAAAGAACACGATTCAGTTTGCTGAGGATGGAATTAATTTTGAAATTAAGTCAGTTATTAAACAGGGTCCGGAAGCATGCGGTCCGTATAGACATTTGGAAAGTGATTCTAATCCTTTGAAAGGAATGGAGTGGGGATTATGTCACGATGTGAGTCAGGATTATGGATTTATTAAAAGGTTTGACATTGATGAGTGGCAGAAAAAGGTTTATACGAACAGAGAGATGTATGAATAAACCGGATGGGTTTATAGGAAGAATATAGAAATTATTAAACAGTTGCTAAAAATATTTTATATAAAAATATCTTTATAAAAGTATAATTTAATTAAAATTACAAACATGGAGGGAAGAACGATGGACAAAAATAGTTTTTCATTAAAAGGAAAAATTGCATTGGTAACAGGAGCATCTTACGGAATCGGATTTGCAATTGCAAAGGGATTTGCCGCTGCAGGTGCCACGATTGTCTTCAATGACATCAAGGAGGAACTGGTTGAAAAGGGATTAGCTTCATATAAAGAATGTGGCATTGAAGCTCATGGTTATGTGTGTGATGTGACAAAAGAAGATCAGGTAAACGATTTTGTTGCAAAAGTAGAAAAAGAAGTTGGAATTATTGATATTCTTGTAAATAATGCTGGAATAATTAAGAGAATTCCGATGTGTGACATGACGGCAGATGAGTTCAGACAGGTCATAGATGTGGATCTGAATGCTCCATTTATTGTATCTAAGGCTGTGATTCCTTCAATGATCAAAAAAGGACACGGAAAGATCATTAATATCTGTTCTATGATGAGCGAACTTGGGCGAGAAACAGTGTCAGCATACGCTGCAGCGAAAGGCGGTCTGAAAATGCTGACAAGAAATATCTGTTCAGAGTATGGCGAGTATAACATTCAGTGCAATGGTATTGGACCTGGATATATCGCAACGCCTCAGACTGCTCCGCTCAGAGAAAAACAGCCCGATGGAAGCAGACATCCTTTTGATCAATTTATTATTGCAAAGACACCAGCAGCACGTTGGGGAGACCCGGAGGATCTTGCCGGACCAGCAGTATTCCTTGCTTCAGATGCATCTAACTTTGTAAACGGACATGTACTGTATGTTGACGGAGGTATTTTAGCGTATATTGGTAAACAGCCGTAAGAAAGGTTTTAAACGAATATGACGTATTAATCTATAACCTATATTGTTGCCATGATTGTTGGGGAATGTAAGTACATTCCCCAAACATATATACAAGGATGCAATCAAACGGGAGGAAAAGATGTTTGATATTTTAGCACTTGGGGAGATATTGCTAAGATTGTCTCCGCCAATGAATGAGAAACTTGTAAGAGGAGAAACATTTGAAAAGCAAGTCGGGGGAGCGGAACTTAATGTTCTGAGCGGAGCGTCCTTACTGGGGCTTAGAGCCGGAATTATATCAAAAATCGCTGAGAATGATATTGGTGAATTTGCGAGAAATAGAGTTCGATTTGTAGGTGTAAGTGATGATTACCTCATGAATGATATTGAAAAGGATGCAAGATTAGGAATCTATTATTATGAAAATGGGGCATATCCAAGAAAACCAAGAATTGTATATGACCGGTCGCATACTTCAATGTCCAAGATCTCTATAGAAGATTTCCCGGACACAATGTATTCGCTGACAAGATGTTTTCATACGACCGGGATTACCCTGGCTCTGGGAGAGCAGGTTAGAACTACGGCATATGAAATGATAAAGAAGTTCAAGAAGAATGGTGCTCTAATATCGTTTGATGTAAATTTTCGCAGTAATTTGTGGAGCGGGGAAGAGGCGAGGAGGACCATTGAAGAAATACTGCCTTTGGTTGATATTTTCTTCTGCTCGGAGGAGACTGCAAGGCTTACCTTTAAAAAAAGCGGCAATCTGAAGGATATGATGAAAGAGTTTGCTGATGAGTATAATATTGGAGTGATTGCATCAACACAGCGGATTGTTCACTCACCTAAAATCCATACATTTGGTTCTGTAATATATGAAAAATGCAGTGATACATTTTATGAGGAACCGCCATATTCAAAAATTGAGGTGGTAGATAGAATTGGAAGCGGGGATGCGTACATTTCAGGAGTACTGTATGGAATTTTAAGCGAGAATGGAAGTTGCGCGAAAGCATTAAGTTTTGGCAATGCAGCGGGAGCGATAAAGAATACCATACCGGGAGATATGCAGGCATCTTTGCGCGGTGAGGTAGAAGCTGTTATACAATCTCATCGGTTAAAAGGAAATGATTGCGAAATGGTGAGATAAAGAATGCAGTGATGTAGTTTTGCTAATAGCATAGAAAGGAGAATTAAAGTGCGAGTAGCTAAATTAACAGAAGTAAGAAAAATAGAAGTTGTTGAGGGAGAAAAACCGGAAATTTCAAGTGAATATGATGTACAGGTGAAAGTAAAGGCGGTTGGTATTTGTGGAACAGATCTCCATATTTTTAACGAAGGACGTGCCGATGTTATACTTCCGAGAGTAATGGGCCATGAATTGTCAGGAGAAGTGACGGCTGTTGGAGAGAAAGTGGATAGAGTAAAAGTTGGAGATAGAGTTGCATTAGACCCGGTATTTGCATGTGGAGAATGTCCAACCTGTAGGAAAGGATATCCGAATGTGTGCGAAAATGTAAAATGCTATGGAGTTCAAATGGATGGAGGGTATCAGGATTATATAGTTGTACATGAAAAACATCTGTATCCTTTTGATCATTCTATCAGTTTTGAACAGGCTGCACTTGCAGAGCCATTTTCAATTGCTGCAAATATTCTAGAGAGAACTTCAGCAGCTAAGGAAGATAATGTTATAATCATTGGAGCAGGAACAATAGGTTTATCGATTGTTCAAGTCGCAAAAGGGATAGGATGTCGTATCATGGTAGCAGATGTTGTTGATTCAAAACTTGAAAAGGCACGGGCATTGGGAGCTGATAAAGTTGTCAACAGCAAGAAAGAGTCAATCAAAGACATGATTGAAGAGTTTGCACCAGGCGGATTGGATGTGGTGATAGATGCGGTAGGTATTACGTCTCTTTTTCAGCAGTCGATTGAATATGCAGCACCGCGCGGAAGAATTGCCTGCATAGGATTTGATGCGAAACCGGCAGAAATCCCTCCGGTGCTCATTACGAAGAAGGAGTTGAGTATTGTCGGATCAAGGATGAACTGTTATCAATTCCCGAAGGTAATGAAGTGGCTGGAAGAAGGAAAAATAGATGCTGAAAAAATGATTTCTAGAAAATATTCTATCGATGATATTCAGCAGGCTTTCGAGGAGACAATCGCAAATGGACAGGATGTTGTAAAAACACTTATTGTTTTTGAATAATCGGCATTGTGTGAGCTGCAATAGTGTAAAAAAGGAGCTATTACTGCAATGGATAATAAAATTAAAACAATTGCTATTGACTATTATAAAGTACCGCTGGAGGGAAATTTGGTAGATGCTCTTCACGGAAAACATGATAATTTTGAATTAATCACAGCTACAGTAACTCTGGAAAACGGGAGAATCGGGTGTGGTTATACATATACAGGAGGATTTGGCGGAGCAGCAATCGCTAAGATGCTGGAGCAGGATCTCACCCCGCAGCTGATTGGGGTACCGATGAATTCTCCGGAAAAAATGAATGATTATATGAATCAGCATATACATTATGTGGCACGGGGCGGAATCGCTTCATTTGCAATTTCTGCTTTAGATATCGCCTTTTGGGATATAGAACTGAAGTCACATGGTATTGCACTGAAAGACCTGCGTGGAAAAGGTGCGGATAAGGTTAGGACTTATTATGGTGGCATTGATCTCATGTACAGTGAGAAAGAGCTGTTAGAGAATATAGAAAAACAGTTGGCTTCCGGTCATACAGCCGTGAAAATCAAACTTGGCAGAGAAAATGAGGATGAAGATATCCAAAGAATTAAGGCTGTCAGAAAATTGATCGGTGACGAGGCTCTTTTTATGGTTGATGCCAATATGGTCTGGACAGAAGAGCAGGCTATTCGAATGGCAAAGAGAATGGAAGAATATAATATCGGCTGGCTTGAGGAGCCTACGAATCCGGATGATTACGAAGGATATGCCAGAATCGGACAGGCAACATCAATTCCGATAGCAATGGGGGAAAATCTGCATACTATCTATGAACATGAGCTGGCAATGAAACTTGCACGGATTAAGCGCCCGATAGGAGATTGCTCTAATGTGTGCGGTATTACAGGATTTTTAAAAGTGGCGGACCTTGCAGAAAAATATTCTGTGGAAGTTCACTCTCATGGAATGCAGGAACTTCACGCAAATGTGCTCGGGGCAGTAGAAAACAGAGGAATGGTAGAGTTTCATAGTTTCCCGATATATAAATATACAGTAGATCCGCTTGTCGTGAAAGACGGATACCTCGAGACTTGTAAAGCACCCGGAACAGGTGTGGTTTTTGATCTGGAAAAGTTAAATCTATATAAAGTAAATTAATTTAACTTGTTGTGCTAGATAAAATAAAAATATAAAGAAACTTCAACAAAATATGCTATCCTTTTTGTAGGGAATACAACGAAAGGAGGCATCATTATGTTGAAGTTCCAAGATAATAATACCACTGTTATTGCAACTTTTGAAGACTTTATT
>ENA-OQJC01000467-OQJC01000467.1-human-gut-metagenome-genome-assembly--contig:-NODE-467-length-12317-cov-4.573093_pt1 | contig 12317 bp, 10 predicted proteins | sample MGYA00242600_ERZ504766 | MGnify/ENA primary metagenome ERZ504766 (study PRJEB26092, sample SAMD00036364) | human gut metagenome | host: Homo sapiens | study: EMG produced TPA metagenomics assembly of...
GCGAGCCATTTTACTCGCCCAGAATATACGGCATGTAATATGCAGTCTGCTTATACCACCAGTTCCAGTCGTGGTTCACATCGTCGGCCCCACAGGTCCTACCCAGAGTGGGATGTTCTTTGCCTCGAAGATGCGCTTGAGGAACCATGTGTATCCGGCTGCCTCCCAGTCCGCCCTGACCGCAGCAGATGACCGCCTTCTGGCTGGCGGAACAGCTGCATGTAGGGGTGATCCTCCGGGAAGTTCTTCATGTAGTCCACGGGCGAGTTCATGTACACCAGCTCGTCCATATAATTGCCGAAGCCATAGTGGGCCGTGTAGATGCCGCTGAGGGCCAGACAGCCGCAGAACACATCCGGGCGGCGCAGGTACAGGTTGACCGCATGGGTAGCGCCCAGACTGCAGCCAAAGGCAATGACACCGGGCAGGTCGTCCCAGCCGTTGCGCTCCTTGGCCAGATACTGGATCTTGGGCACAGCCTCCTCCACGATATAGCGCAGCCACTGCTCATAGCGGCGGATGCGCCAATAGGGGTCACCCTGCGTGTCGGACCAGGTCTCCTTGTCCATGGTATCAATGGAGATCACCATGATCTTACCGGCATCGATCCATGGGGCAAGGGTGTCGGCCATGTGGAAGTTCTCAAAATCGAAGAAGCGGCCATCCTGACAGGGGATGTACAGCATCGGGCGGCCTGCGTGGCCGTAAATTTTGCACTCCATGTCGCGGCCCAGCGCCGGGCTGTAGTCCTTAAAATACTGCATTTCCATGGTGTTTCCTCCTTTTAGGGTTTACTCCTCCACCTCATACATCAGAGTATGGAACATAAAGGGCAGCTGTTTTTCCCAGCTGGCTTCGCTGTGGGTGCCGCCGGGCACGATGCGGCTGGTAAGGTGGATGCCCCGGGTCATGACCTTTGCGCACATCTCTGCAAAGCCGCAGCGCATCCCGTCGTGGTTGCCCATCTCGCGGGAGCCGTAGTCCATGTACAGCACGGTGCCCGGCTCCAGCTTTGTCGCGGCCCACCAAGGCCGGAAAGACTTTTCCGGTCGACACCCAGATGGACGGCGACAGCGCCGCCGCACGGCTGAAAGTGTCGTTGTACTGCAAAAGGGCGTACAGGCTCATCAGGCCGCCCATGCTGCTGCCGCCGATGAAGGTGTGCTCCCGGTCGGGCAGGGTGCGGAAGTTGCGGTCGATGAAGGGTTTGAACCGATGGATATACCAGCTCATGGTAGCCTGACCCGTGCCGTCGAAGTGGCCGAACTGCGGGTCATCGAACCGGTAGGGCGAATACTCCACCAGCCGTTCGTTGTTGGCTCCGGCGTTGCACTCCACCGCCGCCACGATCAGCGGGGTGTCGGTGTAGTCCAGATAATCGGCCACGCCCCAGCTTTTGCCAAAGGTGGCATCCTCGTCAAAAAAGACGTTCTGGCCGTCGAACATATACAGCACCGGATACCGGCGGTCGGGGTCAGCTTCATACATCGTGGGCAGATAAACATATACTCTGCGCTGCTCGGTGCCGTTGACGGCAGGGTAGCTCACGCTCCATTTTTTGACCATGGGTCAATTCCTCCCAATCTTTCCCGCACGCCTGCCGCAATGCAGGCCGCTGTTCTGTTTTCAGTTTAGCACTGCAGGGCACAGAAAGCAATTGCGCCGGGAAAATTTTGGAGGTTTGACGGAGAGGGCGAGGACGTTATCCTAATATACGGCAAACGCCGCCGAGCGGAGGCCTGGCGGCGTTTGCTGCTATTCTGAATAAAAAGGTTCTCTCCGGAGAATCGGGATCAGTTCTTTTTCTCAACAGGCACGATCCAGCCCTTGGTATCGGGGATCTTGCCCCACTGCATACCGGTCATGGTGTCGTACAGCTTCTGGGTGACAGGGCCGATCTTGCCGTCGCCGATGTAGGCGTGCTCGCCCTTCCAGACCAGCTCCTTGACGGGGGAGACGACAGCGGCGGTACCGGTGCCGAACACCTCTTCCAGCTTGCCTTCGCGGGCAGCAGCCATGATGTCGGCAATGGCGATCTTGCCCTCAACGACCTCATAGCCCCAGTCCTTCAGCAGCTCGATGCAGCTGCGGCGGGTAACGCCGGGCAGAACGGTGCCGACGGTAGCAGCGGTGTACACCTTGCCGTCGATCTTGAACATGATGTTCATGCTGCCAACTTCCTCGACGTACTTCTTCTCCACGCCGTCCAGCCACAGCACCTGTGCGTAGCCCTGCTCCTCGGCCAGCTCGCCGGCCTTGATGGAAGCAGCGTAGTTGCCGCCGCACTTGGTGAAGCCGGTCAGGCCGGGAGCGGCGCGGATGTACTCGTCTTCCACGTAGATGCGGACGGGGTTGATGCCCTCGGCATAGTAAGCGCCCGAGGGAGCGCAGATGATGCAGAAAATGTAGTGCTTGGAAGCGTGCACGCCCAGACCCACGTCGTTTGCAAACACGAAGGGACGGATATACAGGGAAGCACCGTCGGAATGGGGCACCCAGTCACGGTCCACGTCCACCAGCGTCTCAACGGCCTGAATGTAGTCTTCCACAGGGATCTTGGGGATGCACAGACGGTCGGCGGAGTCCTGGAAACGCTTTGCGTTGCAGTCCGGGCGGAACAGCTGGACGGTATCATCGGCCGTGCGGTATGCCTTCATGCCCTCAAAGATCTCCTGAGCGTAGTGGAACACGACAGTAGCCGGGTCCAGTTCAAAGGGGCCGTAGGGGACAATGCGGGCATCGTGCCAGCCTTCGCCCTCGGTGTAATCCATCACGAACATATGGTCGGTGAACTTCTTGCCAAAACCCAGATTGCTCTCGTCAGGCTTTGCCTTCGGAGCAGTGGTACGGGTGATCTTGATATCCAACATGATTTATTTTCCCTCTTTCCTGATCTCGGGCGCAGCGAGTGAAAATGCGCCCGCAAACACCGAATGTTGTTTTCTATTATAATAATATGAATGTGATTTACAAGGAAACGAAAAATCTTTCATCTTTGGACAGGTTAAGTTGCGCTAAATTGCCTGCTTTTCCATGTGCAAACTGCCCAAAATATGATACAATGAGGGCATAAGCTGGATCTTACAGGCTCAGAAAGGAGCTTTTGCACAATGATAAAAGGTGTTATTTTTGATATGGACGGGCTGATGTTCGACACCGAGCGCATCTGGGCCACCCTGTGGAAGCCCGCACTGGCCACACTGGGTCTTCCTTATAAGGAAGGGCTGGACGACGCCGTCCGGGGCACGGCAGGCGACTCCATGCGGGCGGTGCTGCGCCGCTTCTACGGCCCGGACTGCGACACCGATGCCATCATGGATGCCCTGCACGCGCAGGCGGAGACGGCCTTTCAGGCACCGCCGCCCAAAAAGCCGGGTCTGGATGAACTCATCGCCTATCTGGAAGCGCAGCACATTCCCATGGTGGTGGCTTCCTCCAGCCGGATGGCGTCCATCCTGCGGCACCTCAACAACTGGAACATGACCAACCACTTCAAGGCCCTCATCTCCGGCGAGCAGTTCACCTCGTCAAAGCCCGACCCGGAGATCTTCCTCACCGCGGCCAAGGCGCTGGGCACCACCCCGGCTGAAACGCTGGTGCTGGAGGACAGCTACAACGGCGTGCGCGCCGGTGCGCAGGGCGGCTTTGTCACCGTGATGGTGCCGGACCTTGCCCCCGCCGACGACGAGATGCGCCGTCTGTACACCGCCGAGTGCAAAGACCTGCGCGAGGTGAAAAAGATGCTGGAGGAGAGGAAGCTTCTTTCCGAAGCCTGAAATATACAGTTGGTCTTTTACATTTTCACGCTAAAAAAAGCGGAGAACATCCTCAAGGAAATCTTTGCCCGACTTATCCAGCAGTCCTCCCGTGTGGAGTTGGGCAAGAAGTTTGAAATCGGCTTCTATGCCAAGCCCGACACCCCCAGCCCGCAGGCTGTACCCGCCGCAGGTGAACCCACCATCTCCATGACGGCTCTTTTGGAGTTGCTGAAGGATGCCGACCCGGAAATGAAGGCAAAGCTGCGCCTGGCTCTGCTCACCTGATGCAAAAAAGGGCACTGATTGCAATGCAATACAGCGCCCTACATCATCGGACATGGATAACACCGACCGTGCAAAAACCGTGCAGAAACCGTGCAGCCATGGCTTACAAAACAAAAAAGCCATGAAATCTTTCGATTTCACGGCATTTTCTGGTGCAGTAAAGCAATCCAAATCCGAACCATTTTCCTTTGATGCGGCTTGGGCCGCTTCCTCAAACGTGATGGTCTGTGTCCCTTCTTTATAGTTGAAGGCAATTAAAACCTTATCATCGTACAGATAAATCGAATTGATGAACGTATCCACCAACGCTTGCCTCTGGTCTTTCAGGCTCATGTCCAGTTTACGGAAGCGCATCAGCCAGAAACGGATAAATTCCTCTTTGATTTTTGGCTTTGCCAGCTTTTCTTCCGCAATGCGGGCTTCAAGCTCACGCTTGGTTTCTTCCAGCTGCTCCAACCGCTCCTTGGTGGAACTGGTCAGGATTCCAGCCTGAATCGCATTCAGCATATTCTGGATACCCGATTCTGCATCCCGGAGCTGTTTCTCATAGAGAGGAAGGTTGGTGTTCTCTCGGTCTTGCAGCTCCATGACCTTGGTGATAATGGATTCCATGGCGGCATCGTCCCGGACAAGCTGCATGGTCTGGTTGACCACCAGATCTTCCAGCCACTGTTTGCGGACGGTTTTCTTCTTGCAGCCCTTCTTCTTTTTGGCAGTGGCACATTTATAGTAGCGGTGGACTTCTCCCGTCCGGCTCGTACCGCTTTCGCCAAACATCAGCGCACCGCAGCAGCCACAGTGCAGCTTGGTTGTCAGCAGGTAATCGTCCTCTGCCTTTCTCCGGGCAGGGGCTTTCTTGTTTTTGGCAATCTTTTCCTGCACATCATCGAACAGTTCCAGCGGCACGATGGGCGGAATCGCATCCGGCACGACCACATCCCGGAATTTCAGTTCTCCGATATAACGCCGGTTTTTGAGCATGTGCTCCACGCTGTTGTAAGTAAATTCGCCTCCGACCGGGTTCTTGATGCCGTTTTCATTCAGCCAGTCCCGAATCTCTTTCATCGTGAGGCCATCCCGATACTTCGTGAACGATTCCAGCACGAAAGGGGAGGCAAGCGGGTCGATGTGAAATTTCCGCTCGGAATCCAGCGTATATCCAAACGTTCCACGACCACCGTTGCAGCGGCCTTTCAGGATGTTCTCTGTCTGTCCACGGACAACCTTTTCGGCAAGGTCGGCAGAGTAGTATTCTGCATAGCCCTCCAGAACCGATTCCAGAATGATACCCTCTGGCCCCTCGGAGATGATCTCCGTAGCCGACATGAGCTTGACACCGTTCTTCTTCAGCTGGGTCTTATACCGGGCACTGTCGTAGCGATTCCGGGCAAAGCGGTCAAGTTTCCAGACCAGAACAATATCAAACAGCTTCTTGTCGCTGTCCTTTATCATCTGTTGGAATTGAGGGCGATTATCCGTCTTGGCAGAGATGGCGCGGTCAATGTAGTGCTTGACGATAGTGATGTCATTCTTTTCGGCATAGGCCGTGCATTCACGAATCTGGCCTTCGATGGATTCTTCGCGCTGGTTATCACTGGAATAGCGGGCGTAGATCACAGCGGTCATGGCAAGCACCTCTCTTTACACGTCATTGAACGGTGGAGCGTTCTTTCAAAGCACTGTTTCGTATAATGTATATACCATGTTTTGATGGAGAAATCAAGACTTTTTATTATCTTCAGTTTTTCTTTTTGAACAATTGACCCAACAGCCACCCCTCTCGTTGAAATGAGGTGACTGTTGGGCCGACTTGCTCGGATTCCTTTATTCTTCGTTTAGCTGGACGATGGTATTATAAAAGATTTTGTTTGGAATAACGACTTGAAGAACACCCTTTTTCAAAAGTGCTTCTATGCGTTTCATGACATACCAGTCACTTACCGGCGCAGAAATCGCTTTTAATGCGTCTGCGGTAAGTTCACCAACCGAAATAGGAATTCTCGATACTAAACTAATAATTCTCTGGTCGAAATAATCTATGTTAACGCTTTTAACATCGTTCGCATGCCAAATACGCATGGAGGTGTTTTCGTTTAATAACTTTCCCCATCTTTTGGCATACTCGGTAATAGTTTCTTCCGTCAAATACTTTTGTGAGATCTTATCGGTTTTCCCTTCCATAAATTCTTTCAGACCTTCTCTGGATGCAAGCAAAATTCTATTTGTACCATACTTTGCTGCATAGTAACAAATATAATAAATGCCGCACCAACAATCGGCAGAACTCCTGACCCAAACACGCAGTGGCTTATGATTTATCATATCACATTGAACCGCATTCGCTGTACCATGATATTTCGACCACAGTTGTCTAGCTTCAATTTGGCTGTCAGGATAATATTCTGAAAGGCAATTCACGAATTGTTTGCAACGATATTCTGAATCGCAAGCATATTGAAGTTCTCCCATTGATAACATAAACGGAAACAACTTTACACTTTCGACGATGCCTAAAGCTGCTAACATATTGACATCACTGGGTTCAAAAACAATTTCATCCATAGCTGGTCAGAATCATAATTTCGGGATAGTGACTTGTGTAGTTGCACTCCAATAGATTGGTTTGCTTGAGCCAACCACTCCAAAATAACACCCAACGCTGCAATCAAGATAAGTTCCAACATCATAGAAGTCATATGTATAGGTTGTATTATATATACTTTGTTCTGGAACTAGTGCTGTCGTTGAAAATGGGCAGCTTCGTTCGATGTTATCGGAATAGCTCGTGTAGTAATCCGTTCCTGAAACATTTTTTATAAATCCGGGCCAATACCGACGGTAGTTCCACTCATATAAAAGCCCAATCCATTGGCCTTTGTATAAAGAACTCTCCATGTTCCATCAATATACGATACAACTCTTGAGCCGTCTGTATTAGAAACAGGAACGCGCATTGGAACCTCGGCCAAAACATAAAATCCGAGATTCTCTTGTTCTTGCACAGAAAGATTGAGAAGTTCTTCTATCGAATAATCATCGATCTTTCTCTTATTTCCAGTTGCAAATGCTGGCTGAATGGTCAGGAGAAATAAAACCGTGACCAATAGAATGGAAATCAGCCGTTTGATTTTGTTAGTCACAGTATACTGCCTCCTAATTTATTTTTTTCTTCACTCAATACACTAAAGCTCCATTGGAATCACCTTCATTAAATTTTCCCCTTCAGGTGTATACTCCTCGGCAAATAAATGTGAACCATACAAATGCTGAAACTACTAGAATACTGTTGGAATAGAAAATATTGTGACCTTACACTGCTTTGGGTGATTACGTTGCTTTCCTTCATTGAATAGCTAGAACAACAGCTACTATCAAGAACAAAGTTGAAAGCCCAAGCTGAACCCATGCAATTTTTCGTTTTCGGCATTGTTACAGCCTTTGGAGGATACTGCCACTTGGATATAATGCACTGCTACGATTCCATATGAGAAAAACAAAGAAGCCCAAGCATAAGGTACTGCGCTTTTATCTGTCAATCGGACAAGATTACTAGTCCATACTGAAATGCAGCCCCAAAGAGCAAAAGGAGCAATAAGAAAAAAGTTGCTTTTGCCTTTTTTCATTCTTAGCCTCCCACAGCTTGATGGTACGATTTTGTAGTATCCATAAGGTGTCCACCGGAATCATACGAATACAAAATATCATGATAGCAATGGGTAATGTCTATCATATGAGTTTAGTTGCGATCAAGCGATTCAGGGACATCCGGCTGATACGCTGTAAAGCAGCAGGTGCTATTCACACTTAAGACTGCAATCGCCATTGCAAAAGCACATGTAATTTTACTCAGGAAAAAAATCAGTTTTTGTGAATTCTGTTTCATATTGTCCTCCACATTACATAGAATACGTTACATCGACTTCATTGTTTGTTCCGCGAGGAGTTCCCTTCAGCCAGCAAGTATGAGAAGCAATACCATTATAAGCGTTACTGGTAAAGGTGAGTTTTGCCGAACTGGAGTTATACGTCAAACTTGCATCACTATATGTGGAACCCAAAGTTGTAATCGAATAGTCCCATGCATTTGTGACTTTGTTATTCGTCACTGTCATATAAAAATATGCATGAATCACCACTCCCTTATACGAAACCTTCCAAGAATTCGACGATTTCGCTACACGAGAAATTGAATTGTCCACTGACTCGATAGTAATAGTTGCTGGATCACCATTACTGTCAACTACCGCAATTGTGAGCTTCTCGTTTGCCTTCAGTTGATCGAGATTGCTAAAAGTAACAACGTTGTTCTTAACGGTAGCTTTCGGTGAATTCGATTCAGCGAAGGCAGACTGAACGCCAAACGACATTACAACCGCAATAAAGTCAAAACCACCGGCTAAGCCGGTGGCTTGAGTAAGCCCTAGAAGGGCATCCTACTGGCAAAGCCCCTCAAGGGGCCTCGAGCAAGCGTCTTTCATCTGCATTACCTGCCCTACCGCTCTAACGAGCTATGTTGCAAAGTGCATCTTCTAAGATAACAATTTCTTTGTCATCTCGCTTTGCTCGAATCTTATAGCTAAAGCATTTTCTACTCCACCAGCGGAGCTGGTGGTTGTCGCTCGCTTAAGCTACTCAAAGCAGACTCGCCGTAAGTTTTTTGATGAATTTTCTTGTACTCATGATCACATTTTCCTTTCCTTATTTTGATTTGATTGCTTTTACGACTAAATAAATGACCAGTATGCCGATGCAGAGCGAAATAATTGTCAATGCCTCTGCCGTTGCATTAAGGCAAGCACCAATAAAATAAACCAATACCAAAAATGCAACAAAAGCGATAAGAAGCAGCACCCATTTGTTTTTTTCTATGTTATCACCTCCCTATCTACAAAAGTTGGCATTAAATTTTTGTTGAACCAAAGGAATTGTTGAGAATACAATCAATACCCATTTGGAGAGATAGTAGCAAACTACATGACGTGTATACGGAAGCACATTAAAAATGGCAAGCAGGAAATCTATTGACGAAAGAACAGATGCGACCATCTTGTAACTTGACCGCTTCTTTTCACTTAAAGGCTTATTCTTTGCTTCGATAGGTGAGAGAAAGATAGAGATGCCCAAAAGAGCTACTGTTGTCAGGATACGGAAAAGGTGATTTGCTGCGATTGCCTTACTTAGCAAAATGCAGATAAGTGCCAGTCCGGAGAATGCCAAATAGCATCTGGTGTGCGATGTTGCATGGTATCCGCCAATGTAGATTCGCTGTGGGATAAACCCAATCAAAAATGAAAGTGCGTACCGCACATCACCACACACAACAGCGATTAAAACAACAAGCAGAACGCTCACAACAGATGATATGAGCAACTCGTACCCATAGACATACGCATCCGCCTTTGCTTCATCTATCACTTTTTGCTCGCAGAAAAGACGGACTGATTTTTGAGACAGCGTGCGTTCCCACATTGCAGTTGCGCCACCTTATCTTCTGATTTTTGCTTCACTGTATCATAAATTTCAGCAAAATCAAGAGGTTTGGCAAAACTGGTCGTTCTGGTGACAAAAGTGGTAGGTCAGGCTACTTGTAAGGAGCCTTTGCACAGTCTATAATAGTAGCAGGACATTATTTTGTGGAGGTTGTCAAAATGCTGAAGTACCACGTTGCAGTCTGCGATGATGAGAAATCAGACCTTGATGGCATTGTTCAAAGCGTCCAGCAGTACGATGTGCAAGGCTGCTTTGACATTGAAACTTACATGGATGGAAATGAACTTCTGAGCGAATTGCAGATGCAGAAGAAATCCTTTGATCTGCTTCTGCTCGATATTGAGATGCCATCCAACGGTTTTCAGTTGGCGCAGTCCTTGATCCAAATGGAGAAGCATCCTTTGGTGGTATTTGTCACGAAGCGGCATGAGTACGCTGTGCAGGGATATGGCATTGCATTCCGCTACCTTGTCAAACCTTTGGATCAGACGCTGTTCGCTGCGGCAATGGATGCCGTCCTTCAGGAACTGAACTCCAAACATTTCACGATCGAATACGATGGTGTTACCATGTCCTTGGAAACATCGGACATTTACTTTCTGGAAAGCCACGGACATAAAGTTCTGATTCACTGCAAGGAGCAAGACCTTACATTGCGAATGAGCATTCCTGAAGCCTTGGAGCAGCTTCCCAAACGGTGCTTTGTGTCACCACACAAAAGTTATCTCGTCAACATGGAACACATTGTTTACGCTACGGGAACCGCTGTTTTTCTTTCCAGCGGACATCAGCTGCCGATCAGCAGGAGGAAGCGTCAGGAGTTCAATCAGATCTTCAACGCTTATTTGGGAAGATGATGCTTTATTATTTCGTTGAGTTTGCAGGGAGCTTTGCCAACATTGCCCTGTTGCTGCTTTTTATCGGTCGGCTGTTTCCCAAAAAGGAGCCCGTCTCAAGGTGGTTCTATGCCTATGTTGCACTCTTGATTGCTGGGCAGTGTGCTTTGAGTTTATTCCCGGATTGGGTGACGCAGCGCACGATCTATCTTTTAGTTGGCGGATTTTTCCTTGCATTGCTGTTCTATGAGGTTCGACCGTGGCAGGCGGTTTTTGCAAGCGGAGCTTTCTTCGCACTGATTGCTTTGGTGGAAGTGCTTGCAATGCTTCTGATTGGGCTGCGTATCCCGGATACCGACATTCTAATGCAGGCTGGGGCAGCACGGTTGGTCTATGTTGTTTTTTCAAACCTGATTCAAATTCCACTCGTAGTCCTGATCTCACATTTTTTCAGCCGAAAAGGAAATGCTCTGCGTATCCTATGGCTGCTGCCGATCATTGCGATTCAAATCGCAAGTATTGCTGTCTGTTATGTGGCACAGTATCATGCTGCGGATGAGTATTTCCCGGATTATATGGTCGGTCTTATGGCGGTGCTTCTCCTTATAAACATCCTGATCGTGTTCTATGTGGAAGCTCTCCGGGAAAATGAACTGGAAAAATTCAAAGTTAAGTTCAACGAACAGCAGTACAATCTTCAAATGGAATACTACCAGCAGCTCAAAGAACGCCAGGAAGAAGTCCGTTCTCTGCGGCATGATGTGAAGAAATACATCCTGGCGATGCAGGCAGTTGCAGAACACGGTGATACCGAAGAACTTCACAAGATTGCGCAGGCTGCCACGGATGTTTTCGAGCGTTCCACAAATATTTCTGCGGTCGGAAATCCTGTTGTTGATGCTCTTTTGAATTATTACTTACGAATTGCGGAAAGGAATAACATCAACGTCAAACTGGATGTGACGATTCCTGAAGTCCTGACGATCTCATCGTTGTCTTTGAGCATCATTATCGGAAACACATTTGACAATGCCATCGAAGCCTGTTGCGACCTGCCAGCGGAACAGAGAATCATTCATCTACAGCTGCGCAAGCAGTATCGAAGCCTCTTCTATCGGCTGGAAAACCCATACAGTGATACTTCTCGCGGAATCCGCATCGGAGAGTATCACGGTTACGGACTAAAAAATATAAATCGTATCGTTCAGGAGAACCATGGTGACTTCTATACGAAAAAGAAAGACGGTGTGTTTACCGTCCAAGTCCGCCTGAACTGCGAAAATTAAAACATTCTCCTAAAACATTGCTTTTCTTTTGCTTGTACTTTGTGTGTTTCATTCATCTGATGTATTCATTATCCTGAAGTGTTGACACACATCAATACTTATGTTATCATTCCCAACAAATCCACAGCGATTTCTGTAAAGAAACGATTCTGTGCGGTTTTATTTCCTGCGAAGATTTACCGCCCCGCAACACACCCGATCATTTTGCCGTCTGTTTCACCCGACAAAATCCTTCGCCTGTACTGCGTGGGCGGTATTTTCTTTTTGGGGAAGCCGTACCTTGAGAATTTCATGAGCCGTCCGAGCGTGATACCGGCTTTTCGGCCAACGCCGCTGCAAAACAGGGGCAGGAACTTCGTTCGGAGCAAACGGCGATCAACATACACGAGCAGCGGAACTCTCTACTTATTTTTGCGTCTTAACAATTCGGAAACAACTTTCGGAAATGCGTTTTGAGCGCAGCGGTGGAGAGCAAGAACCGTCCCGTGGCCACAAATTTTCAATTCTTGAAAAATGTTGTGCTCCACCGGGGACTTCACATCTGCAACTCTTGCGAGTTTTGATGTGATCTTGTTGGGGCGTACCTGCCCCAAACCCTGCTCATATTCGCACCTTGCGGTGCGAAAGAACGGCGTGTCGTGCTTACATAGCTCCACCGAGGA
>ENA-OQJC01000469-OQJC01000469.1-human-gut-metagenome-genome-assembly--contig:-NODE-469-length-12270-cov-3.361525_pt1 | contig 12270 bp, 9 predicted proteins | sample MGYA00242600_ERZ504766 | MGnify/ENA primary metagenome ERZ504766 (study PRJEB26092, sample SAMD00036364) | human gut metagenome | host: Homo sapiens | study: EMG produced TPA metagenomics assembly of...
CATAGACGAATGGAAGAGAAACAACGTTGAAACGTGGATCAAATGCAGAGTAGATCAGGTTGGAGTGCATGGAGATCTGAACCGGGTCCCCATTCATCAGAGCCTGAATACCTTCGGACTGGTTGCCGTTTGTAAGCTGGTCAGCAGCGTAAATGTTGACTTTGACTTTGCCGCCTGTGGCTTTTTCCATCAGTTCACCGAACTTACGTCCGCCATCAGCCCATGTACTTGTCTCAGTAGTGGAGCATGCGAAGTTCCAGGTCATTTCCGGCCAGTCAAGGTCGCTGTAATCTGCGATTGTGTCAAAGGAGTTATTGCCGTCTCCTGCCTCCTTGGAAGCTGTGTCAGAGGAAGCGGAGGACTGATCACCTGTGTAGGAGCCTTCTTTTGCAAGAGCTTTCGGAAGGAAAGTGGAGGTGATCGGGATGTATGTAACGATCAGAAGAACTGCAACGCAGGCTGCGATCATTGGCACAACAGCCCTTGAGATCTCCTGCAGAGTAACTTCCAGACCTTTTTTGATCTTGATGCTGATTGCTACGAAAAGGTTTACACCTACAGGAGGAGTTACCTGTCCGATTGCAAGGTTTACAGTTGCCATAACACCGAATGCTACTATATCGTATCCAAGAGCCTTACATACAGGAAGCATGATCGGGATGAAGATGTACATAGCGGAGTTTGCATCGATGAAGCATCCTGCGATCAGGAAGATGATATTTACGATCAGCAGGAAGGTAAACTGGTTATGTGCGATGCTTCCAAGTAAATTGGAGGCTGCATCTGCAATACCGAATTTGGTACATACAAAGGAGAACAGAGAGGCACTTGCTACGATGAGCATGATACCGCCGGTTGTCTTTGCTGAGTCTACCAGAATGTCAAACATATCGCGGATGGAAACTTCGCGGTAGATGACCATACCTACGAAGAGTCCGTATACAACGGATACGGCTGCTGCTTCTGTTGGTGTGAAGATACCGCCGTAGATACCGCCCAGAATGATGACCGGCATCAGGAATCCCCAGAAAGCATCTTTAAAAGCGTCCCAGCGTTCTTTTCCTGAGGCTTTTTCTCTGGATGGTTTGATGTTGTGTTTCTTTGCTTCCAGCATTACTACGATTACCAGTGCCACGCCCATAAGAAGACCTGGTACGATACCTGCCATGAACATATCTGCGATGGATGTGCCTGTGATGGAGGCATATACAACGAAGGCGATACTTGGCGGGATGACAATGGCGATGGAGCTTGAGGTTGCCATCAGTGCTGTGGAGAATGGTGCGGAGAAACCGCCCTGTTCTACCATTGCAGGGATCAGTACGGCGCCAAGAGCTGCAACAGTTGCAGGGCCGGAACCGGAGATGGCGCCGAAGAAGCAGGCTACGATAACACATACGATGGCGATACCGCCTTTTTTGTGTCCTACACAGGTATCAACGAATTTGATCAGTCGCTTGGAGATACCGGCTTTTGCCATGATGTTTCCTGACAGTACGAAGAATGGGATTGCCAGGAGCAGGAATTTGCTGATTCCTGAGTACATGTTGGTTGCTACGATCGTCAGGGATGTACCGGAGTAGAGGATTGCGCATACGGAGGAAAGTCCGAGGCAGATTCCGATGGGTACACCCAGGATCAGGAATATGAAGAAGGAGATAAATAAGATTGCACTGATCATTTATTTGCCCTCCTTTTTGTCTGTTGTGATTGTGTTCATGTTACTTTTTGTGCTGTTGTCGGTATTTTTGGCACTGTCGGTTTTGCAGCAGAAGTCCAGACAGAATTCAATGAAGTGAAGGATCATGCATCCTGCACCGATGGGTACGAAGGACCAGAAGATCCATTCAGGCCAGTTTAATACGAAGGTTCTTTTTCCATTCTGAAGCTGAGTGATTACCTTGTCCATTCCGTATTTGAAAAGGATGACGCTGAAGATGATGCTCAGGACTGTGATCAGAATTACGGATGGTTTCTTCAGTTTCTTTGGAAGGCGGTCTGTGACCAGTGTCAGGCTGACCAGTTCTCCTTCGCGGCAGGCCAGTGCGGCTGCCAGCAGGGTGATGAGTACGAATACCGCTACTACAAGTTCTTCTGTGAAGGACCAGGAACGGTGGATGACTTTACGGGAAAATACGTTTCCCACAGTCAGCACCAGGATCAGCAGTGTGGAGATCACAAGGACGATCTTTTCTACTGCAGCCAGTGCGTTCATGATTTTTTTGTAGATTTTCATGCTCTCTACTCCTCTCAAAAAATTTGCTGCTGTTTTTCGGAATTTGGAGCAGATTCAAGGCAGATGGAATGTAATGGTTATAATATGTAATTAGTTACATTTTTCATCTGTGGTGAATTCTGTTGTCTGCGAAAAACAGAAGTAGTGTTTCGGTTTCAGATCGACAGCCTGGAAAAGAAAGTATGTCTCGTGTGTCAGGGTTTTTTTATGTTATAGGAATATTATGGAGTAATTTCCTATAACATAAAAAAGTCCGCCCCACGCAGGGACGGACATATGATATTCCGTAACCACCCTGTTTCACCTTTGAAACAAGTACGATTCTGCAACGTACCGATATACGCGGCTCCTGTAACGGGGGGCGGCCGGGGAAGCTTACTGTGAATACGGCAATATCTGTGATGGCTGTATTCAAGGGTTCGGCTTTCCTTCTCGGGGATGATATTCGAAACAGGTCTGTCACTGCATTTCACCGGACTGCAGTTCTCTGAGGACAGGGGGACTGTTTTTACTGGTTCCCTTCGTTGAATTTATGCGTTATAGGTTTAGCTGTTTAAAAAGCTAAAGCAATTTTAACGCTGTTTGTTTTGAAAGTCAAGAGGTTTTTGTAAGTATTTGGGGGAAGTTTGTTGGTGTGGGGCGTACACAGCGCAAGAGGGGACGCGCGAAGCAGCATCTCTCTGCAGGTTCAGTTCCGGGGGCTAAGTAACTCTAAGGTGGGGGAAATCCGCTAAAAGCATGAAGAAAAATGCAAAACTCGCTCCGTCGCAGACTCCGCTCAGACAGGTTGCTATTTTTCTTCATAACGCGGATTTCCCCCACCTAAGAGTTACTAAGCCCCCTCCAGATTCACCTGCAGAGAGATGCTGCTTCGCGCTGGCTATTGGCTGTGTAAGAGAAAATGGATGAGGTGGTGGGAGCGGAGGGGTCAAGTGAAAAGAATCAGTTGTTACTCTTGACAATCGAATGATTTTCTGCGTATATTGTAAAAAATAAAATATTAAATATTGGATAAGTAAAATTATGAAAATAAATGAGTAAAAGCTACAAAAATCAGCAGAAAGAGGTAAAATATCATGGATTTAAGAATTATTCAACAGGGGTACAGCATATCGGGATTCCGACAAATGACATTGATAAAACTGTGGAGTTTTATCATAAACTGGTTTTGAGACTGCATTTGAGACCGTAAATGAGGAAGCGAATGAGAAGGTTGTGTTTCTGAAACTGGGAACTCTGGTAGTGGAGACTTATGAGAATCATGCGGCGAAGATGGAGCATGGAGCGATCGATCATGTTGCACTTGATGTAAGAGATATTGAGGAGATTTTCCGGTATATTAATGAAGCTGGTTTAAACTCCACACAGGATACCATTCATTTCCTGCCATTCTGGGAAAATGGTGTGAAGTTTTTTACCATTGAGGGTCCGAACAAGGAGAAAGTGGAATTCAGTCAGTATCTGTAAAACAGAAAAAGTTACGGAATATACCTACATAATAAAATTCCGAACATAATAAAATGAAGCAGTAAAGCCGATACATTGACTGGAAACAGTGTGTCGGCTTTTTCACTGTCCGAAATAGACTGTAGCAGTAAAAACCGGGAAAAATAAAGAAATATTAAAGGGAAGAGAAAGATGAAATATTTAAAGAAGTGGTATATTAATCTGTCGATACAGAGAAAAATTCTGTATTGTACGTTAGGGGTAGCATTGGTTGTTCTGTTGGCTGCTAGTGTTTCGCAGTATATGTCTGCATCTTCAATTGTGACAGAACAGACAAGGAAGCAGTCTGCGGGAGTGGTGAACGAGTTGTCGGTGAATTTGGATCATTATTTTGATATGGTGAGGAATTCATTTGAGTATATTGCAAATAACAATACGGTTCAGGAGGAATTGGAGTCTGATGAACCATATAAATCGGATGGCACAGAGCTGTATTCCTATTATTCAAGATCAGGGCAGATCAGAAGGCTGCTTTTGCAGGGATATACAAGTATTTATATGAATGATATCCAGCTGTATGGTTATAACGGAGCAAATCATCTGCTGGCAAATAATCATGAGATTAATGAAAATACCGCTCAGACATCCTGTGAACTGGCGGAGCAGGCAAAAGGACGCTGTATTTATTATAATGCTTCTGAGGAAGGTCTGATGTATATGGCAAAGCAGATCAAAGATTCTCTGACTATGAAGCCAGTGGGAATATTGAGAGCATCTATTAAGCTGAGCTATCTGAAAAAAATGACGATCACAGCCAGAGATTCTTTGGCTGCACATATTTTTCTCTGGACAATGACAAAAATGTTCTGATAGAGAGTGCAGAGAATGATGCGACAATCAGTGACAGAAGCTGGATAGAAAAAATATCAGGCAACACAGGAGAATTTCTGTTTACTGCAGATGGACAGGGTTATGACTGTGTATATCAGAGAAGTTCTGACACAGGACTTACAGTTGTAGGAATGATCCCTATGAGTTTCTTGCAGAAAACAGCCAGAGGATTACAGAAAACGACAATCATGCTTATTCTGGCAAGTTTGATGTTGTGTATTTTTCTTGCTAATATTCTGGCAAAGGGAATCGCCGGTCCGATCAAGCGTACAAGTAAAGCAATGCAGCAGTTTGCAGAGGGTGACTTTTCTGTCCGTCTTCCGGAAGGAAGAAGGGATGAGATTGGAGCCATGAATTCTGTTTTCAACCAGACGATAGAGAAAATAGAGCAGCTGATAAAACAGGTTGTGGAGATGGAAACAGTTAACAAAGATATTGAATTCCAGGCTTTACAGGCACAGATCAATCCGCATTTTCTTTATAATGTACTGGATACAATCAACTGGATGGCGCGAAAAAAAGGTGAGGATAATATTTGTCGTATGGTTACTTCTATCAGCAGTCTGATGCGTGCAAGTATCAGCAATAAAAGAAGTATGGTTTATATTCGTGAGGAAATAAAATATGTACAGGATTATCTTTACATACAGGAAACCAGATATGGAGATAAATTTACATCTTATATTGAAGTGGATGAGAGATTAAATGAATTAGAGATTCCGAAGATGACTATTCAGACACTGGTGGAAAATGCGGTAGTTCATGGTGTGGAAAATGCGACATGGGACTGTTTCCTTTATGTTTCAGGAGAAATTACAGATGGAATGGCAGTATTTACAGTAAAGGATGATGGAGTTGGAATGTCACAGGAGCAGTTGGAGAAACTGATGGGGACAGAGGAAGAGCCAGATCATGAAGCAGAGCGGACACATACTCATCTGGGAGTGTATGCGGTGAGAAAGAGACTGGATTATGTATATCAGAACAAGGCAAGGATGAGCATTACATCAGAACCGGGGAAGGGAACACAGGTAATACTGGAAATTCCGATGAACGGTAATGTGGGAGTTACTTACAGGAAATACGATGAAACTGTAAATGAAAATAACAAAAAAAGGGGAGACGAGAGATAATGGAATTGCAGGTAATGATATTAGATGATGAATATATTATTCTGGATGGTTTATGTTCGTTTCCATGGAGCGATTATGGATACCGTATATCTGCAACTGCAAGGAACGGATTGGAAGGGCTGGAGAAACTGGAGCAGGCGAAACCGGATCTGATTCTTACAGATGTGAAGATGCCGGGAATGGATGGACTGGATTTTGCAGAAAAAGCACATGAGATTTATCCCAATGCGGTTATAGTGATACTGACAGGATATGACAGTTTTGCCTACGCTCAGAAAGCAATCAGCATTGGTGTGGAAGAATATCTTCTCAAACCGGTGGACTATGATGAGTTAAAGGCAATGGCTGCCCGGATTGCAGGGGAAATTCATGCAAGGAAGGAAAAACAGCAGGAAATCCGGGATCTGAAGAAATATTTCAACAGGTCAGTTCCGCAGCTGAGATCCAAATTTGCGGGAAATCTTCTGTATGGAAGAATCCAGGGAAAAGGAGTTGTAAAAGAGCAGGCAGAATCTCTGAATCTGACAATAGAGAAATATATTGTGTGTGTAGGGCGAAAAGTTGTTGGAGAAAATAAAATCCATACAGGAGATAAATGGATAGAGGAATTTGCATGCATCAATATTTTTGAGGAAATTTTTAATGATTTTGGAATTCATGTTTTGAGCGATTATAATACAGCAACTGCAGAATATAATTTTATTCTTTTGTTTGAAAAGGAAGAAGAAAACGCAGTATGTATGGAAAAAGCATTGCAGGCATGCAGTAAGATACAGGTAGAAGTAGAACGGTATCTGAAAGCACATATGAATTTTGGATTGAGCGATGTAGAAGTGGACGAATATCAGGCAAATGCACAGTACCGTAAGGCACAGACAGCATGCAGGCAATGTGTTTATCTGGGTACGAATATCATACTCAGATACGAAGATCTGCAATATGAAAAACAGACAGACTTTGTGATTACTTCCGGTGAAAAAACACATTTTATGATGACTTTGTTTCAGGACAGTTTTGAGAAAGCGGAGGATGAACTTCATCAGATGTTTCGAAACGCACCGGAAGATGTATCTCCGGTGAAATTTGCAGCAATGGATTTACTTTTGGGATGTATGAAATTTCCATATATCTGTGCAGTTGACAGTGAAATTCATAATAAAAACTGGAATCTTTCTGTGCTTCAGGATGGAATAAAAAGAATCTGTCAGTGCGAGAACACAGAAGAGGTGTTGAATTGTCTGCTGAATCTGTTTGGAACGCTGATTAAACAGAATACAGAAGGAACTGATGAACGGACCGGAACTGGTTCAGAGTGTTCTTTCTTACATTGAGAAGAATTATTCAGGAGATTTATCTATGGATGATCTGACTGAGAAATTCCATGTAAGCAGAACCTATATCAGCCGCCTTCTTAAGAAATATGCCGGAAAGAGTTTTCTGGAATATCTGACAGATGTCCGGTTCCAACAGGTGGAGAAACTGATTGCAGATAATAAATATAAACAATATGAAATCGCAGAAATGGTAGGATACAAAGACTTTGGATATTACATAAAAGTATTCAAAAAGCGTTACGGTATTACACCCAATGAATTCAGGAAATATATATAAACAGCGAGGTTAACTGTATCAGGTAAGTCATTTAATCGAATCAGGCAAGTAGCGAGGCGGATGATTTTATCTACCTGACGATAGAACAGGAGATTTGTGCACAGTATAAAATTTAGTTGCACAAATACTCCTATTTTTACTTTTATTTTCCTAATTGTTTATAAAAGGCAAAAAGACTAAAATAAAAATACATCAAGAACGAGGAAACACAAATTAAAAGGAGGAAACAAGTAAATAGAGGAAAATGAAAAAAGTGTTATCACTTGCCATGACGGCAGCTATGACAGCCAGTCTTCTGACAGGCATGGGAGCAGTTACAGCTTCTGCGAAGAAATCGGACGATGGAAAAAGAACGAAGATTACTGCTTTATTAAAAGGTACAGAGTCTACAGAACAGTATAAGACATTTGATTATCTTCTTAAAAATTTCTGTGATGAAAAAGGTCTGGATTATGAAATTGAACTTGTAAACGATATGCAGGATTATTTTACAAAACTCCAGATGTATATTAACAGTGATACACTTCCGGATATTTTTGGATGCCCGAACGGAACACTTTCTAAAGCATGCAAAGATATTGATGCACTGGTTAATGTGGGAGATGAACTTGAAAGAAACGGATATGATGAGAAATTAAATGGTGCGATCAGAGATTTCCTTACAGATGCAGACGACGGAAATATGTATCTCTTCCCACAGGGATTGTACTGTGAGTATTTTATGTACAGAAAAGATATCTTTGAAAAAGCAGGAATCAAAGATGCTCCGACAACATGGGAAGAATTTGAAGAAGATTGCCAGAAAATTGCAGATCAGGGCGAGATTCCGGTTATTGTGGGAGGTTCTGATGCATGGCAGCTGATGAGATATCTTTCTTTCTCACCATGGAGAGTAACTGGTCCTGAATTTATTGAGGGTTATCAGGCTGGAACAGATTCTTTCAGTGACAATGAGTCTGCGAAATATGCAGTAAATCTTCTTTCTGATCTTGGAACAAAAGGTTATTTTGAACCAGGATTTGCAAGTGTAGATTTTACCTCTGCATGTAACTTATTCTTTGGTGGTTCCGGTGCAATCTTCTATACAGGCTCCGGACAGATCAGCCTTGCAGAAGAAATGTATGACAATGGTGAACTTGGATTCTTCCCTGTGCCGGATACAGAAGGAATGGACAATATGTCTACTAACGTACCAGTTCATGCAGGTTTTGCGGAAGGATTTAATAAGGCAACATATGATGATACAATGCAGGAATTCTTCGATTATATGTGCGAAAACTTTACAGATGCATGCTACAATCAGGCACAGGTTTTCTCACCGTTTAATGAAGAACTTCCGGAAGGACTGCCACAGCTTTACTATGATACACAGCCAATGTTTGAAGATGCAGAAACAGCATGGACTTCCTGGGATGATAAACTGGATTCAGATGTAATGACTAAAATTGTTGATGAACAGCAGCAGCTTGCTCAGGGAATCATAAAACCGGATGAATTTATTAAGACCTGTGATTCTCTGGTAAAGAAATAAAAAAATTTAAGCAGTAGTCTGGAGACTGGCAAAATTTTTGTCAGTCTCTTTGAAAGAAAAGACATAAAACAATTTGATTTTCGGAAAGGAGGGAGCCTCGTGCAGAAAGCATTTGGAAAAAAATCAGTAATTTTCTTATTTATTTTTCCGGCATTTCTTATCTATACGGCATTTGTAATCGTGTCCATTGTATGGGCCGGATATTACAGCTTCTTTGACTGGAGCGGTGTTGGTGAAAAGGTATTTGTAGGCTTCAAAAATTACATTGAACTTCTTACACAGGATGATGTTTTCAGATCTACTGTATGGCATACACTGATTTATACAGTGATCAATGTTGCAATTCAGGTATTTGGAGGTTTATTATTTGCGATTCTCCTCAGTCGTATTAAAAAAGGAAGAGTTGCTTTACAGACTCTGTATTATATTCCGGTAGTTATCTCTTCTGTAGCGATTTGCCAGATTTTTACAAAGTTATTATCAGTAACTCCAACCGGTATTGTGAATCAGGTATTATCATTCATCGATCCATCTCTGAAACTGATGGAGTGGATTTCCAATCCTCAGATTTCACTGTATGTAACAGCTTTTGTAGAAGCATATAAATACCTGGGACTGTATATGGTTATCTTTTATGCAGCACTGATCGGTGTTCCGGATGAACTGGGAGAAGCAGCACTGATCGATGGAGCATCAACATGGCAGGAATATCTTTATGTAAGAATTCCTTATATTAAACCGGTTATCATTGCAAACTGTCTGCTGGTACTGAATGGTTCCCTGAGATCTTTCGAGTTCTCTTATCTGTTAACACATGGAGGACCGGGAAATGCTTCTGAACTTATGACAACTTATATGTATAAACAGGCGTTCAGCAGTATGAAATATGGTTACGGAAGTTCTGTAGCGATCATGATCGTAATCATCTGTATGGTAGTTGGAATGTTATTCCGTAAATTTACAGGAGGAGGGGATGACGAATGAAAAGAAAAAAACAACCATTCCGAGCATCATTAAATGGGTTATCGCATTAATCCTTGTTGTGATGCAGGTTTATCCTTTCTTCTATGTATTTACTTCAAGCTTTAAGTCACTGGATGATTTCAGACAGTTACCGGCATATGCACTCCCGTCAAAATGGGTGCTGACAAACTTTATCAATGTTTTTACAAAAAGCCATATGCTGACTTATTTTAAAAACAGTATCATTGTTTTGATCGGTGTACTGATTCCTCTGCTTTTATTTGCACTGATGGCTGGATTTGCATTAAGCAAAATCAAATTCAAAGGCAGAAAATTTGTCCTTAATTATTTCCTTCTTGGATTGATGCTTCCTATGCAGGTTGCACTGATTCCCATTGTTTACTATTTTTAATAAGATGGGACTGATCAATACATACCCCGGCAATTATTTTGCCACAGATTGCTTTTTCACTGTCTTATTCCATTCAGCTGTTTTATTCATTCAGCAAAATTCTTCCCTGAAGAAATGCTGGAAGCAGCGATCATTGATGGATGTTCACCGATAGGATGTTTCTTAAGATGGTGGTTCCGATGTCACTGAACTCTATTATCACAGTTAGCAACCATGCAGGCAGTATTCTGCTGGAATGAGTATATTAATGCTTATACATTTACCAGATCTACAGATATGAAAACCATTACACTTGGTTTAAATGACTTCGTAGGAAGCATGGGACTGACAGACTGGGGTGGTACATTTGCAGCCATCACTGTAACAGTACTTCCGGTATTTATTTTCTACTTCTTCAGCAGCAAGAAGATGCTGGCAGGTATGACAGCAGGTGCAGTAAAAGGTTGATAATATGCAAGAATTACCTGATAACAGTAGTTTGATTTATGAGTAAATAACAGGCTTGCCGGAAAAGTACAAGCAGGCCTGTAAAGTGAAATAAAGTATAAAAAAGGAGATTAAGACTATGCAGAAATTATACTATCAGTTCCCGGGAACATGGTTTGGCGATTGCATGCCATTTGGACATGGAGATAAATTCTATTTATATCATCAGAGAGATACCAGAAAACCGGGACCATTTGGAGAACCATTTGGCTGGGATCTGGCAACAACTTCTGATTTTGTACATTACGAAGATAAAGGCGTGGCAATTCCGAGAGGAACAGATGAAGAACAGGATCAGTTCATCTTTGCAGGCAGTGTTTTCGAGGCAGAAGGACAGTATCATATTTTCTATACAGGCTATAACCGCGATTATCCGGCACTTGGAAAACCATCTCAGGTTCTGATGCATGCATACAGCGATGATCTTGTAACATGGCACAAAACTCAGGATGCACTTACCTTCACTCCACAGGAAGGCTATGACCCGGATGACTGGAGAGATCCATGGGTGATCCGCGATGAGGAAAATAATCAGTATCTGCTGATCCTTGGCGCAAGATTACAGGGACCAAAGACAAGACAGACAGGAAGAACTGTTAAATTCACATCCAAAGATCTGAAAAACTGGAAGTTTGAAGGAGATTTCTGGGCACCGGATCTCTATACTATGCATGAGATGCCGGACTTATTTAAGATTGGTGACTGGTGGTATCATATTGTGACAGAATACAGTGACAGAAGTAAAATGGTATACCGTATGAGCAAGAGTCTGGAAGGTCCATGGATCGCACCGAAAGATGATGCATTTGACGGCAGATCTTATTATGCAGGACGTACTTTTGAACTGAACGGACAGAGAATCCTCTTTGGCTGGGTTGCTACCAAGGATCAGGATGATGATGACAATAACTTCATCTGGGCAGGAACATTTATGGCACATGAGGTTTACCAGAGAGAAGATGGAACCCTTGGTGTAAGAATTCCGGAAACTGTATGGAATGCATTTGATAAAGAAGAAAAGACAGAAGATTTTGTAATTGATACTCCAACTAAGAGTACAGAAAAAGTAGTTGCAAAAGATACAGGAGATATCTTCAAATTCGAAGCAGATGTGGAATTCACAGAAGGAACTAGAACTTTCGGTGTGAGATTCTATGAAGATGAGGATAAAGCTGAGTCTTACCAGTTCGTATTTAATGTAACAGAAGACAGATATGTATTTGAGAAAAACCAAACTGGCCATGGCCTGCAAACCAGAATATCGGACTGGAGAGACCGCTGGAACTGGTACCTGGTAAGAAATACAATATCAAAATGATCGTAGATGATACAATTGCTACAATCTATGTAGACGGTGTTGCATTAAATGCAAGAGCATATAAACGTCCGGGAGAAAGTCTGTCACTCTTTGCTTCTGAAGGAAGCCTGAAAGTAACTAACTGCAAGGTTACAACCGGATTAAAGAAATAGAGACAGACAGCAATTTAATCGATAAACCGCGGAGCAGTTATTCGGTGTAGAGTAACGTGACGAAGAGATTGCTGTAAATAAAAAAAGTTGC
>ENA-OQJC01000472-OQJC01000472.1-human-gut-metagenome-genome-assembly--contig:-NODE-472-length-12199-cov-4.032555_pt1 | contig 12199 bp, 15 predicted proteins | sample MGYA00242600_ERZ504766 | MGnify/ENA primary metagenome ERZ504766 (study PRJEB26092, sample SAMD00036364) | human gut metagenome | host: Homo sapiens | study: EMG produced TPA metagenomics assembly of...
TCCTGTGACTCCTTTAAAACGTCAGGCAGTTTTTTTATATACAGTAGAAAACAATACCAAATCAGATTGCCCCCTACAAAGGGATAGTAAATTATCTTTAATACTAAAAACAGCACGTATAAGATCAAAGGCACGGCTGTAAGCTCCTTGCTTTTTGCTACCTTGCCCTCTTCCCTGGCATCCTTTTAACTTCTTTTTCAGTTGCCGGCTCTGTTTTCTCGCCGCCCTCGCCATCCTGTGCAAACCATTGCAGATTGTAGCACAACACTGTATGCAATTTGGAAAATTCATCTAAACTGTCAGTACATTCCATCAATTATCGAAACCACCATAGTCTTAATTTCTGTAATAATAAAATTAGCAATGTTCGGAATTAGATATACTATCAAAAATAATACAATAAATCCTGCTATAATTTTTAACTGGATACCTACAGAGAACATATTCATCTGAGGCGCAACCTTTGCCATGATTCCCAGTATACAGTTCATTATCATCATGCACGCAAAGACCGGAAGAAATATCCTGAAGCCTATTACAAACATATCGCCCATATACTTAGTCATGGTAGAGAGCATATTGTCAAATTGAAACTGTGCACCTCCAAGCGGTACAACTGAAAAGGAGTCACAAACTGTCCTTATAAGATATGTGTGCATATCAGATACAAGAAGCAGGACAAGAACTACGTAATAGTAGAAATTACCTGTAACTGTTGTCTCTGAATTCATCGATGGATTGAATTCTGTTGCCATGGACAGACCTATATCCATATCAATCAGATTTCCCGCAAAAATAACAATGGAATTACATATATTGGCCGCAAAACCTATGAGCAGTCCTGTAATTCCTTCTTTTACGACCAGTACAGCAAAACCTACTGCACTGACATAGGAAAGCTGTGGTCTTTCTATGATATTGTACATAAACAAAGCAACAAAGGCTGATAAGCCGGTCTTGACACGTGCCGGAACCGCATTATCTCCAAAAAACGGAGCTATGTACACAAATGATGCAATACGCACCAGAATCAGCAAAAAATATTCAAAATTTGCAATAGAAAAAGAATAATTAATCATATATCATCCTATCCCATGCTTATATAATAACTGAATTTGGACCACAAATCAGTCATAAATCCGGACATAGTGTCGAGCATCCATGAGCCACAGAGCATCATCACAAGAAAAATTGCAATTATTTTTGGCACAAATGTAAGTGTCTGCTCCTGAATTGACGTAACTGTCTGAAATATACTGACTATAAGTCCGACAATCAGCGAAATAAGCAAAAGCGGAGCTGATGTAATGATTGTAGTATAAATTGCCTCTCTGGCAATATCCAAAACAGCTTCCTGGGTAATCATATGTACACCTCCTAGTAAAACGTCTTGACCAGATTACCAATAACCAGATCCCAGCCATCCGCAAGGATAAACAAAAGTACCTTAAACGGCATCGAGATGGTTGTCGGTGGAAGCATCATCATACCCATTGACATTAGCACTGATGAAACAACCATATCTATTACTATAAACGGAATGTATATTAAAAAGCCTAATATAAAGGCTGTTCTAAGCTCACTAAGTATAAAGGCCGGAACAAGTGTTGTAAAAGGTACATCATCATAGTCATCGTACTCATCTCCTGAGATATCCACAAACAGCTTTATGTCCTTAGTCTGTGTCTGCCCATACATAAACTCCCTGAATGGTCCCTCAGCCTCCTTTATAGCCTCCTGCTGGGTGATTTTACCCTCATCAAGGGTCTTTATAGCCTTTTCGTTTACCTGTGAAAAAGTCGGCCACATAATAAAAAGTGTCAAAAACAAAGCCAAACCGACAAGGACCTGATTAGGTGGTGCTGTCTGGGTACCGATAGCTGTTCTGACAAAATGCAGTACGATAATAATTCTTGTAAAAGAAGTCAGCATGATGAGAATAGAAGGTGCTAAAGATAATACTGTAAGCACCAAAAACATCCTGACAGGTGTGGACAGAGAGCCTGACTCATTGTTGTAATATATGTTCAGACCATTTGTGCTGTCAGAGGTGGCATCGGCTAAATCCTTGTCACCACTGTCAAGACTTTTAACGTCATCCAAATCGTTTGTCACATCATTTGTACTGATATCACCGGATGGTGAGGGGCTCTGACTTGCATTTACACTGTCAGGATAAAATATGCATAATGAAATTGTTACCATAAGGACTGCAATTGCAAAAATAAATGATGCATTGCAATATACAGCCTTGAATTTCTTCATGAATCTATTCATGTCTGCTCCTGTTACTGTACTTTTCTTTCAATTTATCCATAATTGCTGAAAAGGATTCCGGATTCTGCATCATGCTTTGAGGATCCTTAAATGATAAATCCTTTAATTCCTCCTCCTTAAGCTCGGTGAGATAATTCACATCATCCTTTCCGATTGAAACAACGATATATTTTGTACCTGCCTCAACAATACTGATCATCTTATTATTTCCGACGCTTATTGTTTCAATAATTCTAAGATTCTTATTAAAGCTTCGCCCCTTCTGGATACCCGCCATCCATCTGGTGGTAAAATATGTCAGGATAAGCACAAAAACAAAAATTATTAAAACTGTGATGAGCTGGACAAAGCTGTCCAGTGATGTTGCTGCTAATATCATTTTAATTCCTCTGCATAGTATTGATTAAATGTCAGCTGAAACTATTTTGTCTTTCCGGTGTTTATCTTTGAATTGACTATCTCAGTGATTCGTACACCAAAGCTTTCCTCAATTACAACAACCTCGCCCTTAGCTACATATTTACCATTTACAAGAATATCTATCGGTTCTCCTGCCAGCTTATTAAGCTCTATGATCTTGCCCGGACCGAAATCGAGTATTTCGGAAATGGATTTTTTGGTGCGTCCAAGCTCAACTGTCACTTCAAGAGGAACATCCATGATTAAATCAATGTTTTCAGGCTGGTAGACCTGATTTGGCATGGCTCCAAAAGGGGTGAATTGAGCGTTCTGTACATTAACCTGATTGCCTATCATATTTTGTGCCCCCATATTCTGGTTCATCATTCCCTGATTCATCATATTCTGACTATTCATATTCGAATTCATCATATTTTCGTTTATCATGCCCTGACTGTTTGCGGAAGCATTATTCATGCTGCCACTATCCTGTGGCTGTTGTATAGGCGCAGCCTGTGTGGCGGTGTTTGAACTTTGAGGAACATCCTCTGTCACACTTTGTGTATCAAGCTCCATATTCTGAGATACCCCCTTACACATTTCCTTTACAAATGCCGGTGGGTAAAGCTGCATTATCTCGCTGTCTACTAGATCCCCAATCTCCATATGGAAGGAAATCTTTACAAACTCTTCAGACAGGAAGCTGTCAATTTCACCCTCGTTTAAGGTGTTTTTTAAATCAACAACCTCTGCGATAGGAGGGCTGATATCGATAGTACGATTGAGCATAGACGAAAGAGATGTGGCGGAAGAACCCATCATCTGGTTCATTGCCTCACTGATAGCACTAAGGTGCAGCTCTCCAATCTCACCATTTATATTCGTTCCATCTCCACCCATCATAAGGTCGGTTATAATTTTTACATCCTTTTCTTTGAGTACGAGAATATTGCTTCCATTTAACCCCTGTGTGTATCCGATTTTGATAAACACACACGGTTTTTCATACTCGTCAACAATTTTGTCCCAATTTGAAAAAGAAACAACAGGAGTAGAAATCTCTACTCTTCTATTTACAAGTGAAAACAGCGTGGTTGCAGCTGTTCCCATACTGATATTGGCAATCTCTCCAATCGCATCCTTTTCGGATTCTGTCAATATCTCATCGCTCGAATCCGCCGCATCGTTGTTATTTAACAATGCATTTATTTCCTCCTGCGATAAAACTCCATCCATGATTTATTGCTCCTCTCTGACTACTGATGTAATTCTTACCGCATATTTATCACCGGAAGAACCAGGTAGTGCAGTAAACTTTTTGATATTTCCTACATAAATGTCCAACTCATCATCCACATTGGTGTCAAGTCTTATTACATCACCCGGCACAAGCGTAGAAAAATCCTTTACTGATATAAGACTCTTGCCAAGTACCGCTTTGACCGGTATTTGTGATTTTTGAATAAGGCTTTCTATGGCATTTCTATAGTTGGTTTCATCATGATTTTGTATGTTAGAATACCAGTATCTGGTATTCAGCTTATCTATAACAGATTCAAGTGTGATATAAGGCAGACATATATTCATCAATCCCTCAACATCACCAATCTTTATATTCATAGTGATAATAGCTATCACCTCGCTGGGAGATATAATCTGAGCATACTGGGAATTGGTCTCAATTCGCTCTAAATGAGGGCTTATATCAAGTACATTCTGCCACGGCTCCTGGAGCAGATTAATGCATATAACTAAAATACGCTCAATAATCAAAAGCTCAATCTCTGAAAATTCTCTCGTCTTATCGAGAGAATCTCCCCTTCCGCCAAGCATACGGTCTACAATAGCATATCCAAGACCGGAAGCCATTTCAACTATTATATTCCCATGCAACGGCGCAAAGTTGACAATGCCAAGCAGCACCGGATTTGAAAGCGCATTTGTGAATTCTGAGTATGTAACTGCCTCCGAATTCATCACCTCTACCTGCACTGACTTTCGCAGATAAACGGGAAGGTTTGTTGTAAGAAGCCTTCCATAATGCTCAAATATTATTTCAAGGGTCCTTAGATGTTCCTTTGAAAACTTAGATGGGCGGGCGAAATCATAGTCTTTCACCGTCTGTTCACTATTCTCTTTTATTTCATCTACATCAAGCTCGCCGCTGCTTAGGGCATTGAGCAGATTGTCTATCTCACTCTGAGATAAAACATCACCCATCTGTTAATCACCACCTGTATCCAAATTATTAAATATCTGCCTGTTTTAATACCGGCATAAGTATTTGTAAAGAAATCATCACTGGGTAAGCGAAGATACAATATTTACATCTACTATATAGTCTGCTCCGAATTTCTTCTGGAGAGTTTTGAGAATCTTATCATGAACAGCACTCTTATCGGTGTTGTACTGTTCCATTGTGTAATCGCCTATTATGTCTGTAATGTCTGCTAAGATAACATTTTTCTTGGCGGACAAATCCTCACCGTAGGTCTTATATCCGTCACTCTTTTTGTTGAGTGAAAGTGATATGCCACAAACAAGATAATGTGTATTGCCATCCTCAGATGGGGCAAAATTGAAGGTAAGTGTATCATCATCGGCTGTAAGTGCATAATCAACAATCTGATCCTGCGGCAGCTGTGAACCACTAGTTGCAGTGCCACTGTTTAAGTCTAGTGATATAGCCTCACACACCTGGTCTATCAGATTGTTTGCCTTTTTTGTCTCAGGTATAATTGTAAATATAAGCAGTGCTGTAAGCACAAGGTTTGCAAAACAAAGTGCTAAAATCAGTACTGAAATTAAATTCTTTTTCATATGCATTCCTTTCCGGATTAATTGGTATTGAACTCTGAATTGTAAGAATTATACACCTTAATCTCTACACGTCTGTTCCTGGCCCTTCCCTCTGGAGTAGAGTTGTCCGCAACCGGATCATAGTCTCCTCTTCCGGATGACTTTATATGGGCAGGGTTTAAGCTTGTATTGTCCCTGATGTAATTTGCAACGCTCAGTGCTCTGTACATAGAAAGCACATCATTACTCTCATACTTGGAACGTGATGAAACCGGAACATTGTCAGTATGCCCTTCAATCTCTATCAGATTATCCTGATATGCAGCTAAAATAGATGAAATCTTGTTCACTACCGGATATGCCTCTTCCATTACATCAGCCTTACCCGATTCAAACAACAGGGCTCCATTCAGACTCAATTGCACATACTGTGCATTGAAATCCACTTCCACAGCATCCTGTAAGCTAGTGTTTTCGAGCTGTTTTCTATCTGCTCTGACATTTTTCAGATTCAGAAAGCTCCATCTGCTCATACTGTTCTTCGGCATTCTTGTCATCACCCTCTGTGGTGCTTTCAGTTGTCGATTTGGAATTGGCCAGATCATTGTAATATTTATCCAAAAACTCAAGCTGGCTGACTCCTGCTCCAACAAGCCTGCCATCACCGATAGATGTGCTGCCTCCCGGCAAAACACTAACACTGCTTGTCAGTGATGCAATGACCAGCTGGAATTTCTCAGCGTCAACAGTTGACATAGAGAACAAGAGCACGAAAAAGCATAAAAGCAGGTTCATAAGATCCGAGAAGGTTGACTGCCACGCCGGTGCTCCCTTTGGCGGATCCTCAGGTCTCCTTTTCGCCACTATTCCTCACCTCCGCCTTCTGGTGAGAGAGCCTCTCTCTTGTCAGGTGAAAGGAAGGACTTGAGCTTTTCCTCAATAACTCGTGGGTTTTCACCCGCCTGAATGGAAAGCAGACCTTCTATGATAAGAGTCTTGAGAGTGAGCTCAAGCTCATTGTTAGCCTTAAGCTTGTTAGCAAATGGGGCGCAAAGCCAGTTGGCAATAAGCGAACCGTAGAATGTAGTAACAAGGGCAACCGCCATATTCGGACCTATTGTTGAAGAATCCTCAAGGTTTTTAAGCATATTGATAAGACCGATAAGTGTACCGATCATACCCCAGGCAGGACCCTGCTCTCCCCAGAATTCCCAGAAAGAAATTGTTTTCTTATGACGTTCCTCCATGCTTAGCATATCTGTTTCAAGAATGCCTCTCACAAGCTCTGCATCCGTACCGTCTACTACAAGCATAATACCCTTCTTTAAGAATTCATCGTCTATACTGCCGGCAGCTTCCTCGAGGGCTAAAAGTCCCTCCTTACGGCTGACATTTGACAGCTCTATTATTTTATTTATTGTCTCTCCAGGGTCTACGCTCTTTTCCTTAAAAGGAAGTGCAAATGACTTGATTCCGGCTATAAAGCCCGATAGCTTGTTAGAGCAAAGCACAGCCGAGAGTGAACCACCTATCGTGATAATTGCAGAGGGCGCATCAAGAAAGTTTAATAATGCAGGTACCCCACCATTTTGAATGATACCGAACAAAACCATTCCGATACCAAGAATTACTCCTAAAAGAGATGCTATATCCACTTATACACACCTTCCATAAATAAATATTTGTCGAATGACCTTAGTTATAATTCTACTAAATTTTAGTGTAAATGTCTATGTAAAAATAATATTTTTAATAAAAATACACAAATATTGGGAAATGACCTAAGCCATCCCCCAATACCTTGCGAAATTATTATCTCTTAAGATTGATAAGTTCCTCGAGAAGTGTATCAGATGTAGTGATGACACGTGAGTTTGCCTGAAATCCACGCTGAGTTACTATCATATCCGTAAACTGTGAAGACAAATCTACATTTGACATCTCAAGCTCTCCTGATGAGATAGAGCCTCCGTCAGCTGATATTTCAACTCCTATTCCATCAAACTCACCTGAGTTTAATGTGCTCTGATAGCAGTCGTCTCCGATTTTTTCAAGACCTGATGCATTGGCAAACTGTGCCACAGCTATCTGGCAGAGTACAACTGTATTACCATTGTCATATGAACCGTATATCTTACCATCGTCACTGACAGTTATGCCTGTAAGTGCTCCGAGTGCTTTTCCCTTGCCATCGCCCTGCAAGTCACCGTTCATACCTCCGATAGTAGAGGTTCCGTTATTATTATAGTTCATGGATTTGCTGAAATCCACTTCTATATTACTGAAATTACTTCCGTTGATTGAGGCATCCTGTGTGTTTAAGACGGAAAGATTCAGGTTTATTGTCTTTGCAGCCGGTGAATTTGCACTTGAAATTGATGTAAAAGTACCCTCACTCTGGTCAAAAACGAGCGAAGCGTCCTCAAATATAGTCTGGGGATCTACAGCCCTTCCTTTATACGAGTACATTGTCTGTCCGTTTGGTCCCTGGCTTGTAATAAAATTACCATCCTTGTCCACATCAAATATTGAATTTCCCTTAGAATCAACGATATCCTTAAGCGTTACATCATATGTACCATCGGTATTTGTCTTTTTAATACCAAACTTTGCAGTATAGTTGTATCCCAGGTCATCAAAAAAGCCTATAGTGATGATTCTTCCGGTGCCGGCTGCCTGGGCATCATTTTTATCAAGCACACCTGATACATATGCCTTTGTTGTAGCCTCCGGAGCTGAGGTTTTAGTGGCAGACGACATTACCTGCAATGATGATACCGTATCCTTTATCACGTTGCCCTTTGCATCTACCTGCCATCCCTGCAATGTATATCCTGTAGAGCTCATACATAAATAACCGTTACCATCTACATAGAAATCGCCGGCACGGGTGAAAAGACGGTTTGTTCCATCACTTACCACAAAAAAGTTAGTCGCGTTTTTGTCATTTAATCTAAGATCAAATGGATTACCGGTAGTCTCAGCGGAACCGGCTCCGGTAATATTTACAGCAGTGGCACCAGACTTTACACCAAGACCTATCTGCTTTGCATTTTTTCCACCGGTACCGGCGGCTCCGTTTCCGGCCGAAGCGCCCGATGTAGTCTGGTACATAATCTCACTGAAACGCACTGAAGATGCCTTAAAGGCCTCAGTATTTACGTTTGCGATGTTGTTACCAATAACATCCATTCTTGTCTGATGTGTCTTGAGTCCTGACACAGCAGAATAAAGTGATCTCATCATAGTTGTTTGTCCTCCTATAGTATAGATGGACGGTATGGGCTTTTTCTGTCATTCAAAAGCCCTCTGCCTCCTTAAAAGGTCCGGCTACATAATTACCGCGCCATCAATATTTGTAAATACATTTGAATTAGTTTCCGCCTGGTCCATTGCAGTGACAACGGTCTTACTTGGCACATTTACTATAAACGCAATATCATCTACAAGCACCAGTGAATCGTTTACACCCTTGCTATCTGCAGCTGCTATCCCCTTTTGAAGACGCATGCTCTGGTCGTCGGAAAGATTAATATTTCTCTGTGTCAGCCGCATTGATGCATGCTTTGAGAATTTAACCGGCTGTGTCTGCTGCTTTAATATTTCCTCAAAGGATATACCATTTATCTTTTTGTCTGTAGATTTTTGCTTATTTAGATATTGATTTGTCAGCTGCTCTATGGATGAGTAATTATTAACGATATTCTTCATAATCCACCTCACGCAGTCTGATTCGTATCGTTTTCTTTACTGTCAGCCTGATTATTTTTATCTGCCGCAATAAGCTCTTTAAGCTTATCCTCATAAGCCTGAAGCTTGCTGTAATCACTGGCATTTATAAACTGCTTGCCATAATCCGAAAGTCCGTCGTACAGCTTTCTTGCTTCCTCTATGCTGCCCTTTGAATCTATCGTCAAATCCTCTATCTTTGGAAGCTTTGCTATAAGACCTGAAAATGTACTTGAGTTTACAATTGCATCGTAGTACTCATCCGTTGATACAGAATAGAGACTAGAGTAGTCATACATTTTTTCATTGATAGACAGCTGAATCTTGCCATCCTTATATGTGACATAGTCTACCTTGCCACTGTAGTATCCGGAAGCACTATCCTTATCAGTAACAATAACCTCCTTGCCTACAAGTGAAAGTGCTGCACTCTTTGTAGTCTGGTCATATGACGATGACATGGATTCTTTCATAGAAAGAGTTGCCTCCAGCTGTGAGAATGTAGCCATCTGTGCCACATAGTCGGTGTTGCTTGTTGGTTCAAGCGGATCCTGGTACTGCATCTCTGCACTTAAAAGCTTTAAGAAATCATCATAGCCAAGATTTGAGCCACTTGCTTTTGCACTGCTTGTTTTTCTGTTTTGTGTCGGAGTGGTATTTGTCTTGTCTAGCTTTCCGTTTGTAACATTTGCTGTAATTGCCATTTGTCCTCCTTTTTCATGACACCTTATGCTGTGAAATCTACTGAATTTCCGTTATCTCTCATAATCTGTGTCACAAGTCTTTCTTCAACGCGATCCTGCATCATATCACTGTCTATGCCGCTGTCAGAGCTGTTTGAACCATTATAGGAATTTGTGCTCTCCTGCTGTCTGCTGTCGTTTGCAGCACCCTGCTCGAGATTCCTCTCAAACTCATGTGATGCAACGGTGATTTCCACCTCATTTACCCTGATGCCTGAATTGTTTAAGGCTTCCTTGAGATTGACCATCTGTGTCTGTAAGGCTTCTTTTACAGCCTCATTTGAAACTGCAATTCTTGCAGATATCTCGCTGTTCTTCTGAGATACGTTGATATACATTCTTCCAAGGCTTTCAGGTGTAAGCTGAAGGTTAATTGCCGATTCTTCAGTGGTGTTTGATATGCTCATACTGTCGACAATCTGTCTGATGATATCGGTCGTATCAACACGTAATCGGCTTTGTGACTGTGACATTTCAAATGAAGTATCAGTATTCAGCTGTTCGCTGACAGATGCATGAAGTACTGAATTGTCTGAGTGTGCGTCATCATCATGATGCAACACGCGCTCACCGGAATCATCAAAGCTACTGTCAACCTGAGACTTTGACTGAGTCTTTTCTGTATTTTCATCTGATATAATACCATTGCCTGTTTCGCCTGAAGAAGTGCCTTCGTCCGAGTTTTGGTAAGAACTGTCCTGTGTACCGCCATCATATACCTTAACAGCTTCATCAGCAGTGTCGTTTATATTCTGACCCGAAGCTGCTGTATCGTCATAGCTGCTGTCAACCGTTTTTTCCGTTGTATCAGCCGAAGAAACTATATCTGCATCTAGTATTTCACCATCATCTGAAGCAGTAAGCTGTGATAATAAATCAAGCTGTGCATCATTTTCAGATGCAACCTGAGACACATCATTAAACAGTGCAGTAAAGTCGGCATTTAAAACAAGTGCCTGTGGATCAGATGCATTTCCGGTGACCTCACAATATAATGCCGACAGATTTGCAGGGTTGAGTAAATCCATAGCTGTCAGTCCAAGAAGCTGCATTGCATTATTAAGTTCATCCTCAGATATATCGAGGTCATCAGTTACTTTTTCAACTATCTGCGAAGATATATCATCTGTGATTTTTTTAACTTCGCTTTCTGTAGGGCTGTTTTTTGATGCAGTTTTGATGCTTATTTCCTTAGTATTGTTTTTATTTAAAGTATAAGAGTTTCTTCGCTTTAAAAATGTAGTGCTGTTATCCTGCACAGCTGTCCGGCCGCCAAGATAGCTTTTAAAGTCAATACCGGATTGTGCAGCTGTTTGCGTTACAGCCTTCTGCCCTGTCGAAACATTCCGTCCACCTGATACATTTGGTACAACAGGTGATATTGTATTGTCTGCCATATTCTCCTCCTTTCTTTTATTATTGTAACAAGATATGCTATCAGTTCTGTGAAGGATTCATAATCTTAGTAACCTTTGCCGCCGTAGCCGAATCCATTTTACCAAGGATATTACCTCTCGACTGGGCATCCATGGCATTTAATATCTTGGCAACAAGTGACAGATTGTCGGTCATGCTGTCAAAAATAGCTGCGGCCTCCTTAGGCTTCATTTTGGAATATGTCTGGGCATAATCCTTAATTTCATCATCCTGTTCAAGCTGTTCACACACCTGTTTATATAAGATTTCTGCATTGGCAGGATCTACCTGCTCGTAGAATTTCTTATATTCTTTTATATCGGGTGCTTTATCTGAAAAAACAACCTCCTCATAGTATTTTTCTTTTCCTCCTCAAAGGCTGCCTGATCCTCCTTATAGGTGCTCAAATCCTGTATCTGGGCATTTAAATCATTGATTGTCTGGGCATCAGCCTGATTCTTGCTATTGGCATCATCCAATTGTTTTTCAAGCTCCTTAATTCTCGAAACCGCATCGTCCAAATTTGTGTAGCCTGCGGTCTCTTTGGACTCAGATGCAGTGATATTGCCGGAATCAGGAAGTATCTTACTTAGTACAGGCACATCCTTTAGTGCCGGCGCAAGCACAGTCGAGCCAAAGCCACCCACATCTGCTTTTACAAAAACTGCAAATATTCCAAGCCATATTGCAATAATAAGTATAGTAACAAGCACCATGACTATCTTGCTTGAGACAGAATCACTGTCATCATTTTCTGCATCGGGCTTATCGGCTTCATGATTCTTCTTTGCTTTCTTAGCCGCCTTTTTAGCGGCTTTTTCTTCCATTTTCTTTTC
>ENA-OQJC01000474-OQJC01000474.1-human-gut-metagenome-genome-assembly--contig:-NODE-474-length-12139-cov-4.794372_pt1 | contig 12139 bp, 8 predicted proteins | sample MGYA00242600_ERZ504766 | MGnify/ENA primary metagenome ERZ504766 (study PRJEB26092, sample SAMD00036364) | human gut metagenome | host: Homo sapiens | study: EMG produced TPA metagenomics assembly of...
AAGACAATTCTGGAAGAGCTGCAAGCCAAAGGTGTGCTGGCTGACGATTTCGACAAGCTCGTTGCTGATTCCAGCCTAGATGCTCTGATTGTTTGAGTGGACGGTTCGAGACCGTCCACTCAAACAAATATCTCAGGCGTAGTGCCAACGAGGCTTGTTGTCACCGCTGGCTACTTTGCAAACGATCAGCTTGCCATTCCTAGCATCGTGATCCGTCTTATTCAGATCAGCTTTTTTGCAGAATTCACCTGCTTTATGAGTGCCATAAACCGGATCATTCGGTTTGGGCTGCGGATTGTCTGGTTTGGGCTGCGGATTAGGCGTTGGCTGCGGAACGTATTCTCTGTCGCTCAGACCAAAGCTGCTGGAAATTGCATTGAACGTTGCCGGGCCAATGGCGTTCTGCCCGCCGAGGACGTACACGGACCCAACATTCGGCAGCATGGATGATGCGTTGACTGTTGGGAGGAAGCGTTTTGGGCAAGCAGCAGCACTGTCTTATTGATACCGGCAAGGGCGCTTCCTGAAAGTGCGTCCGGGAAATTAGCTCCAGTGGCGTATACGACGCTAGAAGGATTAAGCGAGAGATTATTCAGCGTGAACATGCCGATTTCCAAGCTGGTTTCATAGCGAGTTGTTCCCTGTATCCTCGAGGTTGCAACGCCTATGGATCGGAGCTGCTGCTCGACGGATGAAGGAACCGCGTTTGTTCCGCCGACGATGATTGCAGATTGGAAATCCTTGAGCGCGGCAAGGGATTCTTCATCAAGCCCCGACTGAGAGCTCAGGAAGAACGGCGCGGATTGCATGTATGAATATGGTGATGCGGAAAGCGCATCGGCAAAGTTAGCGCCAGTGGAAATAATGGCGGTCTTAGACTCCGCTCCGAGCTTGGTGAGTTCGTTATAGATTTGATATGCGGTATCAAAGCGAGTGTTTCCTGCAAGTCGTCTAATGGTTGCCGACGGGCGAGAAGCCTGGATTGCTTTTTCAGCGTTGTTTGAGACCGCGTTTGTGCCACCGATAATGTAAATCGTATCGGCATCAAGCCGATCAAGTTCGTTGGCTGTTGCGTTGGAAAGCGTTTTGGGGTCAGTGAGCAGAATCGGCGCATTGAGATGCCCCGCGAGGGAAGAGGCGGCAAGTGCGTCTGGGAAGCTGCTTCCTGATGCTACGACTGCGGCTTTGGATGCAGCAGAAGGGAATGCGGTCTGCGACACCATTGCCATGGTCTCATATCTGGTGCTGCCGGATATTCTGGTAATCGATGTGGCCGATGCATTAGCTGTCAATCCTGTCCCAGCAAAAGCGGCAGAGGCCAAGAAAATGCTAGATAACACAGCGGTGATTCTTTTGAAACGGGTGGCAGTTTTCCGGTTCACGGTTCTTCCCCTTTCCTCATTGATTGGTAATTGTCTAAAAGTATAGAAGGGTAATTCCTCTAGCGCGATTATCCTCCATTATGAGTGAGAGGACGGCATTGAATGGTACGACTTGCAAAACATGTGACGGGCTTTTTGGGAATGTTGATAGTTGTCGTTTTTCTTTTTCAAGGTGCTGCCACGGCAAGCGCGGATGAAGGGGAGAACGCGCAATCTGCGTTACAGTCGTTGGCTGTAATAAAGCAGACTGACGATTACCGATCGTCGGAACGTGCGGAATTATTCGGTACATGGCTTCACAGCAAGACTCTTGGCGGTAATGCGACTACCCGAGACGATATTTTGAGTCGTGACATGAAGAATGTCACATATACCAATGATCATCATGTCGCGACAGGCGTCCTGAATGATCCCTATACCGGCGAGACAATCGCATTTCAGCGCGGACAGGGCACTTCGAATGCGGTACAGATAGACCATGTCGTTGCTGTCGGAGAGGCATATGAAAGTGGTGCCGATTATTGGACCAAGGAGCAACGTGTCGCTTATGCGAATGATCCATATGTGCTACTTGCAGTGAAGGGGTCCGCGAATGCTTCCAAGTCAGACAAGGACGCTGCGCACTGGCTTCCAGGGCATGGCTATGATTGCGCCTATGTCAGCAGGCAGATAGGTATTAAGCAGCATTATCATCTAGCGGTGGATTCTTCAGAGAGAAACGCTATGAAGTCATCTCTTTCACAGTGTCCGCTTGGACAGACAGTTCCGCTCTACGACGGTAACAACGCAACGCCGAATACTCCGGAGCTTCCGTCTGAACCATCAAAACCCAATACGCCGTCTACTCCTAGCGAACCTACATCTGGTAAATTAGCTCGGCTATCCGGTATAACGCGGTACGACACCATGTCATGGATTGTGGACACCGCTTTTCCGGATTCCACGTCAACGGTAATTGTCGCTTCCGGGGAGAACTATCCGGATGCGCTGGCGGCGTCGGGATTCGCCGGAGTGCTGGATGCTCCGATTCTTATGACGGATCCTCTGTACCTCAGCAATCAAACAAAAGATCAGATCAGTCGTCTGAAGCCGGGGAAAATCATTATCGTCGGCGGGCAGAATGCAGTATCCAGGAACGTGGAGCAGTCATTGGTCCAATATGCCACAGTACAGAGAATTGGGGGTGTTACCCGAGGTGACACTGCTCTGAAACTGTACGACAGCGATGTCCAAGGCGAAGAGAATTGGGGAAGAACGGCGATAGTCGTTACCGGTGGAAACGGCTCATCTGGTTTTGCTGATGCTTTGTCTGTCTCGTCATATGCCTATGCGTCTAAAAGCCCTATTTTCCTTTCGGATATTAATTTCGGCCTGTCTTCCGAACAGTTGGAGGCATTGTCCAGCGGAGAGTTCGACAGAATCCTCGTTGTGGGTGGGCAGCAAGCTGTTCCAGATTCGGTGATGAAGCAGATTAGAGATTCCTCTGGCTCTGCGGTATCCCGCATTTCGGGGGCAACACGTTATGAAACGAGCATCACGTTTGCCCAGCGGGTTTCTGAACAAGGAGATCTCCATATGAACAATGTGGTGTTTGCGACTGGTGCGAATTTCCCGGACGCGCTTGCGGCTGGTCCTTTTGCTGGGCGCAATAAGGCGATTCTGCTGCTTGCGGATCCGAATGGGAGCACTGCCGGTTTCGTCAAGCAGTATGTGAAGCAACACGGTGATGTTGACAATGCCTATATCGTCGGCGGAGAGAATGCCGTTTCTCGCAATACCGCGAACGGTCTTGCTGACGCCTTGGATATGCTGCGGCCATAGGCAGAAAACCGTAGTAACACTAAGAGGGGGCTGGCCATGATTTACATGGTCAGCCCCCTCTTAATGGTTTATGCCGTCATTGTGCGTGTTTGAGGCCGAGGCCGTCGGCTATGGCGTCCGCGGTGGCCCGGCTCACGGCGTTCTCGCCGCCGACCACGTACGCCCTGTCGACCTTGCCCCTGTAGTCCGCGGAGAACGAGACCGCGGGACTGTGCGCGTCGGCGACCAGGAGGGTCACGGCGCCGGCCCTGCCGGCGAGCGGCCCGGCCGCCAGCGCGTCGGGGAAGTTCGCGCCGGTCGCGTACACGACGCCGTCCATGCCCAGCCCGTGCCCCGTCGTCCATTCGGCGATCCGCTCGCTCGTCTCGTAGCGGGTCGCGCCGGACAGGCGCGTCACGCCCGGCAGGCCGGCCACGTGCCGCGAGGGCACGGCGTTCTCGCCACCCACGACCAGGACCTGCCCGAACGTCCCCAGGGCGGCCTTCTGCGCCCGGGTCAGCCCGGTTCCCGGATCGACTAGGAACACGGGGGCCTTCGCCGCGTAGGCGTACGAGCTGACGCTCAGCGCGTCGGCGAAGTTGCCGGACGTGGCCAGTATGGCGGTGGAGCCCCAGCCGGAGCCTTTCCGGTACAGCTCCAGGGACGTGTCCACACGCGTCTCGCCGGCCACCCGCTCCACATCGGGGCAGATGCCCCTCAGCGCGGCCACCACGCCGTCCGACACGGCCGCGCGGCCGCCGGCGACGATGATCCTGGACGGGGCGAGACTGGTCAGGCGCGCGGAAGCCTGGACGGACAGCGTGTTCCCGTCGGTCAGCACGATGGGGGCGTCCAGAACGCCGGCCAGGCCGGAAGCCGCCAGAGCGTCGGGATAGTTGCCGCCCGAAGCGACGATCACGGTGCCTCCGGATCTCCATCCGCCGGCCCCGACGATCCTCTCCATGGTGTCGTAACGGGTCGCGCCGGACAGGCGCCTCAACGCGGCGGGCTCCTTCGCCCAATGCGCGTGGAGCGTGACGTCGCCGGTCACCGCAGTGCCGAAGTCGTACTTGGATCCGCCGTCCCTGGACGTGTACCAGCCCTGGAACGTGTGGCCCGCGCGGGTCGGATCGGCCGGCCGGGACGCCTTGGATCCGTACCTCACCTTCTGCGCGGGCACGTTGGATCCGCCGTCCGAGTCGAACGACACCGTGTACGAGTTCACCGACCAGCGGGCGTACAGGGTGGTGTCCGCCGCTCCCATGGTCGTGGACGGGGAGACCTTCGTACCGCCGCTCTTGGCGGTGTACCAGCCCTGGAACGTGTGGCCGGTGCGGGTGGCCGTGGGCAGGCTGCCGTACTGGCTGCCGTACTGCACGGTCCTGGACGATTCGGACGCCTTGCCGCCGTTGCCGTCGAACGCGAGCGTGTACGAGTTCACCGACCAATGCGCGTACAGGGTCACGTCACCCGTCACGGTCTGGTTGAAGTCGTACCTCGCGCCTCCGTCCCTGGACGTGTACCAGCCCTGGAACGTGTGGCCGGCGCGCGTCGGATCGGTTGGCCGGGACGCCTTGGATCCGTACTTCACCGATTGCGAGGCCACAGCGGAACCACCGTTCGAATCGAAATTAACAGAGTAGGAACGAACCTTCCATTGTGCATACAGGGTTATATTCTGAGCGGCAAACTGAATGGTAGCGTTCGGACGATACGCAGTGCCGGTGCCGTCAGGCGATGTGTTCCAGCCGGTGAATGTGTATCCCGTACGGCTAAATCCCACGTTGGGGATAGTCGCGCTTTGTCCGATCGCACCTTGGATCGATTCCATGAAACCGGAGGTGGCTCCGTTTCCGGAGAAGGAAATGGTCGAAAGCGTGACTGTGATTTGCTTGGAGAAGCTGTAGCTCTGACGGTTCACAGTGATGGTCGCTGTGCCTGGAGCTTTTGCATGTAATGTGCCGTTATCATCCACGCTGATAACCGAGGGATTCGAGGATGTCCAAGTTCCGCGCAGCTCATAACGTCCATTTGCATATTTCAGTTTTACAGATGCGGCCTTGCTTGTTCCGGCGATCATTGTATCGGGAGCATTCCACGTAACACCTTGATCCATATGCTCGTCGGACATATTCACTTCGAAAGTGAAGGTGCCATCCAAATTCGTTGGCGAACTGCCTCCTAAAGCGGAGTCTGATGCTTCGCCGGCAAATACTGTTCCGTAGTAGGCTGCGCTGCTTCCTGCGAAGCCGTAATACTGGAAATCAGGGTTGATGAGTTCCTCATAATGCCCATACTGACCATAGGATTCTCCATTTAGAAAGTGGATATAATCGTCTTTTTCACTTGCCCAAAGGTCAATGGCCGAAGCAATGTCAGAGATTCCCCAAGCGAGGATCTCGCCGGAAGAGGAATCCTCTCCCACAGTTGCTTCGAAGCATGAATTTCCATCTGGACGCGTGTGGGCGAGATCCACATCGTAGGCTTCGATGGAACGCTGTATTGCGATTTTCTCAAGGGAATTCGACCATCCTGGGGAAAGATATTGTTCTTGAGAGATATTCGATGCCTTTAGATAGTCAGCTATTGAAACGAAATAAATATAGCCTGTTTCCGGATTGTAGTAACGAACCTTGATTCGACTGTCGTTGAGGGCGTCTTGACGCCATTGAGCCACCTTTTTCAATGCAGTCTGATACACAGAAGATTGATGAAGCGTATCAACGGCATATACGGTTGTGCCGGGTCCCAGATAAGTTCCAGTGACCGAAGAATTCTTGACTGAGCCATCAGAAATATGGAAATATTCTTCAATAAGCGAGTTCAACGATTGCGAGCCTGTCTCGCAGCCAACAAGATTGTTGTCTTTGTCTATCAGAACGATGAAGGGCCAAGATGCTTGATAGGAATCGGGATTAAATGTCTGATATGAATCCCATGCAAAATAGAGGTAATCCTTGTTCGAGGTGTCGGCAGAAGAAGCAAATCTCACGTTGCTGGTTTCCTGAGAAGCATATTGGGAGAATGAGCTACGATCGCTGTCGTAATCGAGTGCAAAGAAACGAACGTCCTTGTAAAGTTTCTTTTTTAAGAAAGCTGAAGTGCGGAATCCAACGCTTGATTCAAATAGTATTGGCCTGCCGGTGCGATAAGTGCCACGCGGTAGGTGTTCGCATATTCCTGATTCAGATGCGTGGTTGTACCGTCAAGATCATAAATCGGCAGATTCGGAGCTTTTGATGCGGCTCTGCTTGCCCTGCTGGCTCGACGGCCAGAAAGCGCCCTGTCTAGTGTGACGGTATCCGTACTCTTGTTCTCGTTGGTGGCTGCGGCACTATCGGTGATGGCAGTCGTGTTAGTCTCTTCAGCATATGCAGAGGGATTTATCACTGCCATTGATATGACAATGGCACAGCACGTTGCTATAGCTACAAGCCAACGTGGTAAATGTCGGTAGTCGGTTAACATGTGTTTTCTTTTCTCTTTCTTTTGCCAAAAAGAGCTTCCACCCTTTTTAGCATTCAATCTTACCTACTTTGGACGCATTGGGGGGAGCGTTTCCGAGATGGGCGAGGGATGGATATTGAATTTCCAGGAACAAATAAAACCGGGAGCAAAGCACTGTGGTGTTGCTCCCGGTTAGGGTTTTCAAGTGACGGCTGTTTAATTGCAGACGCTTGTGCCTAGTTCAGTGATTTGCAACGCATCGTCATTCAGTAGGCCGGCGAAATTCACCGTTCCGGGATTGCGCACGGAGAAATAGCAGGAATTCTCGTCACTGGTGAATGCGAGCTGTTCGAAATTCTTCAGGTTGCTGGTGTCGGGAATGATGCGCATGGTGGCGATGATTTTGAAGTCGCCATCGTTGAACAGGTTCAACGGCAATGCGAAATGCACCTTGTTATGACCGGTTTTGTGCGCTTTGAAGGCAACTCCGCAGTCATAAGGGACGCCACCACGTTTGACGTCAAGTACCGACATCGGAATGTAGAATTCGATATCCTTCTTATCCCGCAGGTCGTATTCCACGTCGAACTCGAAAGTATCTTTGCATGTCAGCATTTGTTCGGAAACCGGAACGACTCTGAACGTAGGCACCCGTTCGCTCAGGCCAAGCGGATACTTGTTTTCTTCGTCGTTCTTCTCATGCTCCTTATGCTCCACTTTGAGATTCTCAAGAGTGTAACGATCCGCGACATCATTCTTATCACCACTGGCGACGATTTCTCCGTCCTTGATGAGAATGGCCTTGTTACAGTATTTCTTCACGGCATCCATGGAATGAGTGACCAAGATGACCGTTTTGGTCGGGTCTTTCTTGATTTCTGCGAAGAAGTTATCGCACTTGCGCTGGAACGCCTCGTCGCCGACGGCGAGCACCTCATCGAGTACCAGAATGTCTCCCTGAGCTTTGATGGCCACGGAGAAGGCGAGACGCACCTGCATGCCGGACGAGTAGTTTTTGAGCTTCTGATCCATGAAGTCCTCAAGCTCGGCGAACTCCACGATATCGTCATACATCGTGTCGATCTCGGCATGGGTAAAGCCCAGCAACGCACCGTTCAGATATACGTTTTCGCGGCCGGTTAGTTCCGGATTGAAACCGACGCCGAGTTCAATGAACGGGACTAGCTTGCCCTTGACTGTGACCGAACCCTGCTCCGGGGTGTAAATCTGCGAGATGATTTTCAGCAACGTGGACTTGCCGGAGCCATTGCGGCCGACGATACCGAAGAAATCGCCCTGGCGAACCTCGAAATTGATGTCACGCAGCACATGTTGTTCGGTGTAGCCCTTAATGCCCTTCGTCCAGTTCAGGAACGCCATCTTCAGACCGGTGGCCTGTTCGGTGGGCAAGCGGAACATCTTGGCCACATGGTCGACCTTAAGCACCACAGGGCGCTCGTCTGCGTTCTTCTCTTCAGCCATTGCACCCTCAGCCATAAATCAGAGCACCTCCGCGAACTTGGAGCTGTACTTGCGGAACACGTGAATGCCGAGCCACAAGATGACGGCGGACAATACGTAAGGTAGCAGGCACAGCAACTTGTTATCGACCATGGTCCACACGGTCGGCACGTATTCCGGGGAAAGCAGGTTGTGACGGATATCCATAATCACCTGCGTGGAAGGATTCAGCATGAGCAATTTTGCCGCCCAGGAGAACTCCGGATTATTCGCCACCATGGAAATCGGGTAGATGATAGGAGTCGCATAGAACATGGCTTGCAACACGACTTCCCAAATATGCGCCACATCGCGGAAATATACAAACAGGGAAGCAAGTAGCAGTGCCACGCCCAATCCAAGGCAGTACAGCTGCAGGATGCTGAACGGTACCAGCAGCACGCTCCAAGTGTAGTGCGCGTGGGCGAAGAAACCGAACAGGATGACCACCAGCAGATTGATGCCGAGAGAAATCATGGATCCCATAGTGGTGGAAGCGACGATGATGTAGTTCGGGAAATGCACCTTGCGCAGCAAATCACCACGTCCGACGATGGACTGCATTCCCATGCTGGTCGATTCGGAGAAGAAACTCCACAGGCAGGTGCCGCACAGCAATGAAATCGGGAAAGTCGGAGTGCCATCCGAGAACTTCAGGAACTTCACGAACACCACGTACATCACGGCGAACAGCATCAGCGGTTTCAGCACGGACCACACCATGCCCAGGAATGAGCCCTGATATCGCAGCTGGAAGTCGGTTTTCACCAGTTCCTTGAAAACCACCATCGCATAGTGGTACCTCTTCTTGAGGCTTTCGAAAAAGTCTTTCACAAACGTCCTATCCTACTCGTGCGAAGTATTTGGGTGCAAAAGCTCGTAGAGCGTCCCTCTTCGGCAGTACTCTCATATATTCTATTGAGGAAAGGACGTTTGTCTTAGTAAGGCGGAATATCTCACATGGTTCTCACAGCGGAACAGCACCATCCGAATATCAAAATCTTTGTGTCGGCACATAAGCAGGCCACGTTCCCTGAGGGGAACAGTATTGTTCCGGTGCAGGTGGGCGCGGCGAATGCTGCGACTCGTTTCACGAACACCTTGCATGACGATGAAGGTGTGAACATTTCTGCGGAAAACCCGCGGTATTGTGAGCTAACCGCGCAATACTGGGCCTGGAAAAACGAGGATGCTGACTATTACGGCTTCTGCCACTACCGCAGGTACTTCGATTTCACCGATACTCCGCACAAAGAGAACGATTACGGAGAGATTATCGATTCGTATATCGATAATCACGCGCTCGCCGAATACGGTATCAACGATGATGCGATCGCTCGTGCCGTGGACGGTTGGGACGTCATCACCACGCCGTTGAATGACGTTCGCCGTATCGGCGGATTCTCAAATCTCAAGCAGCACTGGGATGCCGACGAGCACCTGCGTTTGAAGGACCTGCGCCACATGTATGACATTTTGTGCATGCGCCATCCCGACTACAGAGTGGATGCCGACGCCGTGCTCAACGGTCGAACTGCGGCATTCTGCAATATGTTCATTATGAAGAAAGACATTTTCTTCGAATACAACGAGTGGTTGTTCCCGCTGCTCGATGAGTTTGCCGAAGCTACTGATTTCAGCAGAATGGACGTGCAGACCACACGTACGGTGGGGCATCTTTCGGAACGGCTGCTCAACATCTTCATTGCGCACAAGCAGCGTACCGGTGCGCATTGGAAGATCAAGCGACTGCAGTGCGTGCATTTCCTGCATCCGGAACCGGCCACCGTTCTCAAGCCGCTTGATGCCGGATACAAGAACGTGGTGCCGGTGGTGTTCGCCGCAGACAACAACTATGTGCCGATGCTCACCACCACCATCTATTCGATGCTGAAGAACGCTTCCAAAGATCGTTCATATGATGTGATCGTATTGGAACGGAATATCTCCGACGAGAACAAGCAAAACATACGTCAGTTTTTCGAACGGTTCCCAAATGCCGTGATCCGCTTCTTCGATGTGAGCCGTTACTTGGCTGGCTTCAATCTCACCACCAGCAATGCGCATATCAGCATCGAAACGTATTACCGTTTCATCATCCAGGAGGCGTTGCCGTTCTATTCGAAGCTGCTGTATCTGGATTGCGATTTGGTGGTCAATGGCGATGTCGCCGAACTGTTCGATACCGAACTTGGAGACAATGCGATCGCCGCCGTGCCTGATATCGACTTCATCGGCAATCTCAATATGAAAAACGGCGAACGGGCCGGATACGTGCGCAAGCAATTGCATATGCGCGATGCGTACGGCTACTTCCAGGCCGGCGTGCTGGTGATGAACCTCGAGCGTATGCGCAAGATCCATACCGTCCACGAATGGCTGGAAATCGCCTCCAAACCCGGATACATCTATAACGACCAGGATATTTTGAACGTGGAATGCGAAGGCCTGGTCACGTACCTGGATTATTCGTGGAATGTGATGCACAACTGTGCCGGTCGGGTCAATGGCGTATTCGATTTCGCGCCCGCCAATGTGTATAAGGCATACATGGCTTCTCGTAAGGCTCCGAAAATCGTGCATTACGCTGGTTTCGACAAGCCATGGAAGAATCCGTGGTGCGATTTCGCCTCGTTGTACTGGAGTTATGCGCAGGAAACGCCTTTCGTGGCGCAGATGATCGCAGCAATGAGCGGTGTGGAACGTCCCGTTCCGCCGGAACACCATGAGCGTGCGATTGCGGAAGACAGTCCCATCCGCAAGTATGTGGACGTGCTGGCCCCGACCGGTTCCAAGCAGCGCGAACTAATGAAGGTGATGGCGCGCAAGGTGCAGGGCAAGCGGTGATGCTGCTGTTGGTGTTTGTCCAGAATATTCCTATTTGGGCAAACACCAACAAGATAAGCTGTTGATAAATCAGTCTCTGCGGAACAGATCGCGTGTGTAGACCTTGAAATCAACGTCATCGAGCTCATTATTCCATCGGTTGGCCACGATTACAGATGATCGTTTTTTGAATTCGCTGAGATTGTGAGTGATTTCACTGCCTTGGAAGTCGGGCTTATCCAATGTGGGCTCATAGATAAGCACGGGGAGGCCGTTGGCTTTAAACTGCCTCATCACATTTTGGATGGCGGACTGACGGAAATTGTCGGAGCCAGATTTCATGGTCAGCCGGTAAATGCCAATGACAGGATTTTGAACGTCTTTGATACGTTCCATCACCTCAGAGGCAACGAACTCCTTGCGGGTGCGGTTTGCATCCACAATAGCTTCGATAAGGTTCTGTGGCACCTGATTATAGTTGGCCAGCAGTTGCTTAGTGTCCTTCGGCAGGCAGTATCCGCCATAGCCAAAGCTGGGGTTGTTATAACCGTCACCGATGCGTGGATCAAGACATACGCCATCGATGATTTCGCGGGTGTTCAGACCTCGACTTTCCGCATAGGTATCAAGTTCATTGAAATATGCCACTCGTAGAGCCAAATACGTATTAGCGAATAGCTTGATGGCTTCGGCCTCGGTGGTGCCAACCACCAGTGTGGGGATACCGGTGCTGCCGTCGCTATTCGTACGGTTGTTTTCTGAGGGGTCTGCACCTTCGGCAAGCAATGTGGCGAATTGCCGTGCTGCCTGAACGGATTCAGCATTGTTTTGCGGAGCGCCCACTACGATGCGGCTTGGATGCAGATTGTCGTATAGTGCGTGCCCTTCGCGCAAGAATTCCGGGGAGAAAAGAATGCGATCGTCATCTAGATTCTCGCGAAGTTGTTGCGTATATCCAACTGGAATAGTGGACTTAATGATAATCCAAGCGTGCGGTGAGTACTGACGCACTGCGGTAATTGCGGCTTCAACACTAGAAGTGTCGAAGTAATTCTTCTTCTCATCGTAATTTGTTGGTGTCGCAATTATTGCGAAATCGACGTCTGCGTATGCCTCTTGTGCGTTAACCGTAGCGTGGAAGTTAAGTGGACGCTCGCCGGAAGCATTTTTTTCCAGAAAATCGG
>ENA-OQJC01000475-OQJC01000475.1-human-gut-metagenome-genome-assembly--contig:-NODE-475-length-12084-cov-3.903153_pt1 | contig 12084 bp, 11 predicted proteins | sample MGYA00242600_ERZ504766 | MGnify/ENA primary metagenome ERZ504766 (study PRJEB26092, sample SAMD00036364) | human gut metagenome | host: Homo sapiens | study: EMG produced TPA metagenomics assembly of...
CAGCCTCTGGAAATGCCCGAAAGCAACTGCACTCTAGGTAAAAATCTTCCTCATCTTTTACCATATCATAGCATGTGGCATTTTCAATGAATAAATATACTCTCCAGTATTCTCCGTCCTCATCTACATAATAAGGAAGTCCATCCTTTGTCATCACAAGATTCAGAGTCTCTCTCTCCACATCTCCACCGTTTTCCTGGATCTTTTTCTTCAGCCAGGCAGTAACACCGCTGACATTCTCCATCAGTTCCACAGGTTTGGTAAAAATACTCCTGTTCATTTTCTGAAGAATATAATGTTTGCCTGTACCGTAAGTCAGTCGGTAAGTATCATTGATATGTCCGCTTCCATAAGGAACACATTCTGTCAGATTATCTTCCAGAACAAATGCACTGGTGATATTCTTTATCTCCCGATTAATTTCCACTCAATTATTCCTCCCATAATCTCTGTGGATACAGCCCTCCATCTTTTAAATTCTGAATGGCAGCTACTACCACAGGTTTATCTTCTTTGTAGGTTACGCCATACCATTTATCCATAGATTTCAGAACCTTTACAGTTGCTCGCTTCTCACCGAGAAGTTCATCTACTACAAATGGCAGGAAATATTCACATTTCAGCGGGTTTACTTTCAGATTCTCATCCAGGAATTTAGGGAATCTGTCTTTCAGCTCTTTTAGGATACTTGCGGAAAATCCCCACATATTCATGGATACTGTACTGCCTTCCGGAAGCATAGTCCATGTTTTTCCATCGTCTTCTGTATAAGCTGTGCCGCCGTCATGCTTTTCGATATGGGTACGCTCGTTGATCTTAAGAAGATGTCCTTCTTCATCTGTAACGCACACACCTCTTGCCACATGGCCATTCTCTGTCAAAGTATTTTCCAGTTTATAGCCGACCATCATATATCTGTAAGTATCTGCGGTATCTTCGTTCTCTGTCAGGAAATCATATGCCATCTTAAATGCATGGCTTCCATAATAGTCATCTGCATTGATTACAACGAATGGTCCGTCGATTTCATTGATACAGCTTAATACGGCATGTCCGGTTCCCCATGGTTTCACACGTCCTTCCGGTACTTCATAGCCTTCCGGAATATTGTGAAGATTCTGGAAAACATATGATACTTCCAGCTGATTGCTGAGGCGGTCACCGATGGCGCTTCTGAAGTCTGCTTCATTTCTTTTTTTGATAATAAATACTACTTTTTGGAATCCGGCCTGTACTGCATCATAAATGGAGAAATCCATGATGATGTGTCCCTCTTTATCCACCGGATCGATCTGTTTCAGACCGCCGTAACGGCTTCCCATACCTGCTGCCATAACTACTAATACTGGTTTCTTCATAATTTTTTTCCTCTTTTCTTTAAATGTTTTTCGTTACTCTCAGATTACCTGGTAACTTTTTACATTCATCTTATCATACTATGATTTCGAGGTCAAAACGTGTTACATAATACCTTTCACAATCGCAAACGTTACTGTTCACTCCGTTCACAGTAACGTAGCCAAAATTCATTCCAGATTGCCTGCGGCAATGGAATTTTGGCTTGTATGTCTCGGGATTTTGGCATATTCATGCCAAAACACCTCGCGGGATAGTGGTGTGTGAACAGTAACATCGCAAACAATTGTTATTGTCCTGCAGTCCTCTAATATTATCCCTTAATGCCACCGGTAACACCACCGATGATCTTCTCAGACAGGAAAATATACAGAATAAATGTCGGCAGGAATACAATGATCACTGCTGCAAACATTCCGGCCCAGTCACCTGTATATTTCATGGAGTTGATCATTCCATAAAGTCCGGGTGCAACAGGTTTCAGCTTATCCGAGCTTGCGAAGATCAGTGACAGGAAATACTCGTTCCAAATATTAATAAAGTTAAAGATTGTTACTGTTACGATTCCTGACTGTGCCATGGGAAACATGATTTTCCAGAAAGTACGCATGGGAGGGCATCCGTCGATTGCTGCCGCTTCCTCATAGGTCCTGGAAATATTGCTGAAGAATGTAAGCAGGAAAATGGTCGTATAAGGTACATTAATTCCTACATACAATATGATCAGTACAGTTCTTCCTGCAGCCACATTATTCAGGATTCCCATACCGGAAATAATGCTGAAAAGGGGAAGAACAACCATGATTGCCGGAACACCCATGGCAGATACGAAGCTGGTCTGGATAAATTTGTTTGCAATAAAATCAAATCTGGACAGTACATAAGCTGCAGGTGCACACACCAGAATCAGTATTGTGCAGGAAATGACTGAATATATCAGAGAGTTTCCGAAGAAGCCTGCGACTCCGGCACCATTCCATGCTTTTGCATAGTTTTCAAAATGTAATCCGGACTCAAACTTCAGGGCTTTTCCCTGGAAGATTTCTGCTGTTGTGGAAAAACTCGCCCCGAATACCCATCCCAGAAGCGCAATGGTAAAGATTACCCAGAGCAGCAGGATGATGTATCCCGGCAGGAGTTTGACTTCTTTTTTCAGATTAAAGGGTCTGCGTGCCTCTTTTTCTTTTGCCATTTCTCATCCCTCCTTAGAATTCCAGATCATCATCTTTGATCACTCTGTTACAGATTGTAAATACAATGACTACGCAGACACTGAGCAGTACACCGATGGCAGCTCCCAGACCTGCATTTCGTTCTGTAACTGTATTACCGCCGCCGAAAATCTGCATGTACATATAAACATAAGGGGTAATTGTCTGTGTGTCTGCAGTTACTGTGGAGAAAAGCTGTGACCATACAAAAAAGCCTACGCTGCTTACAGACCACATGGTAATATTTGTCTTAAATACTCCCTTTAACAATGGAAGTGTCATGTAACGGAACTGTGCCGGTTTGGTCGCTCCATCAATAGTTGCTGCCTCATAATATTCAGGGCTGATACGCTCAATACCGCTGAGCCAGATCAGCATATGGTATCCAACCATTCCGAAACAATATGCAAACAACAGTGCCCAGAATTTATGGTCATTATCCAGGAACTGGATCTTTGCCAGATTGTCCAGATGTAATGTCGTAAAAAGATCTTTCAGCAGACCATATCTTGGACTGTATACATACTGCAGCCACATAGTTGCAAGTGCTACTGCACTGACGATATTTGGCATATAAATGATCGCGCGGAAAAATTTCTTTCCTCTGATTCCGCTGGTAAGGATAACTGCAAATAAAAGAGACAGACTCATTACCACCAGACCGCCGATCAGCCAGATACGAAACAGGTTAAAAAATGAAGTCTTAAATAAGCTGGTACTCATCAGCTTTGTATAGTTTCCGAACCCTACAAATTTCCATAAATCCATGGAATCTGTAACTCCGTCAATCTTGAAAAAGCTCATGATCACTGTTCTGATAATCGGATAAAGAAAGATTCCCAGAAACAGCAGAACTGCCGGAGTCAGAAATACAACAATCATAGTTTTATTTTTCTTCAAACAAATACCTCCTCTGTAAGTAATACCATATCTACGGATTGCTACGCTTCGCTCCCGCAATCCTCCAGCCATTCGGAATCCGCTGATTTACTTCGTAAATCACTACTTCCTCATGTCTGTCGGTTTCAAAAAGACAGATGGCGGCAGCGTAGATACGATGCCACCATCTCTATAAATTCTTTATTTATTTCGCTGCGTCCTGCATAGTGGAAACAAATTCATCTGCTGTAATGGAACCTGCCATTAATTTGATAAAGTTTTCTTTGATAACCGGAGTCATATCTACGTTGGATTCTACACCGCATGCCCATGTGAAACGGTTTGTGCTCTGCTCAATAACAGGTTTTGCACACTCAACCATTGCCGGCCATTCTGTGTTTGTTGTATCAGCCGGGATACCTACAGTTTCATCTGCAAGTTTCTGGTCGTATTCACCTTTTGTAAGGAATGTGATCAGATCAAATGCTTCTTTTGCAAGTTTTGTATCTTTGTTAATACCAAATACCTGTGCGCCGAAGTTGTTTGTTTCGATTCCGTTTGCTCCGTCTGTAAGTGCCGGATATGCGAAGCATCCCCAGTGGAAGTCAGGACCTGCCATCTCTTTTACTTCGTTTGGTAACCAGGAGCCATTCAGATACATTGCAGCTGTTCCAAGTGCAAGCTCTGTGTTCTGACCTGCAGGCCATACGTTGGAACCAACCATCTCTGAATAATATCCGTTAGATGCAAGTTCTTCGATATCCTGTGCCATCTGAAGAACTGCAGGATCATCCCATTCACCTTCAGTTACGATCTCTTTTACTTTATCTTCGCCAACCAGTCTTGCAAGATGATATCCGATCACACATGTTGCATAGGCATCATCCATAGTCATTGGTGTGATTCCTGCATCTTTTAATTCTGGCATACATCTTTGAATTCATCCCATGTCTTCGGTTCTTCTGTGATTCCTGCCTGCTCAAACAGATCTTTGTTATAGAAGAAGGCAAATACGTTTGGCTGATATGGAATGTTTTTAATGTGCCGCCGCCGGCATCACGGCATGCTGCCATCAGACCTGCGTTTGCAGTTGCTTCATAGTCATTGTCTTTCGCAAGATCTTCCAGATCCAGAAGATATTTACCGTACATTCCGTTTACACGGTCGATATCTTCGTCAAAAATATCAATCTGTGTGCCACCGTCCAGTGCAGGCTGAAGTGCTTCACGGTTTCCGGTACGTCCTTTAAACTGAAGGTCTACCTTAACTCCTGTCTGTTCTGTATAAGCGTCAACTGCTTCCTGAATCACCTGTCCCTGTGGCTCTGTAGCTTCCCACATTGACCAGTAAACTAATGTATCATCTGCTGCCTGAACAGTGAAAGCCGGTGCTGCAAGTGAACCAACCATAACCGCACATAATGTTGCACTAAGCATCTTTTTCTTCATACCCATAACCTTTTTTCCTCCTTGGTCAGTTTTGACATTTTGTCTTCTTTTTTCTCTTTTTTCGCTCTTTTGTTGAATTTCAACAATTATTTCTTTTGGTAGTTCTTATTTTATCATTTTTGCACAAATAGTATTTGCACAAACGTCCATTTCTTTTGTACAAAAATTCATTTTTAACTGGTTTTTCATCTGTTTTTGTTGTATACTTGTACACAACAACCATATTGCAGTTTTCGGACAGGCTGAGGGAGGTGGCGGTAATGGCTTTTGAGAGTATGTATCTGGAAGAAGATATTCATATTGACCGGATTTATACAATCCACTATTTTGAATACAAAAGCGATTTTCACTTTGCGGGAGAACGCCATAATTTCTGGGAATTTCAATGTGTAGATAAGGGAAAGGCAGAAATAGAGACAGATAACGGTATCTACCATCTGACAAGCGGACAGCTCATCTTTCACAGACCAAATGAATTTCATAACCTTATTGCCATAGGAAATACCGCTCCTAATATTGTGGTAGTTTCTTTTGAATGCGATTCTCCATGTATGAAATTCTTTGAGAAAAAATTGCTGAAACTTTCTGATTCTGAGAGAAATCTCATGGGAATGCTGATTGCCGAGGCACGCCGCTGTATCAAAACCCCTCTGGATGATCCTTATACAGAAAAGATGGAAAAGAAAGAAGATTTTTGTTTGGTTCTCAGCAGCTTATCCGCATTTACCTTGAGCAGATGCTGATCTACATGATCCGGAGAAATTCTTCTCCTCCCATGACTGTACCTGTCAGCCAATTTGTGAATCTGAAAAATAATTCCGCTGTCTATAAGCGTGTCATTGCTTATATGGAGGACCACATCCGGGAAAATATTACGCTCTGCGATCTGTGCCATGACAATATGATCGGACGCTCCCAGCTTCAGAAAATATTTCAGGAACAACATCAGTGCGGCGCCATGGATTTCTTTTCCCGTTTAAAGATTGCCTATGCCAGACAGCTGATCCGCGAAAACCAGATGAACTTTACGCAGATTTCGGAATTTCTGGGATACTCTTCCATCCATTACTTTTCCAGACAGTTTAAAAAAATTTACAGGAATGACACCCACAGAATATATCACATCAATAAAGGCGCTCTCAGAACGAGAGCGCCAGTAATACCAGACCAATATTTTCATAATGTTGAACAGCCTTTTTCTTATTTCATATTGCTGAGATTCTCTATAAATTCATCCGATGTTTCTTCTAATCTTGTAAGCTTCAGAAGTTCGCTTTGTATCTGTTCTTTATAATCCGGATCTGCCTCCAGACCTGCAGCCCACATGTACGGCTTTGACATCTCTTTCATATACGGTACTGCATCTGCCAGCACTTCCGGCCATTGTGTATTGTCCGTATCTGCCGGGATGGAATTAACCGCATCTGTCATTTTCATATCTGTTTCCCCGGTACAGATGGAATATGCAAAGTCAAAAGCTTCCTGCTTCATCTGCGAATCCTTTGTAACTCCAAATCCCTGTGCTCCCACCATAACACCTTCTGTGCCGTCTGTGCCGGCCTTTACTGCAGGCCATGGAAAAAATCCCCAGGAATCATCAGATTCTGTAGCTTCTGTCACTTCATTCGGAACCCAGGAGCCCTGCAGCACCATGACTGCCTCGCCATCTCCCACTTCATCCTGACCTTCCGGATGCTGTGCCGGTGCACTCTGACTCATATATCCCGCAAAAAACAAAATTCTGATATCATCTGCCGCCTCTTTTGCCTGTGGAATCTGTGACCAGGTACAGTTACGGATCAGCTGCTGCACTTTCTCCTGTCCAAGATATCTGGCAAGCTGATATCCATACAGAAGATTCACATACTCTTCATCGCAGGTCATGGCACTAAGGCCACTGTCACTGTTTTTAATCTTACGGCATACTCTGATCAGTTTCTCCCAGGTATCCGGGATATCCTGTTCTGTAAGTCCAGCCTCTTCCCATAAATCCTTATTATACCAGACGCCTGTGATATAAGGCTGATACGGCATTGCAAGCAGTTCTCCATTTCCCCAGTTCTTCACCTGCTCCAACAGTACCGGCATAATATGCTTCTCATAATCCACAGTATCTGCCATTCCTTTTAATTCTGCCAGATAATCCCTGTGTTCCTGAGCCATCCTCTGATAATCATCATCAAAAAGGTCAATCTGTTCTCCGGCATCCAGGGCAGGTTCTATCAGAGACCGGATTCCTCTGCCCTTCCACTGAATCTCTACAGAAATACCTGTTGCTTCTTCATAAGCTTCTGCTGCTTCTCTGATCACATCTGCCTGTGGTTCATCTTCTTCCCACATGGACCAGTATACAATACTCTGTTCCGGAATTTCTGTGATTTCATCTGATGCTGATACAGTAACCGCTCCTGTTGCGAACAGCATTGACAAACAGCTCATACCCGCTGCAATGCTTCTCCATTTTTCCATACTGAAAATACCCTCCATTGTCTCTCAGACTTGTCCACATGAATTTATTTTTGTACCTGCTTCTACAGAGTAACTGTCTGACTTTATTTTCTCTAATAATCACTTGTCTGTCAATCCCCAAAATTCACCTGAAAGCAATGGAAACAAGAGTTTTACTTATAGCAATTCCATAAATTACTGCAAACAATCCAGTCCATCATAGCGTGAAGTCCTGCGTCAGATATCTTTGCCGTGCGTCAGCACGCCTGCAGATATCTTCCTTGTCCTTCGCATTCTGCTGAACTGTCTTGATTGCATTATTTTATGGAATTGCTATAGTTTGATCAAACAGAATTTCCATCTTCGTTCCCTTACCCGGCTCACTGTCCAGAAGAATCTTTGCATGATGTAAGACTGCGCCATGTTTTACAATAGAAAGCCCCAGGCCTGTACCTCCGGTTTCACGTGAATGGCTCTTGTCCACTCTGTAAAAACGCTCGAAGATTCTCTGCTGTTCGCTCTCCGGAATTCCTATTCCGTTATCTTCCACACGAAAGTACGGTTTCCCATTGAGTTTTCCCACAAAAACCTTTACATCTCCACCATCCGGGGTATAGCGGATAGCATTATCTGTAATATTGTAGAACATTTCATATAGTACATGGCGTACTCCCTGCATCTGTGCAGATTCGCCTGTATATTCCAGATTAATCTTTTTCTTTGCTGCCCTGTTCTGCAGATTGTTAATCACATCTTCCCCAAGCTCTCCGATGTCAACCTGTTCAAACATAGTTTCTCCGTTCTTCTCATCCAGTCTGGAAAGCTGAATGATATCTGCAACCAGATTGGATAAACGCTCGGACTCATGAAAAATCCTGCCGGAAAAATCCTGCATCTTGTCCGGCGGTACCATTCCATTCATCATAAGCTCAGCATATCCGGAGATTGACATAAGAGGAGTTTTCAATTCATGGGAAACATTTGCCGTAAACTCTTTTCTTGCACTCTCTGCATTCTTAAGATCTTCCAGCTGTTTCTGAATCTGTCTGTTCTGCTGATCCAGACGAAAAAGCAATGGCCTTAATTCTTCGTAGCATACATGCTCCAGAGGATGTTCCAGATCAATCCGGTTGATAGGCTCTATCAGCTTTCTGGTCTGTTTCTGCACAAGAAAAAGTTCAATTATAAGGATCACGCATACCAGTCCGCCAAGCAGAAGAGAGCTGGTTAACATTGTTACCAGAAGACTGTCTGTAGTCCTGGCTACTCGCAGAACCTGATCATCCTTTAATTTTACAGCATAGTAAAATGTCTGTTTTGATAAGGTGTCTGAATAGCGAACCATCTCGCCGGATCCCTGCTTCTCAGCTTCAATAAATTCCGGTCTGTTACTGTGATTTTCCATTTCTTCCGGATTCTCAATACTGTCAAACAACACCTGACCATCTTTTCCCAGAAGAGTGATCCTGCTGCTGGTGGCGTCTCCGACCCTGTCTGAGAGAAAAACGTCTCCGTCTTCTTCCAGACCTGTTTTAATATATGCGGCTTCATCTCTGACACCCTGTTTCATATAAATATCATATCTGTTATACATGACAGTTCCTGCTGCCAGGAATGTAAGTATTACGGATAAGATAATAAGTAAACTGGTGTGACTGAATATTTTATGCTTCATTTTTCCACTCCTGTTTTTCGCCTGTTTTATCTGTTATGCACCGATCCTGTATCCCACACCCCGGACCGTTTCGATCAGATTTCCTGCCTCGCCAAGTTTCTGGCGCAGGGTTCTCACATGGACATCCACAGTTCTGGTTTCACCGTCAAAGTCATATCCCCATACATGGCAGAGGATCTGATTTCTTGTCATAACAAGTCCTTTATTCTCCAACAGATACTGAAGAAGTTCAAATTCTTTTCGGGTAAGATCGATCTTTTCTTCCCGGTAATGCACTTCATGACGTCCTACATTCAGATAAAGCTCGTCGTAATGCAGTTCCCTGTCTTCATTCTGACGGGCACTTCGTCTGAGAACTGCTTTTACTCTGGCAACAAATTCCATCATACCAAAAGGCTTGGTAATATAATCATCAGCTCCGCCTTCCAGACCTTTTACTTTGTCAAATTCCGCTTCTTTTGCAGTAACCATAATTACCGGTACATCCTTTACAGACGGCATACTTTTCAGCTGTTCCAGAATGGTATAGCCATCATCTCCCGGAAGCATGATATCCAGCAGGATCAGCTCCGGTATCTCTTCTTTCAGCGCTTTCATCAGTTCATTGCCATTGCCAAAACCTCTGGCTTTAAATCCTGTTGTTTCCAGTGTATAAATAAGAAGCTCCCTGATATTCCGCTCATCTTCTACACAATAGATCATTCTGCTTTGCCTCCCCTTTATTTATCACATGCTTTGTCGTCACAAGTGTATTTCTTTTTCAGTATACTTATTTTTTATCCCTGTACAAGTAGATATCCGGCATCTGCTTCATTTCTTTAAAGCAAAAATCCGGCCATTTTCCCTGAAATATCTCTCAGATACTTCAGAGTGCCCGGATTTCCTGATTATGCGGATAACATCATCCGTTACTGTTCACTTCGTTCTCAGTAACGTTGCCAAAATTCATTCCAAATTGCCTGCGGCAATGGAATTTTGTCATCTACCTGTTTATTTTTATGAAAGCTGATATTTGATTCGTGCGTCTTCCAGTTCATGATAAAATGTTTCGTCCGGATGGCTCTTGACGATATTCAGATGACTGTGAGTATCATACAGATCTTCATTCACCTGCGTCACACAGACTCCAATATTGGAACAATGGTCTGCCACACGTTCCAGACAGGTTGTAATGTCCGAAAGGATAAATCCCATCTCTATTGTACATTCACCGTTTCTCAGTCTCTGTACATGACGACGTTTCACTTCTTTGGAAAGTTCATCAATCACTTCTTCCAGCGGTTCTATTTTCTCCGCAAGTTTCATATCCTGTTTGTCAAAAACTTCATATGCCGTATTTACGATGTCTTCTACTGCCTGCCCCAGCACTTCCAGATCTTTCTTTGCATTTTCGGAGAACTTCAGTCCTTTTTCATAAAGCTCCTGTGCTGATTCCATAATATTTACAGCATGGTCGGAAATACGTTCAAAATCTCCGATACAGTGAAGCATAATGGAAAGGCTGTGACTGTCTGCTTCTGAAATATCTTTGTGGCTCAGCTTCACCAGATAAGTTCCCAGTTCATCTTCATAGCGGTCAACCTTGGATTCCATGTTTTCCACACGTTCTACGCCTTCTTCACTGTATTTGTCCACCAGACTCAGCGCTGTAAACAGTGCATTGTGGGATTCTTCTGCCATTTTTCTGGCAGCATTGCGGCTCTGCTCTACTGCAAATGCCGGTTTCTCCAGGAAACGAGGCTCCAGAATCATAAACTCTCTGTCCTCTGCTGAAACAACAACGTCCTCTTTTTTGTCCCGGATTGTAAGACAGGCAAGTTTCTCCAGTCCCTTTGCAAAAGGAAGGAGAATGATCGTTGCAGTAACATTAAATACACTGTGGATAACAGCAATTCCTGCCGGTGTTGCTGCCTGATGGAAGAAAGAAAATCCAACAACTGCATTTATAAGATAGAATACAGTCATAAAGATAACCGTACCGATCAGGTTGAAATACAGATGTACTGCTGCTGCACGTTTTGCATTCTTCTTGGCTCCGATTGCAGAAAGGATTGCAGTAATACAGGTTCCGATGTTCTGTCCCATAATGATCGGGATTGCTGCACTGAACGGTACTGCACCTGTAAGACACAGGGCCTGCAGAATACCTACGGATGCAGAAGATGACTGGATCACTGCAGTAAGAAGGGCACCTGCTATAACACCTAACAACGGATTTGAGAATTTAAGTAACAGGTTTGTAAATTCCGGCACTTCTGCAAGAGGTTTTACAGCAGAACTCATCATATCCATACCGTACATCAGGATTGCAAAACCTATAAAAATTGTTCCGATATCTTTTTTCTTTGAATCATTGATAAACAGAATGAAGATCACACCAATGATCGCAAGCACAGGGGAAAATGATGTTGGTTTAAACATCTGAATAATAAAATTATCACTCTGTATTCCTGTCAGGCTTAAGATCCAGGAGGTGATCGTAGTACCGATATTGGCACCCATGATCACTCCTACTGCCTGTGATAATTTCATGATCCCTGAATTTACAAAACCTACTACCATAACAGTCGTAGCTGAAGATGACTGGATCACTGCTGTTACTCCTGCTCCCAAAAGCACTGCTTTTATCGGATTTGAAGTAAGATTTTCAAGAATCTTCTCCAGCTTTCCGCCGGAAACCTTCGCAAGACCATCTCCCATTGCATTCATACCATACAAAAATAATGCAAGGCCTCCGATCAATGTTAATATACTGAATAAATCCATGATTATTCTCCTTTTCCCTTTTCATAAGTATACGGTTATTTACTTTCTGCCATCTGCTGGCAGTCTCAGACATGTGCAGGTATATATATGTTTTTTTGTGATACATATCCCTGACTTGTTTCTCATCATAACCATACTTTGTAAAATCATCCCCATGAGAATGTTAAATCCATGTAAAATTTCCAGTCATCCTATTCATTCTATGCAAAGTTCCCATAAATCCATCCGCATTGTTAATATAAAAATAAAAAGAACCATTGCAAGAGATATGACACTAACCGGTATTCATCTCTTACAATAG
>ENA-OQJC01000477-OQJC01000477.1-human-gut-metagenome-genome-assembly--contig:-NODE-477-length-12050-cov-3.864380_pt1 | contig 12050 bp, 9 predicted proteins | sample MGYA00242600_ERZ504766 | MGnify/ENA primary metagenome ERZ504766 (study PRJEB26092, sample SAMD00036364) | human gut metagenome | host: Homo sapiens | study: EMG produced TPA metagenomics assembly of...
CCTTTCCGGTCCTTTCTGGCGGAGATACAAGCACCATCCAGTTAAGACCATTCCGTGGTCGGCATGCTCTGCCTAAACCCGAAAAATCATCGTGACTAAACCCGCAACAACTAATTGAACACAAACAGACGAAAGTTGCGCTTCTCTGATCCAGCTGTAAACGGCGTATACTGGCGATATTCCAGTGTTTTACCGGCTTATTCGTCTGAATCTGGCTTCCATCGTAGGAACAGTGACCTCATGGGAAGGCGACGGATGAAGACAAATGGAGACGAGAAGGAGACTCACTTGGCCGAAACTACTGCTACCTATGCTCTGGGAGTCTTCTGTCAGCTCGTAAGAAAAATTGAAGCAAAACACGCAGAGCCAACAGGCCGGATTCATCTACCTCATCCTCTGCACCGTCTCCGGCGTCGCTGCCGGCCTGCAGAACACAGGCTGATCTACACACCAGCGCATATGGGGAAGCCCCGCTCACATCGAGCAGAGCTTCCCCGTTTCGTGTACATCTTTCACCATCTTGCAATAATTCTTACATGTAAACAGAGAGTTCTTACATGAAAGAATTATTGAAAGGTGATGAAAGAACTTACTTTCACGCGCGCCAATCATCCCAACACGTATCGGGATGACGGTCCATTCCCCTCGCGGCGCAACTTGCCCGCATCCTCTAGCTTCTTCAACAACCGGTATGCACTGATATAGCTCAGGCCAAACAAATCCATGACATCCGCCGTAGTTACGACACCATCATTTTTTTCGGCGAACTCCAGAACAAGGCCACTGCGCCGGGTGGCATCGATGTCACGCTGGCGCACGTAAGACGCCAGCCCCTCTGAACGTTTGTACACTCGGGCACTCAGCATATACGAACGAGAGCTCCCGCTACCGACCCCCTCTACCAAACCAGCTTCCACCAGATTCTCAACAGCGGACACGATGCGTCGATGCTCCAAATGAGAAAAATCGCACAATTGGACCACGGTAAGCCTACGATGCTCACGCAGCAGCGAGAGCACAATCAGTGACCAGACCGGCAATGGAGCCCCACGTCGACGTTCCTCGTCGCCAATCATGGTTACGAATGCCTCGTCAGGTACCACGCGGCGCAAGAACAAGATAACTTCCTCAGCACTGGACTGTGAATAATCCGGGAAAGAACCGCCTGCCGCAATCGACCCGGCATAGATGGTATCCACACCTCGTCCGGTGCGTTCAACATATCCGGCAGCTTTCAGAATCAGGGCAAGCTGCGGATTACGGGAACGCGGTTGTGCAGTAAGCAGGTTATCTTCGGAGACACCCTCTATGAATCCTCCGGGGTTGGCTATGGTCAACCCATCCTCATCAACCAGGAATCTCACCGAACCCATTCGTGCATAATCGCGATGGCAGAAAGCGTTAATCATTGCCTCACGGAATGCCCCTCGATCGAAGTCTGGCAGATCGACACGAATCAAGCCGCTCATGACTTCGTGGCTGGGATTCCATGGCTCCATCAGCTCGCCTACACGATCAAACATATCCACCAAAGGCAACACGAACGGATCCATATTGACCTTTGGAGACATGCCTTTCATCACTTGAAAAACAGCCGATGCGGCTGGAACCGATCGATGAATAGCATCAACCGAACCAATGGTGAGCAGACCAGCAACAGATGGCTGCAATCCATACGGGCCATCAACAACCAGCTCAAGTGCCCGATCGAAATCCTCATCAGTAAAAGACAACAACGAGTTTTGCGCATTGGCACTGCGAATATGGCTTCTCAACTTGTTCCGTGAGTCTGGATTCAAATCGTCCAACCGAGCCTCTGGTGCAGGTTGCGCGCTGAAATCGTAGAACCGTTGTTGAGATAAACGGCTAATGAATTGGGAAACAAACAGCGGAACGACCTCAGGCGAGCCGTCTGCTTTCAGCCGGCGCTGCAATGTCTTCCCCTGACTGGTAGATACGATTTGCTGACTGTTATCCACCTCAATACTGACTATCGGCACCTCGTTCTCATACAAGAGCGCCACGCGAGCGGGAAGCTGCGGAACAGTCTTATTGAAAATTAGTACCGCAAGTCCATTGATATTGCGATGCTCGTCACATACGCCGGTCACAGTGCCATCGTCTTCAATACCGAGATACAGTGTGCCGCCTTCGGTATTGGCTAGAGCCACTACGTTGTCAACAATTTCATCATGCGATTGAGGGCGCTTCTGCTCACTCTTGAACTCAACCGTCAAACTTTCTTTGGCCGGCAACATGAGCATCCCCTTTCACCATCTTGCAATAATTCTTACATGTTAACAGAGAGTTCTTACATGTAAGAATTATTGCAAGATGGTGAAAGGGGTAAAGAGCAATCCATCCTGTCATCTCCAGCAACTTAAATCCGATCATCGCTGCTTTCGGCATATCTGATATCAGCCGCTGGTGCCAGTCCAATCACCCAATTGAAGCTCAACACGGCCAAAGACTCTACGCCGCAGTGGATTCGCGCTCGATGAGCTTATAGCCCACATTCACGGTCTGCGGGAAGAACTCGTCGTCCAGGTTCTCGATACGCCGCATAAGCAAGGTCAGCGCGGTATCCGCCATGCCCTTGAAATCGGTGGCCACGGTGGTCAAAGTCGGCACGCTGTACATGCTCTGGCTCAGGCCGTCGAAGCCGATAACGCGCACATCGCCCGGCACACTTACGCCATCGTCCGCCAGACCACGCAGAATACCGAGCGCAATACCGTCGTTCAGGCAGTACAGACCGTCGTACTTGCACTTGCCTTTCTTGGCCAAGCCGCGCCCGGCCTCGATACCGCCGTCAATCGACCACGAGGATTTGATGAAATCACGGCGCTCGTCAAACGGCAGTCCGGCCGCGAGAATCGTCTCCTTGGCGGCCCGCATACGAATATCACGCGAGCCGGGAATGATGTTGGGATTGTTGGGATCGTGATTGTCGCCGACGATGCCGATGCGCGCACAGCCACGCGCGATAAGGTGTTCGATTGCCGCCCGTGAGCCGGCGTCGCTCGGCGCGTTCACGGTGTCGATGGGCAGGCTGGTGTCGTAGTTTTCCAGCATGACGGCCGGGTGCCGCTTCAGGATATCGACCGCACGTGGCGCATTGATGGCGATGATGCCGTCCGAAAACGTGTACGACAGATCGTTGTCGTCGGTAAGATACCGGGACAGTTCGATGAGCATGTGCGAGTCGCGCTTGTGCACTTCCTCAGCCACACACATGGCCAGATGGGAGAAATAGTCGCCCTCGAGGCCCGAGGTAAGGAAGGTGATGGTATCGGACCGCCCAGAACGCAGGGACCGGCCAGACAGGTTGATTTTATAGCCGAGTTTGCGGGCGGCGTCACGCACGCGTTGCGTGGTTTCGGGCTTGACGTAATCCTTGCCTCGCAGGGCCGCGGAGGCGGTGGTGGCGGTCACTCCGGCCAGTTCGCCGACATCCTTTAAGGTCACCATCGTTACCATCTCCGCATATCACGAACCTTATCGATAAGAATCCATAGTACCGCCCACATCTCAGCCGAGGATGAGACCCTCGGTCGAGGCCCTGCCCGGCGACTCGAACGCCGCGGTCACCGTGGTGAGCACCGACGCTGCAAACGAAAACATGTCAAACCAAGAAATGGACATGACGGAGTCATTGCTTTCCGAGAGGGATATGCCGCGTCCACGGGCAGACGTCACGTATCAATCACGCCGATACCGTCATATAACTGTTTTCGATGTGAGAAAGCTCATAGCTTCCGACCACAGAAATCAGCCACAGCAACCCCATAACAGCGTTATAGTTCTGTTTGTCGGCGTCGACAAGAGCCAGCAGCGCCGATGAAATGCACACCAAGGATGTTTAGCGAATTGTTCGCAGTTCGCACGATTCGATTTGATTCGATTCGTGCAGCCCGGATGGTTCACGGGGGCATGCCGTCGTGATGTGCGTGGATATGGGCGATACGACTCTCGTTCGGGCCGGCAGGCCATCGTACACCAGTTACGAAAGGATCCGCCCATATATGGCAAGGTTTACCGAGAATCGTTGGACCAGCGCGATTATCCCTGCACTGCTGATTCATATCCCAATCGGTACCGTCTATTGCTGGAGCGTGTTCAAGCAGCTTATCGCTGACCGTCTCCACGCCAGCCCCGCCTCCGTGGAATGGGGCTTCTCACTCGCCATCTTCTTCCTCGGCATGTCCGCCGCGTTTGCCGGGCCAATGGTGGAGAAAAACATCAAGAAATCCGCACTCGTCTCCATGGTCTGCTTCGTGGTCGGCTTCGCCGGCACGGGCGTGAGCATCGCCCTGAACTTCCTGCCGGGCGTGTTCATCTGTTATGGCGCGATCATGGGCATCGGCCTGGGCGTCGGTTATCTGACTCCGGTCAAGAACCTGATGCTTTGGTTCGCCGACAACAAGGGCCTCGCCACCGGCATCGCCGTCGCCGGCTTCGGCCTGGCCAAGGCCATTGCCAGCCCACTGATGGAATATCTCATCGGCACGGTTGGCCTGGTCAGCATGTTCTTCATCCTCGCCGCGGTCTACGCGGTGATGATGTTCGTCGGCTTCCTGCTCATCAAGCGTCCGGCCTGCTGGGTGTATGATCCCGCGACCTCACACGTCAGCCGCAAGACAATCCTCAAGAAGCCCGTGTTCTGGGGCATCTGGATAGCCTTCTATATCAACATCACCTGTGGCCTGGCCCTCATCAGCCAAGAGAAGGACATCCTGCACGATGTGCTCAGGGCCTTCCCGCAGTATGCCAACCTGAACCCCGCCAAGTTTGCCGCCGCCATCTCCGGCATCATCGGACTGGTGCTCGCCGTGGACTCCGTGTTCAACACGGCTGGCCGCGTGGGCTTCTCCACACTCTCCGACCACCTGAAGCGCCGCGAGACCGTCTATCAGGTAATCTTCATCATGTCGATTGCCGTGTGCTTGCTGCAGATCTTCACCAACAGCATCGGCAACGCTCTGCTGTGGGCCGTGCTGGCCATGCTGTTCCTCGTCAACGCGGGCTATGGTGGCGGTTTCTCGACGCTGCCCGTGCTGCTTGATCAGCACTTCGGCACCAAAACCGTCTCCACCACGCACGGTCTGACGCTGAGCGCCTGGGCGTTCGCCGGTCTGTCCGGCAACCAGTTGGCCTCGTTCGTAGTTGCCCACGCGCCTGATCAGGCCCACCGCTACGCCGCGCTGATTCCGGTAATCACCGGCCTGTTCGTCGTGGCCCTGATCAGCATCAGCTTGGTCAAGTACCTCGGCGACAGAAACGTCACGAAGGCCGTCGAAGACCGAGGCTGAGCTGCCGCAAAACAACGATTCTGCCGGAGTCGGGCGCATCGATCGCATCAATCGATGTACGTCACGATTTTGGCAGAATCGTTGTTGTTGCTGTTGAGTACCTGAGGTCGTGCGGCTTACGCGCCGACCAGTTCGAGCATTTGGGGGATGCTCTTTTTGCCGAATTCGACTTGCTGGGTGCCGTCGGCGTGGGTGATGACGATGCAGGGCACGCTCATCGCGCCGTACTGGTCCTTGAGTTCGGGGAAGTGCGAGACGTCGTAGGCTTCGGCGCGCACGGCCGGGCTCAGGGAGGCAATGCGCTGGGAAGCAAGCACGGTTTCCGGGCACATCGTGCAGGTGAGCGAGACGAGGATCATGATGTTCAGCGGGTCCGTGATGGACTTCGCGCGTTCGATCAGGTCGTCGCCCAGCGGCTGGCCGGGACCGGCCGCGTTGTACAGGCCGAGCACGAACGAGTTGAACTCGTGGCCGGAAGGTACGCCGTGGAAGGCCAGACCGGTGAAGACCAGTGGACCATTGCCGTCCTTGCCGGCCTTGCCGTCGCCCTCAGCCGGCACGCAGATGCGCACGGTCGGACGGGCGAGCGGCAGGACGCCGGCGACGTCGAATGTGGCGCGGCCGGAATCGTCCAACGAACCATAAGTGGGCAGTTCGGTGCCGTCCGGCAAGGTGACGGACAGCGGTTCGCCGACCACCAAAGAAGTAGGCACAGAAGCACCATCCACCGCCGTGATCAGCCCTGCGGCATCAACGACAACCGAGTTCAGCTTGCCGCCGGACAGCGCAACCATCTCGCCGATGAAACCCTGCAATTCCGCCGAAAGCGGAGTGCCGTCCAGTTCGAGAGCGAGCGTGACCGGGCGGGTCATGCGTCCGAAGACCACGCCAAGCTGCTGCTTGACGGCGGCGGAGAACAGTTCGCCGGGCTTCTTGGCGGCGCTGGCTGCGGCTGCGGCATCGGCGCTGCGTTTGGCGGGAGCCGGGGCGGGCGTCGTGTCAGCGGCCGAGGCGGCGGAGGCGGCCTTGGCCTCGGACTCCTCATAAGCGGAAGCAGTGGGACGCGGCGGCACCAAGCCGGTTTTCTCGCTCATCTGCTTGGCGTAACGCTCCAGTTCCACGGCGGCAATCGCACCGTCGGCGGTGGCGGTGACCACCTGGCGCAGGTTCTTGACGCGCAGATCGCCGGCCGCGTACACGCCCGGCACCGAAGTTCTGAGGTAGTCGTGCGTGACCACGTAACCGTGGTCGTCGAGCTCCACCACGCCGCGCACCAAATCGGTGGCGGGCACATAGCCGGCGAACACGAAGACGCCGAAGGTGCCGGCGTCGGCGGGCTTCCACGTTTCGGTCTGGCCGGTGGCAAGGTTCAGGATTGAGGCTTCTCGCAGGCCTCCTTGGCCGGCGGTGACGCCCTTCAGCTCGACCTGATAACGCACGTCGATCTTCGGGTTGTTCTTGGCTTCGGCGGCCACTGCGGCATCGCAGGTGAAGTCCGGTTCGCGCACGAGCACGGTGACTTTGGAGGCGTATTTGGTCAGGAACACGGATTCCTCGGCTGCGGCGAATCCGCCGCCGACCACCAGTACTTCCTTGCCGGTGAAGAACTCGCCGTCGCAGGTGGCGCAGTAGGCCACGCCGCGGCCGGCGTACTCGGCCTCGCCCTCGAAACCCAGCTTGCGCGGGCTGGCGCCGGTGGCGATGAGGATGCCGAAGGTCTTGAGGTCGCCGCGTGAGGTGTGCACGGTTTTGATGTCACCATCCACGTCGAGACCGGTGGCTTCGGCGGAGAGGAATTCGGCACCAAAGTCCTGAGCCTGCTGGCGCATGGTCTGGGTGAGTGCGCGGCCCGTGGTGCGGCCCACGCCCGGATAGTTGACGACTTCGTTGGTGATGGTGATCTGGCCGCCGAAATCGTCCTTTTCGAGAATCAGCACGCGGTAGCGAGCGCGGGCCAGGTACAGGCCGGCCGTCAGGCCAGCAGGCCCGCCACCAATGACGACGACGTCATAGAGATTGTTGGTCTGAGTCATGAAAACTCCCTTACATACACTGGCTCCCCTCTCTGAGGGGAGCTGTCGTAGTGAGACTGAGGGGAGCATATCGGATCAGGCTAGCTCTCGCGAGCACTCCCCCAGTCGCTTTCAGCGACAGCTCCCCTCAGAGAGGGGAGCCAAGGTTACCGCCTATTCAGTGTCGATCACAGCTGGCCGACGAGGTCGAGGCTGGGCTCGATGGTTTCCTCGCCAGGGGTCCAGTTGGCGGGGCAGACCTGGTCGCCGTGCTCGTAGACGAACTGGGAGGCCTGCACGCGGCGCAGCAGCTCCTCGGCGTTGCGGCCCACGTTGGAGGAGATGACCTCGTAGGCCACGACCTTGCCCTCGGGGCTCACGATGAAGTCGCCACGCTCGGCCATGCCATCGGCCTCGTTGTAGGTGTCGAGGTCCTTGGCCAGCAGGGCGGTCGGGTCGGCAAGCATCGGGTACTCGATCTTGGCGATCTTCTCGTTGGCGTCGTGCCAGGCCTTGTGCACGAAGTGGGTGTCGCAGGAGACGGAGTAGATCTCGCAACCGATTTCCTTGAACTTGGCGTAGTTCTTGGCCAGGTCTTCAAGTTCGGTGGGGCACACGAAGGTGAAGTCGGCCGGGTAGAAGAAGAACAGGGACCAGTGGCCGAGCACATCGTCCTTGGTCACTTCGTGGAACTCGTTGTTCTGGAACGCGTTCACCTTAAAATCGGTCAGTTCATGCTGCAGGAGAGTCATCATCGGTCCTTTCGGGAATTGTTAATCTTCAAGCGTTTACCACCACCTATCGTAATGTGGTGAGCCACGGCTCGCGCGGGTGTAACGTATGAGCCTTATCACACCACCCGCAACCCTTGTGCCCAAATGGCCGTTGCCCCAATCACGACTATGCGCGAATACTCGCTAATATGGCAATCAGCAGTCCGCTGATAATGGAGGTTTCATGGCTCAGTCAGACTTTGAACAGGAATCGACCGCGAACGCAACGTGGAGCCGCATGCTGCAAGGCAACCGGCGCTTTGCCGAGGGCAAGCCCGACCACCCATGGCAGGACAAGGAGACCCGCCAGACGCTGCTTGATGGCCAGAACCCGGATGCCGCGGTGCTCTCCTGCTCGGACTCGCGCGTACCTCCGGAAATCATTTTTGATCAGGGCCTGGGCGACCTGTTCACCGTGCGCACCGCCGGGCAACTCATCGATAGCGCGGTTATCGCCTCGCTGGAGTACGCGGTCAAGAAACTGCACGTCAGCCTGATCTGTGTGCTCGGTCACGAGCACTGCGGCGCAATCGAGGCCGCCGAGCAGGAGCTGGACGACCTGATGCACACCATCACTTCCGAAGCCGACGGCTCACTGGAGGCCGCGGATGCGATGGACGACCTCGACGAGCACATCGCCGCCGCCGAATCGATTATTCTGCGCCAGACCGGTATGTCCGTCTGGCAGGCGCGCGAAGCCGAGCTCGACGCGCATGAAGACATCGAGCGCGTGCATGTGGCCCACATTATTGAAACTTTGGTGGAGCAGTCTCCTGTCATCCAGCAGGCCCTCGCCGCTGACAAGCTCATGATCGTCGGCGCCCGCTATCAGCTCGATTCCGGCAAAGTAGAAGTGCTGAGCTTCTGAGCGTGCGATCCGCAACATCGCCAACCTGCGTGGGATTTGGCGAATCCTTGGCCATAGCCGCGAGAAACAGCCTCTCTGCACTAGTAATGCCGTCCAGCGCTGGAGCGCATACGGCATCGTCGAAGGCGAGCAACGCATCGGAAACACCGGTCGACACGTCGGCCGCAGTAATGATAAGAGTGCCCTTCCCTTTGCCGAGTTTCTTACTGCCCAGCCAGCACACCCCAATTTGACGTGCCGCTCCCCTAGAGTTGAAGCCATGTCACTTGGTTTGAACATCCTCCTGATTTTTGTATTTCTCGTTATCGGTTCCGTGTTCTCCGGCACCGAGTTGGCATTGGTCTCTCTGCGCGGCTCGCAGATCGAGCAAATGGAGCAGGAGGACGCTCGCGGCGCCAAAGTCGCCAAAATCGCACGTGACCCGAACACCTTCCTGTCCACCGTGCAGATCGGCGTGACGCTCTCCGGCTTCCTGTCCGCCTCGTTCGGCGCCTCCTCCATCGCCCCCTACCTGATTCCGGCGGTCGAAAGCTGGGGCGTGCACCCCGGCATCGCCGGCGGCCTGGTGAACATCATCCTGACCCTCATCATCTCCTACTGTTCCATCGTGATCTCCGAGATGGTGCCCAAGCGCATCGCCATGCAGCGCACCGAGCAGATCGCGCGCGCCGTGGTGCCCGCCATCGACGCCTTCGCCGCCGTCTGCCGCCCGATCATCTGGCTCATCGGCAAGAACACGAACGGCATCGTCCGCCTGCTCGGCTTCGACCCGCAGCAGACCGAGTCCGAGGTGTCCGACGACGAGCTGCGCGTGCTGGTCAGCTCCAACACCAACCTCTCCAAGGACGAACGCACGATTCTGGACGATGTGTTCGACGCGTCCGAAACCATCGTCGCCGAGGTGATGCGCCCACGTGCCGACGTGGTCTTCATCGAGGGCGACCAGCCCTTGGCCGAGGCCGCCGCGTTCGTACGCGACCAGCCGTACTCCCGTTACCCGGTGACCGGCAAGGATTTCGACGACGTGATCGGCTTCGTGCATGTGCGCGATCTGCTGGACGTGCGCGATCCGAACGCCAAGATCGTGCGCGATGTGGTGCGCGAAGGCATCTCCCTGCCCGGCACCTCCAAGCTGCTGCCGAGCCTGGAACTGCTGCGTAAGCGCGGCATCCATCTGGCCGTGGTCATCGACGAGTACGGCGGCACGGACGGCATCGTGACGCTTGAGGATATGACCGAGGAGCTTGTGGGCGATATTCGCGATGAGTACGATCTGCCCAGCGAGAAGGGCGGCGAACGCACCACCCGCACCGCGTTCGTCAATGGTGTGGCCACGATCGAGGCCAGCATGACCATTGAGGACTTCGCCGATCTGACCGGCATCGAATTGGAGGACGGCCCGTACGAGACGGTCGCCGGCTACTTCCTGTCCAAGACCGGCAAGATGGGTGCGGTGGGCGACGTGCTGCATTCCGACGACGGCTACAACATGGTCATCACCAAGGTGGATGGCCGCCGCATCGAAACCATCGAAGTCCGCAAAGCCGGTGCCCCGGACCATGCGCCACTGCCAGCCGAATCACAAAGCGACGATGCCAACTAGCCACGTGATATTCACCACCTATTCGTTCGGCCGGGGCATAACCAAAAATCGTAGAATTATATGGACAGGTTCCACCTACTGAAAGAAGGAACATTATGACACTTGCGTTTGTTGTGCCGGGCCTTGATGAAGCGGCCAGTGAGAAGGCCATCGCCATCCTACAGAACCGACTGAGCCAGGAGCAGGAGGCCGCTCTGGTCCTGAAGCACGCACACTGGAACGTGACCGGCCCGAACTTCATCGCCGTTCACGAGATGCTTGACCCCGAGGTCGAGGCCGTGCTGGCTCAGGCCGACGAGACCGCCGAGCGCATTGCCACTCTGGGCGGCACCCCGGACGGCCGCGCGGACGCCATCGTGCGCAACCGCACGTGGAAGTCGTTCGACGCCGAGGGCCGCGTGGGCACCGAGGAGTATCTCAAGGCGCTGATCGAGTACTACGACGCCTTCATCGCCGACGACCGCAAGGCCATCGCCGAGCTGGACGAGCTGGATGTGATCAGCTCCAACATCATCCAGGACCACGTGCAGGAGCTTGAGAAGTTCCAGTGGTTCATGCGTTCGCATCTGGCGTGACGCGATAGATCGCGGCAGACAGCAGGCAGCGTGCATGGCGGGTGAATACCCGCTCCCATGCACACCGGCATGGTCTGACGCAAAAGATGCACATCAATGATGGCGACGGTTCAGCGGCAATGCTGAGCCGCCGCCATCATTTGTTTTGCTGCCGCGACATGTCGGCCAGCATGTTTCACGATATGTTTCACAGCAGTACGCGCTTGTTGAGTTCACGGCGCAGCTCACGCCAGCTCGGCAGATAAGCGCTCATCCGCCGCTGAAAATCAGCCCCGTGACCATTGGCCCACAGATGGGTCATTTCATGGACGAGAACGTACTCCAAAAATCGAGGCTCCATCAGACCAAGCTGAAGATTCAGCCGGATACGCCCGGTTTTCGGCGTGCATGACCCCCAGCGCGACGTCATGACCCGCAAGGTGACATGGCTCGGCGAACGCCCGACGATGGGCGCCACTTGCGCAACAGCCCCGGAAGCGCGGCATCGATCGCGGCCGCGGCGGCATGTTTGCGCTCATCGGTCCACATGGCCGAACGGTCGAACATGGGGAGCTGCGGCTGATCGCCGCCCCGGCGGCCATCGACACCGGCATGCCCTCCATCACCGGCGGGAGCGCTGGGGAGGGCGTCAACGTCTCGGCCTGCCGCAATGACATCCGTCGGGCCTCGGCCATACGCCGCTGCTGTTGCACGATCCACGAGTGCCGTTCATGAGCGAAACCAATGATCTGACGCTGGCTCATGCGCATCGGCGCCGACACCTCGACAGTTCCCAGAGGCGGCTTGATACGCAGATAGAGGTTCTTGATGCGCTTGCGCGTCACATGCAATTGCAGGCCGTCCACCTCAAGCACGGTCGACGCGGCGGCGGTTGAGGCGGACGCGGGTGCTTCTCGGGCATGACGAC
>ENA-OQJC01000483-OQJC01000483.1-human-gut-metagenome-genome-assembly--contig:-NODE-483-length-11965-cov-1.562342_pt1 | contig 11965 bp, 14 predicted proteins | sample MGYA00242600_ERZ504766 | MGnify/ENA primary metagenome ERZ504766 (study PRJEB26092, sample SAMD00036364) | human gut metagenome | host: Homo sapiens | study: EMG produced TPA metagenomics assembly of...
CTTTTTGTCTTACCAATGATGATGTCATCATCTGTGACCCGGAAGCGGAGTACGCACCCCTGGTGGATCGTCTGCATGGGGCAGGTCATCAAGATCTCGCCTACCTCAACCAACTACATCAATCCGATGGATCTGAACCTGGACTATTCGGATGATGAAAGCCCGCTGTCCCTCAAGTCTGACTTTATCCTCAGCTTGTGTGAGCTGATCGTGGGCGGTAAGGACGGATTGCAGCCGGTGCAGAAAACCATCATCGACCGTTGTGTGCGTCTGGTCTATCAGACCTACCTCAATGACCCGCGCCCGGAGAATATGCCCATACTGGAGGACCTATATAACCTGCTCCGTTCACAGGAGGAAAAGGAAGCCCAGTATATTGCCACGGCCCTTGAAATCTATGTAACCGGCTCCCTCAATGTGTTCAACCACCAGAGCAATGTGGACATCAATAACCGCATTGTCTGCTATGACATCAAGGAACTGGGCAAGCAGCTAAAGAAAATCGGTATGTTGGTGGTCCAGGATCAGGTGTGGAACCGCGTTACCATTAACCGCACTGCCCACAAGTCCACCCGCTACTATATCGACGAGATGCACCTGCTTTTGAAGGAGGAGCAAACCGCTGCCTACACAGTAGAAATTTGGAAGCGATTCAGAAAATGGGGCGGAATCCCCACCGGCATCACGCAGAATGTCAAAGACCTGCTTTCCAGCCGTGAAGTGGAGAACATATTTGAAAACTCCGACTTCGTGTATATGCTCAACCAGGCAGGCGGAGACCGACAGATTCTCGCCAAGCAGCTGGGCATTTCCACGCATCAGCTTAGCTATGTGACCCACTCCGGTGAGGGCGAGGGTCTGCTGTTCTATGGCTCCACGATCTTGCCGTTTGTGGATCACTTCCCGAAGAATACCGAGCTTTACCGCATTATGACCACCAAACCCCAGGAACTGAAAAAGAAGGAGGATGAATGATGATGAACCCCAACATTTTGAATCAAAACCCGCTGATGTTTTTTGACAGGGCGGTAAATGCCCAGCGCAGCCAGCTGCTTACGGTCATGGCCGATGCGGTAAGTGAGTGCCGCACGGCGGCAGATCAGGCAGCCGAACTGAATGAGACCGGTCAGGTGGGGCTGCTCCGTCTGGCAGAGGTCTGGAGCACCATCCGTGCCAAGGAAGGTATGGGTGGTCTGGTTCTGGAAGGAACCGAAGCGAAAATCCTGTCCGATGTGGTGGCACAGTTTTACGCCTACCTGTCCGGTTGTATGTTCAACGATCCTGTGGGAATGGCCATTTATGCAGAGCTGCACTACATGATGTCCTCCCTCATGCTGGGAGAATGGTTTGAATAAGGAGCCGCGCCTGCGCTTTACTGATGAGGAACGGTCTGACCCTGCACTGGAAAAGCCGATCCGTAAAGCGGAGAAAGCTGCGGCCAGAGCAGATAAGGCGCAGGCCAATATCCCAAAGAAAAAGGTCAGGCAGACGGTCATCGACCCGGATACCGGAAAAAGACCTCGAAGCTGACCTTTGAGGACAAGAAAAAGCCACCCTCCAAACTTTCTCAAGGGGTCAAGGAAGTTCCCGTCCATCTGGTTGCAGGCAAGCTCCACAAAGAGATCCGGGAAACAGAACAGGACAATGTGGGCGTGGAAAGCGCCCACAAGTCCGAGGAAGCGGTGGAGACCGGCGCTTATCTGGTGCGGGAGGGCTATCGCAGCCACAAGCTGAAGCCGTACCGCAAAGCAGCACAGGCAGAGCGCCAACTGGAAAAGGCAAATGTAAATGTTCTGTACCAGAAATCTTTGCAGGAAAATCCCCAGTTTGCCAGTAATCCACTTTCCCGCTGGCAGCAAAAGCAGGCCATCAAAAAGCAGTATGCCGCCGCCAAACACGCCGGTCAGACTGCTGGAAATACCGCCCAGGCTGCATCCAAAACAGGAAAAGCCGCAAGGACGGTAAAAGAAAAGGCACAGCAGGCAGGGGCATTCGTCATGCGCCACAAGAAGGGTTTCCTGATGGCAGGGGTTTTGTCCTCATTACCTGTATGCTGATGAATACCATGTCCTCCTGCTCCATGATGGCGCAGAGCATCGGTTCCGTTCTCTCCGGCACCACCTATCCGTCGGATGACCCGGAAATGCTGGCGGTGGAGGCAGATTATGCAGCCAGAGAAGCCCAGTTGCAGGAGGAAATCGACAACATTGAAAGCAGTCACCCAGGGTATGACGAGTATCGCTATGACCTTGGTATGATCGGCCATGACCCTCATGAGCTGGCAGCATTTCTCTCTGCCGTCTTGCAAGGCTACACCCGGCAGAGCGCTCAGGCAGAGCTGGCGCGTGTGTTTGCAGCACAGTATCAGCTGACGCTTACTGAGGAAGTGGAGATTCGCTACCGCACGGAGACCTCCACCGACCCGGAGACCGGTGAGACCACCTCAGAAGAAGTTCCCTATGAGTATTACATTCTGAATGTGAAACTCGCCAGCAAGCCCATTTCCGCTGTGGTGTCGGAACTTCTGACCCCGGAGCAGATGAAAATGTATCAGGTCTACCGGCAGACCATGGGCAATAAGCCGCTGTTGTTTGGCGGCGGCTCCCCTGATACCAGCGGCTCGGAAGATCTGTCCGGTGTGCAGTTCATTAACGGTACCCGCCCCGGCAATCCTCAGCTGGTGGAACTGGCCAAGCGTCAGGTGGGCAATGTGGGCGGCTATCCTTATTGGAGCTGGTATGGCTTTGACAGCCGCGTGGAATGGTGCGCCTGCTTCGTATCCTGGTGCTATAACCAGGCAGGAAAAAGTGAACCGCGCTTTGCAGGCTGTGAGTGGCAGGGCGTTCCGTGGTTCCAGTCTCATGGACAGTGGGGCGCAAGAGGCTATAACAATCTGGCTCCCGGAGATGCAATTTTCTTTGACTGGGATTTGGATGGGACAGCAGACCATGTAGGTATCGTGATCGGTACGGATGGCAGCCGTGTTTATACCGTGGAGGGAAATTCCGGCGATGCCTGCAAGATCAAAAGTTATGACCTGAATTATCAAAGCATTAAGGGCTACGGTCTGATGAACTGGTAACAGAGATTTTTTAGAAGGAGTGATAGACGATGGCAAAGAACAAAATTGAACGCATTGACCAGGAGATTACCAAGGTCCGCGAGAAGATTGCGGAATATCAGGAAAAGCTCAAGGTGCTGGAGGCACAGAAAACCGAGGCGGAAAATCTGGAGATCGTCCAGATGGTGCGCGCACTGCGTATGACCCCGGCTCAGCTAAGCGCCATGCTGTCCGGAGGCATAGTTCCCGGCAGTATGGTGGATGACAACAACGAACAGGAGGAAAACAGCTATGAGGAATAAACGATTGCTCCGAACACTTTCCGCCCTTTGCCTGACGCTGGTTCTGGCATCGGGCTTTACCGTTCACGCTTTTGCCCAGGGCGCAGCGCCGCCCCCGGCAGAGGATACCACTAATGACAGCAATGTGGTGGTGGAAGACCCGAAAAAGCACCTCCGCTGACCCCGGATGGCAATGCTGCTCTGGTGGATGATTTTGGTGGCAACAAGCAGCTCATTACCGTTACCACCAAGGCAGGCAACATTTTTATATCCTGATCGACAGGGCCAATGAGGATAAAAAGACTGCTGTTCACTTTCTGAACCAGGTGGATGAAGCGGACCTGATGGCGCTGATGGAAGATGGAAATGCCAAAGAGGAGCCGCCTGCGGTGTGCAGCTGCACGAAGAAATGTGAAGCAGGGGCAGTCAATACGGCTTGTCCGGTCTGTGCAACTGATAAGAGTAAATGTACGGGCAAAGCACCGGAACCTCCGGCAGAAATATCGGGAGCCGGAAAAGGAGAAGCCTGCCGGACTGAATCCGGCTGCGCTGGTCCTTTTACTGGCTCTGCTTGGTGGCGGTGGCGTATTTGCCTACTTGAAGCTCGTTAAGAACAAGCCTAAGACCAAGGGCAATGACAGTCTGGACGATTATGATTATGGCGAGGAAGATTCCGAGGAATGGGAAACCGAGGATGAGGAGTCGGACGAACCGGACGCTGATGGGGGCAGCACAGAAGAAGATGACGAGGACAGCGTGAAATGACCCGTTTCACAGACAGTCCCTATGAACGCATGATGACACGCAGGCCGGAGGGCGGGAAGAAAACTTCCCGTCCTCCTTCTTTACCCCCAAGCCACCCCTGTTATGGCTGCGGGAATTATGGAAGTCCCTGCGTAGGCGTCTGCCACCGGGAAATGGAACGATGGCTCAAAGAAAGGAAACGAAAAAAATGAGTGTTCTGATTATATTTATCAAGCTGATTGTTGTTTTTGACCTGCTGGTGATCGCCGTGTATTTTGGCGGAGACATTCTTTCTACCATGTTAAACAAACTTCGGAGAAAAGCAAAACAGGAAGATTCCTTTGACTTTTCTCAGGATGCCGTGATGGTTTCATTATCCATAGATTCTGTCCGTCAGCTTTATTCCGGTGACGCGGCAGATTTTGTGGAAGATAAGATTCTGCCAAATGCGGAGAAAACGATGGCTGTTTTGACGGACCAGGAACAGGCAGCAGCCCGTCTGCTCTTATCTGGCCTGATCGGTTTTCTTGCAGCAGAAGCTCCTATGGATGAACAGAGCTTTCCTATGGTAATGGAACTTCTGAACTGTATGGAGGGTGAAAAAGAGGATGGTTGTCAGGATGCAGTAGAAAGTTTGCTTGAAGATGCTGTCCGCAATACCCACCGCCATGAAGAATATTACAGCAATTATCAACGCTACCAGCTGATGCAGGTGGATAAAACTCGTGTCATTTTGGCTTGCCGCATCATCATCAATGACCTGCTGGGGAAACTGTACCGCTATGACTACCGGTTTGGTTATAACCTGCTTCTGGATGAGGAAAACAGCATTGAGAAAAAACTGCACACGCCTGTGCGGGAAGAATGGGAGGTTGAAGAATATGAAGCTGGTGATTGCTGAAAAACCATCAGTTGCCCAGAGTTTGGCGGCGGTGATCGGTGCAACTGCCCGTAAGGACGGGTATCTGGAGGGAAACGGCTGGCGTGTCAGCTGGTGTGTGGGCCATCTGGCCGGTCTTGCGGACGCAGACAGCTATGACCCCAAGTACGCAAAGTGGCGATATGATGACCTGCCTATTCTGCCGGAGCATTGGCAGATGGTGGTGGGAAAGGATAAGAAAAAGCAGTTTGATATTCTCAAAAAGCTGATGAACGCCCCGGATGTGACGGAGGTGGTAAATGCCTGTGATGCCGGACGCGAGGGCGAGCTGATTTTCCGCAGCGTCTATGAGCTGGCAGGCTGTCAAAAACCGATGAAAAGGCTCTGGATTTCTTCGATGGAGGACTCCGCCATAAGGGAGGGCTTTGCAAACCTGCGCCCCGGTGCGGACTATGACGGACTTCGGGATGCTGCCCTCTGCCGTGCCAAGGCCGACTGGCTGGTGGGGATCAATGCCACAAGGCTTTTTTCCGTGCTGTATCACCGCACACTCAACATCGGGCGTGTTATGTCCCCAACGCTGGCACTCATTGTCCAGCGAGAAGCTGAGATCGACACCTTTAAGCCGGTTCCCTTTTATACCGTGGCGCTGGAGCTGCCCGGTCTTACCGTATCCGGGGAGCGCATGAGTGACCGAGCAAGCGCAGAGCAGCTGAAAGAAGCCTGTCAGGGTGCAGCTGTCACAATCAAAAAGGTGGAGTGCAAGGAAAAGTCCGAAAAGCCGCCTGCCCTCTATGACCTGACTACTCTGCAAAGAGATGCCAACCGCCTGCTTGGATTTACAGCCCAGCAGACCCTGGACTATCTGCAAAGCCTGTATGAAAAGAAGCTCTGCACCTATCCCCGTACTGACAGCCGCTATCTGACCGGTGATATGGCAGACAGCCTGCCGGTGCTGGTCAATCTGGTTGCCAATGCTATGCCGTTTCGCAAAGGGATCGCCATTACCTGTGATCCGCAGACGGTCATCAACGATAAGAAAGTAACCGACCACCACGCAGTAATCCCTACCAGAAATCTCAAGGATGCAGACCTTTCTGCCCTTCCTGCGGGAGAAAAAGCGGTGCTGGAGCTGGTGGCCCTGCGTCTGCTGTGCGCCGTAGCCCAGCCCCATATCTATTCGGAAACCGTTGTGATTGCAGCGTGTGCCGGTGGGGAGTTTACCGCCAAAGGAAAAACGGTGAAGCACCCCGGATGGAAAGCACTGGAGGACGCTTACCGTGCCAAAATGAAGGATGCAGAGCCGAAAAAAGATGGCGCAGAGAAAGCCCTGCCGGAGCTGACCGAAGGACAGACCCTTTCGGTTGCTGCTGCAATCGTCAAAGAAGGCAAAAGCAGTCCGCCCCAGCACTTTACGGAGGACACCCTATTGTCCGCGATGGAGACTGCCGGAAAAGAGGATATGCCGGAGGATGCCGAGCGAAAAGGTCTGGGGACACCGGCAACCCGTGCCGGTATTTTGGAAAAGCTGGTATCTGCCGGTTTTCTGGAACGAAAAAGAGCAGGAAAACGGTGCAGCTTCTCCCTTCCCACGATGCAGTCTCCCTTATCACCGTTCTGCCGGAACAGCTGCAATCGCCGCTTTTGACTGCCGAGTGGGAGTACCGCCTGGGCGAGATCGAGCGCGGGCAGCTTGCCCCGGAGGAGTTTCTGGATGGGATCAGCACCATGCTGAAAGATCTGGTGGGGACTTATCAGGTCATCAAGGGAACCGAGTACCTGTTCACCCACCCCGTGAGGTGGTAGGCAAATGCCCTCGCTGCGGCGGTGAAGTTGCAGAACTGCAAAAAGGCTTCTTCTGTCAGAATGATTCTTGCAGATTTGCAATCTGGAAAAACAACAAATGGTGGGCTGCCAGAAAAACAGCCGACTAAGGCTGTGGTGTCTGCACTGCTTAACGATGGCCGTGTCCGTGTGATAGGCCTATATTCGGAGAAAACCGGCAAGACCTACGATGCCACTGTGGTTTTGGAGGACGATGGACAGTACGCCAACTTCAAGCTGGAATTTGACCAGCGGAAAGGAGGCAGCCGATGAAGCTCTCTTTAGTGGAACGGGAAACCATTCTCCTCTATAACCAGGCAGAACCAATGGCTGAGATCTATACCCATGATCCCCGTCTGATGGAGAAGCTGGATTTGCTGGCAAAAAAGCACCCAGACCAGATCACCCGAAGGATGCCCATAACTTTACCGTCCCCAAGCGGTGTGTATCAGTCCGGGAGCCATATAGCGCAGAACGCCGCAAAGCTGCCAGTGAGCGTGCGAAAGTTTGCCGGATACCAGCCTCCTGTGAGAAAGCCCAGCGGTTAAAGGCACATGGCAGAGAATGTATTTGAAGCAGTCAAGCAGTCGGTCAGCACCAGAGATGCGGCAGCGTTTTATGGGATCGAGGTCAAACGAAATGGCATGGCCTGCTGTCCCTTTCACGATGATAAGAACCCAAGCATGAAGGTAGACCAGCGGTTCCACTGCTTTGGCTGCGGTGAAGATGGGGATGTGATCGACTTTACCGCAAAGCTCTTTGACCTCTCCTCAAAAGAAGCGGCGGAGAAACTGGCACAGGACTTTGGCCTGATCTATGACAGTCAGGCCCCTCCCCGTAGGAGATATGTCCGGCAGAAAACCGAGGCGCAGAAGTTTCGTGAGGACCGGCAGCGGTGTTATCGCGTACTGTCCGATTACTACCATATGCTGAAAAATGGGGATTGACCATTCTCCCCGGACACCGGAGGAAGAACCGCACCCCGCTTTGTGGAAGCAATCCAGAAGAAAACCTATGTAGAGTACCTGTTGGACCTTTTTCTTTATGAAAGTGAAGAAGAACAAAGGGCATGGGTTGCAGAACACACAGCAGAAATCACACACTTGGAAAGGAGATTGAAAATCATGGCTGAGAACAAACCCACCAACCGAGAGCGGCTAAGGGAAATCACAGATGGCATCGAGCAGGGGATCAAGGAACTGTTTGAGAGTGAAAAGTATATGCGCTATCTGTCCGTCATGTCCCGCTTCCACCGCTATTCGGTAAACAACACCATGCTCATCTATATGCAGAAGCCGGACGCTACATTAGTAGCCGGATACAATAAGTGGAAAGACCAGTTTGAGCGTCATGTAAAAAAGGGCGAGCATGGCATTACCATCATCGCCCCCACACCGTATAAGAAGAAAATCGAGGAGCAGAAGCTGGACCCGGATACCAAGGCTCCGATTCTGGATAAAGACGGAAAGATCGTCACAGAGGAAAAAGAAATCGAGATTCCCATGTTTCGCCCTGTCAAGGTCTTTGATGTGAGTCAGACCGACGGGAAACCTTTGCCGGAGCTTGCTTCCTCCCTTTCCGGCAATGTGCCAAATTATGAGGCATTCATGGAGGCCCTGCGCCGCAGTGCACCGGTACCGATTACTTTTGAAGCAATGGCCGCCGATACGGACGGCTATTTTTCTGCCGATCATCAGAAAATTGCCATTCGTCAGGGCATGAGCGAGGTGCAGACGGTTTCGGCCACGGTTCACGAGATTGCTCACAGCAAGCTCCATGACCCTAAAAAATATGAAATGCTACCGTCATGGAAGGTTGTGCTGGAGAGTGAAGGTGGAACCAAGCATGATTTCAAGCTGGATTTTGCCACAGAAAAAGAAGCCGAACAGTTTGCTTCTGATATGGATTGGCGCTATGTGGACGAAAATCAGTTTGAATGGCGTCTTGCAGTTGAGGAAGATCCAACCACAGAAAAACAGGCAATCAAAAATCGCCACACGGAGGAAGTGGAGGCTGAAAGCATCTCCTACGCAGTCTGCAAATATTTTGGCATCGAGACCGGAGAAAACAGCTTCGGCTATATTGCAAGCTGGAGTCAGGGCAAGGAACTGAAAGAGCTGAGAGCCAGTTTGGAGACCATCAATAAGACCTCCGGCACTTTGATCTCTGACATTGAGCGCCACTATAAGGAAATCTGCAAAGAGCGTGGAATTGACCCCAATGCAAAAGCAGAGCCGGAAACCGCCCCGATAGAGCAGCCAACCGGCAATCTAACCTACTATGTAGCAGAGTGCATGGAGTTTCCAAACCTCGGAGAATACCACGATAACCTGTCTTTGGAGGAAGCTGTCCGCATTTATCAGGAAATTCCGGCAGAGCGAATGAACGGGATCAAAGGAATTGGTTTTGAGCTGAAAGACGGAAGCGACTATGAAGGACCTTTTCCGATTTTGACCGGGCAGACCATTGACCTGGACACTATTCAGGCAATCGACTATTACCGTGACAATCCGCTGGTACAGAAAGCGGTAAAGGAACTGGCTGCGGCTATGCCGGAAATGGAGGTACTGGACCCGGATACCAACCAGCAGGAGGCTTTGTTTCTGATCAACGATACTACCTATCTTCATATCCAACCTTGTGACAGCGGATGGGACTACACTCTTTACGATGCTGCGTCCATGAAAGAGCTGGATGGTGGTCAGCTGGATATGCCGGAGCTTTCCTGCATGAAGGCAGTTCTCCAGATTTGTGATGATAACGATCTGGACAGCACTTCGCTCAGACGCGCTCCCTTGTCTATGGTTGAGACCTTGCAGGAAGCTGCCTACCAGCAGATGCAGGCAGAGGCAAGTCAGATGACCGCTTCTTCCCAGCTGCCGGAAGCGCAGGAGCAGGCACTGGATGAATACCCCATGCCGGATGAGCAGGTATCCACACCGGATATGCAGGAATATGGCTACTCCTATGATGGGATGCTCCCTGTTACCAGAGAACGGGCGCTGGAACTGGATGCCGCCGGTTTGACCGTCTATGTGCTGCATGAGGACAATACGGAGAGCATGGTGTTTGACCCGCAGGAAATCATGGATCATGGCGGCCTTTTCGGTGTGGACCATGAGGAATGGGAGAAAAGCCCTCAGTTCCACGAAAAGGTCATGGAGCGTCAGGAACATCAGCAGGAACGCGAACAGGCATTTCTCTCTCAGAACAGAGATTGCTTTGCCATCTATCAGGTAAGTCGTGACGATCCGCAGAATGTGCGCTTTATGAATCTGGATTGGTTAAAGTCCCATGACATTTCCATAGACCGCAGCAATTATGACCTCATTTACACAGCTCCTCTGAGGGAGTCTGGCACTGTGCCGGAGCAGCTGGAAAAACTCTATCAGCAATTCAATCTGGAAAAGCCCGCGGACTTTCACAGTCCCTCCATGAGCGTCAGCGACATCGTTGCGATCAAGCAGGACGGTAAGGTATCCTGTCATTACTGTGACAGCGTTGGTTTTACCCAGATCCCTGGATTCTTGCCGCAAAATCCGCTGAAAAATGCGGAGATGACCCTGGAGGACGATTACGGCATGATCGACGGTATCATCAACAATGGCGCAAAAGAGCCTACGGTGGCAGAGCTGGAACAGCAGGCCCGAAGCGGTCAGCCCATTTCCCTGATGGATCTGGCAGCCGCCACCCATCGGGAGGAATGGGAAAAGAAAAAAATACCGTTGTGGAACAGCTGAAAAAACAAGCCCAAAGCAGAACACAAAAAGACAGCACCCAAAAAGAGTGCGGAAAGGGAGATTTGATATGGCAAACTTTACTTTTGAGGAAATGAACCTGATGTGCATTTACAATACCGGCAGCCGCACTGGATTGATCGACAGCCTGCGTGAGATGCGCGGCGAGCTTTCGACGGAGGAAACGGAACTGAGGGAGCTGACCGACAGCGACCTTATGAAGCTCTGTGCGATGACCGATGAGGACTTCTCCCAGCTGGAGCTGTACCCGGATTTTGACCAGTAAACACCATAACCGCAGGGGATGGGGTGGCAATTTGCCACCCCACCTCTTTACCCCAAAACCGAAAGGAGGACAGAACACCATGCCAACCAAAGCTGAACTATATGCACAGATGGCGGACAAGGTGGCAACACAGCTCACGGGGAGCTGGCAGGAATGGGCAGGGTTTCTCACCACTGCTTCCCGCCTTTACAAGTACCCGTTCCATGAGCAGCTGATGATCTACGCCCAGCGACCGGACGCCACCGCCTGTGCAGAGTACGATTTGTGGAATGAAAAGATGGGCCGGTATGTAAGACGCGGTTCCAAGGGAATTGCTCTGGTGGACGATTCCGGGGACAGACCCCGCCTGCGCTATGTCTTTGATATTTCCGACACCGGAACCCGTGAACATTCCCGCACTCCCTGGCTGTGGCAGCTGGAGGAGCGCTATCTGGATTCGGTGCAGGCCATGCTGGAGCGCACCTATGATGTTTCCGGTGATGACCTTGCCGGACAGCTCACCGAGGTAGCCGGAAAACTGGCCGAGGAATACTGGACGGAGCATCAGCAGGACTTCTTCTATATCGTTGACGGTTCCTTTTTGGAGGAATATGATGAGTATAACATCGGAGTACAGTTCAAGGCAGCCGCCACCGTCAGCATCACCTACGCCCTGATGTCCCGCTGTGGACTGGAGCCGGAACGCTACTTTGACCATGAGGATTTCATGGCAATCTTCGATTTCAATACCCCGGCTACCATCGGGGCGCTGGGAACAGCGGTCAGTCAGATCAATCAACAAGTGCTACGGCAGATCGGCGTCACCGTCCGAAATGCAGAGCGCGAAGCCAACCAAGAAAGGAGCAAGCAAGATGAACAATCCCATGACCTACATCCAGAACGGAGACTATCAGATTCCCGACCTGAAGCTGAGCCAGCAGCGGTCGAAACCCCTGGGCAAGTACGGCAGGATGAGGAAAACCTACCTGAAGGAACACCGTCCCATCCTCTACAACCAGATGTTGCTGAGCGAGAAGCTGTACCCGCACCTCATCGAGATCGACGAGACCGCCCAGAGCAGACTGGAACAGATGATGCCCCAGCTGGCGAAGGAAGCGGGAGCCACCGAGGAACTGAAAGCCAGCGATCCCATGAAGTGGGTGGGCCTGATGA
>ENA-OQJC01000489-OQJC01000489.1-human-gut-metagenome-genome-assembly--contig:-NODE-489-length-11942-cov-3.712907_pt1 | contig 11942 bp, 9 predicted proteins | sample MGYA00242600_ERZ504766 | MGnify/ENA primary metagenome ERZ504766 (study PRJEB26092, sample SAMD00036364) | human gut metagenome | host: Homo sapiens | study: EMG produced TPA metagenomics assembly of...
ACCGGAACGGTCACGTCCACCGTGCTGGCACCCTCTTCAACCGAAGCGGTCACGTCATCTGCGGTGGCGGACAGGTAGCCGAGCCAATCCATGGAAATGTGCGTGTACATGATGTCGTGGCTGTCAATGCCGCCGCCGGTGACCCAAGCGCCTTCGTACAGCAGACCATAACCACCGCCAGCGGCACCGCTCAGCGCGGTGATGACCGAGTAGGCCATCGAGCCTTCCTTGTACAGCTTTCCGGATGACCACGTGGTACCGTCATCGAGCGAGATGCGGACCACGCCGTTCGCACGGCCCTCGTTGTTCGCGCGCGGCGACGAGTACAGCAGCACCTTCGCCTTCGCCGAACCCTCGGGAGCATTCGGGAACGCGCGCGTAATATGCGCGTTGTTGTTCGGATCCGGCAGCTGCGTCTCATTTTTGACCGTACCGTAGTTCACGCCGCCGTCCTTCGAAATCGCCACGCGACGGTAACCGGAACCGTTACCCGGGCGGGAGTTGAGCATCACACGGCCATCAGACAGCTCCACGACCTTGTTCTCATCCATCAGCATGCCCGTCACCGGGTTGCCGGCCTGCCAGGTCTTGCCATGGTCGTCGGAGTACACGGATACCGCGGCGTTCGAACCGGTCGTACGGCCCACGGCATACTGCTGAATCAGACGACCCTTGTACTTGCCGTACTTGAGCTGGATGCCGGCACCGGAGGTGGCGAAACGGGACTTCCACTCGTTCTCGTAACCCTTGGTGATGTCAGCGGTGATGTCACGCGGCTTGCTCCACGTCTCGCCGTTGTCCTTTGAGCTGACGACGACCGCATGCAGCACATTGCGGTTGCTCTCATCGACGCCAAGCTGAGAGTCGGCGAAGCCCTTGTTGTACGAGTGAACGAAGAACAGGAAGATCTCGCCGGTCTCCTTATCGACCACATAGGATGGGTCGGAATAGCCGTAGCGGTCCGGGCCGTTCTTGCCCTGCGCGACATATTGGATCGGCGTCCACGACTTGCCGCCATCCTTGGAGATGCGCTGCACGATGGAGTTCGGCTGCGGGGCATCCCAGCACTTGACGCCGCTGCCGTTGGCCATCGCCGTATTGGGACGCTGGTCGAATGCGGCGAGGATCCAGCCGTTGGGCGCCTCGGCGAGCGCCGGAATACGGTAGCATTCGGTACCGAGGTTCTGGCGGGCGGTGGCCAGGCGCACGGCCTCGCCATCGGCACGGTCTGTGGGGATGGTGGCCGGATCGGGGCGCTTGCCTTCCTTCACGGTGACGGTATCGCCGGTGGAGACGATGTTGTCTTGCAGCACCTGAGTGCCCCCTCGGTCAGAGGTGGCCTTCCACACGGTACGCGGGGTGAAGCTGCCGGCCGTGAGATCATCCGCAGTGATGGTGTGGCTGGCCGTGGAGCAAGGGTAGGAAGCGCCTCCCGCAAGGTTCTCATAACGGCAGTTCGGCGTTCCTGTGGTCAGCACACCGCTCAGATTCGACTCGGCGGGGAATGCGGTGAATGCCGAACTCGTGTTGTTGGTGTTGGTGAAACTGTAGGTGAGCGTGTCACCGACATATACCTCGTCGCCGAGGGTGTCGGTACGCGTCATCGTGACGGTGAGCATGTCAGCATCATCGCTGGCCGCACTCGCGGTGGATACCCCTGCGGGCAGTACCACCAGCATGGCAGCGGCCGCCACCAGCGCGCCAAGACGGCGCAGCAGCGATGGCTTGGTCGAATGAACCATGTGTGTTCCTCTCCTGTGCAACGCCGGGTCACGACTTTGGGCCCCGACCGCCGTTCCACCTATGGGACGGCATGGCTTCCTCACCATCGAGCGTTATTTGTATAGTATCTTGCTATTCAATCTTCATTGGCATAGCAAAATCGCTGTCGGGTACAGTATTATAGCCTACATTGTGAACAAAATGACATACAATTGTCTGCGATTCCGTATCACCCCCCCACTTCCCATCCAGCACCCGCCCAAAGTCCCATCCGACAGGAATAAAACGGGACGATGGCGGGATACAAGACGTCCCCATACGACAAAAGTCCCATCCAGCGGATGCCAGATGGGACTATGACGGGATGATGGCCGCCTATTCGCGACCGGATGTGATCTGCAACGGTGCGATATATGCGCGCCCGCGCCGACGCACATGATAGAACGGCGACTGCCGCACCTCGACGACTTCACCATCCATACCGGCCTCGAACACGCTATCGCCGTCCAGTCGACGGCGAAGATGCCGAATCTGCCGGCGCAGCTGCCTGTTCTCCTCCTGCAACGAAAGAATATGCGTGATGCCTGCGAGATTGATACCCTCGTCCTGGCTCAACTGCTGCGCCTGCGCAAGACGCGCCACGTCACGAAGCGTGTAGCGCCGCGCACCGCCCTCCGTGCGCTGAGGCACCACCAGACCAAGGCGGTCGTACTGGCGCAACGTCTGTGGATGCACGCCCGCAATCTGAGCCGCCTGGCTCACCGTGAACACCGGCATCTCCACGTTCAGGCCGAGCGCGTCGATTGCATCGAGATCAACGCCGCCGGAGACCAACGCCGCGGCGCAAGCAGCATACGCACGCCTGACTTCCTGTGCGATTCGCGCCATGATCATCATCTCCTTAACGTTGATTATCGGCTGCGGGGTGATGGTGAACCGCCCCCAGTCGCTCCGCGACGATGCGAGATGCCGCCGGGAGGATTACCGCTCGGCGGCAACCGCTTCGGCGTAGCCTTCGACGGACTTGTCGAATTCCTTCGCGGCGTGCTTCGCGCCCAGACCCGGCTTCGCGGGCACGCGAATCTGCACGCAACCAATCAGGTCGCCGGCAGTGGCGGACTGAACGCCCTTGCCGCTGACACGGATCTCCGCGCCACTGGACGAGCCCGCCGGCACCTTGAACGTGACGGTCTCGCCATCGATGTCATGCGCTTCCACGCGGGCACCGGCCACAGCCTCGCCTACGGTCACCGGCACATCCATGACGATGTCATGGCCGCGCATCGTGAACCGCGGATCCGGCTTCACCTGCACGGTCAGATACATGTCGCCGTTCGCGCCGCCGTTGCTGCCCGGCCTGCCCTTGCCTGCGATACGAATCTTCTGCCCGTCCTTGACCCCGGCGGGAATATGCGTCTTGAACTGCTTGCCGTCCACGCGCAGCGACACGGTAGCGCCCTTGACCGCCTGACGGAACGTCAACGTGATCTTGGACTTGCGGTCATCGCCGCGCTGCGGAGTCGGCGGCTCCTCATACGGGTTACCGTAACGCGAACCGCCATAGCTCGCACCGCCACGGCCACCGGCAGCCCCGCCGAACATCGAGAAGATGTCGTTGAGATTGCTCGGACCGCCGCCGGACGTGCTGAAGCGCACATTGCCGCCGTTGCCGCCGAACATCGAACCGAAGATATCCGAGAATCCGGAAGCGTCGAACCCACCCTGACCGGAGCCGCCAGAGAAACGCGCCCCGCCCATGCCGAACTGGCGGATCGCGTCGTACTTCTGCCGCTGCTCCTTGTTGCTGAGCACGTCGTACGCCTCGGAGATGTCCTTGAACTTTTCCTCGGCTTCCTTCGTCTTGTTCAGGTCGGGATGGTATTTGCGCGCCAGCTTGCGGTACGCTTTGGTGATGTCATCCTCGGTGGCGTCCTTGGAGACACCGAGGACTTTGTAGAAATCCTTGCTCAGCCATTCATTCTCAGCCATTCAGGTCTCCTTTCGTGTATGCGTGTATGTGTGTCGTATGTTGTTTTTCTGTTGTTGCGTATTGGCGTTCGTCACCGCGGAGGTCGGCATGTTTGCTGTGACCGGAGCGGAGACGACGGTGATGTGATCGTGTCTGCGGTCAACGTGCGACCGTGCGGAGTTTTGTCGCTTGGGGTAGCGGACACTTGGGGCGGTGCGGAGACCGTAGACCGTGCGGAGCTGGCGGGCATGTTGTCCGACTTCGCTCCAGGCCGCTCGGGCCGAGGTTTACGGTCGGACAACATGCCCGCCAGCTCCGCACTCGTTAGGTGCAGTGACTTGCGTCTGCATCTCCGAGTCGGGTGCATGTTTTGCGCGAGTGTGGTATCGCACGCTTGCTGCGGTGACAGCGAGATGAGACAGGTGGTTTGCGGAAATCTGAGGGTGGCCGGATTCCCGCAAACTCCTCTTGGGGGGGGTTAGTTTTGCGGGGAGGCTACTACGACGCGGGCGGCGCGGATCACGCGGTCACCGATGCGGTAGCCGGCTTCCACGACCGTGTCGACGGTCTCCTTCTCGGCCTCGGCGTCCGGCTTGTGCAGGATCGCCTCATGCTTGGTTGGGTCGAATTCCTCGCCTTTTTCGCCGAACTTCTCCACGCCGAACTTCTCGAACGCCTTGTCGATCTTCGCGGCCACGGCCTTGAAGGAGTCGTCCATCTCGCTGTGTTCGCGGATGCGATCGATGTCGTCGAGCGCCGGCAGCAACGCGGTCAGCACGTCGATGATGCCATGCTGGCGGAAACGCTCCTGCTCGCGCTGCGCACGATTGCGGTAGTTGACGAACTCGGCGCGTTCACGCTGCAACGCTTCGAGATAGTCGGCGGCTTCCTTCTTGGCCTTGCCCAGCGGGGTCAGCGAGTCGTCGGCGGCCGCTCCGTCATCCGCACCCGCGGCAGCGGAGTCACCGGTCTATCGGAAGGGCCCGCTTCGGCGGACGCCTTGTCCCCAGCCGGGCCGGCAGCGCCCTTATCAGCAGACGCATCCGCAGACTTGGCCGAGTCCGACGCCTTGCCGGCAGAACCGGCGGCAGCGCCGTCGGAAGGACCGGCCTGCCCGGTGGCGGACAGGTTGTCCGCGTCAGGCAGGTCGTTCAGGTAATCGTCCTTGTTGAACTCGGACATGATTACTTGTTGTCCTTCTTGTCGTCATCGTCCACGACCTCGGCATCCACCACGTCGTCATCGCCACCGTTGGAGGCGGCACCCGACGCACCGGCAGCCGCACCGGCAGCATCAGCAGCGCCCGCAGCACCCTGCTGCGCGTACAGTGCCTCGCCGATCTTCTGCGCGGAAGTCATGAGCTCGCTCTGCGCGCTCTTGATCTTCTCGATGTCCTCACCCTTCAGGGCTTCCTTCAGAGCGTTGACCTTGTCGGTGACTTCCTTGGCGATCTCGTCGGAGATCTTATCCTTGTTGTCGTTGACCAGCTTCTCGGTCTGGTAGGCGAATGCCTCGGCCTGGTTGCGGGTCTCGGCGTCTTCCTTACGCTTCTTGTCCTCGGCCTCGTGGGCTTCGGCTTCCTTGACCATGCGGTCGATCTCGTCCTTCGGCAGGCCCGAGCCACCGGTGATGGTCATCGACTGCTCCTTGCCGGTGCCCTTGTCCTTGGCGGACACGTGCACGATGCCGTTGGCGTCGATGTCGAAGGTGACCTCGATCTGCGGAACGCCACGCGGAGCCGGAGCGATGCCGGTCAGCTCGAAGGTGCCCAGCGGCTTGTTGTCGCGAGCGAACTCACGCTCGCCCTGGTAGACCTGGATGAGCACGGACGGCTGGTTGTCTTCAGCGGTGGAGAAGACCTCGGAACGCTTGGTCGGAATGGCGGTGTTGCGGTCGATGAGCTTGGTCATGATGCCACCCTTGGTCTCGATGCCGAGGGACAGCGGGGTCACGTCGATGAGCAGCACGTCCTTGCGGTCGCCCTTGATGACGCCGGACTGCACGGCTGCGCCGACGGCCACGACTTCATCCGGGTTCACGGACTGGTTGGCTTCCTTACCGCCGGTAAGCTCCTTGACGAGCTCCTTGACGGCCGGCATACGAGTGGAACCGCCGACGAGCACCACATGGTCGATGTCGGAAACACCGATGCCAGCGTCGTGCAGCACGTTGTTGAACGGGGTGCGGCAGCGGCCCAGCAGGTCGGAGGTCATGCTCTCGAAGTGTGCGCGGGTCAGGGTTTCGTCCAGGTGCACCGGAGTGCCGTCAGGGGTCATGGCCAGGTACTGCATGGAGATGGAGGTGCTCGAGGAGGAGCTCAGCTCCTTCTTGGCCTGCTCTGCGGCTTCCTTCAGGCGCTGCAGGGCGATCTTGTCCTTGCTCAGGTCGATGCCGTACTTGTTCTTGACTTCGCCGACGAGCCAGTCGATGATCTTCTGATCCCAATCGTCGCCGCCCAGGTGGTTGTCGCCGTTGGTGGCCTGCACCTGAATGGTGGAGAAGCCGTCGTCGTCCTTGCCGATCTCCAGCAGGGACACATCGAAGGTGCCGCCACCGAGGTCGAAGACCAGGATGGTTTCGTCTTCCTTGCCCTTTTCGAGGCCGTAGGCCAGTGCGGCTGCGGTCGGCTCGTTGATGATACGCAGCACGTTCAGGCCTGCGATGGTGCCGGCGTCCTTGGTGGCCTGACGCTGAGCGTCGTTGAAGTATGCCGGGCAGGTGATCACGGCGTCGGTGACCGGTTCGCCGAGATAGGCTTCGGCGTCGCGCTTCAGCTTCATCAGCACCTGTGCGGAGATCTCCTGCGGAGTCCACTTCTTGCCGTCGATTTCAACGGTCCAGTCGGTGCCCATGTGGCGCTTGACGGAGCTGATGGTGCGGTCGACGTTGGTCACGGCCTGACGCTTGGCGACTTCGCCGACGAGGATCTCGCCGGACTTGCTGAATGCCACGACGGACGGCGTGGTGCGAGCGCCTTCAGCGTTCACGATAACGGTGGGCTGGCCACCTTCAAGAGTTGCGATGCAGGAATTGGTAGTACCCAGATCGATGCCAACTGCGCGTCCCATAACTTGTCTCCTTTGTAGATAGGTTCGCTATGCGTTTTCTGTTCTATTCGTTCTTTCGCCCGAGTTTCGGTTTGCCGCCTCCCGGACTTTCCAAAACTTGAGCCTACACCACTCAACTTTGAATCGCAAGCGATTATTCCCAAATCTACAAAAAAGTTGAGCTCCCTTCGCTCAACTTTTTATCAGACACAATCTCAAGCGCAACTTCAGACGCAATCTCAAGACACGACTTCAAGGCGCGATCACCATTGAAAAGCAGCCGAAAATCGCAATCTCAACAAAACCTGCCGTCTCACCATCGGCAGGGCGCGAACGCAATCCGTCAACGTTTCAACTGCCTTTCGTTGACGAATCGCCATTAACTGCAATCAACCGGCCAAATCAGGCCGCACCGGAACCCGCGTTCGGATTAGCCAGATTGGCGGCGACCGGCGCGAGAAGCACACGACCCGTACCGCGATACACGTTGACCAAGCCCTCGCCGCTCGCAGCCGAACCGATCAGCGTCTTCGTGGAACGCTCGACCGTGAACTGCAGGCCGTTCGTCCACGCGATCGCGAAATTGCCGTCCACCTTCAGCTCGTCGTTCTCCAAATCGACGGTCACGATTTCGGAAGCGGGCACCGGCGACTCCAACGCAACCGTTCCCTGGCCCATCAGCGACAGGTTGAACAGGCCCTCGCCGCCGGCCACCATCGCGCTCGGACGCGAAACCATAACCGCATGCTGCTGAATCGTGGTTTCGCAAGCGTAGAACAGGCCGTCGTTCACGGTGATGGCGCCGCCCATCTGGCTCGGATCGAGCAGCAGCACATGACGGTAGGTCGGTTCGAGCACAACCACGCCATTGCCCACGTATTCCGGCTTGACCGCGGACTCGTTGGTGACCGCGCCACGCGCCAGCTTGCCGATGAAATCGCCAACGCCCTTCACACCGGTCGTCACTTCGACATGGCCGACGGTCCACTGCATGGCGCCCGCCTGCACAACCGCGCCGGTCTTGCCATTGAGATTGCAGACCAGTTGACGGCGGCGCACGTTCATTTCGGACGCATAGTAGGCGTCCATGGCGCTGCCGTACGTCACGGAAAAATCGCGCTTCCACTCCATGACCTGGAAAATGCCCTGCTGCGCGACAATCGCGGCATCGTCATTATCCGTCAGATTGTAAATACGCACGAATGCTCCTTTGCTGGTAATACTTTGTTGATAATACTTTGGATGTCGAGAGATAATCTCCCGGTTTGCGAGATAGACATCTCGAAGGATATTGTCTCACAACGCTTGTTGCGTTGAATGACCCATCTCATTTTGGATTTGCGGCCCGCCCTGTCTGCATTGACCTCACGATTTCGATTTGGCGACCTCACGATTCGGAAAAAGGCTTAAAAAATGAAATCGTGAGGTCAGACCACAAATCGTGAAGTCACCAAACCTGAATCGTGCGATGAAGCAAAAGATCCGGACCACACTGCAATGCGTGCGATCCGGATCTTATTTGCGATCTTCAGTTATGATCTTCAGCTGCGATCTTCAGGTCTCTTCAGATTTTCAGGTCTCTTCAGATTTTCAGCGGCTGATCTTGGCGGTCTTGACGATCATCGCGATTGCGGCCGGATCGTTCTCGACGGTCTGGTAGCCCATTTCCTTGGCCTGCTCCCACACGGTCTTGCCAGCGTATTCGCCGCCCTGCACGGTCTGGCGGAAGTACTTGGAACCACCGCCGATGGTCACGTCAGCGCGGGTATCGAGCAGCTGCTCGGAAATGGAACCGATGCCGCCGTTTTCCTTGAGCTGGTTGGCGAGGCAGCGCTTGAGCGCGTCGTTGGAGCTGCCGTCGGTCTTGCCTTGCGGGCCGTAGCAGCCACGCTCGGTGGAGTGCGATTCGAGCACGGCCGGGGTGGTGTACTGGCCGGTGCCGCAAGCGCGCCGAGCGTTGCAACGGAAGCGATTGCCGCAATCGCTCCTTTGAGAGCCTTTCGATTGCTCATCTTTTTCTTCTTTCTTCAGCCTGTGCTGTATTGCAATCTCCACGCCAGGTTTCGCAAACCAACTTCCGAGGCGTTTTGGACGAACGAAACGTGAACTCTCGTCTTCACAAAGTGAACACTTATCTCAAATCCTCTTTCCGTCAACCATCATTCCCAATACCCCCTAAATACTGAATTATGACTCATGCTTTTGTCGCATGAAGGGCAAACGGTCAGGAAGAGGCGCGGCGCGTCAGGCAGGGGTGCGGCGCGTCAGGCAGGGGTGCGGCGCGTCAGGAAGAGGCGCGGGGCGGAACGAGTGGCCTTGACGGCTACGAAGAGGCTGCGAATCAGGAGCACGCACAGGTAGCAGGCGAACAGAATCGATCCGACACGGGGCGAGACCGCGCCCGCCATCCACGTACCGAATGGCGCGGTAACGGCAGCCACCAAGCCAATAATCAGCGCGGCCTTCACATGTACCAGCCTTCGTTTCAGGTTTGCCACGCTCGTCGTGATCGAGTTCGGAAACATGGCCAGCAGCGACGTGCCTCGCGCAATCAGATCGGAAGCGCCGAACAGCATCGATAGCGCGGGCACGGCGAGCGCCCCGCCGCCAATCCCCAGCAGTCCCGCCAATATGCCAATCACCACGCCCAGCAGCACCAGGCAAACTCCGGTCAGCGCACTCATCGCAATGTGCTGGTCGCGCGACGGCACAAAACTTATCTGGTTCACCACCACAAACACGAGAAACACTACGAAAATCCATCGCAGCACAAGTTCCGGCAAACGCGAAAGCAGCCAGCTGCCAATCTGCCCGCCCACAAACATGCCGCAAAACAGCAGCAGCGCGGCGAGCCAGTCCACGTTTCCGCAAGTCGCGTAAGAAATGACGCCGGAAATCGAGGTCGGTACGATCGCAAGCATTGACGTCGCCGCCGCATTGCGTTGTGTCAGTCCGAGCCATACCAGCGCGGGCACGATCACGGTGCCGCCGCCGATGCCGAACATGCCTGACAGCAGTCCTACTGCCACGCCGACGATCACCAGCACCGCAATGCCTCGCGCGGATTCGTCGAGTCCCGCAGGATCCGCGCCAAACAGTCGATCCGCTTTCCCGCCGAATTTCCCGCTCGGCTGCACACTCGATCGCACACTTTCTTCAGCGCGTTCGGCACTTTCAGCATTCGAAATATTGGAAATGTCCGATTTCTTCATCTCTCCCCTACCATCGCACTTTCTTCATCTTGCGATAATTGCGATAGTTGCGATAGTACATTCCCGCACATCGCAGCGTCGCAAGACCGGCAGAATACGAGAAGGAAGAAGAGAAACTACGCCCGCCTGCCGGACGAGTGGCGCCCGGCAGCCACGCGATCGGCTTTCACGATGCGCCCGCGCCGCCACAGCCGTGCCAGCCATACTCGTTACAATCAACAATCACAAATCAACCATGGAAATCTCATAACCTCGCAACAGGCGGCAAAACCTCCGACCACAGGGATAAATTTTCAGGGCTCGCACACTCTCCAACAGCTACATATGAGACAAGGGCGCGTAAGGGAGCGAGCCGTGACAACCAAGGTTGCGAAATGAACTATGATGATGGTTGCAAGCCCCGCATCCTACGAAGACGGCAAGTACCCGAGCGAAACCGGAAAATCCACTCCGGATCGCACCTCGACGCGGTCGGCAAAAAGCGAGTCACCGTCGTCTACGACGCCCAAGACACGCAACGGAACTTGTGCAGACACCACCAGCAGCGTTGTGCAGACGGCGGCAGCTGGCAGTATGTGCAAAATACCCCCGTATTGTCGGTGTGAATTAAAACGGCAAGTACGGAGGCATGAAGAAGAGTGGCAGAAAAATCAGCGATCTCCGCCGTAGACGGAGTCGGTGCCGCGGAGCACAAGCTGGGCACGCACCACCTCATACGGATTTTCGAGAGTCTCCCCCGCAATCAGCTTCACGGCCTTCCGCGCTGCGGCACGCCCCATGGCGAACGGATCCTGACGCATGGTCGTCAGGTTCACGGTGTCGGCATATGCGGAATCGTCGAAGCCGATGATCGAATAGTCGCGCGGCGTGCGATGCCCATACCGGTCAAGGCGCAGCACGAGCGGAATCGCCATCATATCGGTCTGGCAGCAAATGCCGTCGGGGAACTCATCCAACGCAAGCAGCGCGGTCAACGCCGAATCGGCGAACGTTTTGCCGCGCGGCACGGAAAGCACGCGCCACTTGAAATCGTGCGTGCCCTCCATGGTCTTGCATGCGCGAATGAAGCCCTGCCCGCGCGCGTCGATCGACGAATTGATCGAATCGACTGCATCGGAGCACACGTACACAATGTTTTTGTGCCCAAGATTGATCAGATGCTGCGCGGACGAGAACATGCCGTCTTCATCGTCGATGGAGATCGTTGCGTCGAAGCCTTCCTGCGATGGCGTGTTGATGCCGATGATCGGCACATGAATACGCTGCAGCTGCTGGATTTCCTCCGGCTCGACGCCGAACGACGTTACGAACACGGCGTCGACGTTGCGTCGCACCGGAAGATTCGTAAAGAAGTCACGCCTGTTCTCACCGGTATCGACATGCTGGAACAGAGAGATGTCGTATCCGGCATCATGCATGACGGAATTGATTCCAGCGAATACTTCCATATTGAACCAGCTGGTGATTTCCTCATTCATCAGCATGGCGACACGGTACGTTTGCCCTGACTTCAGTGACGTCGCGGAACGGGAGATATTAAAATCCAACCGGTCCGCGACGTCGAGCACCTTGCGCCTGGTACGCTCGGAAACGAGCTCCGGACGCGTGAACGCGCGCGAAACCGTCGAAATCGACACTCCTGCGGCCTTGGCCACCTCACGAATGCCAGCCTTGTCCATGTCAGCCCCTTTGCAGCTCACAGCATCATCGCACTCCTGCCAACAGTGGAACGGGGGGTAGTTTGGAGCGACGACGCTCTCTCAATCTGTTTTCATTATAGTGCGAACGTTGTCAAAACTCTCGCAATATGATCAAATTTCATGCGACAGCCGCGCAAATCAGCAAAATTACCGGATAGAAGGCATAGAACATCCACTTAGTCCATGAATGTTTGTATCCGAGTTTGCCATTGTAGTAGTGCACGAATGCAACACCGACGCCAGGCGCAATCATCATCACCGCACCGAACAGACCGGCCGTGAACATCATGGT
>ENA-OQJC01000497-OQJC01000497.1-human-gut-metagenome-genome-assembly--contig:-NODE-497-length-11867-cov-3.200085_pt1 | contig 11867 bp, 9 predicted proteins | sample MGYA00242600_ERZ504766 | MGnify/ENA primary metagenome ERZ504766 (study PRJEB26092, sample SAMD00036364) | human gut metagenome | host: Homo sapiens | study: EMG produced TPA metagenomics assembly of...
TGATTCTCGAGCGTTCCCACCACGAGGTGGCAGGCGCTGGCCAGCAGGAGATCAACTACCGCTTCAACTCCCTGCAGCACGCAGGCGATGACCTGATGAAGTACAAGTACGTCGTCCACGAGACCGCCGCTCTGGCCGGCAAGGCTGCGACCTTCATGCCGAAGCCGATCGCCGACGACAACGGCACTGGTATGCACTGCCACCAGTCCCTGTGGAAGGACGGCAAGCCGCTGTTCTACGACGAGAAGGGCTACGCTGGTCTGTCCGATCTGGCTCGCTGGTACATCGGCGGTCTGATCAAGCACTCCTCCTCCGTGCTGGCCTTCACCAACCCGTCCCTGAACTCCTACCACCGTCTGGTCCCGGGCTTCGAGGCTCCGGTCAACCTGGTGTACTCCGCTCGTAACCGTTCTGCCGCCATCCGTATTCCGCTGGCCGGCACCTCCCCGGCCGCCAAGCGCATCGAGTTCCGCGCTCCGGATCCGTCCTGCAACCCGTTCCTGGCCTTCTCCGCTCAGCTGATGGCTGGCTTGGACGGCATCCTGAACCACATCGAGCCTCCGGAGCCGGTCGACAAGGATCTCTACGAGCTGCCGCCGGAAGAGCACGCTGGCATCAAGCAGGTGCCAAGCTCCCTGGCCGAGGCTATGGACGCCCTGGAAGAGGACCACGACTTCCTCACCGCCGGCGACGTGTTCACCGACGACCTGATCGAGACCTGGATTGGCCTCAAGCGCGACGAGATCGACCAGGCTCGCCTGGCCCCGACCCCGCTCGAGTACGAGCTCTACTTCCACATCTGAGTTTGAGAGCTTAGCCACGTTGGAATTCCCATTGCTCTTCCCTCGTGGGAGTCTAATGGGAGTCATTCAGCGTAACTAGAAAGAACCTCGTGAAATTCGTTTCACGAGGTTCTTTTTTGTATGTTGCGTTGTGTGTTATGCGATGTGTGTTGCTCCTGGAATATTCCAGGGGCGGGCCGCTACTTAGTCTCCCAACGCTCCTTGAGTACATAGGCGGCGGCTTTGGGCTGACGGTCGCGAGTGAAGACGTCCTTCTTGTTGCCGTCGACGCGCATGATACCTTCACCGGTTTGGAAGTCGCAGAGGTTCCATACCTGCTCGCCCACCACTGCCTCGAACATGTCGAACACTTCGTGCTGCATGGTGAGGTACTCGCATTGGTACTCTTCACTCCATTGCATGCTCGGCAGCTTGTGCACACCGGCATCGGTGTCCGCACCGTATTCGGTGAACAGAAACGGCTTGTTGGGTTCGGTGTTCATCCATTGGTTCATCTCGTTGATGAAGGCCTTCTTGGCTCCGATGAGCTGATACCCATCTTGCACATACCAGCCGTAATACCGGTTCAGGCAGATGACATCCGCGAACTGATGGCACTTGTCTTTGCCTCCGGCGGCCATCAGCAGATTGGTGTAGGTCAGCGGGCGATGCTGCGGATCGAGCGTGCGCGCGTAATCGAATATCTCCTTGAAATACGGCACGGCCGCCTCGGATTGGAGTCGTTGGCGGCGTCGATGAAATTCCAAGCGCCGGAGGCCCCGGCATTCTTTTCGTCGAAGGGGACAATTCAGAACACAACTGCCGACACAATCGTCAGGGAGGCCAGCGAGAACAGCGTGCTTACGAGCACGAAGCCGACCGCATACTCGGGCATGTTGTTCTTGCGACCGGTGAACATGGCGATGGTGGTCATGGTCGGCAGTCCGGCGATGACCGTAATCATCAGCACCATGTCATGGGTGATCGGCAGTTGCGGCAATGCGCCGGTCAGCGCGGTCAGTAGCGCGTAGAAGGCGAGCGGGAATGCGATCATCTTGGCGACTAGGCCAACATAGAGTTCGTAGCGTTTGAGGACGCCCCACCACTTGGTCAGTGCGAACAGGCCGCCCAAGTAGATTAGCGACATCGGCGTGGCCATATTGCCGATGGTGTGCAGCGGCTTCAGGATGATGTCCGGCACCTTGACGCCGAGCAGAATCAGAATCAGGGCGAGCATCACGCCGACGAAGGCGGGATTGACGAATCGTTTAAGCAGGCCGAGGACGCGGGTGCCTGGCGAGGGGCGGGCGGCCACCGGAGAACCACCGTTTGCGGCATTGCTCGCCGAACCAGCATTGCCCACCGAACCGGCGCCGTTCACCGAACCGTTCGCGACCGCACCTCGCGCGCCAATCGCGTTGCCGCCAGTCGTTTCGGCGACCGGCTCGCACAGCCATACGCCGTACGTCCAGAGCAGCGTTTGGTCGATGATCGACATCAGCGCCACGTAAATCGCGCCGTTCTGCGGCCAAAGTGCCATAATCAACGGAATGCCGATGAATCCGGCGTTGCCGAAAACCAGCGCCGCCTGAAATACATGGCTACGCGAACCTTTGAGCCGCAACAGTTCGGCGACCAGCCAGAACACCAGGATGAGCAGCGCGTACATCACGGCGGTCAGCAGCATCACGCCCCAGTTAGAGGCAAGCTGCGCGCGGTCCGCACCATCGACGGCGTTCGAGAACACAAGCACGGGGATGAGCACGTTGAGCAGCAACGAGCACATGCCGTCCAACGCCGTCTGACCGTAGAATCGAAGCCTCACACATCCATACCCGACCATCAGCATGATCAGAAATCCGACTAACTGGCCAATCATGACGCCGAACTGCCCCATGCACACTCCTCTCGCTCGCGTTCCCGTGCTTTTCTGTCACTGGTTCATATAGGCAGCCATCTGGACAGGCTCGGCAGCACACGCATCAGTATGTTCGATACCACCACATGCCAATCCACTTCTCGTTCAACCGTTCCCCGTGCTAATGCGCCGCCGGCCACCCCGTGTTGCCGGTGCTGCGCGAGCACCATTACACGTATTGCATTCCGGTGATCAGCGGGCGCAACGTGTGGGTCGGCGCGAACGTGTCGATTCTGCCGGGAGTGACCATCGGCGACAATTGCGTGATTGGCGCCGGTTCGGTCGTGACACATTCCATCCCCGCCAACTCCGTCACCTACGGCGCGCCCTGCGAGGTCGTGCGTGAAATCGGCGACAAGGACCGCGAGTATTTCTACAAAAATCGCAAGCTCGACGTGTGGGAGTGAGCTTTCGCGCTACTGCTCTTTGAGCTTAAAACGCTCACTGAATTGGCGGTCGCGCCAGTAGTAGACGTCGTCGCGTTCGTTGATTTCGCGAATTACCTTGCACGGGCTGCCATAGGCGACCGTGTTGGCGGGGATGTCCTTGGTGACCAGCGAGTTGGCGCCAATGACCGCGTTGTCCCCGATGGTGACCCCGGGCAGCACGGTGACATTCGCGCCGATCCAGACGTTCTCGCCGATGTGGACTGGCAACGAATACTGGGCACCCTGATAGCGCAGGTCCGGACGCACGGGATGGCCGGTGGCTACAAGCGTGACGTTGGGGCCGATCATGGTGTGGGATCCGATGAAGATCTCACCATCGTCCACCAGCGTCAGGTTGAAGTTGGCGTAACAGCGCTCGCCCCAATAAGTATTGCAGCCCCAGTTCGCATACACCGGGCATTCGAGGTACAGACCCTCCCCCGCCGCGCCGAAGAACGCCTGCATGAGTTCGGTACGGCGCTTCGGGTTGGTCAGCGGCGTGGCGTTGAGTTCGAGCTGGAGATCACGCTGGGCGGCCTGCAGATCAAAAAAGACCGTCCACATCATCCGGCAGGTAGACCTCGCCAGAGAACATAAGCGCCATTTTCTCGCGCGTCGCATCATCGATAATCGGCTTGGCGATCGGCTTGTCTTCGGTCATCATTGGCTCCTGTTCGGCGTTTTGGCGATTGCGTCGGTCGAACTATTCTGTCACAGACTCGTTTTCGACACCCAGCATCGAGCGCAGCCAGTCAAGGATTCAGATGTGCGATTGGCACCGTGCGGGCCTCACACTTTTTCTTATTGAGAACGATTCGCCGTGCAGTCAAGCCCTCCATCCACCCAAAAAGGACTCGCTTTTGGCCGCGTCGTCGCGGTAGGCCTTGCCGAACTCGTCAATAAGCCCATGGAATTCCTGCAAATCCTTGACGCTGAGGCTCGCATCCAGCACCACGGGCGAATAGGCCTTGTGGAATGCCAGATAGCCGGTTGGCACATCAAATCCAAGGAAGGCGAATAGTCGGCGAGCATAAGTATCGGCCACGAATGTGCGGCGCGAAAACACATATAGCATCAGGTCGTCGGCCGTTTCGCCCCCGATACCGAATAATCCGAGCAATTCGGTCCGCAATTCGGCGTCGGGAATATCTGCCGCGCCCTCAGGCGAGGCTCCGCAACGCTCCACATACCATCGGCTCAGTGACTGTACCGTCTTGGATTTGTTGACATAAAAGCCGGACGGGCGAATAAGTTCCTGCAGATGCGCTGGCCCCATAATCGCCAGCTTATGGGGTTCGAGCACACCCTCCGCGTTCAACGCCGCAAGCGAACGATTCACATTGCCCCACGCCGTATTCTGCGTCAGCACCGCGCCCACCATAATCTCGAATGTGGTTTCAGCCGGCCACCATCCGGTCGGGCCAAGGGCGGCAGCCATGGTGCGGTACAGCGATTCGATATACGCGGGAGAAGGAACGCCCGGCACCCGCTTTGCACTTCGATTATTCATAGTTGCCATCTACCATTCACCGCAATTCATGCAGGATTCGCCGCATGAACGGGATAGTGACTAGGAATGTCAGCACGTCGGACACCGATTGCGCCATTTCCACGCCGAGCACGCCGAACATCATCGGCAGAATCAGTACGATCGGTGCCAAAAACAGACCTTGTCGGCACAGGGCCAGGAATGAGGCGATGCCGGTGCGGCCCATGGTCTGGGTCATCATATTGCCCATCATGTTGAAGCCGTTGAGAATCACCGTGCAGCATTGGATGTGCAGCGCGGCCACGCCCACCGCCACCACGGCCGGGTCGGAGCGGAAGATCTCGACCAGTTGCGGTGCGAACACCCACAGCAACACCGCCAACACCACGAGCACGCAGGTGGCGAGCCGCACGCAGAACCAGTACCCTTCTTTGACGCGCGCGAACAGGCCGGCACCGTAGTTGTAGCCGCACACCGGTTGGAAACCTTGGCCGAGGCCGACGATCACCGAGTTGGCGCCCAACATAATGCGCATCACAATGGCCATGCCGGCGATGGCCGCATCGCCGAACGGATTGGCGGCAATGTTCACGCAGGTCACGGAAATCGAACCGGCGCCTTGGCGGATCAGCGAGGGCAGGCCACCGCCGGCCACTTCGCGCATGAGCAGCACATCCGGCCTGCAATTGCGCAGGGACAGTTTCATCACGCCGAATTTGCGGCTCATTGTGGTCAGAATCGTGAAGCTCACCGTCTGGCAGATGGCGGTGGCGAGGCCGGCACCGAAAATCCCCAGACCGGCCACGAAAATGAACAATGGCGCAAGCAGGAAATTCAACAGCGCGCCGGACACCAGACCAATCATGCCGAACGCCGATTGACCTTGGTATCTCAACAATCCGTTGAGTGCGAACGAACCGCATACACAGGGTGCGGCGACCAGCAACGGCGTCAGATATTGCACGGCGTATGGGGCAATCGTCGAGGTCGAGCCCAGCATGACGACCAGCGGCCGCAGGGTCAGCAATCCGATTGTGGCAATCACCAAACCAGAGAGCACCGCACCCGCGAAGCCCACGGCCAGTAGTCGGGAGGCGCGCTCATTGTTCTGTTTGCCGAGTTCGCGGCTCATCGAGTTGCCCGCGCCGTTGCCAAAGAAGAAGCCGAGCGCCTGCATCACGGTCATGATGGAGAACGCGATGCCGATGGCACCGGACTGCGCGGTGCCGAGCTGACCAATAAAGAACGTGTCCGTGAGATTGTAGGCGGTGGTCACCAAGTTGGAGATGACGGCCGGCAAACACAGTTTGAGAATCAGCGGCTTGACCGGCTGCCCGGTCATCTGCCGATATTTCGCGTCCGCGCTTGCGCGTCTAATGCCATGAATCTGCACCATGGACGGCTATCCTACTCGCGCAGGGTCCTATGCAAAGGCGCGTTACCGCCATACGAGTCAGCGCAGATACCGCCCGGTGATGCTGTTCGGATTGGCCGCGATTTGTTCCGGCGTTCCGGTGGCGACGATGCGTCCGCCGCTTTCGCCACCGCCCGGACCCATGTCGATGATCCAGTCCGCATTGGCGATCACGTCAAGGTCATGTTCGATGACCACGACTGTTGCGCCGCTCGCCACGAGCCGGTCGAACACGCCCAGCAGCACGCGCACGTCGAACGGGTGCAGACCGATGGTCGGCTCATCGAACACGAATACCGCGTCCGATTGGGCCTTGCCCATTTCACTGGCGAGTTTCAGCCGCTGGGCTTCGCCGCCCGAAAGCGCCGGCGTCGGTTCGCCGAGCGTCAAGTAGCCGAGGCCCAAGTCGTGCAGGGTGGTCAGACGTGCGTGAACCTTCTTGAGGTCGCCGGTCACGGACAGCGCCTGGTCCACGCTCATTGCCATGAGTTGAGGCAGGCTCAGGGAAATGTTGCCGCCACCCTGATCCGTCGCCTCACTCAATTTTTCCTTGGCAGCTTTGCGTTTATCCGGGACCTTCATCTTCGCCGCTTTGCCCTTAGCCGCTTTAACCGCACGCCGAATCGCGTCGGCTTCGGACGCATAGCGGGAGCCTCCACAATCCGGGCATTCGATGGTCACGTCCGGCAGGAACTGCACATCGAGCGAGATTGAACCGGTGCCGTCGCATGTGGGGCAACGCAGTCGGCCGGTGTTGTATGAGAAATCGCCAGCCTTCCAGCCGCCCGCCTTGGCGCCGTCCGTGCGGGCGAAGGCGCGGCGCAATTCGTCGTGAATATCGGCATAGGTGGCCACGGTGGAGCGTACGTTTGCGCCAATCGGCGTGGCGTCGATGAGATTCGCACGATGGATGCCCTACGGCCTCAAGTTCACGCACATGTTCCGGCAACCGCTCCCCCGCCGCCTGCGCTTTGAGCGCGGGAATCAACGATTCGAGCACCATCGTGGTTTTACCGGAGCCGGAGACGCCTGTCACCGCCACGAGCCGGCCGCGCGGAATATCAACGTCCAGCGGCTTGACCGTATGCAACTGGCTGGTTGTCATGCGGATGCGGCCAAGGTCGAACACCTGCGGTTCCGCCACGCGCTCACGGATGCGCGCGCTCACATTATCGGCCAAGAACGGCGCAATACGACTACTTGGATTCGCCGCCACCTCGCCGACCGTCCCTTGCGCGATCACATGCCCTCCTTCGGCGCCGGCAACCGGTCCCATTTCGATAAGATGGTCGGCGGCCTTGAGCACGCGCACGTCATGGTCCACGACCACCACGGAATTGCCGTCCGCCACCAAGTCATGCATCACGCCGAGCAGCCCATCCACGTTCGAGGGGTGCAGGCCAATGGACGGCTCGTCGAGCACATACAGCACGCCGGTGGTGCGGTTGCGCACGGCACGGGCGAGCTGCACACGCTGGCGTTCACCGGTTGAAAGCGTGGCACCGGCGCGGTCAAGCGCCAGATAGCCGAGGCCCAGATCCAACAGTCGGCGGGCCACGTCCAGGAATGATTCGCAGATGTTGGTGGCCATCGGCCGCATGTCGGCGGACAGAGATTCCGGCACGCCGCGCACCCAATCCACCGCCGCATCCAAGGTCATCGCGCTGGCTTCGGCCAGGTTCAGCCCGCGCACATGCGGGGCCCGGGCTGCGGCGCTCAGTCGTGTGCCGCCACAGTCGGCGCATGGTCCCTCCTTGAGAAATCGAGCCACGCGCTTCAGACCTTTCTCGTCCTTGGCTTTGGCGAGCGCGTTCTCCACCGTGTATACGGCGTTGAAGTAGGTGAAATCGAGTTCGGCGAAATCGTCGCCTTTCTTCGGCTTGTAAAGAATATGCTTTTTGACGGCCGGCCCGTTGAATACGATGTCACGCTCTTCGGGCGTGAGCTCGCTGAACGGCACGTTGGTGCGCACGCCCATCGCGCCGCACACCTGCTTCATAAGGTCCCACATGAGCGAGCCCCATGGCAGCACCGCACCGTCGTCGATACTTTTCGACTCATCCGGCACCAGGGCCGCACGGTTCACTTCGCGCACAATGCCGGTTCCGGAGCAGGTCGGGCAGGCGCCGGCCGAGTTGAAAGCGAGCGATTCGGCGCCGGGCGCGTGGAATTCCTTGCCACAGCCAGCACAGGTGATGGGCAGTCCGGCCGCCACGTTCAGCGTCGACTCGTTGCGCGCCCCGCAATGCGGGCACACGTGCGAGGCGACGCGGGAGAACAGGAGCCGCAGACTGTTGAGCAGTTCGGTCATCGTGCCGAACGTCGAACGGATGCCAGGCACCGTGGGCCGCTGGTGCAGGGCCAGCGCGGCCGGCACGTGCAGTACTTCGTCCACTTGGGCGCGACTGGCCTGGGTCAGGCGGCGTCGCGTGTACGTGGACAGCGCCTCCAAGTAGCGCCGCGAACCTTCCGCATACAGCACGCCGAGCGCCAGCGAGCTCTTTCCCGAACCGGAGACGCCGGCCACGCCCACCAGTTCGCCCAGCGGAATGTCGATGTCGATGTTCTTCAGGTTATGCACGCGCGCCCCGCGCACTTCGATCGCCTGCGGCCGTTGATTGTTGGTCATGCTCGGCACCGCTCCGCCGCCGCGCTATCTGACCTCTGTTCAAGTGTCACGCCGTCACCTCTTTCTCGACTTCGCCCTTGGCTGCCGCCGCCTGAGCTTCATGGTCTCCAGTATCATCACGGCCAACGACGGCGGCCGAACGACGGACGAGAATCTTTCGTCTTGGGCACCGTCCGCCACCTGCAATTCGAACTAGCTGAACCAGCGTGACGATATTGTCGGCTATCGATCTGCCGTGATCGTAATGGACATCGTCGTCCGGAAGCACGTCACCTGTTCCGAGAGGAGTCGGCGGCGCGCTTTCATAAGGGCACACAATCCCAAGATCACACCCACAGATCAATACCGATCAATACTCGTACGTGATCGCGGGGTCGCCGATGGTCGGCGTCTGATCCAGTTTGAGGTTGGCCGAGCCGGCCGCGGTGGTCACGTCGTATTCGATGGTCACCGTGTCCTGAGGCGCCAGGGAGATGTCGTCCATGTAGGTCATATGGTCCTTGGCCTGCACCTGTGCGAAGGAACTGCCGTTCGACGCCGACACGTTGCTGACCTCGCCTCCGGCCGGCGTGTAGATGACCACGCGGTTCACCGCCACGCCTCCCTTGGCGTTCGCCGTGATGTATTCCGGCAGGGATCCGGCCTCGCCCGGCTGCAGGGTGTTGGTGAACGAATACGTAACGTGGTAGGTGTTGTCGCCGGTCCTCTTCACCGTCGACTTGCGCTGGATGTACCAGTCCATCTTCGAGGCCTGCATCTCGTTGGAGTAGACGCCGGTCACCGGGTTCTTCGCGTCGTTGGTGATCTCGCCGGTGACGCCGGCGCTGCGCAGCACCGCCTGATCCTCCTCGTGGAACGACCAGAAGTACAGGTGCCGCTGCTCGGCCATCCGGAGCATCGTCTTGGCGACGGTCATGAGCTTCTGCGTGTTCATGTCGCTGAACAGGTGGGCGACCGCCTGGGCGGCGGTCTCGCTGAAGTACTGGTCCTGAGCGGAGGGCGTCAGTTCCTTGTAGGCGCCGTTGAGCAGGAATTCGGCGGTGTTCGACCCGTTGAGCACGCGCCCGTCGGACAGGGTCACGTCGCCGGTGGCGCCGATCATCGCCTGCAGCGCGACGGGGTCGAGCGACATCACGCCGTCGGACGATCCGCCGAACGGAGCCGCCTGCCAGAACTTCTGGGCCATGGACGCGACGCGCGGGAAGTCCGGCGTGGACGAAAGATTATGAATGACTTGACCGAAGTACAGTCCGCTGTACAGCGTGCCGTCACCGTCCTGGTTGACGTCATCCAACGCGGCGTTGGAGGGGAACTCGGCATCCGCGTGGAACTCCCCCACCGCGATCTTGCCATTGTCCGCGCTGAAGGAACCGGCCGAACCGATCAGGCCGCCGGTTCCGCGGATCTCGGAATTCGTCTGGGCAAGCAGCACGTAGTTGCGGGCGCCGTTCGCACCGAGGAAGTTCGGCAGCATGTTGAGCATGCCGCTCAGGTTTTCGGTCACCTGCGCCAGGGCGGCCATCTGCGTCTTGCCGTTCTGCAGCGCGTTGTTCACCACGCCGAGTTTGGCGTCGGGAAGATCCTGGATCGTCCTGGCCTGCGATTGCACGGACTGGTCGACCGTGGCAAGCTGCTGCGCCGCGGCGATGATCGGCTCCATGTCGAGCTGCCCATCGCCACTGGAGAGACTGGCACCGGTCAGTGTGGTGACGACCTTGCCCAGCTGGGGCAGCGTGGTCTGCGCGAAGTCATCGATGGTACCGATGGCGGTGCGCGCCGTCTTCACGTCACCGCCGACCACGGGCATCTTCTCCGCCAGCGTCCACAGACCGCCGCTGACATCCTGCTTGGCGGCGGCCGCCTCCTTCTGGATGTAGCTCACGTCGGACAGCGCCTTGACCATGTCGTCGGTGGAACCGTCCTTGATGACCTTGGCCGCGTTGACAACATTGTTGAGGTGCGCTTTGGCGCTCATCGCCGACTTGTACAGTTTGAATCCGCTGAAGCCGGCCGCCGCGGCGCACACGACCAGCAACAGCAGTACGACGAGCAGCGCGTTGCGAACGCGATGGGTTGTCCTGGTGACCGTGCGTGCGTGTGATGGCATGGGCTACTTCCTTACGTTATGACATATATCGATACTGGCTAGCTGCCCGGTTACGCTTTCGCTGGACGGGTAGCCCGGCGGACGGCACGTAGCAGTGCACGACGTGCACATCGCGTATGATGCCGGGGGTTGTCAGCGCGGCTGACTGGGGTGGCCGCGGACCGGTACCTGGACTTGCAGCTGCCCTCCGGCGATGCGTGTCACCTGCAGCGGGGAACGTCCGCTGCAGTTACGGCTATTACCGGCCAGCCGACAGCAATCGCTGGTTTAGTTGTTGGTCTTTTCCGGCTGGTCACCCGTTCCCATGAGCTGGCATGCACCTTTCAGCGAGTATCTCTCCTACCGCACGCCAGTCTACCCATCGCCCGCGGGATAACCCAAAAAGCCTTGCAACGAATACCGAATTTCGTTTACCTTTGGCCCTGATCGTTCGACGGCTCTCAAGACGGCTAACCTCATCCAACCGGCCGATCCCCGGAGGCCGGAACCAGCGGAATCCTCGTGACCGGGAATGCGATCGTTCCCGCTTGCGCGATGGCGGATGCGCGCAACGCCAACGACGCATCGACAAGCCACTGTATGGCACTCTCAAAATCCTTGCCACGTCCACCAGCTCACACCACGCCGTATACGAACTTCTTGTTCTCTTTCGCCAACTGGGAAGGAATTGAATCCCATACCTGATTGAGACGAAGCGTGGTGACGGCGGGACTATCACGCATATCAACATGTTTGGAGAAATCGTCACGATAATCGGAGACCAGACTATTCTGCAATTTACGAACCGCCGTGAAGTCAGGATTCGGCAGAGTACTGGCGAACGCTTCAACGATCTCCGGCATGCCTCCTGTATACATGAAATACCGCAGCCAAGTCATGACCCTGTCATGCATTACGTTAATTAGCGGAGAATCCTTGGACTCAAGCATTTCGGCCAAGGCATACTGTTTGCACGCATACAGGAATTCAACAAAAGACATAGGATACAGCTTGAGTCTACTGACCTTGCCAACCGGGAATGAAAACCCAGGATGCATGGCGATGCCAAGCGCCGATCCAGTGGCCAAGACGTCATACTCCGGGGCAGCTTCATTGAACAT